>Ga0067045_1027643_pt1 | contig 76348 bp, 67 predicted proteins | sample TerdegcTABiofilm_FD_59184 | JGI IMG/M metagenome (GOLD analysis project Ga0067045, IMG submission 59184) | Combined Assembly of (Gp0054472, Gp0054536) Wastewater bioreactor microbial communities from Singapore -Terephthalate degrading... | reverse complement strand
CTCCCTCACCGCCAAATAAAGTAAAAGGGCCTGTCGCAAGACAGGCCCTTTTACTTTATCCGGTGATGGGCGGCTCGGTTCTAACCCTGGTTCGACAAGGGGGCAGGACAGCCCCCTTGGACAGCCGCAGGCTGCCCGCAGGGCGAGCGCCAGGGATGGCGCGAGTCAATCCCGACCCACCGCCAAATTATAAAAAACCGACCTCAGGGTCGGTTTTTTGCGTTTGAACTCCTGCGCCCCCAGAACCGAGGGGGAAGACCGATCTCCACCACTCCTCGCCCATCACTCTCTTTTTATCACCGACCTGTCCGCACAATCCCTCTCCACTTGACCAAGGGGCCAGAATACCCGGTTGCTGCCTTGCTGCCATGTTGGCGCCCGCCAGCCCTCATGATCCCGCGACTCGGGCCGACGCAGTAGGGTGGGCCCGTGTCGGTTAGCTCCCGGATATTGCTCACCGATTGTATTTCGTTTTGAAAAACTGATAGTTAAATGACTACACTAGCCACACACAACGCATAGGGATATGGACAAATGAGTCTTATTGGTTTGCTGCTGGCCCTGGCTGCCATCCTGGGTGGCAACATCATCGAGGGGGGGCACCCCAGCGCCCTGCTCGATCTCCCCGCCTTTCTCATCGTGATCGGGGGCACTGTGGGTGCCGCCCTGACCCAGTTTCCCTTCTCAGTGGTCGGCAAGACCTTCAAGCGTTTCAAGTGGCTCATCTCTCCCCTGCGCCTCGACATGCTGGAGCAGGCCCAGTTGCTGGAGACCCTGGCAGGCAACGCCCGGCGCAGTGGCATGCTGGCGCTGGAGGGGATGATCGATGACATCAAGGATCCCTTCCTGAAAAAAGGGGTGCAGATGATGGTGGATGGCTACGAGAAGACCAAGATCCACGAGGTGCTGGAGAACGAGATCGAGTTCGAGCAGGAAGATCTCGAGCAGACCGTCAAATTCTACGAAGCCATGGGGGGCTACTGCCCGACCATGGGGATAGTCGGTGCCGTGTTTGGCCTGATCCATGCCATGGGGCTACTCGATCAGCCCGACAAGCTGGGGGGTGCCATCGCGGTGGCCTTCATCGCCACCATCTACGGGGTCGGCGCCGCCAACCTGATCTTCCTGCCCTTTGGCAACCGCTACAAGGGCTTCGCCCACCAGATCCGTCACTACAAGGAGATGACCCTGACCGGCATCCTCTGCATAGTGGACGGCGAGTCACAACAACGGCTGCAAGTGACCCTTGAACCCTATCTCGGAGGCCATGGTGGCGAAAAAGAAAAAGGCTGAGGCACCGGAGAACCATGAGCGCTGGCTTGTCTCCTATGCCGACTTCATGACCCTGCTGTTTGCCCTGTTCGTGGTGCTCTACTCCTTCGCCATGGCCAAGCAGTCGGAGACCCGGGTGCTGATCCAGGGCTTTATCGAGTCTCTTGGCAAGATAGGTCTCATCTCTCTGCCCGCGGGCTCTCCCGTGATGCAGGGGGGGACCGGCATACTGGAGCCGGAATCCAAGACCACCCCGGGAACCTCCCAGAAGGAGGAGCTGCTGGACACCCAGAGTCCGGCCGCCGCGGCCGACCCCTTCAACGAGACCATAGGCGCCTCGGAGAAGCCCAGCGCCACCGAGTCATGGCCCCACAAGACCAAGGAGCAGGATTGGGCCACCGTCACCAAGCAGAAACTGCAGCAGCAACTCAAGAGCCAGATTGAATCCAAGGAGATCGAGGTGGAGCAGCTCGGCAGCCAGCTGGTGATCCGCATCGGCGAGAAGACCCTGTTCCCCGCCGACTCTGCCTTCCTGCAGCCCCAGTTCATCCCCCTGGTCAACAAGGTCTCCGATGTGCTGGCCGATATTCCGGGCATGGTGGTGGTCACCGGCCACACCGACAACTCCCAGGCGCCGGTGGAGCTCTATCGCAACAACTGGGAGCTGTCGGTGCTGCGGGCGGCCACCATAGTCCATACCCTGCTCACCAACCCCAAGCTGGATTCGCGGCGTGTCATCGCCCAGGGCGTTGCCGACACCCAGCCCCGCTTTGCCAACGACACCCCGGCCCATCGCCAGGCCAATCGCCGGGTGGAGATAGTGCTCTCCCAGGGCAAGGCGGCGGAGCAAGCCCTCCCCCTCCTCGCCCCCTGATGAAAAGACCCCGCCATGCGGGGTCTTTCGTTTTGTCGATTAGTTTATTGTTCAAGCGAATCAGCTGTTTTCCCCACCGCGTAAAAGCAATTGAAAATGATTCTCAAACGAGAAAATTGACCCCGCTAGCAAAACGCGATTTTCCTCCCGTTGATTAATAATTAATCCTTTGAAATGACATGTAAATCAGTATGGAACTGGCATAATACGTAGCATCCTTGTTAAGTCACATGATTAATTCGGTTAGGGAAAACTCCTATGTTTGCTGATATTGCTGTCCAGCATTGGGCCTTTGCTGTCTATGTCATTGGGGCCATCTGCATCTGCCTGACCATGATAGGCGTCGCGGCCTTGCTGGGGGGACGAGCCTATGGCCGTGCCAAAAACAGGCCCTTCGAATCCGGCATAGATTCCGTCGGCAATGCCCGTCTGCGTTTCTCCGCCAAGTTCTATCTGGTCGCCATGTTCTTCGTCATCTTCGACGTCGAGGCGCTCTATCTCTTCGCCTGGTCCGTCTCCGTTCGGGAAAGCGGCTGGGTCGGCTTTATCGAAGCCACCATCTTCATCACCCTGCTGCTGGTAGGCCTCATCTACCTGTGGCGCATCGGTGCCCTCGACTGGGCTCCGAAGAAACGCGTCCTGACTGACAAGAAGCCAGACTGATTTACCGATTATCCCTTTGAGGTTGCACCATGAAGTACACCCTGACCCGGATTGACCCGGATGCGCCCGTTGAGCGCTACCCCCAGGAACAGCGCCAGACCGTCGATGACCCGCTGGCGCAGCAGGCGACCCGCGGCATCATGATCGGGCGCCTCGAAGAGGTGCTGCAAGACACCGTCAACTGGGGCCGCAAGAACTCCCTCTGGCCCTACAACTTCGGCATCTCCTGCTGCTATGTGGAGATGTGTACCGCCTTCACCTCCCCCCATGACGTGGCCCGCTTCGGCGCCGAAGTCATCCGGGCATCACCCCGTCAGGCGGATTTCATGGTGATCGCCGGTACTCCCTTCATCAAGATGGCGCCTGTCATCCAGCGCCTCTATGAACAGCTGCTCGAACCCAAGTGGGTCATCTCCATGGGCGCCTGTGCCAACTCGGGCGGCATGTATGACATCTATTCAGTGGTGCAGGGGGTGGACAAGTTCCTGCCGGTAGACGTCTACATTCCAGGCTGCCCGCCCCGTCCCGAAGCCTTCCTGCAGGCCCTGATGCTGCTGCAGGACTCCATCGGCAAGGAGCGCCGCCCCCTCTCCTGGGTGGTGGGTGACCAGGGGATCTACCGTCCCCAGATGCAGGCCGAGAAGGATCGCAAGCGGGAAGAGCGCATCCAAGTCACCAACCTGCGCACGCCGGATGAGATCTGACCATGAAACTGACTCGAGAATTCCCAAGCAACTACACCATGGCCCAGGGGCAGACGGCGGATCACGCCGATGCCCAGGTGGTCGGCGAACTCTTTGCCCACTTCGGTGCCGAGCGCTTCACGGTGCAGAGCACCCGTACTGGGGTGCCAGTGATCTGGCTCTCCCGCGATCTGCTGCTGGACGTGATGGGCTTCCTGCAAAAGCTCCCCTCCCCCTTCGTGATGCTGTTTGATCTCAGCGCCACCGACGAGCGGATGCGCAGCCATCGCCACGGCCTGCCGGGCAGCGACTTCACCGTCTTCTATCACCTCATCTCCATCGACCGTAACGCCGATGTGATGCTGAAGGTGCCACTGATGGAGAGCGATCTGCACCTGCCCACCGTCAGCCGTCACTTCCCCAACGCCAACTGGTACGAGCGGGAAGTCTGGGATCTGATGGGCATCACCTTCGACGGTCACCCCCATCTCACTCGCATCATGATGCCCAAGAGCTGGCAGGGACACCCGCTGCGCAAGGACTACCCGGCCCGTGCCACCGAGTTCGATCCCTTCATGCTCGATGCGGTCAAGCAGGATCAGGAGCAGGACAACCTGCTGTTCAAGCCCGAAGAGTGGGGCATGGCCCGTGGCAACGAGAACGAGGACTACATGTTCCTGAACCTCGGTCCCAACCACCCCTCAGCCCACGGCGCCTTCCGCCTGGTGCTGCAGCTCGACGGGGAAGAGATCCGCGACTGCGTGCCTGACATCGGCTATCACCACCGCGGCGCCGAGAAGATGGGCGAGCGCCAGTCCTGGCACAGCTACATCCCCTACACAGACAGGGTCGAGTACTTAGGCGGGGTGATGAACAACCTGCCCTATGTGCTGGCGGTCGAGAAGCTGGCGGGGATCAAGGTACCCAACCGGGTCGACATGATCCGGGTGATGATGGCGGAGCTGTTCCGCATCCAGAGCCACTTGCTGTTCCTTGGCACCTACATCCAGGACGTGGGGGCCATGACCCCTGTCTTCTTCACCTTCACCGACCGGCAGAAGATCTACACCATCATCGAGGCCATCACCGGTGCCCGCATGCATCCGGCCTGGTTCCGCATCGGCGGTGTGGCCCACGACCTGCCCATCGGCTGGGCCCGCCTCATCCAGGACAACCTGCTGAGCTGGCTGCCCAAGCGCCTGATGGAGTATGAAAAGGCCGCCATGCGCAACAGCATACTGCGCGGTCGCACCATAGGCGTCGCCGCCTACAACACGGCGCAGGCGCTTGCCTGGGGCACCACGGGCGGCGGTCTGCGCGCCACCGGCCTCAACTTCGACGTGCGCAAATGGCGCCCTTATTCCGGCTACGATCAGTTCGAGTTCGAGGTGCCGGTGGGCAGCAATGGGGATGCTTATGACAGAGCCACGGTGCGCATCGAGGAGATCCGCCAGAGCATGCGCATCATAGAGCAGTGCATGAAGAACATGCCGGAGGGGCCCTTCAAGGCGGATCACCCGCTCACCACGCCGCCGCCCAAAGAGCGCACCCTGCAGGACATCGAGACCCTGATCACCCACTTCCTGCAAGTCTCCTGGGGCCCTGTGATGCCGGCCGCCGAGTCCTTCCAGATGATAGAGGCGACCAAGGGGATCAACAGCTACTACCTGACCAGCGACGGCTCCACCATGAGCTACCGGACCCGGATCCGGACCCCGAGCTTTGCCCACCTGCAGCAGATCCCCTCGGTGATCCGTGGCCAGATGGTGTCGGATCTCATCGTCTACCTGGGCAGTATCGATTTCGTCATGTCGGATGTGGATCGTTAAGTCCCCGCCGCGCCCACAGGAGGGCGCAACGGGACAAGAAGAATAAACGACAAAAGGTTAAGTTCATGAGCCAGCAATGTCAGTGCAAGAATACATCGTCCCCAGCGGGACAGAGCGCATGCCAGAGCAAGGGGGACGGCTTCGTCCCAAGCCAGAAGGACGACTTCGTCCTGAGCCAGGCCGAGCGCGATGCCATAGAGCATGAGACGCACCACTACGAAGATCCCCGCGCCGCCAGCATAGAAGCGCTCAAGATAGTGCAGCAGGCCCGCGGCTGGGTACCGGACGGTGCCATCCATACCATCGCCGCCGAGCTGGGCATCCCCGCCAGCGACGTGGAAGGGGTCGCCACCTTCTACAGCCAGATCTTCCGCCAGCCGGTGGGCCGCCACATCATCCGTGTCTGTGACAGCATGGTCTGTTACATCAACGGCCATGAGCAACTGCTGGCCGGCCTGAAAGAAGTCATGGATCTGGCCCCCGGCCAGACCTCCCCTGACGGCCGTTTCACCCTGCTGCCGGTCTGCTGCCTCGGCAACTGCGACAAGGGGCCAGCGCTGATGATCGACGACGATACCTACGGCGGGCTCGATGCCGTCAGCCTGCTCAAGACCCTGGAGGCTTATCCATGAGCCTGCAACCAAACAAGACACTCGCCTCCCTCGGCACCGCCAACCGCATCGCCCGTGCCCCCGAGACCCATCCGCTCACCTGGCGGTTGCGCGATGACGGCCAGCCGGTCTGGCTGGACGAATACCAGAGCAAGCAGGGCTACGAAGCGGCCCGCAAGGCACTGGGCCAGATGAGCCCGGACGAGATAGTCGGCACCGTCAAGGACGCCGGCCTCAAGGGGCGCGGCGGCGCCGGCTTCTCCACCGGGGTGAAGTGGGGCCTGATGCCCAAAGACGAGAGCATGAACATCCGTTACCTGCTCTGCAACGCTGACGAGATGGAGCCGAACACCTACAAAGACCGGCTGCTGATGGAGCAACTGCCCCACCTGCTGATCGAGGGGATGATCATCAGTGCCCGGGCCCTCAAGGCCTACCGTGGCTACATCTTCCTGCGCGGCGAGTACGTGGATGCCGCCATCCACCTGCGCCGTGCGGTGGAAGAGGCCAAGGCCGCCGGCCTGCTCGGCAAGAACATCCTGGGGTCGGGCTTTGACTTCGAGCTGTTCGTCCACACAGGCGCCGGCCGCTATATCTGCGGCGAAGAGACGGCGCTCATCAACTCCCTGGAAGGGCGCCGCGCCAACCCGCGGGCCAAACCCCCCTTCCCCGCCGTCTCCGGCGTCTGGGGCAAGCCGACCTGCGTCAACAACGTCGAGACCCTGTGCAACGTGCCCGCCATCATAGGCAACGGCGTGGCCTGGTATCAGGGGCTGGCGCTGCCAGGCTCGGAAGATCACGGCACCAAGCTGATGGGCTTCTCCGGCAAGGTGAACAACCCGGGTCTGTGGGAGCTGCCCTTTGGCATCACCGCCCGCGAGCTGTTTGAGAACTACGCCGGCGGCATGAAACCCGGCTATCGCCTCAAGGCGTGGCAACCGGGCGGTGCCGGCACCGGCTTCCTGCTGCCCGAGCACCTGGATGCCCAGATGTATGCCGGTGGCATCGGCAAGGTCGGCACCCGTATGGGGACCGGCCTCGCCATGGCAGTGGATGACAGCATCAACATGGTCGGACTCTTGCGCAACATGGAAGAGTTCTTCGCCCGCGAATCCTGTGGCTGGTGCACCCCCTGCCGCGACGGCCTGCCCTGGAGCGTCAAGATCCTGCGGGCCCTGGAGCGAGGCGAAGGCCAGCCCGAGGATCTCGCCACCCTGGAGCAGCTGGTCAGCTTCCTGGGGCCGGGCAAGACCTTCTGCGCCCATGCCCCTGGCGCCGTCGAGCCCCTTGGCAGTGCGATGAAGTACTTCCGGTCCGAGTTCGAGGCCGGGGTCAAGGCCCCCCATGACAATCACAAGCTGTTCAAGGGTATCCAGCCCAATCTGCTGGGCGAGCGCTGGTAATACGCCAGAACGCATCGGGCAATAGCCGATTTCACAAAACAGGTTTCAGGGAAGTTGTATGGCAACCATTCATGTAGACGGTAAAGAGTTCGAGGTAGACGGGGCAGATAACCTGCTGCAAGCCTGTCTGTCGCTGGGTCTGGACGTCCCCTATTTTTGCTGGCACCCGGCGCTCGGTAGCGTCGGCGCCTGCCGCCAGTGTGCGGTCAAACAGTATCAGAATGCCGACGACAAGCGCGGCCGCCTGGTCATGTCCTGCATGACCCCCTCCACCGATGGCACCTATATCTCCATCGAGGACGAAGAGGCGAAGGAGTTTCGCAAGACTGTGGTGGAGTGGCAGATGACCAACCACCCCCACGACTGCCCTGTGTGTGAAGAGGGTGGCGCCTGCCACCTGCAAGACATGACGGTGATGACGGGCCACAACAGCCGTCGCTACCGCTTCACCAAGCGCACCCACCAGAATCAGGATCTCGGCCCCTTCATCAACCACGAGATGAACCGCTGCATCGCCTGCTATCGTTGCGTGCGTTACTACAAGGATTACGCCGGCGGCGAGGATCTGGGTGTCTACGGCGCCCACGACAACGTCTACTTCGGCCGGGTCGAGGATGGCACCCTGGAAAGCGAGTTCTCCGGCAACCTGGTGGAGGTCTGCCCCACCGGCGTCTTCACCGACAAGACCCATTCCGAGCGCTACAACCGCAAGTGGGACATGCAGTTTGCCCCCAGCATCTGCCAGCAGTGCTCGGTCGGCTGCAACATCAGCCCGGGGGAGCGCTACGGCGAGCTGCGCCGCATCGAGAACCGCTTCCACGGCGCCCTGAACCACTACTTCCTCTGTGATCGTGGCCGCTTCGGTTACGGCTATGTCAACCAGGCCGACCGCCCGCGCCAACCCCTGCTTCAGGATGGCAATGACAAGCTGACCATCACGGTCGATGGCGCCCTCAACCGCGCCGCCGATGCCCTGCGCACCGCCTCCGGCATCATCGGCATCGGCTCGCCCCGAGCGTCGCTCGAGAGCAACTTCGCCCTGCGCGAGCTGGTGGGCGCAGCCAACTTCTACGCAGGGGTCGAGCAGAGCGAATGGGCCTGCCTGCAGAAGATGCTGCATGTCCTGCACCAGGGCGGGGTACGTACCCCCAGCCTGCGTGACATGGAAGAGGCCGACGCCGTGCTGGTGCTGGGTGAAGATGTCACCCAGACGGCCGCCCGGATCAGCCTGGCACTGCGTCAGGCAGTCAAGGGCAAGGGACGTGAGATCGCCCGCAAGCTGAAGGTGGACCTGTGGCAGGTCGCCGCGGTGCAGACCCTCGCTCAGAATGAGCGTTATCCGCTGCTCATCACCAGCCTGGATCAGACCCGTCTGGACGACGTGGCCGCCGATACCCTGCATGCCCCTCACGCCGATCAGGCCCGCCTCGGCTTTGCCATCGCCCACCTGCTCGACGGTTCAGCCCCTGCCCCGCAGGATCTGGGCGCCGATCAGCTGGCTCAAGCGACCCGCTGGGCCGAGCTGCTTGGCAACGCCAAGAAGCCGCTCATCATCGCAGGCTCCGGTGCCCGCAGCCAGGCGCTGATCGAGGCGGCCAGCAACATAGCCCACGCCCTCAAGGGTCGTGGTCAGACCGTCGAACTGGCACTGGTGGCCCAGGAGGCCAACAGCCTGGGGCTGGCCATGCTGGCCGGCAACGCCGCTCCCCTGGAAGCCGCCCTCGAGCGCATCGAAGGGAGCGAGTCCCTTGCGCTGATCACCCTGGAGAACGATCTCTATCGTCGCGCCCCCCGCAACCGGGTCGATGCCGCCATCAAGCGCCTGCAGCATCTGCTGGTGGTGGATCATCAGGACACCCGCACCGCCCAGCAGGCCCACCTGGTGCTGCCTGCCGCCAGCTTTGCGGAGGCCGATGGCACTGTGGTGAACATGGAAGGCCGTGCCCAGCGCTTCTTCCAGGTCTATGCCCCGGCCTTCTACGACGCCGACATCCAGGTGCGCGAAGGCTGGCGCTGGCTGGCCGCGCTGCAAGGCACGCTGGACGGCAAGTCCCCGCGCTGGAGCAGCTTCGACGAGGTGAGTGCGGCCTGCGCCGCCTCTGCCCCGCTGCTGGCCACCATGGGCGAAGCCGCCCCCAATGCCGGGCTGCGTATCCGCGGCATGAAGCTCGCCCGCGAGCCGCACCGCTACAGCGGCCGCACCTCCATGCTGGCGGATCAGAACGTGAGCGAGCCCCGGGTGGCGCAAGACCCCGACTCCCCCTTCAACTTCTCCATGGAAGGCTACGCCGGTGCCCGCCAACCCCTGCAACAGGTGCCGTTCGCCTGGGCGCCGGGCTGGAACTCCCCCTCCGCCTGGAACAAGTTCCAGGACGAGGTGGGTGGCAACCTGCGGGCCGGCGATCCCGGTCGTCGCCTGCTGGAGCCGGGCAGCGAGTCCCTCGGCTGGTTCGACACCATTCCCGCCCCCTTCACCGCCCAGCACACGCTGCAAGTGGTGAGCTATGACCAGCTGTTCGGTGGCGAGGAGCTCTCCGCGCGCAGCCCCGTCATCCAGGCCCGCATGGGGGACCCCGAGCTGGTGCTGAACCCGGCCGATGCCGCCCGTTTGGCCCTTCATGCCGGCAATCTGGTGGCCTTCTCCTGGGGTGGTCACCACTGGCGGCTGACCCTGCGGATCAGCGAACGGTTGGCACCGGGTCTGCTCGGCCTGCCCCTGGGCGCCCATGGTCTGCCGACCGCGCTGCACCAGGCCTATGTGACTGACTTGCAGGAGGCCATCGCATGAGCAATGAGCTGATCGATCTGTTGCTGGAGGTAGGCAAAGCCTTGATCGTGCTGGTGGGGATTGTGGGGGCTGGCGCCTTCATGAGCTTCATCGAGCGCCGTCTGCTGGCGCTCTGGCAAGACAGGTACGGCCCCAACCGGGTGGGCCCCTTCGGCCTGCTGCAACTGGCGGCCGACATGGTCAAGATGTTCTTCAAGGAGGACTGGATCCCGCCGTTCGCGGATCGCCGGATCTTCGTGCTGGCCCCCATCATCGCCTTTACCGCCTTCATCCTGGCGTTTGCTGTGGTGCCCATCACCCCCACCTGGGGCGTGGCGGATCTCAACGTGGGGCTGCTCTACATCCTGGCCATAGCGGGGCTGGCGGTCTACGCCGTGCTCTTTGCCGGCTGGTCGAGCAACAACAAGTACTCCCTGCTCGGCAGCCTGCGCGCCTCGGCCCAGACCCTCTCCTACGAGGTGTTCCTCGGCCTCTCCCTGATGGGGATCGTCATCCAGACCGGCAGCTTCAACCTGCGGGAGATCGTGGAGGCGCAAGCCGGATTGTGGAACGTGATCCCCCAGTTCCTGGGCTTCATCACCTTCCTGTTTGCCGGGGTTGCCGTCACCCACCGTCACCCGTTTGACCAGCCGGAGGCCGAGCAGGAGCTCGCCGACGGCTATCACATCGAGTACGCGGGCATGAAATGGGGTCTGTTCTTCGTGGGCGAGTACATCGGCATAGTGCTGATCTCCTCCCTCATCGTGACCCTCTTCTTCGGTGGCTGGCACGGCCCCTGGTTGCCGCCCTTCATCTGGTTTGCCCTGAAGACCGCCTGTTTCATGGTGTTCTTCATCCTGCTGCGGGCCTCCCTGCCCCGCCCGCGCTTTGACCAGGTGATGTCCTTTGGCTGGAAAGTCTGCTTACCGCTTACCTTGCTCAACATGCTGGTAACCGGCGCCGTCGTGCTTATGAACGTGCAGTGAGGCACCAATGAAAATTACGAGCATTATCAAGGGTGTTGGCACCCAACTGCGCAGCCTGGGGATGGTCTTCTCCCATGCCTGGCGCCCCCGCGAGACCCTGAGCTACCCGGAGCAGCAGGTCTATGCCGCGCCCCGTTTCCGTGGCCGCATCGTGTTGACCCGGGATCCGGACGGTGACGAGCGCTGCGTGGCGTGCAACCTGTGCGCCGTGGCCTGCCCGGTCGGCTGCATCTCGCTGCAAAAAGCGGAGCGGGACGACGGTCGCTGGTACCCGGAGTTCTTCCGCATCAACTTCTCCCGCTGCATCTTCTGCGGCCTGTGTGAAGAGGCCTGCCCCACCACCGCCATCCAGCTGACGCCGGATTTCGAGATGGGTGAGTATCGCCGCCAGGATCTGGTGTACGAGAAGGAAGATCTGCTGATCAGCGGCCCCGGCAAATACCCGGACTACAACTTCTACCGCATGAGCGGGATGGCCATCGACGGCAAGCCCAAAGGGGATGCCGAGAACGAAGCCAAACCCATCGATGTCAAGAGCCTGCTGCCCTAGGAGTCAATCATGGAACTGGCATTTTATGCCGCGGCCCTGGTCGCCGTTTACAGCACGCTGCGGGTCATCAGCACCAGCAACCCCATGCATGCGCTGCTCAATCTCATCATTTCGCTCATCGCCGTGGCCATGATCTTCTTCTGCCTGGGAGCCTCCTTTGCTGGCGCCCTGCAGGTGATCGTCTACGCCGGCGCCATCATGGTGCTGTTCGTGTTCGTGGTGATGATGCTGAACTTAGGGAGCGCCCAGGATCAGGAGCGCAACTGGCTCACCCCCATGACCTGGGGTGGGCCTGCCCTGCTCTCCCTCATCCTGCTCGGCTTCCTGGCCTACGGCATTCTCGGGGTCACCGGCGGTGAGCTCGGGCAGACCGACGTCAGTGCTAAAGAAGTCGGCATCGCCCTGTTCGGCCCCTATGTGCTGGCGGTGGAGCTCGCCTCCATACTGCTGCTGGCGGGTCTGGTCACCGCCTATCACCTTGGCCGTGAAGACAAGAGCGGGGAAGTGCTTTCCGTCCCCAAACCCACCGCTCGCCCATCCCAGGAAGGAGGTCAGCAATGAGTGGTATCCCCATGGAGCACGGCTTGCTGCTCGCGGCAATTCTGTTCTGCATCGGTTTGTGCGGTCTGCTGATCCGCCGCAACCTGCTGTTTATCCTCATGAGTATCGAGATCATGATGAATGCGTCCGCGCTGGCGTTCGTGGTGGCGGGTAGCCGCTGGGCCCAGGCCGACGGCCAGATCATGTACATACTGGTGATTTCTCTGGCGGCAGCGGAGGCCAGTATCGGCCTCGCCCTGTTACTGCTGCTCTATCGTCGTTACCACACCCTGAACGTGGACACTGTGAGCGAGATGCGCGGATGAGCCTCCTATATCTGACTTTCCTGTTCCCCCTGCTGGGATGGCTGCTGCTGGCCTTCTCCATCGGCCGTCTCGGCGAGCGCAGCGCGGCACTCATCGGTGTCAGCAGCATAGGCCTGTCGGCCCTGACCACAATCTGGGTCGGGTTCGACTTCCTCAATCACACCCCCGAGGGCGGCGTCTATACCCAGACCCTGTGGCAGTGGATGTCAGTGGGTGAATTCCAGCCCACCTTCCGTCTGGCGCTGGATGGGCTGTCGCTGACCATGCTGGGGGTGGTGACCGGGGTGGGCTTCTTCATCCACCTGTTCGCCTCCTGGTACATGCGCGGGGAAGAGGGCTATTCCCGCTTCTTCACCTACACCAACCTCTTCATCGCCAGCATGGTGTTCCTGGTGCTGGCCGATGATCTGCTGTTCGTCTACCTGGGTTGGGAAGGGGTGGGGCTGTGCAGCTACCTGCTGATCGGCTTCTACTACCGCAACCCGGCCAACGGCGCCGCCGCCCTCAAGGCCTTCGTGGTGACCCGGGTCGGTGACGTCTTCCTCGCCATCGGGCTCTTCGTGCTCTACCGGGAGCTCGGCACCCTCAACATCCACGAGCTGCTGGTGCGCGCCCCAGTGGTCTTTGCCGAGGGCTCCCCTGCCCTGTCGTTCGCCTGCCTGATGCTGCTCGGCGGCGCGGTCGGCAAATCCGCCCAGCTGCCCCTGCAGACCTGGCTGGCAGACGCCATGGCGGGCCCGACCCCGGTCTCGGCGCTGATCCACGCGGCCACCATGGTGACCGCTGGTGTCTACCTCATCGCCCGCACCCACGGCCTCTTCCTGCTGGCCCCGGAGATCCTCCATCTGGTGGCCCTGGTCGGTGCCATCACACTAGTGCTGGCGGGCTTTGCCGCCCTGGTACAGACCGACATCAAGCGGATCCTGGCCTACTCCACCATGAGCCAGATAGGCTACATGTTCCTGGCCCTGGGGGTCGGCGCCTGGGAAGGGGCCATCTTCCACCTGATGACCCACGCCTTCTTCAAGGCGCTCTTGTTCCTCTCCGCCGGGGCCGTCATAGTCGCGACCCACCACGAGCAGAACATCTTCAAGATGGGGGGCCTGCGCAAGAGTCTGCCGCTGGTCTATGCCTGCTTCCTGGTGGGGGGCTCGGCCCTGGCCGCGCTGCCGCTGGTCACCGCCGGCTTCTACAGCAAGGACGCCATCCTCTGGCAGGTGCAGGCCAGTGGCCAGAGCGCCCTGCTGTGGGCCGGTCTGGCGGGGGCCTTCCTGACCTCCCTCTACACCTTCCGCCTCATCTTCATCGCCTTCCACGGCAAGGCGCAGACGCAGGCGCACAAAGGCCACGGCCTGGCCCACCAGCTGCCGCTGCTGGTGCTGCTGGTGCTCTCCACCGGTGTGGGTGCCCTGATAGTGCCGCCGCTCGCCGGAGTACTGCCGGCAGGCCCGGGGGATCATATCGAAGAGGGACGCCACAGCCTCGAGATCCTCTCCGGCGTCATTGCCGTGGCAGGCATTGCGCTCGCCGCCTTCCTCTTCCTCGGCGAACGTCGCCTGGCGAAGGGGATCGCCGAGAGTGCCGCCGGCCGCGCGCTCAGCACCCTCTGGTTCAATGCCTGGGGCTTTGACTGGCTCTATGACTGGATCTGGGTCAAGCCCTACCTGCTGGTGACCCGTCTGCTCGGCAAGGACCCGCTGGATCGGATGATGAACCTGCCCGCCGTGCTGGCCCAGGGTGGCCACCAGCTGCTGGCCTGGACAGTGTCCGGCAAGCTGCGCTGGTACGCCGCCTCCATGGGGATGGGCGCCGCCCTGATCCTGGCCCTGCTGCTGCTCGGCTGATCCATGAGCCCAATATGTGTGGCAGGCCCGGGGCCTGCCCGACTAGAACCTAGACGAGAGCTGATATCGTGACCTTACTCTGGATCTTGTTAATTCCTTTTATCGGCGGCTTGCTCTGCTGGCAGATGGAGCGGCTCGGCGGACAATTCGTTCGCTGGGTAGCCCTGCTCTCCATGAGCGCCTGCCTGGTGCTCTCCGGTGCCATCTGGCTGGGGGGTGACTTCTCCCTCGCCAGCCCCGGCCTCCCCGTCTGGGCGGCCGAGTGGCAGCAACCCTGGATCCCCCGCTTCGGCATCTCATTGCACCTGGCGGTAGACGGCTTGTCCCTCCTGATGGTGATGCTCACCAGCTTCATCGGTGTGCTGGCCATCCTCTGCTCCTGGAAGGAAATCGTGCAGCGCATCGGCTTCTTCCACCTCAACCTGCTGTGGATCCTGGGGGGCGTGCTCGGCGTCTTCATGGCGGTGGATCTGTTCCTGTTCTTCTTCTTCTGGGAGATGATGCTGGTGCCGATGTACTTCCTGATCGCGCTCTGGGGCCACTCGGTCACCGACGGTAAATCCCGGATCAACGCGGCTACCAAGTTCTTTATCTACACCCAGGCGAGCGGCCTCATCATGCTGGTGGCCATCCTCGGGCTGGTGCTGACCCACCATGCCAGCACAGGGGTCTTCACCTTCAACTACCTCGACCTGCTCAATACCCCGATGAGCAAGGGCGTGCAGTGGCTGCTGATGCTGGGCTTCTTCATCGCCTTCGCGGTCAAGATGCCGCTGGTGCCGCTCCATGGCTGGTTGCCGGACGCCCATAGCCAGGCGCCGACCGCGGGTTCTGTGGACTTGGCGGGCATCCTGCTCAAAACCGCCGCCTACGGCCTGCTGCGCTTCACCCTGCCGCTGTTCCCGGAGGCCTCCGCCGAGTTCGCCCCCTACGCCATGCTCCTTGGCCTCTTCGGCATCATCTACGGCGCCCTGCTGGCGTTCGCCCAGACCGACATCAAGCGTCTGGTGGCCTACACCAGCATCTCCCACATGGGCTTCGTGATGATCGCCATCTATTCGGGCAGCGAGCTGGCCCTGCAAGGGGCAGTGGTGCAGATGATAGCCCACGGCCTCTCCGCCGCCGGTCTCTTCATCCTGTGCGGCCAGCTCTACGAGCGGTTGCACACCCGGGACCTGCGCCTGATGGGCGGCCTCTGGGGTCGGCTGCGCTACCTGCCCGGCGTCATGCTGTTCTTCTCGGTGGCCTCCCTTGGCATGCCGGGTACCGGCAACTTCGTCGGCGAGTTCCTGATCCTCATCGGCAGCTTCCAGGTGGCCCCCATCATCACCATCATCGCCACCTTCGGCCTGGTACTGGCCTCGGTCTACTCCCTCATCATGCTGCAACGGGCCTGCTTCGGTGCCCCCAAGGACGAGAGCGTCCTCAAGGGCCTGGACAGACGGGAGCTGGCCATGATGCTGACCATAGCCGGTCTGCTGGTGCTGCTCGGTCTCTACCCGCAACCCGTGCTCGACACCGCCAGCAGCAGCCTGCTGAGCGTGCTGCACTGGTACGCGCTGCCAGCCACAGGAGCACTGCAATGATGCCCTCTGTTTCTATCTCCCTTTCCTTGTCCACACCGGGAGCCTTGTCATGACGTTTACCGCCGCCCAACTATTGGCCCTGCTGCCCCTGTTGCTGACCACGGGGGCCATGGTCGCCCTGATGCTCGCCATCGCCTGGAAGCGCTGCGATGACACCGCCTTCGTGGTGACCATCACAGGCCTCAACCTGGCGCTCTTCTCCCTGCCCATCGTCATGGCGCAAGGGGATCAGGGGGTCACTCCCCTGCTGCAAGTGGACAGCTACGCGGTCTTCTACATGGGGCTGGTGCTCATCGGCGCCCTTGCCACCTGTACCTTCGGTCGCTCCTGGCTCAAGGGCTACCCGGACAACCGGGAAGAGTTCTACTTGCTGCTCTTGATCGCTACCGCCGGTGGCCTGGTGCTGGCGGGGTCTCGCCATCTCGCGTCCCTCTTCATCGGGATCGAGATGCTGACCCTGCCCATGTTCGGTCTGGTGGGTTATGCCTATCGCGAGCGCCATTCCCTGGAGGCCAGCATCAAGTACATGGTGCTCTCCGCCGCCGCCACCGCCTTCCTGCTGTTCGGCATGGCGCTGCTCTATGCCCAGGCGGGCAGCCTGAGCTTCAGCGATCTCGGCCTGACCCTGGCCCAGAGCCCGGCTCACCACCCGCTGCTGATGGGAGGCTTTGGCCTGATGCTGGTGGGCTTTGCGTTCAAGTTGTCGCTCGCCCCCTTCCACCTCTGGACCCCGGATGTCTATGAGGGTGCCCCGGCACCTGTGGCCACCTTCCTCGCCACCGTGAGCAAGATAGCCGTGTTCTGCGTGCTGCTGCGCTTCTACCTGGCGGTGCCGGCCACCTCGGATCCCATGATCCACTGGCTGCTGGCGGCCATGGCGGTCATCTCCATCGTGGTCGGCAACCTCTTGGCGCTGATCCAGACCAACATCAAGCGGATGATGGGTTACTCCTCCATCTCCCACTTCGGCTACCTGCTGGCGGTGATAGTGGCAAGCCGCCTCGGCCAGATGCCGGTGGAAGCGGCCGGCGTCTACCTGCTGATGTACCTCTTCACCAGCCTGGGGGCCTTCGGCGTCATCAGCATGATGTCCAGCCCCTATCGCGGCAAGGATGCGGACTCCCTGCACAGCTATCGCGGCCTGTTCTGGAAGCGCCCCTACCTGACAGCCGTCATGACGGTGATGATGCTCTCCCTGGCAGGCATCCCCATGACGCTGGGCTTCATCGGCAAGTTCTACCTCATCGGGGTGACGGTCGATGCCAAGCTGTGGTGGCTCTCCGGCGCCATAGTGCTCGGCAGCGCCCTGGGTCTCTACTACTACCTGCGCGTCATGGTCACCCTCTACCTGCGGGAACCCGGCATGCAGCTGCGCGATGCCAGGGCCGACTGGGCCTTCTCCTCCGGCGGGCTTGTGGTGCTGCTCTCCGCCATCCTGGTGGTGGCGCTCGGCATCTACCCCCAGCCTGTCATCAGCCTGGTGCAGGGCTTCCAGCACGTGGTGCTGCGCTAACCTCGGCGTCACTTCACACAGCAAAACCGGCCCCCGTGGCCGGTTTTTTTATCTCGCCAGACTGCCGGACCCGGCAAGGGAACCCGGCTCACCCTGCCCTGCCCTCCTCTCTGCTCTCTCCCCCTGCCCCCCTCCCCCTTCCATCAGCTATCAGCTATCAGCTATCAGCCCAGGGCTCGCAGAGCGCCTCACACGCCCATAAAAAAACCGGCCACGAGGCCGGTTTTTGATTCTCTAGAACGTCAGCGCGGGATTAACCCAGACGCACGCGAGCGTTTCTGAACATCCGCATCCAGGCGCCATCCTCGCCCCAGTTGTCCGGGTGCCAGGAGTTCGCCACTGTGCGGAACACCCGCTCCGGGTGAGGCATCATGATAGTCGCGCGGCCGTCGGTGGTGGTGACCGCAGTGATGCCCGCCGGTGCCCCGTTCGGGTTGGCCGGGTACTGCTCGGTGACCTGGCCGCGGTTGTCCACGAAACGCAGCCCCACCAGGCCGCTCTGTTGCAGCGCGGCAAGGTGAGCGGCATCGCGCACTTCCACCCGCCCTTCCCCGTGGGAGACGGCGATGGGCATCACTGAGCCCGCCATGCCGTCGAAGAAGGCAGACGGAGAGTCCTGCACTTCCACCAGGCTGAAGCGCGCCTCGAAACGCTCGGAGCGGTTGCGCACGAAGCGTGGCCACAAGTCGGCCCCCGGGATGAGGTCGCGCAGGTTGGACATCATCTGGCAACCGTTGCACACCCCCAAGGAGAGGGTATCGCCACGCTCGAAGAAGCGCTGGAACTGTTCGCGGGCGTTGTCGTTGAACAGGATGGACTTGGCCCAGCCTTCCCCCGCCCCCAGCACGTCACCGTAGGAGAAGCCGCCACAGGCCACCAGGGTCTGGAACTCTTCCAGCTTGATGCGACCGGACAGGATGTCACTCATATGCACATCCACCGCCGCGAACCCGGCGCGGTCGAACGCCGCTGCCATCTCCACGTGGGAGTTGACCCCCTGCTCGCGCAGCACCGCCAGACGGGGGGAAACCCCGCGGGCGATATAGGGCGCGGCCACGTCCTCGGACGGGTTGTAGGTCAACCTGGCCTGCAGACCAGGGTCTGTGGCGTCCTGGCGGGCGGCATGTTCCTGATCCGCGCACTCGGGGTTGTCCCGCAGGCGCTGCATCTGCCAGCTGGTCTCGCCCCAGAGGGTGCGAAGGGCGGTGCGGCTGGCGCGGTACACTTCGGTCCCGGCACGCTGGAACAGGATGAGATCGTCTTCACGCACAGTACCCAGCACATGGGAGCAGGCCGCCAGACCGTGACCGGCCAACAGGGTCAGCACGGCTTCCTTGTCGTCGCGGCGCACCTGGATGACGGCACCCAGCTCCTCGTTGAACAGGGCAGGCAGCAGTTCGCCACCCACGCGGTCGAGCTGGATGTCGAGACCGCAGTGACCGGCGAAGGCCATCTCGGTCAGGGTGACGAAGAGGCCGCCGTCGGAGCGGTCGTGGTAGGCAATCAGCTTGCGATCCGCTACCAGCGCCTGGATGGCGTTGAAGAAGCCCTTGAGCTGGACGGGGTTGTCCAGATCCGGGGCGTTCTGACCAAGCTGGCGATAGACCTGAGCCAGGGCGGAGGCGCCGAGGCGCTGCTTGCCGTTGCCAAGGTCAATCAGGATAAGGTCGGTTTCCCCAAGGTCTGTGCGCAGCTGCGGCGTGACGGTATTGCGCACGTCTTCCACGCGCGCGAAGGCGGAGATGAGCAGGGAGAGCGGCGAGGTGACGCTGCGCTCTTCCCCGTCCTGCTGCCAGCGGGTCTTCATGGACATGGAGTCCTTGCCCACCGGGATTGTGATGCCAAGGGCCGGGCAGAGCTCCTCGCCCACCGCCTTGACCGCCTCATAGAGGCCGGCATCTTCCCCCGGGTGACCGGCAGCAGACATCCAGTTGGCGGAGAGCTTGACCCGCTTGAGGGAACCGATATGAGCCGGTGCCAGGTTGGTCAGGGCCTCGGCCACCGCCATACGGGCAGAAGCCGCGTGGGAGAGCAGCGCCACCGGGGTACGCTCCCCCATGGACATGGCTTCGCCGTGGTAGCTGTCGTAGGTGGCGGCGGTGACGGCGCAATCGGCCACCGGGATCTGCCAGGGGCCGACCATCTGGTCGCGGTTGACCAGACCGGTCACGCTGCGATCGCCAATGGTGATGAGGAAGGACTTCTCCGCCACTGTCGGCAGGCGCAGTACCCGCTCGGCCGCGTCATTCAGGGTGATGCCGTCCAGTTGCAGGGCCTTGCCCTGGGCGGGCAGGGTCTGCACGTCACGGTGCATCTTGGGTGCCTTGCCGAGCAGCACGTCCAGAGGCAGATCGATGGGCTGGTTGTCAAAATGCGTATCCGAGAGAGTGAGATGCTTCTCTTCGGTGGCGGTACCTATGACCGCATAGGGGGCGCGCTCACGCTCGCACAGGGCCTTGAACAGGGGCAGCTTGTCCTGGGCGACCGCCAGCACGTAACGCTCCTGGGATTCGTTGCACCAGATCTCCAGCGGGCTCATGCCCGGCTCGTCGCTGGCGATGGCGCGCAGGTCGAAGCGACCGCCCCGATCGCCGTCGTTCACCAGCTCCGGCATGGCGTTGGAGAGGCCACCGGCACCCACGTCGTGGATGAAGACGATGGGGTTGTCATCGCCAAGCTGCCAGCAGCGATCGATCACCTCCTGGCAACGGCGTTCCATCTCGGGGTTGTCCCGCTGCACAGAGGCGAAATCGAGGTCTTCGGCAGACTGGCCGGAGGCCATGCTCGATGCCGCGCCGCCACCCAGACCTATGTTCATGGCCGGGCCGCCCAGCACGATCAGGGCTGCTCCCACCGGGATCTCCCCTTTCTGGACGTGTTCGCTGCGGATGTTGCCTATGCCGCCCGCCAGCATGATGGGTTTGTGGTAACCGCGCACTTCGACGCCGTTGTGGCTCGGCACCTGCTCTTCGAAGGTACGGAAGTAGCCGAGGATGGCCGGACGACCGAATTCGTTGTTGAAGGCGGCGCCGCCAAGGGGCCCCTCCTGCATGATGTCAAAGGCGCTGACGATGCGGCTCGGCTTGCCGAAATCCTGCTCCCAGGGCTGCTCGAAACCTGGGATGCGCAGGTTGGAGACGGAGAAGCCCACCAGGCCCGCCTTGGGCTTGGCGCCACGGCCTGTCGCGCCCTCGTCGCGAATTTCGCCGCCGGAGCCGGTGGCCGCCCCCGGGAAGGGAGAGATGGCGGTCGGGTGGTTGTGAGTCTCCACCTTCATCAGGATGTCGACGCGCTCCTGGTGATACTGGTACTCGCCACTGGCGGGGCTCGGGAAGAAGCGACCACCCTGGCTGCCTTCCATCACGGCGGCGTTGTCTTTATAGGCAGACAGGACATGATCCGGCGTCTGCTCGAAGGTGTTCTTGATCATCTTGAACAGCGACTTGGGCTGCTGCTCGCCGTCTATGGTCCAGTCGGCGTTGAAGATCTTGTGACGGCAGTGCTCGGAGTTCGCCTGGGCGAACATGTAGAGCTCGATGTCGTTGGGATTGCGACCAAGGCGGGTGAAGCTCTCCACCAGATAGTCGATTTCGTCATCGGCGAGCGCCAGGCCCAGCTCGATGTTGGCCGAGGCCAGGGCGCTGCGGCCACCGCCCAGCACATCCACCTGGGTGAAGGGGCGCGGCTCGTGATGGGCAAACAGGGCGGCTGCCTGGCTCGGCTCATCGAACACCACCTCCATCATGCGATCGTGCAGCAGGGCCGCGACCTCGCCACGCTGGGCTGCGGTCAGCTCACCCTTGGCCTGCACGTAATAGGCAATGCCGCGCTCCAGCCGCTTGACCTGGTTCAGGCCGCAGTTGTGGGCGATGTCGGTTGCTTTGGAAGACCAGGGGGAGATAGTGCCGGGGCGGGGGGTAACGAGAAACAGCTGACCGCTGGGGGTGTGTTCCGGGATGGTCGGGCCGTAGCGCAGAAGCTGGCCCAAGGTCGCTCGCTCCGGGGGCGAGAGCGGGCTCGAAAGCTCGGCAAAGTGCACGTATTCGGCATAGACGTCTGCTATCTCTACTCCTCTCTGTGCGCAGCTCTGCAGCAGCTTGTGGACACGAAACTCAGACAGTGCTGGGGCACCACGCAAGATTTCCATATACCTTTCTCACCAAGTTTTAGAGTGTGGGGGGATTTGAGACGCGCGTATTATAGGGATCAGGCTCACCGCGAACAAACGTTTTTCTCATCTCCCACGATGTGACTCCCTCCACACTCTCTGGTATAAAGGTGCCTCTCTTTTGACAAATGCCGATTTTTTCAACAAGGGTACTCACCTACTTGCGCTGCATTTTTCGACTGTTTATCGGGATGTTGCTGACACTGGCCCTGGCCGGCTGTGACTTCTATTCCCCCTCCAGCCAGCTGGAGCAGATCCGCCAACGGGGCGAGATCCGTGTTGGCACCCTCTATGGTCCCACTTCCTATTACCAGCGTGACGACACCGCCCAGGGGTTCGATTACGAGCTGGCGCAGCACTATGCCGACTGGCTGGGGGTCAAGCTGACCATAGTCCCGGCCTACTCCACCGCCGAGCTGGTCGAACAGCTGCAGAAGGGGAGCCTGGATCTCGCCGCCGCCGCCATCGTGGTGACCCCGGAGCGGCGCAAGCTGTTTCGCTTCGGCCCCGGTTTCTACCAGGTCTCCCCCAAGCTGGTCTATCGCAACGGCTCCCCCAGGCCCAAGGATCTCGGCGACATCAAGGGCACCATAGTGGTGCCTGCGGGCTCCACCGGTGAGGATCTGATGAAGGAGCTGGCCAGCCAGTACCCTAATCTGAGCTGGCGCATCAACCGGGACGCCGACGTGGAGGAGCTGCTCAAGCAGGTCGCCGACGGCGAGGTGGACTACACGGTGGTGCAGGACACTGTGCTGGCCCGCACCCAGCGCTACTACCCCGAGCTCACCGAGGGGCTGACTCTGGCCAGCAAGCAGACAGTGGCCTGGGCCATGACCAAGCTGCCCGATGACAGCCTCTACGCCAGCATCATCGACTTCTTCGGCCAGCGCTTCATGGATGGCTCCATCGCCAAGCTCGACGAGAAGTACTTCGGCCACGTGCAGAACTTCGATTTCGTCGACACCCGCACCTTCCTCAAGCGGGCCAAGAGCCTGCTGCCCAAGTACCAGGCGCTGTTCCAGACCCACGCCAAGGACATAGACTGGCGCCTGCTGGCCGCCATCAGCTATCAGGAGTCCCACTGGGACCCCCAGGCCCGCTCCTACACAGGGGTGCGCGGCATGATGATGCTGACCGAGCCCACCGCCAAGGCGATGGGGGTAAACGATCGAACCCACCCGGAAGAGAGCATCAAGGGGGGCGCCCGCTACCTGCAGGAGATGATGGAGAAGGTGCCGGACTCGGTGCCGGCGGACGAGAAGGTGTGGTTTGCCCTCACCGCCTACAACATCGGCTATGGCCACATGATGGATGCCCGCCGCCTGACCAAGCAGCTCGGCAAGAATCCCGATGCCTGGAGCGACGTGAAAGATGTGTTGCCCCTGCTGCAGCAGTCACGCTGGCATCGCAAGGTGCGCTATGGCTATGCCCGGGGTGGCGAGGCGCGCAACTACGTCAACAACGTGCGCCAGTACTACCAGAGCCTGCTCTGGCTCGACAACGAGCAGCAGAAGGCCCATCGCCGCGAGACCCTGGACGAAGACGACGGCAGCGAGCCGGCAGCCCCGGCACAGCGCCCCGCCATCATCGCCGAGGTAGTCAGCCAGATCATCACCCCCTGAGCCCTGCGGGGTGTGTCGCCTGGGGGAATTCTCTGTTACCATTGCCCCAGGCCCGAGCCTGTCTGAGAGAGGCTTATTGCAATATATTCATCAACTTGCGATACCGATGGCAGCCCATGTCAGGGGCCGTCAGCGTCGCCGGGATGACCAGGGAGGAAAACCAGATGCGAACACGTAGAAGAGCCACGTTGACCAGAAAGACCAGATGCGCCTGGAGCCCCAGACGCAAGCTGAAACTGGCCGACATGAAACGCAAGATATGGCACCGAAACCGCTCATATACCTTGCTGATTGCGGAGCACACAACAGCATAAACCCGGCCAAGGCCGGGTTTTTTTATTCCATCAGCTCGCCTCGGTCGGGATCGCCTCGAACCGCACGGCACGCTTGGAGACCAGGCTGTTGCAGTGGTTGCAGAAGTAATCCACGGCGCCGCAGGCCCGAAGCCGCTCCAGGCTCTGCTGACAGGTCGGGCACAGGGCCCGGATCCGATAGCGGGCATGGCACTGGCCGCAGCTCACCTCGGGGCTGCGGCTGTCCAGCTCGGCCTGGCAGGCCGGGCATGTCAAGAGACTCATGGTCATCTCCTCTCAAGGGCAGGCGCGCTGGGCTCGCCCCTCTTCTTGCAGATAAAAAAACGGCTGCCACCAGGGCAGCCGTCAGGGCTTATTTCTTGCTCTTGTTCTTCGCCTTGAGCAGGCGATCCCGTTGCCGCTCCTGGCTCAGGGTCAGGGTGTTCTTCTTGCCCTCGAAGGGGTTGACTGACTCCTGGAACTCGACCCGGATCGGGGTACCCATGATCTTCAGGGACTTGCGGAAGTAGTTGATGAGATACCGCTTGTAGGAGTCAGGCAGATCGTTCAACTGGTTGCCGTGGATAACAATACGCGGCGGGTTGTAGCCACCGGCGTGGGCATACTTGAGCTTGACGCGGCGACCGTTGACCATGGGCGGCTGGTGATCTTCCTGCGCCATCTGCATGATGCGGGTCAGCATGGCGGTGCTGGTACGACGGGTGGCGGACTGGTAAGCCTCGTTGATGGACTCGAACAGATGGCCGACGCCGCTGCCGTGCAGGGCGGAGATGAAGTGGACGCGGGCGAAATCGATGAAGCCCAGGCGTCTGTCCAGCTCGTTCTTGATGTCTTCCTTCACCTTCTGATCCAGACCGTCCCACTTGTTCACCACCAGCACCACGGAGCGGCCGCTGCTCAGCACGAAGCCGAGGATGCTCAAGTCCTGATCCGTGATGGTCTCGCGGGCGTCTATCACCAGCAGGCAGACGTTGGCGTCCTCAATGGCTTTCAAGGTCTTGATGACGGAGAACTTCTCCACCGTCTCGTGCACCTTGCCGCGGCGACGCACGCCGGCGGTGTCGATGACCACGTACTTCTGCTCGTCACGCTCCATGGGGATGTAGACGGAGTCGCGGGTGGTGCCCGGCATGTCATAGACGATGACGCGGTCTTCACCCAGCATGCGGTTGGTCAGGGTGGACTTGCCGACGTTGGGGCGACCGACGATGGCGAACTTGATGGGCAAGTCGGCGAACGGGGTCTCCTTGGTGTCTTCCCGGGTGTCGAGATCACCGGCGGCCACCATGCGCAGCAGGGCTTCTTCGTCGAAGTCCTCCTCTTCCTGCGCCTCTTCTTCGGCAGCGGCCTCGACCAGGGTCTCAAGGTGGGGGGCCAGCGCCAGCTCCAGCAGGCTCAGCACCCCACGACCGTGGGCGGCGGCGATCTGGTAGACCTCCCCCAGCGCCAGGCCGTAGAACTCGGAGACCGCGGAGTCACCGTCGATGCCGTCGGTCTTGTTGGCGACCAGGAACACCTTCTTGTGGGTCTTGCGCAGGTGCTCGGCGATGGCCTGATCCGCGGCGGTCAAACCGGCACGAGCATCCACCATGAACAGCACCACATCGGCTTCTTCGATGGCCAGCAGGGACTGCTCGGCCATCTTCAGCTCGATCCCCTCCTCGGTGCCATCGATACCGCCGGTATCGACCACGATAAATTCCAGCTCGCCCAACTTCGCCTGGCCGTATTTACGGTCCCGGGTCAGGCCGGGGAAATCGGCAACCAGGGCATCCCGGGTACGGGTCAGGCGGTTAAACAGGGTGGATTTCCCCACGTTGGGGCGGCCCACCAGGGCTACTACAGGAGTCATAAAAGCCTCATTCTCAAGACGACAAAGGCTCCGGGTCCGAAGACCAGGAGCCGGATATTCAGATTGACGGGCGATCAGGGACGCTTGATAGCGTACAACTTGCCGCCACGGCTCTGCACATACAGGGTGTCACCGTCCACCAGGGGCGCGGCATAGAGACCACTGCTGTCGAGCTGCTGCATGGCCTTGATGGACCCGTCGGTCCGATCCAGCCAATACAGGTAACCTTCCACATCGCCGACCACCACGTAGTCGCCCAGGACGACGGGAGCGGTCACGGTGCGGTTTTCCAGCTGGGTGTTGGACCACAGCTCAAGACCATTGCGACGGTCGACCGCAAACAGATGACTGCGGCTGTCGGTCAGCACTATGGCATTGCCGGTGACCGCCATGTCGCGGTAGCCGGAATACTTGCGCTTCCACACCTCGTCACCGGTCATCAGCTTGCGGGCCATCAGCTGGCCATTGTAAGCGATGGCATAGAGCTCATCACCGGCAATCAGCGGACGGGCGTCCACATCGACCATGCGATCCAGCTCGGTGGCACCGCGCGGGTCGGCCACCTTGGACTGGCGCACCGGCTGGCCGTTGCTCAGCAGGGCTATGCCCACCTTGCCATCGGCACGGCCATAGAGTACGGCGCCGTTGGTGATGACAGGGGTGCTGGCGCTGCGCAGGGTCAGGGGCGGCTGCTCTTCGGACAGGGTCCACTGCAGCTTGCCCTCATCGGTATCGAGCGCCATCAAACGGCCCGAGGTGGTCAGCACCACCACGCGACCATCCTCGACGGCGGGGCTCGCCACCACTTCACCGGGCACAGTGGTCTGCCACAGCACTTCCCCGTTCGCTTCGTTCAGGGCGTAGACCACCCCGTTCTCGGAGCCGAGGAACAGCTTGCCGTAGCGGGAGACCAGACCGCCGGAGAGACGGGCGCTGCGCTTGTCGGCGTTGATGGGCAGGTCTGCCAGATCCACGCTCCACAGGGTCTCGCCACTGTTGCGATCGAAGGCGGTCACATCCCCATCACGGGCGGCGGCATAGATGTGATCCTCTTCCACCACGGGTTGCAGCTGGGAGTAGAAATCACCTATGCCATCCCCGACGGAGGAGGACCACTGGGTATCGGCACTGAAGGCGGACTCCACCACGGGCAGAGGCGCCATCGGGGTCAGGTCTTCCTCTGAGCTGAACAGGGAGCAACCCTGCAGGGCCAGGGAGACTGCCACCCCCAGCGCCATTTTCTTGTACAGATTACGCATCCGGAGCCTCACCCGCAGTGACCGCTGGCAGCGCCAGATCGTCCATCTTCAGCTTGAGTTCGGCGCTGCTCTGCAGGCCGCCGGCATCGGCCGCCACCTGATAGGCATCGCGCGCCTCTTCGGGCTTGCCCTGCCCCAGCAGCACGTCACCACGCACTTCCGCCACCTGGGCCTTGAAGGCGTCGTTGTTGATCTTGCCAAGCTGGGCCAGGGCCTCGTCGGCCTTGCCCTGATCCTTGAGCACCCGTGCCAGGCGCAGGGCGGCGATGGGCTTGATGCTCTCGTCGCCGTTCGCGGCCACCTGGGTCAGCTGCTCGGCGGCCAGATCCAGCTTGCCCGCCTTGACCGCAGCCGCGGCAAGTTGCAGGGCAGCCAGCTCCGCATAGGCGTCGCCCTGATGGGCGCTGATGAAGCTCTTGGCCTGCTCAAGGGCGGCATCGTCACCCTTGGCGAGCTGGGCTGTCATGGCGTTATAAGCCTGGGAGGCGGCTTCCTGATTGGTCTGCTGCAGCTCGTTGTAGTAACGCCAGCCAAAGAGGCCGACCAGACCGATCACAGTCCCGGCGAGTACCGAGGTGCCGTTCTCTTTCCACCAGCTCTTGATGACCTCAACCTGTTGTTCTTCAGTGGTATACACTTCCACAGCTTACTCTCCTTTAGCTGCCAGCAGGGCGATGGCGGCATCGACCGAGACGGTCTGTTGCTCGGCCTGGCCACGCAGATATTTGATGGTGATCTCCCCGCTTTGCACCTCGGTCTCGCCGAGGATCAGGGCAATGGCCGCGCCGCTCTTGTCGGCACGCTTGAGTTGTTTCTTGAAGTTGCCGCCACCGCAGTGGCTCATCAGGCGCAAGTCCGGCAGGGCGTCGCGCAGCCGCTCGGCAAGCTGGAAGCCTGCCTGCTCGGTGCCCTCGCCTACCATGGCCAGATAGACATCCACCGCCGGGCGGATGTCGGCGTTGAGCTCGAGGGTTTCGAGCATCAGCACCAGACGCTCCATGCCCATGGCAAAGCCCACGGCCGGGGTCGCCTGACCGCCGAGCTGCTCCACCAGGCCGTCGTAACGGCCACCGGCCAGGACTGTGCCCTGGGCGCCCAGGCTGCTCGTCACCCACTCGAACACGGTGAGGTTGTAGTAGTCGAGGCCGCGCACCAGCCGCTCGTTCACCTCGTATTGGATACCGGCAGACTCGAGCAGGCGCTTGAGCCCCTCGAAGTGGGCCAGGCTCTCTTCACCCAGGTGATCGAACAGACGGGGGGCACCCACCAGAATGGCCTGGACCTTCTCGTCCTTGGAGTCGAGCACCCGCAGCGGGTTGCTGTACATGCGGCGCTGGCTCTCTTCGTCCAGCTCGCTCTTGTACTGCTCCAGGTAGGCCACCAGGGCATCGCGGTAAGCGGCGCGCTCGTCGCTCTGACCGAGCGTGTTGAGCTGCAGGGTGACGTGATCGCTGATGCCGAACAGACGCCACAGGCGGTGGGTCAGCATGATGAGCTCGGCGTCGATGTCAGGCCCGTTGATGCCAAACAGCTCGACCCCGAACTGGTGGAACTGGCGATAACGGCCCTTCTGGGGACGCTCGTGACGGAACATGGGGCCCATGTACCACATCCGGCGTTCCTGGTTGTAGAGCAGGCCGTGCTCGATACCGGCACGGACGCAGCTGGCGGTCCCTTCCGGACGCAGGCTCAGGCTGTCGCCGTTGCGGTCTTCAAAGGTGTACATCTCTTTTTCGACCACGTCGGTCACTTCACCGATGGCGCGCTTGAACAGATGGGTCTGTTCGACGATGGGCATGCGCACTTCGCTGTAGCCGTAGCTGGCGACGACCTGGCGCAGGATCTGTTCCACTTTCTGCCATACCGGGCTCTGCTCCGGCAGGCAATCATTCATACCGCGAATAGCTTGGATCTGTTTTGCCACGTTGATACTCGAGAAAAAGAGGTAAAATTTGGCCGCATTATAGGGATTTTCGGCCCCGAGGTAAAATCAGGGTGCCCGGATGCGGGATTTAAAATCAACAACCTAAAGCCGGGGCCACCCCAGGTGGCCCCTCAATGGTTCAACCTTTGTCCACCTGGATCTGGTTGGCCGGATCCAGCATGGCCGCCCGGGCGCGGATACGGCGCTCCAGGGTCGGGATGAGATCCTTGTTGTCGAGCCGGTCGACTCGCTGGCCCCCTTCGTAGAAGGCACTCTTGTTGGCGGCGCCCGCCAGCCCCAGATCCGAGACCAGGGCCTCGCCCGGGCCGTTCACCACGCAGCCGATGATGGAAACATCCATCGGGGTGATGATGTCCTCGAGCCGCTCTTCCAGGGCGTTCACCGTCCCTATCACATCGAACTCCTGACGGGAGCAGGAGGGACAGGCGATGAAGTTGATACCGCGGGAGCGAATGCGCAGGGACTTGAGAATATCGAAGCCCACCTTCACCTCTTCCACCGGATCGGCGGCCAGGGAGATGCGGATGGTGTCGCCTATGCCATCGGCCAGCAGCATGCCGAGCCCGATGGCGGATTTCACCGCGCCGGCACGGAAGCCGCCCGCCTCGGTGATCCCCAGGTGCAGCGGCTGGTCGATCTGCTTGGCCAGCAGGCGATAGGCACCGACCGCCAGGAAGACGTCGGAGGCCTTGACGCTCACCTTGAAATTCTCAAAGTTGAGGCGATCCAGGTAATCCACGTGGCGCATGGCAGACTCGAGCAGGGCTTCCGGGGTCGGCTCGCCATACTTTTCCTGGATATCACGCTCCAGGGAGCCGCCGTTGACGCCGATGCGGATCGGAATGTTGTAATGACGGGCACAGTCGACCACGGCGCGCACCCGCTCTTCGTTGCCTATATTGCCCGGGTTGATGCGCAGGCAGTCGGCACCGTACTCGGCCACTTTCAGGGCGATGCGGTAGTCGAAGTGGATATCGGCGACGATGGGAATGCGGGTCTGCTGTTTGATGAGCTTGAAGGCTTCCGCCGCTTCCATGGTCGGTACCGAGACCCGGACTATGTCGGCGCCAACTCGCTCGATCCGCTGGATCTGCTCGACGGTGGCGGCGACATCCGTGGTCTTGGTGTTGGTCATGGTTTGCACCGTGATGGGGGCATTGCCCCCAACCGGCACATTGCCGACCATGATCTGCCTGGATTGACGACGAATAATGGGGGATTCGTGAGCGGACATGGCGGACAGATTACTCCTGCGGCAGTGAGAAGCGAGCAGTCCGGCCGTTGTTGTAACGGCTCATGTCGAAGGACTTGCCCTGGTATTCGAGATTGACCGCCATGGGCGCGCCAACGATGAATCTGAGTGGCTCGGGTCCTTCCAGCACAAGCTCGTCGTTCGCCTTCTTCAGACCGCTGAACAGGGTCTTGCCGTTGGCATCCTTGACATCCAGCCAGCAGTCGGCGGTGAAGCTCATCTTGAGCTGGGGCGCCTTGCCAGGTTCGGTGGCGGCCATCTCTGCCGGTGCCAGGGTTGCCTCAGCAGCCGAGGTCTCGGTAGACAGGGCGGCACTGGTCGCGGCAACGACGGCAGGCACAGTGGCGGCGGCGTCACTTACCACAACTTCCGTCGCCACGGCGTCGGAGGCCACGGGCAATACGGGGTCTGCAACGTCCACGGCGGGCGTCACGCTGGCGACAGACATCGTCTGCTCCGTGCCCATCTCGCTCGCCGCCAGGGCTTCATCCCCGGCGGAACGACGTGCCGTGCTCTGCCACCACCAGGCGATGGAGAGCGCGATCAGCACCAGGATCACCAGCCAGGTCACCACCTTGAGCCGACTGTCGTTGGCTTGCTGGCGGGAGCGACGGGAGAAGCTCTGCATGTCGATGTTATCGGGCGGCGTCAGTCCCAGCTTGTCGTAGGCCGCGAGTATGGTCTCCTCGGGAATGCCGACCAGCTTGGCATAGGCGCGCAGATAGCCGCGAATGAAGGTGTGGGACGTATGCTTGTCGTAGGTATCCGCCTCGATGGCGGCGATCAGGGTCAGACGAAGGTGAATGCGGGACGCAACCTGCTCTCGCGTCCAGCCAAGCTGTTCACGGGCGTTGCGCAGCAGCTGGCCTGGGCCCACTGCCTGGGAGTCGTCTTGAAAATCGTGTGGCTGTTCAGTAGTCATTGGCTAAGTAACGCTTGGCTTGTTGCGAAGTGGGATATTGCCTTACCAGCTCAGTCCCGAATTGGTGAAGTAATGCCGGTTTGTCCATGGCCTGGGCCAGCCGCAGCCGGAGCCAGAGGCTCTCCTCGTTTTCGTCTGCCACTTCGGCAAAACGCACGAGGTAAGACTGCACATCAGGCAGCTTGCCATCTTTCATGGAAAGCTCGGCCATGTCCAGCAATAACCTTGGATTGCGGGGATTATACCCCAAGGCCAGACGATAGTACTCGTTGGCCTTGTCATTTCTGTTATTTTGCACCGAGCAGAGCGCCGCATTCTCGTAGGTATCGGCGATCTTGACGTAATCTGGCTGACTGACCGCCTGCAGGAATGCCTTCTCCGCCTCCTCGAAACGCCCACGGTTGCACAGGAAGGCACCGTAGTTGTTCATCGCGTCAGCATTGGTCGGATCCATGGCCAGCGCCTTCTTGTAGTTCTCCTCGGCCGCCTTGAAATCGGATACCTGCTGGTAAAAATAGGCGAAGCCGATATAGACCTGAGGGTTGCTGGGATCGTACTGGAGGGCCCGGTCAAGGTTGAATTTTGCCTGTTCGGCATTGCCCTGACGCAGGTATTGAATACCCAGATCGAGACGGGTCTGGGCAGCCGCCTTGAAGTCGGGACCCACTTCACGCTGGGTCGAATTCTGGCCAGCGTAAGTGGTCTCGGTGACACAGCCAGGCAGCGCGCAGAGCGCTGCCACTACGATCAATGTACGGATATCCATTTCCTGTCTATACAATGGCTTAGCGAGTTAAACCATTTTGACGGAAATCCCATCCTGTTGCATCCGATTTTTCATGGTGCGCTTGGTGCGGTCGATCACCTCCCCCACCAGCTGGCCACAGGCGGCGTCTATGTCATCCCCGCGGGTCTTGCGGACGATGACGGTCAGGCCGTACTCCATCAGCACCTTGGAGAAACGGTCGATGCGACTGTTGCTCGGCTTGCCAAACGGATTGCCCGGGAAGGGGTTGAAGGGGATCAGGTTGATCTTGCAAGGGGTCTCTTTGAGCACCTGCGCCAGCTCGTGGGCATGCTGCATGTCGTCATTGATATGATCAAGCAGCACATACTCCACCGTCACCCGGCCGCCATTGGCGTTGGATTTGGCCAGATAACGGCGCACACCCGCCAGGAAGGCCTCGATGTTGTACTTGTCGTTGATCGGCATGATCTCGGAGCGCAGCTTGTCGTTCGGCGCATGCAGGGAGATGGCCAGGGCCACGTCGATCTGGTCCCCCAGCATGTCCAGTGCCGGTACCACACCTGAGGTGGATAGGGTGACGCGGCGCTTGGAGATGCCAAAACCAAAGTCATCCATCATCAGGCTCATGGCCGGGACCACGTTGGCGAGGTTCAGCAACGGCTCGCCCATGCCCATCATCACCACGTTGGTGATGGGGCGCTTGCCACCGACTACCTTGGCGGCGCGCCAGACCTGGCCGATGATCTCGGAGACCTTCAGGTTGCGGTTGAAACCTTGCTGGGCGGTGGAGCAGAAGGTGCACGCCAGGGCGCAGCCGACCTGGGAGGAGACACAGAGGGTCGCACGATCCGCCTCCGGGATGTAGACGGTCTCGACTTCCTGATCCCCGACCTGCAGGGCCCACTTGATGGTGCCATCTGCGGAGCGTTGTTCACGGCTGATCTCGGGGGCACGGATCTCGGCAATGGCCTTGAGACGCTCACGCAACGCCTTGTTGACGTTGCTCATCTGATCGAAGTCATCACAACCGGAGTGGTAGATCCACTTCATTATCTGATCTGCCCGGAACGGCTTCTCGCCCAGCTCGACGAAGAAGGCACGCATGGCATCCCGATCGAGATCCAGCAGGTTGGTTTTTGTTTCGCTCATCAAGGGCCTCAGCTCACACACTTCATAAATTATCGGCTGACCTACGTCAGGGGGCGGCATTGTACAAATAATGGGTCTGCCTTTCCACCTGGAGAATAAGGGGATATTGACCGAATGACCAAAAAACAAAAGGGAGCCGAGGCTCCCTTGTTGATCTTCTGACGAAAATCAGCCGCGCGGGCAGATCTCGGCGTCGGAGAAGAAGTAGGCGATTTCACGGGCGGCAGAGGCCGGGGCATCGGAACCGTGCACGGCGTTGCGATCTATGCTCTCGGCGTAGCAGGAACGCAGGGTGCCGGCCAGGGCCTCTTTCGGGTTGGTGGCGCCCATGATTTCGCGGTGACGGCGAATGGCGTCTTCCCCTTCCAGCACCTGTACCATGACGGGACCCGAGGTCATGAAAGCGACCAGGCCATCATAGAAAGGCTTGCCCTGGTGTTCGGCGTAGAAACCGGCGGCCTGCTCGCTGCTCAGGTGCAGCATCTTGGCGGCGACCACTTTCAGGCCGGCGCTCTCGAAGCGGCTGTAGATGGCACCGATCAGGTTCTTGCTGACCGCGTCCGGCTTGACGATAGAGAAGGTACGTTCGATAGCCATTGAGTTCTTTCCTTAACTACAGAGTTTTATTGTAGGAATCCATGTTCGGCGGCGATTATACGTAAACAAAAAACGAAATAACACACAAAAAAGCAACTTCTTATTAAACAAATAATTCCTTGAAACAACATGGTGACTCATCTTGTGCCATGGCACTGAGAAAAAATGTGCGCTTGTGCACGATAGTCACGCTAACCCGCTAAAACCCTATCTATTGCTCATTTAACCAGCACCACTGAAAAGGGCACCCCGAGGTGCCCTTTCGCCTTGTCATGCCCCTCGGCGCGTCTCCGCCAGCAGGGTATGAGCTATGGTACGCATCCCCAGGGTGTTGGCCCCGGGGGCCCAGAGGTTGTCACCGTTCTCGCTGAAACAGGCGGCCAGATCCACGTGCAGCCAGCCCTGCCCCTCGTTGGTCACGAAGCGGGAGAGGAAACCCGCCGCGTTGGAGGCGCCCCCCGGACCACCGCCCGGCACCGGACGGCTGTTGGCCGTATCGGCATAGTGGGACGGGCACTGCTGGCGGTGCCAGGGCTCGAGCGGCAGCGGCCAGGCCGGCTCCTGCTCCGCATCCGAATAGGCCATGGCACGGCTCACCAGCCCCTTGTCCAGACCAAACAGGGCGTTGTAGCGTCCCCCTAGCGCCATCACCGCAGCCCCCGTCAGGGTGGCGGCGTCTATGATGAGGGGCGCGCCGGATTCACCGGCGAGCTGCAGGCCGTCCGCCAGCACCAGGCGCCCCTCTGCGTCTGTGTTGACGATTTCGACCGTGGTGCCGTTCTTGTAGGTGAGGATGTCACCCAGCTTGTAGGCATGGCCGGAGACCAGGTTCTCGGCGCAGCAGAGGATGAGCTTCACCCGCTTGTCGAGGCCGCGCAGTATGGCCAGCGCCAGGGCGCCGGTGACAATGGCCGCCCCCCCCATGTCATGCTTCATGGTGAGCATGCCCTGGGAGGTTTTCATGGAGTAGCCGCCGGAGTCGAAGGTGATCCCCTTGCCCACCAGGGCCGCCACCACGGGGGCGTTGCGATCCCCGGTGGGGTTGTAGTCCAGCTCCAGCATCACGGGCTCCCGATCGCTGCCGCGGCCAACCTGATAGAGACCGACCCAACCCGCCTGTTGCAGCGCCTCCCCCTTGAGGATGCGATGGCTGATCCTGTCCGGCGCCAGCTCGGTGATGAAGGCCGCCGCCTCCACCGCCAGCTCCAGCGGGCCCAGCTGCTCCGGGGTCGCATTGGTCATCTCGCGCACCCAGCGCCCGCACAGCCAGCGCGCCTCCAGCTCCTCCCTGTCCTCTTCGGACGAGGTCGCCCACTGCAGCTCCACCTCTGCCTTGGGGGTCTGCAGCCCCTGGGCGAAGGCCCACTGCTGCTCGCGCTCCCAGTGACCGCACAGGGCGACCTTCTGGATCCCCTGACCACAGAGGCGGCGGGCCGCCTGCTGGATATCCAGCAAGGGCGACGCCGTCACCAGGTGGATCACCATGCCATCGGGGCGATGGGAAAGCAGTGCCCCCTCTCCCCACTCGGGGGCGGCAAATTCACGGCTCAGCCAGATGTTCATTGAGTCACCTCCTGCAGCCAGCGGGCGATAGTGCGCAGACCGTGGCCCTTGGCGCCAGTCGCCCACAGCTCGTTGCCGGATTTTTGATAGGAGGCGGCGAGATCCAGGTGCACCCAGCCCTTGCCCTCGTCACGCACGAAGCGCGACAAGAACGCGGCCGCCGTGGTGGCACCGGCGGTGCCTTCGGCGGAGGCCACGTTGCCCAGCTCGGCGAAGGCCGAGGTGAGCTGACCCACATGCCAGGGTTCCAGCGGCAGGGGCCAGGCCTTCTCATTTTCTGCTTTCGCGGCGGCCAGGGCGCGCGCTTGCTCCCCCTCATCGAGGGCAAATACGGCGTTGTAGTCGCGGCCCAGCGCCGTCTTGGCGGCGCCGGTCAGGGTGGCGGCATCGAGAATGTGGGCCGCGCCGCTGTCGGAGGCCGCCAGCAGGCCATCGGCCAGCACCAGGCGACCTTCGGCGTCAGTATTCTGGATCTCCACCGAGATGCCGTTCTTGTAGGTGAGGATGTCACCCAGCTTGAAGGCGTGGCCGGAGACCAGGTTCTCGGCGCAGCAGAGGATAAGCTTCACCCGCTTGTCGAGGCCGCGACTGATGGCGAGCGCCAGGGCGCCGGTCACCATGGCGGCACCACCCATGTCGGACTTCATCGGCAGCATGTTGTCAGAGGACTTCATGGAGTAGCCGCCGGAGTCGAAGGTGATGCCCTTGCCCACCAGGGCCGCCACCACGGGGGCGTTGCGATCCCCGGTCGGGTTGTAGTCCAGCTCCAGCAGCACGGGCTCGCGCTCGCTGCCGCGGCCCACCGACCAGATCCCGATATGACCGGCCTCCCGCAGGGCTTCTCCTGCGGTGATGCGGGCGGTGACCTGATCGCCACCCAGGCCGCGGATCAGCAGCAGGGCGGACTCCGCCAGGCTCATGGGGTAGATCTCTTCCGGGCAACCGTTGGTCACCTCGCGCACCCAGCGGGTCGCCTTGACGAGCGCCTCCAGCTCGCGAGCCTGCGCCGCGCTCTGCTCGCCGAAGTCCAGTTCACGCTGCCCCTTGGCGGCATAGAAGCCCTGGGCGAAGGCGTAACGACGCTCCAGATCCCAACCCTCACCGACCAGGCTCACCCGCTTGATGCCACTCGATTCGAGTCGGCGGGCTGCCCGCTGAATGGTGCGCAAGGCATCCTGCTGCTGGGCGGTGGCGCCCAGGTGGATCAGGGTCTCCTCACCGCTGAAACTGAGCAGGGCGCCTTCACCCCAGACGGCGGCAGCGGCCTGGGCGGATAACAGTACCTTCATCATGTCAGCCATCTTCTCTTGCTTCCTTTTTTCTTGGCACGATTCATTAACAACGCGGGGTAACGGAGACAAAAAAGGCCGTTCCCCCGAGGGGTACGGCCTTCACCATATCATCACTGCACCATGGGATGCTGCACGCGCAATTCACTCATGTGTAATTAGCGGGTCAATCAATGACGCTCGGAGGCGAGGTTGATGGTGTACTTGGGCAGCTCCACCACCAGATCCTCGTCCGCCAGACGGGCCTGGCAGCTCAGACGGGATTCCGGCTCCAGTCCCCATGCCTTGTCCAGCATGTCATCTTCCAGCTCATCGCTCGGTTCGAGGGAGTCAAAGCCCTCCCGCACCACGCAGTGGCAGGTGGTACAGGCACAGGACTTCTCGCAGGCATGCTCGATCTCGATGCCGTTGCGCAGGGCGATGTCCAGTATGGTCTCACCGGTCGCACCCTCGAGGGCAGCGCCGTCCGGACAGAGTTCGGGGTGAGGCAGAATGATCAGTTTTGGCATATTACACCTTGTTGACGTTTTGGCCGGTCAGCACCTTGCGAATGGAGGCATCCATGCGACGGGCCGCAAACTCGCCACTGACGGCATCCGCCGCCTCGATGGCATCTTTGATTTGGTTGGTTGTGCCTGTGGCACGCATGGCCAGCAGATGATTGATCGCGGTGTCGATCTCGGCACGCTCAGCGGCACTCAACAGCGCCTCGCCATCGGCGGCCAGCGCCGCATTGAGGCTCTCCACCACCCGATCGGCTTCGACCTGCTGCTCCGCCAGCATGCGGGCATCCATGTCCTGCTGGGCATTGGCGATGGAGGCGCTCAGCATGCTGAGGATGTCCTCTTCCGCCAAGCCATAGGAGGGCTTGACCTGGATCTCCGCCTGCACGCCGGAGGACTTCTCCATGGCGCTGACCGACAGCAGCCCGTCCGCATCCACCTGGAAGGTGACGCGAATGTGGGCGGCGCCGGCCGCCATGGGCGGAATGCCGGTCAGGGTGAAGCGAGCCAGGGAGCGGCAATCCGCCACCAGCTCACGTTCTCCCTGCACCACGTGGATGGCCATGGCAGTCTGGCCATCCTTGAAGGTGGTGAACTCCTGGGCGCGAGCCACCGGTATGGTGGTGTTGCGCGGGATCACCTTCTCGGCAAGCCCCCCCATGGTTTCAAGACCCAGAGAGAGCGGGATGACGTCCAGCAGCAGCATCTCGGCATCGGGCTTGTTGCCCACCAGGATGTCCGCCTGGATGGCGGCGCCGATGGCGACCACCTTGTCCGGATCTATGCTGGTCAGGGGCGTACGCTGGAAGAAGTCTCCCACCTGCTCGCGCACCAGCGGCACCCGGGTGGAGCCCCCCACCATCACCACTTCCAGCACTTCCACCTGCTCGAGCCCCGCATCGCGCAAGGCGCGGCGGCAGGCCAGCAGGGTGCGCTTGACCAGCGGCATGATGAGCTCGTCGAACTGGCTGCGGCTCACCTCCCCCTGCCAGCCGGCAAAGGTACAGGAAACGCGGTCGGCATCGGTCAGGCCGTGCTTGACCGCCGCCGCCACGTCCAGCAGCTCGCGCTGGGTACGGGCATCGAGCTGGCCGCTCAGGCCGGCTTGTGCCTTGATCCAGTCCGCCAGCAGGTGATCGAAGTCATCGCCCCCCAGCGCCGAGTCGCCGCCGGTGGCCATCACCTCGAATACCCCGCGATGCAGGCGCAGGATGGAGATGTCAAAGGTGCCACCACCGAGGTCATAGACGGCGATCACCCCTTCCTGACCGGAGTCGAGGCCGTAGGCGATGGCGGCGGCAGTGGGCTCGTTGAGCAGGCGCAGCACGTGCAGGCCGGCCAGCCGGGCCGCATCCTTGGTGCCCTGGCGCTGGGCGTCGTCGAAATAGGCGGGCACAGTGATGACCACGCCATCGAGGTCGCCGCCGAGGGAGGCTGCGCCGCGCTCGGCCAGTTTTTTCAGGATCTCGGCCGAAACCTGCACCGGATTGACCAGCCCCTGGCGGGTCTGGATCTGGGGCATGCCGTTGTCGGCGGCCACGAACTCGTAAGGCTGCTGACGGGTATCCATGTCGGCCAGCGCCTTGCCCATCATCCGTTTGACCGAGACTATGGTGTTGTGGGGATCGAGGGAGGCTTCGCGCTTGGCATCAAAGCCCACCCGGATGGCGTCGGCCTGGCTCCCGGCAGCTTGATAGTGCACCACAGAGGGCAGCAGATCGCGCCCTTGCTCGTCACACAGGGTGTCGGCCTGGCCGCTGCGCACTGCCGCGACCAGGGAGTTGGTGGTGCCGAGATCGATGCCAACGGCACGTTTGTGCTGATGAGGCGCGGCGCTCTGGCCGGGCTCGGCGATTTGCAGTAATGCCATGGGTAATCACAATTCCAGCGTTAGAGGGTCAAGACTCGAACAGCGAGTCTTCGAATCGTTCCAGCTCCTCGAGGAGCTTGTCGACAAACTTGAGTTTGCGCACGCAATCGGCCGCCGTCAGATCTTCACCCGCGGTGAGGGCGTCGGTCAGCCGTTGCATCAGAGACTGGTGATCATGCCTGATCTCGCGACGAAAATCTTCGATGGCACGCTCAGGACTCGCATTCCCTTTCAGGTCAGCCAGACGCTCGCGCCACTCCAGCTGTTGCATCAGGAAGGCGGTGTCTTGCAGAGTCTGTTGCTCGCCTCGAATGTCGGTGCCGCGCAGGGAGAGCAGGTATTCGGCTCGGCGCAGGGGGGACTTGAGGGTAGTGAAGGCATCGTTGATCTGGGCGGCACGCTGCACCGCGGCCAACTGCTCCCGCTCGGGGGCGGTGGCAAAACGATCGGGGTGGAACCGGGTTTGCAACTGGCGGTAGGTGTCTGCCAGTTGGCGGGTATCGAGCTCGAAGCCCTCTGCCAGCCCGAACAGCTCGAAATGATTCATTCTGTGTCCTCAGACTCGAAGGCTAGTGCCTTGCTCAACATCCATCTTGAACGGCAAAGCCGGCAGCAGGCTGCCGGCTTCATCGATTAGACGCTGAAGCTCTCGCCACAACCGCACTCGCCCTTGGCGTTCGGGTTGTTGAACTGGAAGCCCTCGTTGAGGCCCTCCTTGACGAAGTCCAGCTCAGTGCCATCCAGATGGATCAGGCTCTTGGCATCGACGATGATCTTGACGCCGTTCTGCTCGAACACCTGATCCTCAGCGGCCAGCTCATCCACAAACTCGAGCACATAGGCAAGGCCAGAACAGCCGGTGGTCTTAACGCCGAGGCGCAGGCCTATGCCCTTGCCCCGGTTGGTTATGAAAGAGGAAACCCGTGCCGCTGCGGCATCTGTCATGGTAATGGCCATACTGCTCTCCGGACCTTAGAGACCTTTCTTCTGCTTGTAATCGGCGATGGCGGCCTTGATGGCATCCTCCGCCAGAATGGAGCAGTGGATCTTCACCGGTGGCAGGGCCAGCTCTTCGGCGATGTCGGTATTCTTGATGCCGGCGGCTTCGTCCAAGGTCTTGCCCTTGACCCACTCGGTCACCAGGGAGCTGGAGGCGATGGCGGAGCCACAGCCGTAGGTCTTGAACTTGGCATCTTCGATGATGCCGTCGTCGCTGATCTTCAGTTGCAGCTTCATCACGTCGCCACAGGCCGGGGCGCCGACCATGCCGGTCGCGATGCTGGGATCGTTCTTGTCAAAACCACCGACGTTGCGGGGATTCTCGTAGTGGTCGATTACTTTTTCACTGTAAGCCATATCTAACTCCTGCTAATTCCGTTGTTCACCAAGCACTTGCCACGCTGGCAATGATCAGTGATGTGCCCATTCGACCGTGTTCAGATCGACGCCGTCCTTGAACATCTCCCACAGGGGAGACATCTCGCGCAGACGACCGATGGAGTCGCAGATGAGCTTGATTGCGTAGTCGATCTCTTCCTCTGTGGTGAAGCGACCGATGCTGAAACGGATGGAGCTGTGTGCCAGCTCGTCGTTCAGGCCCAGGGCGCGCAACACGTAGGAAGGCTCCAGGCTGGCCGAGGTACAGGCCGAACCGGAAGAGACAGCCAGATCCTTCAGCGCCATGATGAGGGATTCCCCTTCCACATAGGCGAAGCTGACGTTCAGGTTACCCGGGACACGATGGTCCAGATCGCCGTTGATATAGACTTCTTCGATGTTCTTGATGCCGTTCCACAGACGCTGACGCAGGGCCATGATGTGCTGGCTCTCGCTCGCCATCTCTTCCTTGGCGATGCGGAAGGCCTCGCCCATGCCGACGATCTGGTGGGTCGCCAGGGTGCCGGAACGCATGCCGCGCTCATGACCACCACCGTGCATCTGGGCTTCCAGGCGGACCCGCGGCTTGCGGCGCACGTACAGGGCACCTATGCCCTTAGGACCGTACACCTTGTGGGCGGACATGGAGAGCAGATCCACTTTCAGCGCTTCCACGTCGACCGGGATTTTGCCCACGCTCTGGACCGCGTCCACGTGCAGCAGGATCTTGCGGGAGCGGCACAGCTCGCCGATGGCGGCGATATCTTGCACCACACCGATCTCGTTGTTGACGTGCATGATGCTGACCAGAATGGTGTCATCGCGCAGGGCGCCTTCGATCTGCTCCAGAGTAAACAGGCCGCTGGGCATCGGCTCGAGGTAGGTCACCTCGTAGCCTTCACGCTCCAGCTGACGGCAGGTGTCGAGCACCGCCTTGTGTTCAGTCTTGGAGGTGATGATGTGCTTGCCCTTGCCAGCATAGAAGTGGGCTATGCCCTTGATGGCCAGGTTGTTGGATTCGGTCGCGCCGGAGGTGAAGACGATCTCGCGAGGGTCTGCACCAATCAGCTCTGCCACTTGATTACGGGCCAGGTCCACCGCCTCTTCGGCCTGCCAGCCGAAACGGTGAGAGCGGGAGGCAGGATTGCCAAACAGGCCGTCCATGGTGAGGCACTGCATCATTTTTTCTGCGACACGCGGGTCCACCGGACAGGTTGCCGAATAATCAAGGTAAATAGGCAGTTTCATGTTTTTCTCCGTTACGACGGAATCACACAGCGACTCGTCGTGGAAAGCACGTTTATAGTTGGACTTTCAAGCTCACATCACCGCGTTCTGCCCGGTCAACCAGGGACAACACGGTCTTCATTTGTTCATCTTGCTTGCCGGCGATGCGGCGCACATCGGCCTGGCCGACCAGCTCCGCCAGGGTGATGTCCCCCAGGAAACTGGAAATGCGCTCGCTCAAGTCACGCCACAGGGAGTGGGTCAGACACTGGGTACCGCCATGGCAGCCACCCTTGCCGAGACACTTGGTCGCATCGACCGACTCATCGACCGCGGTGATCACCTGACCTACCGAGATCTCGCCAGGGGCCAGGCCGAGGCGATAACCGCCGCCCGGGCCGCGCACGCTGCTCACCAGTCCATGCTTGCGCAGACGGGCAAACAGTTGTTCCAGATAGGACAAGGAGATGCCCTGGCGCTCTGAAATATCAGCCAGGGGAACGGGCCCCTGCTCTGCATGCAACGCCACGTCTAGCATGGCTGTCACAGCGTAACGTCCTTTTGAGGTCAGTCTCATATGCCTTACCGTCTTGCGAACAAATCAATATGGGCACATGGTCACATACCCGACTAAAACAGTCAAGTATATGGTTGAGTAAATCAGTCGGGATTAATCCTGCGGCCGGGCTTTCTGCACCGAGGTGAGAATGCCCCGCAATATATTCAATTCAACCACTTCCGGCCGGGCGCGATTGAACAGACGACGCAGCTTGCTCATCACATGACCTGGGTGATCATCGGCGATGAAACCTGTCTTCTGCAGAGTCTGCTCCAGGTGTTGATAGAAGCCTTCCAACTGCTGCGCGCTGGGGTAATCGACCCGCTCCACCTCTGCCGCAGTGTCAGTCTCCTGAGTCGCCAGCCAGTGTATGCGCACCTCGTAGCAGAGGGTCTGCACCGCCATGGCCAGATTGAGGGAGCTGTATTCGGGATTGGCCGGGATGGCCACGTGATAGTGGCATTTTTGCAGCTCATCGTTGGTGAGGCCGGTGCGTTCACGGCCAAACACCAGAGCGACCGGGTGCTTCACCCCTTCCGCTACCAGTTTCCCGCCCGCTTCGCGGGGATCCAGCATGGGCCAGCTCAAGGTGCGGGATCGGGCACTGGTGCCGATGACCAGGCCGCAATCGGCGATGGCGTCATCCAGCGTCGGGACTATGCGGGCATTGGCCAGCACATCGCTGGCCCCTGCCGCCAGGGCGATGGCATCGTCATCTGGCAAGGCTTGCGGATCAACCAACACCAGCTGCGTCAGCCCCATGGTCTTCATGGCTCTCGCCGCAGACCCCATGTTGCCGGTGTGAGAGGTGTTTACCAACACGATACGAATCTGATCCAACATGCCCAGTCAATCTTCAGTCAAAAATGGCGCGCAATTGTAACATAACCAATCGCTATTTTGGCACCGCTTCTGACCCTGCATTTCAGAACAAAAGTGATGGTTCGTATAACCAACCGGCCTGAAGACGGGAAAAGGGAGGGCTAACCTTAGAGGGTCAGCTGCATTACCCGGAGTCACCCTTTCATGCTGCCCCCCTGGATCTACGAACAACTGCCGCTGCTTTACCTGCTGCTCTCCGCCGTGCTGTGGTCCTTTGCCCACTCCCCGCTGCTCTGGCTCGCGGCGACCCTGCTGTTTGCCGTGGGCGCCCTCATCTGGATGATGCGCTCCAACTACAGGCGCACCGATCTGGTCATCTATCCCGCCAAGCGCTGGCTGCAACCGGAGTGGTACTACGAGGCTCTGCCTTTCCTGTGGCTGGCGCTCGGGCTGGTGCTGCTGCGCCTGCCTGACACCACGGCCCTGCTCGCCCTGCTCCCCTGCCTCTGGGGCTGCCGCTGCCTGTGGGCCCGGCGGCGTCACCGCCACCATACCCGGGGGCTGGCCCTGCAACTGAGACGCGGCTCAGGCCATAGACGCGGGCAGCGGATCCTGCGCTGATCGCACCCGCTCTATCAGGGTGGCCAGATCCATCAGGGGATATTTCATCAGTCCGGGCAGCCCATCGAGGTCCAGGCTGTCCATCAGGTTCTTCACCTCAAGGCCCAGCTCGGTATCCCCTTCTATCTTCAGCCTGCGCTGGAAGAAGAGGGAGTCCGGATCCTCCTTGCGACCGGCAATCAGGATGAGATCCTGGCTGCTGCCGCTGAAGCAGACATCGGCTCGCTCGCATTCACGGGCCACCACCAGTTTTCCCGCTCGCTCGCTGACAAACCAGCAGAGCTCGAGATCCGACACCTCGACCTTGAGCCACTTGCCCGCCAGGAAGGCGAAGTCCCCATCCTGGATGGCCTCCTTGAACGCCTGCGCCAGCAAGGCCTCCATCAGGTTTTGCTGCAGGGTGAAGGGCACCAGCTTGAGGGGATGGCGCAAGAGACGAGGGGCCTGTTCGACCAGGCGGCGTTGCAGTTGATGAAACACGATAAACTCCCAGTTTTTTGCCCATTCAAACACAGTGCAATTATCAGGATCCTGTTGAAAATCAAACTTGTGCCGACTTACCTCAAGAAGGGTAAAGCCACCTAAAGCTGCCTCAGGTCAAAAAGCGGGGGCCCAAGCCTGCATACAATCGGGCCACTTTTTGCATTTTTGCCCTCTCGGAGCGTACCCGATGGAATTACTCTGCCCGGCAGGCAGCCTGCCGGCACTGAAGACAGCCGTGGATAACGGGGCCGATGCCGTCTATATCGGCTTCAAGGACGACACCAATGCCCGCCACTTCGCCGGGCTCAACTTCACCGACAGCAAGCTGGAAAGAGCGGTGGACTATGTGCACCAGCACGGTCGCAAGCTGCACATCGCCATCAACACCTTCGCCCACCCGGGCTCGGATGCCAGATGGAAGCAGGCGGTGGACAGAGGGGTGGCGCTCGGTGCCGATGCCCTGATCATCGCCGATCTCGCCGTGCTGGATTACGCCAGCCGTCATCATCCCGACATGGAGCTCCATGTTTCTGTGCAGGCCAGCGCCACCAACGCCGCCGCCATCCGCTTCTACCAGCAGCACTTCAACGTCGGCCGGGTGGTATTGCCACGGGTGCTCTCCATGCATCAGGTCAGGCAGTTGGCCCGCGAGACCGACGTCGGCCTCGAGGTGTTCGCCTTCGGCAGCCTCTGCATCATGGCGGAGGGGCGCTGCTATCTCTCCTCCTACATGACCGGCGAGAGCCCCAACACAGTGGGAGCCTGCTCCCCCGCCAAGTTCGTGCGCTGGGAAGAGACCCCGAACGGCCTCGAGTCGCGGCTCAACGAGGTGCTGATCGATCGCTACGGCCCCGGGGAAAACGCCGGTTACCCGACCCTGTGCAAGGGGCGTTTCGAGGTGGATGGCCAGACCTATCACGCCCTGGAGGAGCCCACCAGTCTCAACACCCTCGGCTTGTTGCCCGAGCTGTTCCAGACCGGTATCCAGTCGGTCAAGATCGAGGGTCGCCAGCGCAGCCCCGCCTACGTGGAGCAGGTGACCCGGGTCTGGCGCGCCGCCATCGACGCCTATCAGGCCAACCCCGACGCCTACAGCGTCAAGAGCGAGTGGGATGCCCAGCTTGCCCGCGTCTCCGAGGGAAGCCAGACCACCCTCGGCGCCTATCATCGCCAGTGGCAATAAAAGGAGCACATATGCAATTCTCTCTCGGGCCCCTGCTTTTCTACTGGCCCAAGGCTGATACCCAGGCCTTCTATGAGGCGGCGGCGCAGAGCCAGGCCGACATCATCTATCTGGGCGAGACAGTGTGCAGCAAGCGCCGTGAACTGAAAGGGGATGACTGGATTGCCCTGGCCCGCCAGGTGGCGAGCTCGGGCAAGCAGGCCGTGCTCTCCACCCTGGCGCTGATCTCGGCGCCGTCGGAACTCAAGGAGGTCAAGCGGCTGGTCGACAACGGCGATCTCATGGTCGAGGCCAACGATCTCGGCACAGTCCAGCTCGCCCGGGAGGCCGGGCTGCCCTTCGTCTGCGGCCCGGCCATCAATGCCTACAACGCCGAGGTGCTGCGCATGCTGCTCAAACAGGGGATGCGGCGCTGGGTGATGCCGGTGGAGCTCTCCCGCGACTGGCTGGTGCAGCTCAATGAGGATCTGGGCAGCGCCCGCCAGCAGTTCGAGGTGGAGGTGTTCGCCTACGGCCACCTGCCGCTCGCCTATTCGGCGCGCTGCTTCACCGCCCGCTCCCTCGACAAGCCCAAGGACAACTGCGAGCTCGCCTGCATCCACTACCCCACAGGGCGCCTCGCCAGCAGCCGCGAGGGGCAAAAGGTGTTCAATCTCAACGGCATCCAGACCCAGTCCGGCTACTGCTACAACCTCGGCAACGAGCTCGAAGGCATGGCGGGACTGGTGGATGTGGTGCGCCTCTCCCCCGAAGGGATGGAGACACTCGACATGCTGGCCCGTTTCAAGGCCAACCAGCAGGGTCAGGCACAACTGCCCCTGCAGCAGGAGCGGGACTGCAACGGTTACTGGCGGCAGATCCCCGGCATGAGCCTGGTGGAATGACACCCCGCATCCCCCAGCAACAGACAGCAAAAAGGCCTCATCAAGAGGCCTTTTTCACTGAGGGCTGATGCCCTTCTCACGCTTTGCTGTTTTTGCCCTGGGCACCCGGCGGCAAGGGCTTGCGCGCCATCAGCTCCAGTTCGAGCAGGGCATAGCGATGCTCGATGAAGTCATAGACGTTGTTGGCCAGCGCCAGCTTGAAGTAGCTGATGGCTTCCTTGCGGTTGCCCTTGGCCAGCTCGAACTTGCCGAGGTAGAAGTAGGTCTCGCACAGGCGCTCGGCAAGCTCCCGGTTGTCCTTCACCCCTTTCACCACGTTGCCCATCAGCTGGGTGGCGTTGATCTCGCCGGTATAGAGGCGGACCAGATCCCAGTTCCAGGCGTCGTCGTCATACTTGTTCAGCCGCTCGCGCATCCGGCTCATGGCCGCCGGCCCGTTGAGCTTCTGCTCGGCCAGATAGAGCCAGATCACCCGGTAGGGATCTTCCGGCTGCGCCTCGTAGAAACGCTTCATGTCGGCGGTGGCCAGCTCGGGCCTGTTGCCGTAATAGAGCGCTATGCCACGGTTGAGATAGGCGTAATCGTAATCCGGGGCGAGCTCGAGTGCCGAATCGAATGCCTCATAGGCCTCGTCATAGTTCTGTTGCTGAACCAGATAGACACCGATGAAGTTGTAAGCCTCGGCAAAGTCGGGCTTCTCCCGCAGGGCGCGGTTGAAGTCGAGCCGAGCGAGGGAACGAAGGCCAACCCGGTCAAACACCACGGCACGCTCATAGAACAACTCGGCGCGCTGTTCGGTCGTCAATTCCATTTCACTGAGCATCTGCCCGAGTCGCGCCAAGGCCAACTCGCTCTGGTAGGAGACCTGCAAGGGGGTCGCCAATACCAATGAAGCGGGTTGCGGCTTGGGAACTTGAGGCGCTGTAACCTGACTGCTACTGCTGCATCCCCACATGGGGAGCAACAACAGGATACCGGTGAGGTATCCAATCCCTATCCTGACGTTCAATGAACACTCCGACGCTTACGCTTGACCCCGCATATGGTAAAGGTCAACCGGCCTTTTGTCATGTGGCGCAACCCCTATCCCTCAAATAAATCAGGATTCGACAGGGTATCCGGCGTCACGCCAACCACGAAAGCCTCCATCGACGCTGACCACCCTGGAATACCCCATCTTCTGCAGGTTGTCCGCCGCCAGGATGGAGCGAAATCCCCCACCACAATAGAGGTAGAACTCGGTGTCGGGATCGGGAAAACGGGTCTCGATGTCCCGCTCCATCACGCCGCGGCCCAGGTGTTCGGCCCCCGGCAGGTGCCCTTTCGCCCACTCGTTATCTTCCCGCACATCGATCAGGTGAAAAACACGGCCTTCTTCCTGCCAGCGCCTGATCTGGTGCACGTCGGTTTCCCGTATCTGCGGGCGAATGGCCTCTACCAGGGCCAGAAAACGGGGGTTATGTTGCATGGCTTGCTCCTTGCATTCTTGCAATGGGTCATGAGGATGGGTACTGGGGAGCATAATGACTCAGCCGCCCCCCAAGAGAAAGGGCGCCTTGTGGCGCCCTTGTCTGTTACGGCAAGATCTCTTGCTGATCCGCCCCTTCTTTTTCCACCTGGGTCGGCAGCATGTGCTCCCGTTTGACCCCGAAGAACATGGCTGAGGCACTCGCCACATAAATGGAGGAGTAGGTCCCGAAGGCCACCCCTATCACCATGGCGATGGCAAAACCGTGGATCAGCGGGCCGCCCTTGAGCAGCAGCGCCACCACCACCACGAAGGTCAACCCCGAGGTGATGATGGTCCGGCTCAGGGTCTCGGTCATGGAGAGATCCATGATCTCGGCGGTATCACCCCGACGCACCTTGCGGAAGTTCTCCCGCACCCGGTCGAACACCACTATGGTGTCGTTCAGGGAGTAGCCCACCAGGGTCATCAGCGCCGCCAGCACGGTCAGATCGAACTCGTACTGGAAGTAGGCGAAGATGCCGAGGGTGATGATGACGTCGTGCGCCAAGGAGAGGATGCCCCCCATCGCCAGACGCCATTCGAAGCGCACCGCCACGTAGGCCAGGATACAGAGGATGGAGGCCAGCATGGCCAGGGCACCGTCTGTCGCCAGCTCGTCACCCACCGAAGGACCGACGAACTCGACGCGCTTGAGCACGGCGCCCTCGTCGATCAGCTTGGCAGCTGCCAGCACCTCGTTGCCCTGCTGCTCGACCTTGACCCCCTCCTGGGGGGCCATGCGCACCAGCACGTCGCGGCTGGAGCCGAAGAATTGCAGGGTCGCCCCTTCAATCTTCTGCTGATCCAGCGCCTCGTGCATCTTGTCCAGGCTCACCGATTGCTGGAACCCCACCTCTATGGTGGTGCCCCCGGTAAAGTCCAGCCCCCAGTTCAGGCCGCGATCGAACAGGCAGAACAGGGCAAGCATCGTCAGCAAGGCAGAGAACACCATTCCCGACTTGGCGAAACGCATGAAGGGGATGGGCTTTTCAAAATGTAGAATCTGAAACATGTCTCTTCCTTAGATCGGCAGCTTGTCTATGCGCCGTCCGCCCCAGGCCAGGTTGATGATGGCGCGGGATACAGTAATGGCCGTAAACATGGAGGCGGTCAGACCTATGCCCAGGGTCAGGGCGAAGCCCTTGATGGCGCCGGTGCCGATACCAAACAGGATCACACAGGTGATGAGCGAGGTGACGTTCGAGTCGGCGATGGTCGAGAAGGCGCGGTCAAAGCCCATGTGGATGGCTTGCTGCACCCCGCGGCCGTTGCGGATCTCTTCACGAATACGCTCGTAGATCAGCACGTTCGCATCCACCGCCATGCCCAGCGTCAGCACGATACCGGCGATGCCCGGCAGTGTCATGGTGGCCCCGGGTATCATCGACATGATGCCGACGATCAGCACCAGGTTCATGGAGAGGGCCAGGTTAGCCACCCAGCCGAACGCACGGTAGTAGATCCCCATGAACAGCACTATCACCAGCATGGCCCAGCCGATGGCTTCCATACCGCTGTCGATGTTCTGCTGACCCAGGCTCGGGCCTATGGTGCGCTCTTCGACTATCTGGATAGGGGCTATCAGGGCTCCGGCACGCAGCAGCAGCGCCAGGTTGTGGGCCTCGTTGGCGTTGTCGATACCTGTGATGCGGAACTGGCTGCCAAGGCGCGACTGGATGGTGGCGACGTTGATCACCTCCTCCTGCTTGCGGAACTTGCGCTTGCCGTCCGGACCGGGTTGACCCACCGGCTTGTACTCGATGAAGACGGTGGCCATGCCCTTACCAACGTTGTCCTTGGTAAAGTTGGCCATCTTGTTGCCACCCTGGCCATCGAGCTTGATGTTGACCTGGGGACGGCTGTATTCATCGAAACCGGACTGGGCACCCACTATGTGGTCACCGGTCAGGATCACGCGCTTTTGCAGCACCACGGGACGACCGTTGCGATCGTTGTAGACCTTGGAGCTCGGCGGCACCCGGCCAGCGGCAGCGGCCTGGATGTCGGCGGCCTCATCGACCATGTGGAACTCCAAGGTGGCGGTGGCCCCCAGGATCTCCTTGGCACGGGCGGTGTCCTGGATACCGGGCAGCTCCACCACGATGCGCTCGGCACCCTGCTGTTGTACCAGCGGCTCGGCCACACCCAGCTCGTTCACCCGGTTACGGATGATGGTGATGTTCTGCTCGAGGGCGTACTTCTTCACTTCCTTGATCTTGGCTTCACTCAGGCCAGCCAGCAGGATGAAGTCATCCCCTTTCTGCTCTGTGGTGAAGGTGAGATCCGGGTTCTGCCGACGCAGGAAAGAGGCCGCCTTGGCCTGATCGGCCTCCTCGCGGAACACCACCTGCACCTGATCACCGACCCGGCGCACGCCGGAGTAACGGATCTTCTGGGTGCGCAGCTCGGAGCGGAAATCCTGCACCATCTGCTCTTGCTGCTTGGTCAGCGCCTCGGCCATGTCCACTTCCATCAGGAAGTGCACACCACCGCGCAGGTCCAGACCCAGCTTGAGGGGAGCGGCGCCTATGGCTTCGAGCCAGGCAGGAGTGGAAGGTGCCAGGTTGAGGGCAGTGATGAAGTTGTCGCCCAGCTTGTTGGCGACGATGTCACGTGCCTTGAGCTGGTCTTCGGTATTGGTGAACCGGATCAGGATGAAACCGTGTTCGAACGCAGCATGTTTGACCGGGATCTGAGCCGCTTCGAGCGTCTCCTTCACCTGATCGAGCGTCTCTAGTTTGACTTCGGCACCACGGCTGGCAGATACCTGCAAGGCCGGGTCTTCGCCGTAAAGATTGGGGGCTGCATATAGAAAACCGATGGCGATCACGACGATCACCATCAGGTATTTCCACAGCGGATAGCGATTTAACACGCTGTGCTCCTCGGGAGATTAAAGGGACTGGATAGAACCCTTGGGCAGAACGGCAGAAACGAAATCACGCTTGATGGTGACTTGGGTCTGATCGTTCAGGGCCAGCACTATGTAGTCGCTATCGGTGGAGACCTTGGCGATCTTGCCGACCAGGCCACCGGAGGTGAGCACTTCGTCACCCTTGGCCAGGGAGCTCATCAGATCGCGATGAGTCTTGGCGCGCTTGGCCTGGGGACGATAGATCATGAAATAGAAGATGAGGCCAAACACGGCCAGCATGATGATCATTTCCATGCCACCACCCTGTGCACCCGGAGCTGCGCCTTCTGCATACGCCTTGGAGATAATGCTCATTTAACAACCTCTTATTGATGTAGATTTGAAAACTAACTTATATGTCGTTGTTATTTCACGTCATTTTCAGTTAACGGAGGCACGGGCTTCCCTTGCCGACGGTAAAACTCAGTTACAAAGTCGTCTAATTTACCCTGCTCGATCGCGTCCCGCAAACCCTGCATCACACGCTGGTAATAACGCAGGTTATGAATGGTATTCAGACGGGCACCGAGGATCTCGTTGCACTTGTCCAGATGGTACAGATAGCTGCGGGTGTAGTTCTTGCAGGTGTAGCAGTCGCAGTCCGCATCCAGGGTGCTGATGTCCTCGCGATACTTGGCGTTGCGGATCTTGACCACGCCATCGGTGGTGAACAGATGACCGTTGCGGGCGTTGCGGGTCGGCATCACGCAATCGAACATGTCGATGCCGCGGCGCACCCCTTCCACCAGATCTTCGGGCTTGCCCACCCCCATCAGGTAGCGCGGCTTGTCGGCCGGAATTTTCGGGCAGACGTGATCCAGGATGCGGTGCATGTCTTCCTTGGGCTCACCCACAGCCAGACCGCCGACCGCATAGCCGTCGAAGCCTATCTCCAGCAGGCCGTCCAGGGAGACATCCCGCAGCGGCTCGTAGACGGAGCCCTGGATGATGCCGAACAGGGCGTTCTTGTTGCCCAGGGCATCAAACTTGTCGCGGGAGCGCTTGGCCCAGCGCAGGGACATCTCCATGGACTTGCGCGCCTCTTCGTAGGTGGCCGGATAGGGCGTGCACTCGTCGAAGATCATCACGATGTCGGAGCCCAGATCGTACTGGATCTCCATGGATTTCTCGGGGTCGAGGAAGATCTTCTCGCCGTTGATGGGATGACGGAAATGCACCCCCTCTTCGGTTATCTTGCGAATGTGACCCAGGCTGAACACCTGGAAACCACCGGAGTCGGTGAGGATGGGGCCCTGCCAGTTCATGAAGTCATGCAGATCCCCGTGGGCGCGCATCACCGCCTGACCCGGTCGCAGCCAGAGGTGGAAGGTGTTGCCAAGCAGGATCTGGGCGCCGGTCTCGCGCACCTCTTCCGGGGTCATCCCCTTGACGGTGCCGTAAGTACCGACCGGCATGAAGGCCGGGGTCTGGACCACACCGCGCTCGAATACCAGCTGACCGCGACGGGCGCGACCATCTGTGGTTTTCAGTTCAAATTTCATTGCTACCTCGATTCAGTCAGAGAAACAGTCTGACAACGGAGGGCCCCATGGGCCCGATACAAGAAACCGGCCAGGATCCTGACAAGGAATCCCTGAATGGCTTCTGAAGGGCGAGGCTTATACCTGCGCCCGGCGACGGGTGACGAACATGGCGTCCCCGTAGCTGAAGAAACGGTACCGCTCTTCCACCGCCGCCTGATAGGCCGCCATCACCTGATCGTACCCCGCGAAGGCGCTGACCAGCATGATCAGGGTCGATTCGGGCAGGTGGAAGTTGGTGACCATGGCATCGACAATCTGGAACTCGTAGCCCGGGAAGATGAAGATGTCGGTGTCGCTGAAGAAGGGCGCCAGCGGCTTGCCCTGGGCCAGGGTCGCCTTGGCGGCGCTCTCCAGGGAGCGCACCGAGGTAGTGCCCACCGCAATCACTCGGCCACCCCGGGCGCGGGTCGCGGCTATGGCGTCCACCACCTCCTGGGGCACCTCGGCATACTCGGAGTGCATATGGTGATCTTCAATCTTGTCCACCCGCACCGGCTGGAAGGTGCCCGCCCCTACATGCAGAGTGACGAAGGCCAGCTCCACCCCCTTGGCCCGGATCTGCTCGAGCAGCTGCTCGTCGAAGTGCAGACCGGCGGTCGGCGCCGCCACGGCGCCCGGCTTCTGGTTGTAGACGGTCTGGTAGCGCTCCTTGTCGGCATCCTCGTCGGGCCTGTCGATATAGGGCGGCAGCGGCATGTGGCCTATGGCCTCCAGGATCTCAAGCACGGGGCGCGGGTCCAGGAAGTGGATCTCGAACAGGGCGTCGTGGCGGGCGCGCATCTCGGCCTCGACCTTATCCCCATCGGAGCCACCCTCCAGAATGAGGCGGGTGCCGGGCTTGGGGGACTTGGAGGAGCGGACATGGGCCAGCACGCTGTGCTCGTCCAGGATGCGCTCCACCAGCACCTCCAGCTTGCCGCCGCTGGCCTTCTGGCCAAACATGCGCGCCGGAATGACCCGGGTGTTGTTGAACACCAGCAGGTCGCCCGGGTTGAGCTGGTCCAGCACATCCACAAATTGACCGTGGCGCAGGGCGCCGCTTTGACCATCGAGCTGCAACAGGCGGCTGGCGGTACGCTCTGCCATCGGATAGCGGGCAATCAGCTCGTCTGGCAGATCAAAATGAAAATCGGATACTTGCATCTTTCACCTCGGGGGAATCGGCGGCTAGTCTAGTTATCCCCCTCTTCCAAGGCAACCCAAAAGACCAAAAACCCAAGGCCGGCAAGGGATAGCGCTCTTTTTGTGAGCCTTGTGGACCCTTGACGCGCCGACACGAGCGCTTGGGCGCCAATTTGTGCCCCGCAGCGCTCACAGCCCCCGGGTTAATGATTCTTTAATGATCTGTATTGACCCTGATCAGGTTCCACGGCCAGGAGCTGAGCTAGGGTGAGATCAGAGACACAAGGAGGCCCACCATGATGACCCTGACTGAAATCATGACCGAACACCCCTTCACCCTGGGGCCGCAGAACAGCGTCAAGCAGGCGATGGAGCTGATGCAGCAGGAGCAGATCCGCCACATCCCCATCGTCGACGAGCACCAGCATCTGCTGGGACTGGTCACCCTCTCCGACATCCTGGCCACTCGCGAGTCCAAGCTGCTGCTGATCAATCCGGAGCGGGAGGCAGAATTCACCGACAGCGTGCAGCTCGACGAGATCATGACCCGCCAGGTGGCGAGCGTGGATCCCCACGCCGGCATCAAGGAGGCGGCCCTCTACCTGCAGCGCCACAAATATGGTTGCCTGCCGGTGGTGCGGGGGCGCAAGCTGGTGGGCATAGTCACTGAGTCGGATTTCATCACAGTGGCCATCAATCTGCTGGAATTGATGGAAGAGCAGGAGCCGCCCTCCGATTTCTGATCATCAAAAACTGTAATAAAATTACAATAAAAGCGTTTTCAGCCTAATTTACCGGCTAAATAACTGAAACACTTTCAGTTTGACTGAAAAATTACACCACAAACTTGCTTTGTGATCTTCATCACACTATGATGCCGTCCATGCAATAGTTGCCGAAGAGGAGATGAGGATTGTGCACCCGATGTCTTCTCTTCATATGTCTGCAAGTTTGCACACCCCGTAGTTAGTCTTTGCTGTAAAGCATTTTTATATCGCCATTCCTTGTTTGATGACCCGGCCCTGTCTGTGCGACGGCGCCGGGATTTTTTTGCCCGTCTCTCATGCTCTCCCCCCCTGTCCCGACGCGCCTTCAATACTCCTCTCGCCCCTCTGGCATAAAACAAGTTCCCATCCGGGACTTGAAAATGTGACATGGAGGACAGAAATTGAACTTCGACAATGAGTTATCTCTGAAGGCCTGAGATATTCATGTTAGGTACAGTTGCGATGGGCTATCTAAGAAGTAGATTTAAGTGATTCAAAATTGTGGCTTTGACCGATTAGAGAAAAGCCCTATGATGCCTCCATCGAAAGTTAAGCGCCTCGCCTGGCCAAGCACTTCACGACCAGACGGGCATATGTACATCACCAAGGAGCAAATACATGTCTACCTATATCAACACTGAAATCAAGCCGTTCAACGCTACCGCCTACCACAATGGCAAATTCGTTCAGGTGTCTGACGCTGACCTGAAAGGCAAGTGGTCCGTGGTCTTCTTCTACCCGGCTGACTTCACCTTCGTTTGCCCGACCGAGCTGGGCGATCTGGCTGACAACTACGCTGCCTTCAAGAAGCTGGGCGTCGAGATCTACGCCGTCTCCACCGACACCCACTTCACTCACAAGGCCTGGCACGACACTTCTGACACCATCAAGAAGATCCAGTACCCGATGATCGGCGACCCGACCGGCACCATCACCCGCAACTTCGGCGTGATGATCGAAGAAGCTGGCCTGGCTGACCGCGGTACCTTCGTCATCGACCCGCAAGGCGTCATCCAGATCGTTGAGATCAACGCCGGCGGTATCGGCCGTGACGCTCTGGAACTGCTGCGCAAGGTCAAGGCTGCCCAGTACGTTGCCGCTCACCCGGGTGAAGTGTGCCCGGCCAAATGGCAAGAAGGCGATGCCACCCTGGCCCCGTCCCTGGATCTGGTAGGCAAAATCTAAGCCTCCTGCTCTCCAAGACCGGCCCACTCAAGGGCCGGTCTGCTTTCTGGCCCAGCGCTTCCTGCATTCACTGTTTTTTGCATCCAGTGCTTTCTGTATTCATGAATAGTGCCGACCGCCATAACAAGAAGGAATTCGACCATGTTAGATACCAACCTCAAACAACAACTCAACGGTTACTTGCAGTACATCGTCAATCCCATCGAGATCAGCGTGTCCGGCAATGACAGCGACAAATCCGCAGAGCTCCTGGCATTGGCCAACGAGATAGCCGAGATGTCCCCCAAGATTTCCATGACTGATGGCACTGCCGTTCGCAAGCCTTCCATGAGCGTGGCGCCACAAGGCCAGGCACCGCGCGTGCATTTTGCCGGCATCCCCATGGGTCATGAATTTACCTCCCTGGTGCTCGCCCTGCTGCAAAGCGGCGGTCACCCCTCCAAGGCCGATCCGGCCGTGCTGGAGCAGGTCAGGAACCTGAAGGGCGAGTTCCACTTCGAGACTTATATCTCCCTCTCCTGCCACAACTGCCCGGACGTGGTGCAGGCCCTGAATCTGATGGCCACCCTGAACCCCGGCATCACCCACACCATGATCGACGGTGCCCTGTTCCAGGATGAGGTGAACGAGCGCCAGATCATGGCGGTGCCGAACGTCTACCTGAACGGCCAGCCGTTCAGCCAGGGTCGCACCTCGCTCGAAGAGATAGTCGCCAAGCTCGATACCGGCGCAAGCGATCGCAAGGCCGCAGAGCTGAGCGAAAAGGCCCCCTATGACGTGCTGGTGGTCGGCGGTGGCCCGGCTGGCGCTGCTGCCGCCATCTATGCCGCCCGCAAGGGGATCCGCACCGCCATCGTCGCCGAACGCTTCGGCGGTCAGGTGATGGACACCGTCGGCATAGAGAACTTCATCTCAGTGCCCTACACCGAAGGCCCCAAGCTGGCCGCGAGCCTGGAGCAACACGTCAAGCAGTACGGCGTGGAAGTGATCACCGAGCAGCGTGCCGCCGCCATCAGCAAGGATGGCTATGTGAACGTGGAGCTGGCCTCCGGCGCCACCTTGAAGAGCCGCGCCGTGATCCTGACGACCGGTGCCCGCTGGCGCGATCTGAACGTGCCGGGGGAGCTCGAGTACCGCACCAAGGGCGTGGCCTACTGCCCCCACTGCGACGGTCCCTTCTTCAAGGGCAAGCGGGTGGCGGTGATAGGTGGCGGTAACTCCGGCATCGAAGCGGCCATCGACCTGGCCGGCATCGTCGAGCACGTTACCGTGGTGGAGTTCGCCGATACCCTGCGCGCCGACGAGGTGCTGCAGAAGAAGGCCCGCTCCATGGGCAACATCGACATCATCATGAGCGCCCGCACCACCGAAGTGATAGGTGACGGCAGCAAGGTGGTGGGCATGGACTACGAGGATCGCACTACTGGTGAGATCAAGCACCTGGCGGTGGCCGGTATCTTCGTGCAGATAGGTCTGGTACCGAACACCGAGTTCCTGAAAGGGAGCGAGGTTGCCCTGACCCGCTTCGGCGAGATCGAGATCGACACCAAGGGCGCGACCTCCCTGCCCGGCGTCTATGCCGCAGGGGACGCCACCACAGTGCCGTTCAAGCAGATCATCATCTCCATGGGCGCCGGTGCCACCGCAGCCCTGGGTGCCTTCGATTACCTCATCCGCAATGCGGCCCCTGAGGCTCATGCCGCCAAGGCAGACGCCGTGACCGCCTGATAACGGCCTTAGCACCAACAAGAAGCCGACTCCCTGGGAGTCGGCTTTTTTATGCGCGTCTTCGGGCAGGCTGGCTCTCAGCGAGCCTGCGGCTCCTCCATCCCCTCCACATCCTCCACCTCGGGCGTGGCATAGGTCGCGGGCACCGCCTCCCCTTCCAGATCCGTTCTCGGCTCCAGCTCGGCGGTCATGGGGGTATTGGGCGGCACCGGCATGAACACCTGGTGCTCGGCCAGGGGGATGGGGGCCCGCTGCCGCCTGCGCCAGCCCAGATAGCCCGCCAGCAGGGCGCCGCACAGGGCGAAGTAGACGAACAGCCCCTCTGGCCCGAACTGCAGCATGACGAAGGGGGCCAGCAGCGGCCCTATCATGGCCCCCAGGCTGTAGGCGAGCAGCAGCCCCTGATTGGCCCCCAACACCTGATCCGGGCGCAACTCGTCGCAGGCGTGACTGAGGCTCAAGGGATAGATGGAGAACGCCATCCCCCCCAGCAGGAACACCAGGGCCCCCGCGATCGGCTCGCGCCAGCCCTCGGGCAACAACACCATCAGCAGGGCGAGCAGGGTCAGTGCTGCGCACAGCAGCAGGATCACCAGCCGCCTGTCATAGCGATCCGACATGCGCCCTATGGGATATTGCAGGCACATGCCCCCCAGGATCACCAGCGCCATCATGTCCGCCACCCGCGAGAGCGAGGCGCCGCTGTCGGTGAAGTAGAGCGGCAGCAGGCCGTAGATGGCCCCGAGGATCAGGCCCGAGGTGAAGCTGCTGCCCATGCCCGCCGGGGTGAGCCGAACAAGCTCCAGCACCCCGACCGGCTGGGGCGCCACCATGGCAGGGGTGGCCACCCGGGAGAGGGCGAGCGGCACCACCGACAGGGTGGCGGCCATGGCGCACAGGGCAAAGGGGGTCAACACCATGGGGTCCACCCACTTGAGCAGCAACTGCCCCATGGCCAGGGATCCGTAGAGCAGTATCATGTAGAGGGACATCAGCCGTCCCCGGTTGGCCGGGGTGCTGGAGACCAGCATCCAGGACTCCAGCACCACGAAGAGGCCGCCGGTGGCAAAGCCCCCCACCAGCCGCAGCGCCGCCCAAGCGATGGGCTCCACCACCATGCCGTGCAGCAGGAACAGGAAACAGAGCAGGGAGGCGTAGGCCGCATAGGCCCGGATATGGCCCACCCGAATGATGAGGCGGGCGTTGATGAAGGCCCCCAGCACCAGGCCCCCGAAATAGGCCGCCGACACCAGGCCGATGGCCTGCACCGACACCTGCTCTGCCGAGAGGCGCACCGTCAGCAGGGTATTGAACATGCCGTGACCCAGAATGAAGATCACCAGACTGGTCAGGGGTGACAACAACCTTGTGAGTGTCATGACGCCTCCTCGTGTCGAAAAGATCATGGTAGCGTCTGTTTCTTGCCCGGTTCAACCCAATAGTCCCGGCCCTCTGGGGCTATTCTTAACGGGATCCCATCAAGGAGGTCGTCAAAATGAGACTCATGCTGTTGTTGGCCGCCCTGCTCTTCGCCGGGAGCGCCATCGCCTTTCACTGCCCCATGGACATGAAGAAGATTGATGATGCCCTGGCCACGAACCCCGCCCTCAGTGCCGAGAAACTGGCCGAAGTGAAGCAACTAAGGGCCGAAGGAGAGACCCTGCATAACGCGGGCAAGCATCAGGAATCCGTCGATACCCTGGCCAAAGCCATGGCCATCCTGGGCATAGACCAGGGCTAAGGTCACAAGGCCCCCTCGCGACTGTCTGCTTCGCAGCACAGCCAAACGAGGTACCCGGGAAATAACAAAGGCCCTCGCCGTGAACGACGAGGGCCTTGTCATGAGAGAGACGCCAGCAGCCAGGGCGCTCACTCCTCGCTGCGATGAATGCGGTTCTTGCCGGCCCGTTTGGCCTGATACATGGCCTTGTCGACCAGGGTCATCAGCGCCTCGGGGGGGCGGCCCCGGCTTTCGCCTATGCCGGCACTAAAGGTGACCCGCATCCCCTTCTCCCGCCATTTCAGCTCACTGAGCCGGCAGCGCCACAGCTCCATCAACCCCTCGGCCTGTGCCAGCGAGTGCTGCTCGAAGAGGGCGACCAGCTCCTCGCCACCGTAACGACACAGGGAAACCCCCTCCCCCAGCAACTCCCGTCCCAGCTCGACACTGCGGCACAGCGCCGCATCACCGCCGGCATGACCATAGACGTCGTTGAGCTGCTTGAAATTGTCCAGATCGACCAGGGCCAGGACGACACTGCGCCCCTCCTGGTGCAACTGGCGCAGCCGCTGATCCAGGAAGCGCCGATTATAGCTGCCGGTGAGCGCGTCCCTGTGGGCCAGGTCAAAGGACTCTTGCAGGTGATCAGACACCTGATCCAGCTCCTGATCCAGCAAGGCCATCTCAGGGAAGGAGGGCAAGGCACTCACCGGCCGGGGCTCGCGCGCGCCGGCGCCGAGTCGGCGGATGCGGCTCGCCAGACTGTCGATGAGTACCAGCAAACGCAGGCGAAAGAAGGCCGACATTGTGATGAAGAGGGCGCAGGCAACGGCCAGCAGCCCCAGCGCCAGGCTGCCCCCGATGACGGCAACCGAATCCCGCCTTGGCTGCACAGTGATGGCCATCCAGTGCTCCCTGTCTGGCAGGGTACCGTAAGCCACATATTCGTTGCTCATCTCCTCGTAGAAAGAACCTGATTGCGCCGTCAGGCGCGCCAGCCAGGGTGCCTGCAAGATCTGGCCGTTGTAGGCCGACTGCGAACTCACCAGGATCTGGTTGGTGCGGCGGTCAATCACCATGTGGCTCACGGCGTTGTCCCCATAGAGCATGTCCCTAAGCATCTGGGACCACTGTGCGACGTTCACATCGATGCCGATGACCCGCTCACCCTGCTGCTGGTCATCGGGCAGGCGATGGGCCAGGGTCAGAATATGATCGCCCGTCAAAATGTCCTGATAGGCCGGTGTCCAGTAGAAGGCGCGCGACGCCAGCGCCCCCTTGAACCAGGCGCGGGAGTCCACATTGACCTTGGCATTCACCCAGGCCAGATCCGCCTCTTCGCTGCCGGAGAAGAAATAGCCATTCGAATCGGCATGAAAAATCAGCATCACCAGGGGATCCAGGGCCGTCATCTTCCCCCAGCGCTCGCGATAGGCCTCCCGGGTCCTGGAGGAGGAGAGCACAGGGGTCAGTGCATCCGCAGTGACTTCGACAGACATCAGCTGCTCGAGGTGATCGAGCATCCTGGCTTCGGTCACCACCGCCATGCCGTTGAGGCTGACCAGCTTCTGCTCCACCACCACCCCGTGGTTGTAGACGGAGAGGGCGAACATGCCGCCGATCCCGAGCAGCATCGGCAAGGCCAGCAGCCAGAGATAGCCCGTAATGAAGGTGAAATTTTTCTGCGTGCGTCTGAAGGTCAACATACCCTGGGTCCTGCTCAATACCCCGCTGTTTGCCCTGCAAGACAGGCATGGCCACATCGGAAGGCGCGCAGTATGCCGCCAGCCCTTCAGGGAGGGCGACTCTTTTCACGGCCTTGTTCAAGCACGATTCAGGCAGATTTTCGGCGAAATTAGGTTTTATCAGGGGAAACAGAGAGATGCGGTCTGTTTTCTGAGCAAAAAAAACCAGTCGGCAACGCCAGGGTGTCGTTTTCTGCGATTAGAGAACGGGAGCCAAGGGAGCATGCCGTTCGCGCCGACTGTCACCAGTCCACGCGATTGGGCATGCCCCCTGCCCCATCGCCCTTCATGTTCTGCATGGCCCCGTTACACCCGGCCGCTGTAGACCAGGGTGCAATAGTTGAAAGAGACCCTGCCGCCCACCGCATTTCGGCCAAATTCGCGGCGGATGAGCGCCGTCATCTGCTCATGGGCCGGGGTGCCGACGGCGGGGGCATAGGAGGAGGAGTTGAGCCGCCCCAGCACACCGTCCAGATCGAACAGTTGGCGGTTCTCGAAGCGATCGAGCCGATACTCCCCCTCGAAGAAGGCACTAAAGTCGTGCTCGCCGAGGTTGCGATGATTGACCTCCTCGTAATCCCCGGAATAGGCGTGCAACCCCTCCTCATAGGCCCTGAGAAAGGGGGTGTCGGTCAGTCTGTCGTTCCAGATGAGGGCGACCCGGCCACCGGGTCTGAGCAGGCGCTGGCACTCCTGCCGAAAGGCCGCACGATCGAACCAGTGAAACGCCTGGGCGACAGTGACCAGATCCACCGAGCCCGTCGGCAGGCCCGTGGCCTCCGCACTGCCGTGAGACCAGCCGATATTGCCGACCTCCGCCAGCAGTCGCCTCGCGGCGGCGCGCATCTCGTCGTTGGGCTCCACCGCCCAGACCCGCGCCACCCGGGGTGCGAGCAGGGCGGTCAGGATGCCGGTGCCCGCCCCTATGTCGGCCACCTGGGCCTCTGGCCCCATGGCAAGCTCCCGGGCCAAAAAGTCCAGCATGGCCGCCGGATAACCGGGGCGGTACTTCACATAGGCCTCGACCCGGGTCGAGAATCGCTGGGTACTGTCCATCGCGCACACCTCTCTTGTCATTGGCGGGGCATAGGGTCGCCCTGCCTGTCGCTCTGCACGCCAAACCGGGCGGCCCGGATCCCTATGCCACTACACTTGACGACATCATGCAACTCCCCGGCTGGCAACAGAGGGCGCCAGGTAGCAACCACTGGGGCAAGAGAAAGGGAGGGGCATAGGATGACAGCAACCGGCAGGAGCCACGAGATGATGACAACCGCAAAGAACAGGATTTGCCTCTGGTATGACGGGGATGCCGAGGAGGCGGCACGGTTTTACGCAAGCACCTTCCCCGACTCCGCCGTCGACGCCGTGCACCGCGCCCCGGCCGACTACCCCGCCGGCAAGCGAGGGGATGTGCTGACGGTCGAGTTCAGGGTGATGGGGATCCCCTGCCTCGGGCTCAATGGCGGCCCCGGGGTCAGCCACAGCTGGGCCTTCTCGTTCCAGGTCGCAACGAAGACCCAGGCCGAGACGGATCGCTATTGGCACGCCATCATAGATAACGGTGGTCAGGCGAGCGAGTGCGGCTGGTGTCAGGACAAGTGGGGCATCTCCTGGCAGATCACCCCCCTGGCCCTCACAGAGGCGATCACCGATCCCGACCCCGAGGCCGCCAGGCGCGCCTTCGAGGCCATGATGCAGATGGGCAAGATAGAGATTGCCGCCATAGAGGCGGCGCGCCGAGGCTGAACACCGTTTGGGGGCGCAACAAACAACAAGGCCACCCGATGGGGTGGCCTTGTGCTTATGGGTTATCAGCCCTTCCGGGCGCCGCGATTACTTGGCGTAATCCTCGGTCGGGACGCAGGAGCAGAACAGGTTGCGATCGCCGTAGACGTCGTCGATGCGGTTGACCGAGGGCCACAGCTTGCTGGCGCGCACGGCGTCGGAGGGGAAGACCGCCTCGGCGCGGGTGTAACCGCGGTTCCACTGTTCGTCCATCACGTCATCCTGGGTATGCGGCGCATTGACCAGGGGGTTGTCGGTCAGGCTCCAGTGGCCGTCCTGCACCCGGGCTATCTCGGCGCGAATCGCCGTCATGGCTTCCACGAAGCGATCCAGCTCGCGCTTGGATTCGGATTCGGTCGGCTCGACCATCAGGGTACCCGCCACCGGGAAGCTCATGGTCGGCGCGTGGAAGCCGTAGTCCATCAGGCGCTTGGCCACGTCCATCTCGCTGATGCCGGAGGCTTCCTTGAGCGGGCGTATGTCCAGGATGCACTCGTGGGCCACCCGGCCGTTGCGCCCGGTGTAGAGCACGGGGAAGGATTCCCCCAGCTTCTTGGCCAGGTAGTTGGCGTTGAGGATGGCCACCTGGGTGGATTTCTTGAGCCCCTCGTCACCCAGCATGGCGATGTACATCCAGCTGATGGGCAAAATGCTGGCCGAACCGAAGGGTGCCGCCGAGACGGCGCCGTTGTCACGGCTCTCCTTGTCGGTCTTGACCACCGCATGACCGGCCACGAAGGGTGCCAGGTGCTGCTTCACGCCTATGGGGCCCATGCCCGGGCCGCCACCGCCATGGGGAATGGCGAAGGTCTTGTGCAGGTTGAGGTGCGACACGTCAGCGCCGATAAAGCCCGGTGCAGTGAGGCCCACCTGGGCGTTCATATTGGCGCCGTCCAGGTACACCTGACCGCCATATTGGTGAACGATGTCACACACCTCCTTGATGGTCTCCTCGTACACTCCGTGGGTGGAGGGGTAGGTCACCATCAGGCAGGAGAGCTGATCCCCCACCTCGGCGGCCTTGGCGCGCAGATCGTCGAGATCGACGTTACCGAACTTGTCGCAGGCGGTGACGATGACCTTGAGGCCCGCCATCTGGGCTGAGGCCGGGTTGGTGCCGTGGGCCGATGCCGGGATGAGGCAGACATCGCGATGCCCTTCGCCGCGGGACTCGTGGTACTTCTTGATGGCAAGCAGACCGGCGTATTCACCCTGAGCGCCGGAGTTCGGCTGCATGCAGACGGCGTCATAACCTGTCACCTTCACCAGCCAGTCTTCGAGGTCTGCCAGCAGCAGCTGGTAACCCTGGGTCTGGGCCAGCGGGGCGAAGGGGTGCAGCTTGCCAAACTCGGGCCAGGTCACCGGTATCATCTCGGCGGTGGCGTTGAGCTTCATGGTGCAGGAGCCCAGGGAGATCATGGCGTAGTTCAGGGCCAGATCCTTGGCTTCGAGACGGTGGATGTAGCGCAGCATCTCGGTCTCGGAGTGGTACTTGTTGAACACCTCGTGGGTCAGCACGGCGTCGGTGCGCAGCAGATCCTGCGGGATGCCGTGGTGAGCCTGGGCCTTGGCATCCAGGGCCGCGACATCCAGCCCGTGGCCTTGACCGAGGAACAGATCAAACAGCTCGGCCACGTCATCGCGGGTGGTGGTCTCGGAGAGGGACACACCGACAGCACCGTCCAGATCCGCGCGCAGATTGATGCCCAGCCCTTCGGCCTTGGCGATCAGCTCTGATTTACCCGTGGTCAGCACTGTGAGGGTGTCAAACCAGCTGTCGTGCTTGAGGGCCACGCCCTTGGCCTTGAGGCCGAGCGCCAGGATGCTGGTCAGACGATGGACGCGGGAGGCGATGGTCTTGAGCCCCACAGGGCCGTGGTAAACGGCGTAGAAGCTCGCCATGTTGGCCAGCAGCACCTGGGCGGTACAGATGTTGGAGTTCGCCTTCTCGCGGCGGATGTGCTGCTCGCGGGTCTGCATCGCCATGCGCAGGGCACTCTTGCCACGGGCATCCTTGGAGACGCCTATGATGCGGCCCGGCATGGAGCGCTTGTAGGCGTCGCGGGTGGCGAAAAACGCCGCGTGGGGGCCACCGTAGCCCATGGGCACGCCAAAGCGCTGGGCAGAGCCGAACACCACGTCAGCCCCCAGTTCACCCGGGGATTTGAGCAGCAACAGGGAGAGCATGTCGGTACCGACGCAGGCCAGTCCCTTCTGGGCCTGGACGGCGGAGATCAGGGAACGCAGATCGGTCACCTGACCTGTGGTGCCCGGGTATTGGAACATGGCACCGAACACCTCTTCGCTCACCGCATCAGAGGCGGGGCCCACGGCCACGTCGAAACCGAAGTGCACCGCGCGCTCCTTGACCACGTCGATCACCTGGGGGTGAACGTCGTCGGCCACGAAGAAGAGGTTGGACTTGGACTTGGCCATGCGCTTGGCCAGCGCCATGGCTTCGGCAGCGGCGGTGGCTTCATCGAGCAGGGAGGCGCTCGCCAGATCCATGCCGGTCAAGTCCAGGGTGAGCTGCTGGAAGTTCAGCAGGGCCTCGAGACGGCCCTGGGCCAGCTCCGGCTGATAGGGGGTATAGGCGGTGTACCAGCCCGGGTTTTCCAAGACGTTGCGCAAGATGACGTGGGGCACGTGGGTGTCGTGGTAGCCCATGCCGATGTAGCTCTTGGCGATCTGGTTCTTGGCCGCATAGCCCTTGAGCTTGGCCAGGGCTTCCACTTCGGTCATGGGGGCGCCGATGCCGAGCGGGCCCGGGCGGCGGATGGCGGCGGGGACCGTCTGCTCAATCAGATCGTCCAGGCTCTCGGCGCCCACGGTGGCGAGCAGGGCCCGCACTTCTTCCTCACCCGGGCCTATGTGGCGACGGATGAAATCGGTTTTTTGCTCGAGTTCAAACAGTGACTGGGTCATTTCCCTATTTCCTGGTAATAAGTCCTGGTATGAAATCCTGATAACCAAGACCTGATGTTCCTGATCGTCGGCGGATACCGACTCCACTCATGTTCTGGGCCCCGCAGACAGGGTGCGGCGCCGGATGCTGCGACAGCATCCACAGGGGATCGCCTTGTGGCGTACCGGCCGGCGTGTACCCGGCTGGCGGTCATACAAAGGGGCCCTGCTGTGTTGGCAGGGCCCGGGGGCATTACTCTTCGTCCACCACGTTCTGGTAGCCTTCGGCATCCAGCAGGTTGGCGAGCTCGCCCGCGTCATCCAGCTTGATGCGGAACAGCCAGCCAGCACCATAGGGGTCGGAGTTGACCAGCTCTGGGCTGCCTTCCAGCTCTTCGTTGATGGCCAGGATCTCGCCGCTCACCGGGCTGTAGATGTCGGAGGCGGCTTTCACCGACTCGGCCACGGCGCAATCTTCGCCGGCACTCACCTGCTTGCCCACTTCCGGCAGATCGACGAACACCATGTCTCCCAGCAGATCCTGGGCGTGCTCGGTGATACCGATCACGGCCTCGCCGTTGGCTTCAACACGGACCCACTCGTGGGAGGTGGCATATTTCAGTTCGCTCGGGATATGGCTCATTTGTGCTTCCTTTATGCTCTTGGATCGCTTCAACAAAAATGGGTCGGCGAAGGGACACCCTTCGCCGCAATCAATGATTACACCAGGGGCTGGCCGTTGCGCACGAAGGCCGGCTTGGTGACTTTGACGGTGACCAGCTTCTTGCGGATCTCCACCTGGGCTTCAGAGCCGATGTCGCGGGGCACCCGCGCCAGGGCGATGCTGTAGCCCAGGGTGGGGGAGAAGGAGCCGGAGGTGATCACCCCCTCCCGAGTCTCGCCGCTTGCTGTAGTGAAGGTGACCGGCATGCCGGCACGCAGCACGCCTTTCTCTTCCATCACCAGACCCACCAGCTTAGGGCTAGTGCCGGCGGCCTTCTGGTCTTCCAGGGCGGCGCGACCGATAAACTGGCGGGAGGCAGGCTCCCAGGCCAGGGTCCAGGCCATGTTGGCAGCCAGGGGCGAGATTGACTCGTCCATGTCCTGGCCGTAGAGGTTCATGCCCGCTTCCAGGCGCAGGGTGTCACGGGCGCCGAGGCCGCAGGGGGCCACGCCGTTGTCCAGCAGGGCCTGCCACAGATCGCACGCCTTCTCCTGGGGGACCACGATTTCGTAGCCATCTTCGCCTGTGTAGCCTGTGGTGGCGATGAAGAGATCACCGGCCTGCACACCGAAGAAGGGCTTCATGCCTTCGACAGCCGCATTTTGCTCGGGGGTGAACACCTTGGCCGCCTTGGCCTTGGCGTTGGGGCCCTGCACCGCGATCATGGCAAGCTCCGGGCGCTCGGTCACGCTCACCCCAAAGTCGATGGCGTGGTGACGGATCCAGGCCAGATCCTTGTCGCGGGTGGCGGAGTTCACCACCAGGCGGTAGAAGGTATCGGTCAGGAAATAGGTGATGAGGTCATCGATGACGCCGCCTTCCGGGTTGAGCATGCCGCTGTAGAGGGCCTTGCCGGGGACGGTGAGCTTGGCCACATCGTTGGCCAGCAGGTGTTGCAGGAAGGCTTTGACCCGCTCGCCGGTCAGGTCGACTATGGTCATGTGGGAGACATCGAACATGCCCGCATCGCTGCGCACCGCGTGGTGCTCTTCCAGCTGGGAGCCGTAGTTGATGGGCATTTCCCAACCGTGGAAGTCCACCATCTTGGCGCCAGCTTCCAGGTGTTTGGGATGCAGTACAGTAGTCTGGATCATCGCTGTGTTTCCTTAAGCGTTCGCGACAACGCTCGCAATCCGCTCCGGCTCCCCATCACAGCGGGAGGGCGGACCACAAGGTCTGTGCTCGTTCCCACCCGTGGGGCAGGAGTGATTCCTTGAACGGTGCGGATTATATGACAAGAGCGCCTGGGTGCCGCTCAAAAAAAACTAATACCGCCCCGACAAACTGACACCAGACACTAAGACAAAAACAGTGATAAAAACAGTACAAACCCGGCATGCGCGAGATTTAATGTTGATTTTTACCGTTACGTCACAATTTACAGAAAAACGTTTCGCTTCCCGCCAACATTAAAGGCTGACACCCCGGAGGGGCATTCAGCCTTGTCAGATTAGTTTTATTGTCAAAACCCGGGAGTAAGATTAGATTTTTTCACCCTTGGCCAGGGCGGGCAGCTCACCCTCTAACCCCATGGCCGCTCGAATAACCCCTTGTTTGAGCGGCGCCAGACCATCGACGGCCCGCAATCCCACCCCGCGCACCAGCTTCTTGAGGGGGTGGCTGCCACCAAATAGCCGCTTGAGCCCTTCCATCGCCGCCAACATGCGGGCAGCCTCGCTCTTGCGCCAGCGCTCATAGCCGCGCAGGTTGGCCAGCAGGCCGATATCCGCCCCCGCGCTCTGGCTCTTGAGGAGCTGCTCGGCCAGAGCCGCCGCATCCAGCAGGCCCAGGTTGACCCCCTGCCCCGCCAGCGGGTGTATGGTGTGGGCCGCGTCCCCCACCAGCACCAGCCGCTCGCGGGCAAAGTCCCGGGCATAGCGTGCGGTGAGCGGGATGGCGCTGCGGGGCCCCTCCACCTTGCACAGTCCCAGCCGCCCATCAAAGGCGGCGGTGAGCTGGCGATTGAACCCTTCGTCATCCAGGGCGCACAGCGCCTCGGCCCGCACGGCGGGCACCGACCAGACGATGGAGCAGAGGTCGGATTGCCACAGGGGCAGGAAGGCGAGCGGGCCGTCGGGGGTGAAGATCTGGCGGGCCACCGCCTCGTGGGGCTCGGCACTGCGCACCGACGCCACCAGGGCGTGGTGGCCGTAGTCCCAGCTGGTGAGCGGTATGTCCGCCTGGCGGCGCACCCAGGAGTGGGCACCGTCGGCGGCCACCACCACTTTAGCCGAGAGGGCGCGGCCATCTTCCAGCAGCAACAGGGCTCCCGCGTCGCTCACTTGCAGGCTCTGGGCCCGGGCCGGGGTAATCAGGCTGATGTTGCTCGCCCCCGCAATGGCATCGAGCAGCGCCAGCTGGATGACCCGGTTTTCGACTATGTGGCCGAGTGCCGGTTGACGCAAGCTGGCGGCATCGAAGCCGATATGGCCGAAGCTGTCCTGCTCCCACACCTCCATGCTGCCATAGGGTTGCAGGCGCCGCGCCACTATCCCGTCCCAGGCACCGACCCCCTGCAAGATGCGCTGGCTGGCGAGGCTCAGGGCGCTGACCCTGTTGTCCGGTGCCTCCCCGAGCCCGGTGTCGGGCAACTGCCCCTCGACGATGGCGACCTTGAGCGCGCTGTTCTTGAGGGCGGCGGCGAGCCCAAGGCCCACCATGCCGCCCCCCACAATCACCACATCCACATTTTGCATCTGCATCATCTCTATCCTTTCGTGGCTGATCGCCGGGATCAGCAGGGGGACGCCCGCTGGCATCCCCTCATCAAGTTGTCCGCTGTGGCCTCTTCTCGGCACACCTCATTATTTACGGCACAGGTCGGCGACGAACCCCAGGGTGCGGGAGGCAAGCGGCGCCTGCAGCCAGGGCAGTCGCCCCATCAGGGAGAGCGCCAGATTGCGGCCAACCACCAGGGGGGCATGACCGTTGGAGAAGAGCTGGGCCAGGGAGGAGGTGAGCCAGATGGTCTGCTCCTGATCACCCTTGCGCCGCTGCCAGTAAGCGCTCAGCACCTCGAAACTGCCGATGTCCTCCCCGGCCGCGAGGGCCCGGGCCACCCCCTGGGTGAGCAAGTCCAGATCGCGCATGCCGAGATTGAAGCCCTGGCCGGCGATGGGGTGCAGCAGATGGGCGGCATTGCCCACCAGTACGGTGCGCTGTGCCAGCGGGTAGTCGGCCACCGTCAACACCAGGGGGTAGAGGTGACGCGCCCCTGTGCGCACGAAGCGCCCGAGCCGCCAGCCAAAGGCCTGTTGCAGGCGGGCCAGAAAGGCGACGTCATCCAGCGCCATCAGGGCCTGCGCCTCGTCTCGTGCGACGCTCCACACCAGGGAGGAGAGCCCCTCCTGCATGGGCAGCAGCGCCAGCGGGCCCCCTTCGGTGAAACGCTCGAAGGCCCGGCCGGCGGGATCCTCGGCGGTCTTGACCGTGGCGATGATGGCGCTCTGCTCATAGTCATGGCGACTGACCGGCAGCTTGAAGTGCTGGCGCACGAAGGAGTTGCCCCCATCGGCCGCCACCAGCAGCCGGGTCTGATAGCGCTCGCCGCTGGCGAGGGTCAGGGTCACCCCCTCCTCCTGCGGCGCTATGGTCGAAAGCTGGGCCGGACAGCACAGCCTGATGTTCGCGGTGGCGTCCATTGCCTGCTGCAGCTCTATGCCGGCGGCAGAGAGTTCGATCACCTGGCCGAGGGCGGGCAGACCAAACTGCGCCGCCGTGAGCCGGGTCTGGCCGCAGTGGCCCCGATCCGAGACATGGATATGGGTGATGGGGGCGCAGTGAGGGGCGAAACGGGACCAGAGCCCGTGACGGGCCAGCGCCTCGCAGGTGCCGGCGGAGAGCGCGATGGCGCGGGCATCGAAGCCGGGATGGCGATGAAGTTCGGGGGCGCTCGCCTCCAGCAGCAGGATCTGCAGGGGGGCACCGCTCGGCCCTTTCAGGGCGGCGAGGGAGAGGGCCAGCACGGCGCCGCTCATACCACCGCCGACGATAGCCACGTCGACGTGAACCGGATCAGAATGAGACATGAGAAGAGGGCATAGGCTAAAAACGTGGGCCAATGCTATCACAAAGCCGGGGGGCGGGATGCGAGGCCACGGGCAAAAAACCGATTTGGCACCGTCAGTTGGCCCGCAAGACAGCGCCGAGCGCTCCCTCCCCCCGGGCAGAGCCGTCACGTAAAAAGAGCGCCATCAGGCGCTCTTTTCTATGTCAGTGTGGGGACTCTTGCGGTATTCAGTGCAGGGTCGGCGGGGCGCTCGGGGTATCCGGGCGCTTGCCAAACTCTTCGAACGCCATCATGACCCCGAGGCGCACGTGTTCGTAGAGCACCAGGAAAGAGGCTTCGTTCTCGTCATCCTCCTGATCGAACTCCGCGGAGACCTGGGTGATGCTGGCGATGTCCTGGATCATCTCCTGCAGCTCCTCGGAGGCCTTGGAGAGCTCCTGCTGTACCACGCCGAAACCGGCCAGGAAGGCCTGGGACCAGTCCACCAGGGCATCGATGCGCTCGTCGAGGGGCGCCTCGTCGCTTGGCAGCAGCAACTCGACCCCTTTTTGCGCCATCAGGCTCTCGATGACACCCTGATAGAGATCTGTCATCACCTGGCGCACCGGCGCCGGCAGGCCGAAACCATCGTTGATCAGATCGTTGAAAGGGGGCAGCCAGCTCTTGTCATCCAGTACCACGCCACCGCACACCAGGCCGCAGATCACGCCGTGGGCCTCGACAGCCGTCGCCATCAGCTCGTGCTGCTCCATCAGGTCGGCCACGGCCGCGTATTTCAGGGGGTTCGTTTTGCTCATCGAAGATCCGCTCAAAGTTCAGGCAAATATGCAAAAATTATGGCCGAGATCCTAGCATTCTCCCCCTCCCAGAGCCAGCAAGGCCTTGAAACTTCTGCATCTGCGCTATATAGTCCCGCCCAGTTGTCCACGTGGATAAAGGCGGGAATCAGCCCCGCCGTATTGAGGAAGGCATGAGCATAGAGGCCGTAGAAATCGTCATTTTGGGACGTCCCTACAAGGTATCCTGTCCCTTGGGACAACAGGATGCCCTGCGCCAGGCCGCCGACCAGCTGAGTGACAAGCTTATCGAGCTGCGTCAACGCTCCAAGGTCTCCAGCAATGAACAGCTTGCCATCATGGCGGCGCTCAATTTCTGTCATGAGCTCTGCCTTGAAAAAGACAAGAACCACCAATACTCTGAGACCATGGACAAGCGGATCAAGATGCTGCAGCGCACCATAGAAGCGGCCTTGATCGAGCACGGACAATATGGTGATTCCAGCGATGAGGGCCTTAAGCCCTAAGCGCGACCCGTTTTAAAATTCCCTGGGGTGTGCGTCAGCCGGTTCAAGTCCCCGAGCCGATAATCATACCCAACAGGAGTTCTATCTTCTGACTATTGCGCATGCTCGGCCCGACCGAGAAGCCTGCGGCCAGTTTAGGACTCCGCCTTGAACTCACGGTTCAAGGGCCCAAACCGGCAACGGCATCTCCGGGGTACCTAGTGCAAAAGCCCGTCATTGATATGACGGGCTTTTTTTATTCGTTCCCCCCACTCAGCCCCCTTCGCAGCAAAATCGCCATTAAAAATACGCACAATATCAACGCGATATCTGATTGTTATTTTTTTGTTACTTCCACCTTGCGAACTGTCCCTGTGTCACCTAAAAATGTAATCGATTACATTTCAACCACAGGAACCAGGAATGCGCCGCTCCCCCGCCCCCGTCAATCCCGTCTCCATGGCCGCCGTCGCGGCGCGGGCCGGGGTGTCGGTCGCCACCGTCTCCAGGGTGCTGAACCATCAGGAGGGCGTCACCGGCAAGACCCAGGCCAAGGTCAACCGCGCCGTCGAGGAGCTCGGCTATCGCGTCAATCAGCTGGCCAACAGCCTGCGCACCGCCAGAAGCTGGCTGCTGCTCATCATGGTGCCCGACCTCGGCAACCCCTTCTACATCGAGATAGTGCGCGGCATAGACAGGGTAGCCCGCCAGCACGGCTACTTCGTGCTGCTGTGCGACACTGGCGCCGACCCTGGCCGGGAGCGCTCGGCCTTCGAACTGCTGCGCACCCACAGAGCCGACGGCGCCATCTGCCTGGATCCCGACTCCATCCAGCAGGGACTGAGCCAGGAGATCAACGCGCTGCCCTGGGTTGCCTGCTGCGAGTTTGATCCCGCCATGCCGGTTCCCTACGTGGGCATAGATAACCAGGGAGCGGCGGCGGAAGCGATCCGCTATCTGCTGAGCCGGGGCCACAGCCGCATCGCGTTCATAGGCGCGGATCCCGCCTACCTCTATGCCCGCCAGCGGGAGGCCGGGGTCCGCCAGGCCCTGGCAGAAGCCGGCCTCCCGCTGGCGGATGAGTGGAATATCCGGGTCACCAGCCTCAGCTTCCTGGCCGGGGCCGAGGCGGCGCAGCAACTGCTCGACTGCCCGCAGCGCCCCACCGCCATCTTCGCCGTCGCCGATGCGCTGGCCATAGGCCTGATGCACCGCTTGCAGGAGGCGGGGCTGCGCATCCCGGACGACATCGCCATCATGGGTTTCGATGACATACCCATGGCCGCCCAGCTCAATCCGCCGCTCACCACAATGGCGCAGCCCATGGAGGAGCTCGGTGCCGAGGCCGCCCAGCTGCTGCTGCAGCGCCTGAACGCCCCCGACACCCCGCTGATCGGGCGCCTGCTCCCCCATCGGCTCGTCAGCAGAGCCAGCGCCTGATGCAAGCCCCCATCACCAGACAGCGCGAGATAAGCATCAAAGGAGAAGCTGATGAGCCTCAGTGTCGAATTTAGTGGCGTCTGCAAGGACTTCGGCCCCATCCGGGTGCTGCACGGGGTCGACTTCAGCCTGGCGCCGGGGCGGGTCTACGGCCTGCTGGGGGAGAATGGCGCGGGCAAGTCCACCCTGATGAAGATCCTCGCCGGTTACGAGCCCATCAGCGCCGGTGTGGTCCGCATCGATGGCGAGGAGCGCAGTTGGCTCTCCTCCCGCGAGGCGGAACAGGCGGGCATAGTGCTCATTCATCAAGAACTCAACCTGGCAGAGCACCTGACCCTGACCCAGAACCTCTTCCTCGGCCATGAGCTGACCAGGGGCGGTCTGCTGGACGAGCGCACCATGGCGACCCGGGCCCAGCACTATCTGGAGCTGGTCGGGCTGCAACGCGCCCCTGCCACCAAGGTACGGCAGCTTATCGTCGCGGAGAAGCAGCTGGTGGAGATCGCCAAGGCGCTGTCACGCCAGGCCCGCCTGCTGATCATGGATGAGCCGACCGCCACCCTGACCCCGGGGGAAACGGCGCGGCTGTTCGCCCTCATCGCCAGGCTCAAGGCCCAGGGCACCACCATCATCTACATCTCCCACAAGCTGGACGAGGTCAAGCAGATCACCGACGAGGTGGTGGTCATGCGCGATGGTCGCTTCGTGAGCCGGGGGGAGACGGCGTCCTTCAGCCGCCAGCAGATGGCCAACCTCATGGTAGGGCGCGAGATGTCGGACATGTTCCCCCCCAGGCTGCCGCCGCCGGAGGGCACAGAGATCGCCCTCGCGGTGAGCAGGCTCTGCGTCCCCGGCTGGGTGACTGACCTCGATTTCGAGGTGCGCAGCGGCGAGATCTATGGCTTCGCGGGACTGGTGGGGGCCGGTCGCACCGAGGCCTTCGAGGCCATCCTCGGCTTGCGCGAGCGCAAGGGGGGCCGCATCCAGCTGGCAGGCAAGGCCGTGCGCATCGACAGTCCGCTCGCCGCCATGCGCCAGGGGCTCACCTATCTGCCGGAGGATCGCAAGGGCAAGGGGCTGCACATCGACCTCGGGCTGGCCGAGAACCTCACCCTGATGACGCTGGCGCGCTATGCCCACCCCTGGCTGGACAAGGGGGCCGAGCAGGCGGCCCTCACCCGGGCCATCAATGACTTCGGCATCAAGGCCGGCTCCCACTCGGCCCGGGCCCGCATGATGTCGGGGGGCAATCAGCAGAAACTGGCCCTCGCCAAGTTCCTGCACCCGGACCCCAGGGTCATCGTCCTCGACGAGCCCACCCGAGGGGTGGATGTGGGCGCCAAACGTGACATCTATTTCTTGATCCAGCGACTGGCCGCCGAGGGGCGCGCCGTCATCGTCATCTCGAGCGAGCTGATCGAGCTGATCGGCCTATGCCACAGAGTCGCCGTGCTGCGGGCCGGCCGCCTCCAGGCGGTGCTGCCCGCCCATCATCTGACCGAAGAGGAGTTGATCGCCTATGCAACCGGTACCCACTGACACCCGCAAAGAGCGGTTGCTCTCCCTGCTATCGGCGACTGGCCCGCTGCTGGGGCTGATCCTGCTGTGCCTGCTCGGCGCCCTGCTCAACCCCGACTTCGCCACCCTGGACAACCTGCTCAACGTGCTGACCCGCACCGCCTTCATCGGCATCATAGCGGTGGGCATGACCTTCGTTATCATGTCCGGCGGCATCGATCTCTCGGTCGGCGCCATGGCCGCGCTGATCGCCGGGGCCATGATCCTCATCATGAACCGGCTCGGCGCCGGGGTGCTGGCGGATGCCCCTTTGCTGGTGGTTGTGCTCGGCATAGGGCTGGCCCTGCTGCTCGGCCTGCTGTTTGGCGCCGGTCACGGCCTGCTCATCACCAAAGGCAGGATTGAGCCCTTTATCGTCACCCTGGGCACCCTCGGCATCTTTCGAGCCGTCCTGACCTATCTGGCCGATGGCGGCGCCCTGACCCTGGACGATACCCTCGGCGATAGCTACAGCCCCGTCTATTACGGCAGCCTGCTGGGGGTGCCCATCCCGGTCTGGGTCCTGCTGCTGGTGGCGCTGGCGGGGGGGCTGCTGCTCAACCGCACCGCTTTCGGCCGCCATGTGCAGGCCATCGGTTCCAACGAGCAGGTGGCGCGCTATGCCGCCATCCGGGTCGATAGGGTCAAGCTGCTCACCTATGCGCTGCTCGGGCTCTGCGTCGGCATTGCCACCCTGCTCTATGTGCCGCGTCTGGGGTCCGCCACGCCCACCACAGGGCTCTTGTGGGAGCTGGAGGCCATCGCCGCCGTGGTGGTGGGGGGCACCTCCCTCAAGGGGGGAGAGGGGCGCATCTTCGGCACCCTGGTGGGCGCCATACTGCTGTCGGTCATCAGCAATATCCTCAATCTGACCAGCATCATCAGTGTTTACCTCAATGCCGCCGTGCAGGGCATAGTGATCATCATGGTTGCCTTCATGCAACACAGGCGTTGAGGCTGTTGTGGACAGGAAGATGAAAGCGAAGATACGGCAATGACACCAGTGGCGGGGTCTCCCCTCGCCTGCGACAAGGAACGGGCGCAAGCCCAACAGTCAAGAGGCTATCAAGATGAACAAGATGCTACACAACTTAACGCTACACACCCTGGGCGCCTGCGCCCTGATGATCGCTGCCGGCAGCGCCTCGGCAGCCGAGAAGATGACCCTGGGGGTCTCCATCCCGACCGCGACCCACAGCTTCACCGCCGGCATCGTCTGGTGGGCCAACAAGGCCAAGGAGGATCTGGAGAAGGCCAATCCCGATCTCAAGGTGATCGTCAAGACCGCCGCCAATGCCCCTGAACAGGCCAACCAGTTGCAGGATCTGCTGACGGTCAACAAGATGGATACGCTAGTCATCTTCCCGTTCGAGTCAGCCTCCCTGACCAAGCCGGTGGCCCAGGTCAAGCAGAAGGGGGTCTATGTCACCGTGGTCGATCGGGGGCTGACGGACACCAGCGCCCAGGATGCCTACGTGGCCGGGGACAACACCGCCTTCGGCAAGCTGCCCGCCGAGTTCATCGCCAAGACCCTCAATGGCAAGGGAGACATAGTCGCCCTGCGCGGCATTCCCACCACCCTGGACAACGAGCGCTTCGATGCCTTCAGCGGGGTGATGAAGCAGCACGGCGGCATCAAGATCCTCGACGCCAAATATGGCAACTGGAACCGGGATGACGCCTTCAAGGTGATGCAGGACTTCCTGACCCGCTTCAAGCATATAGACGCCGTCTGGGCCGCCGATGACGACATGGCGGTGGGGGTGCTCAAGGCCATCGATCAGGCCAAGCGCACCGACATCAAGCTGGTGTTTGGTGGCGCCGGGGCCAAGGGGGCGATCAAGACACTGATGGAGGGCAGCGACCCCCGCATCCAGGCCAACGTCTCCTACTCCCCCAAGTTCATGTATGACGCCATCATGCTGACCGCAGAGGCCCGCCTCAAGGGCGAGCGCCTGCCGGCCAACACCATCATCCCCTCGGTGCTGATCACCCCTCAGACGGCCAAGGAGTTCTACTTCCCCGACTCCCCGTTCTAAGGCTGCCATATGTGAGAACCCCGGCCTCCCCTTCACGGGAGCCCAGACCCCACCCCAACCCTCCCCTTCGCAGGGGAGGGAGTTTTTACTCCTCCTCCTTGTGAAGGGGGAGGCCGGGAGGGGGTTAACTGCCTTTATTCAGGAGTGCCCATGAAGACCATCAAGGGACCGGCCATCTTCCTCGCCCAGTTCATGGGGGAGCAGCCGCCATTCGATACCCTCACCGGCCTGGCGGACTGGGCCGCCGGCCTCGGCTTTCGCGGCCTGCAACTGCCGACGGACCCGCGCCTGTTCGATCTGACCCGGGCGGCGGCCAGCCAGGACTATTGCGACGAGATAAGCGGCCTGCTGGCCGAGCGGGGGCTGGTCATCACAGAGCTCTCCACCCACCTGCAAGGCCAGCTGCTGGCGGTCCACCCCGCCTATGACAGCCTGTTCGATGGCTTCGCCCCAGCGGCGGTGCGCGGCAAGCCCGCCGCCCGCACCCAGTGGGCCGGCGAGCAGCTCAAGGCGGCGGCCATTGCCTCCCGAAGGCTTGGCCTCGAGGCCCACGTCACCTTCTCAGGCGCCCTCGCCTGGCCCTATCTCTACCCCTGGCCCCAGCGGCCCGCCGGGCTCGTCGAGGAGGCCTTCGCCGAGCTGGCCCGCCGCTGGCTCCCCCTGCTCAATGCCTTTGACGAGGCCGGGGGGGATCTCTGCTACGAGCTGCACCCG
>Ga0067045_1002880_pt1 | contig 76448 bp, 74 predicted proteins | sample TerdegcTABiofilm_FD_59184 | JGI IMG/M metagenome (GOLD analysis project Ga0067045, IMG submission 59184) | Combined Assembly of (Gp0054472, Gp0054536) Wastewater bioreactor microbial communities from Singapore -Terephthalate degrading... | reverse complement strand
ATTATCAGTCAACTTGGGTATATACCTGACGATTTGCCAATTGATGCCCTCGAAATAAGGAATATAGAAAAGAAAACGGAACTATTGCCCCTTATTATGAAAAAAGATATCCCGTTTGTCTGTTTCTCTGATGCCCATTATTTGGAGGATATTGGGAAACGAAGGATTAACCTGAACCTTGAAAAACCAACATGCAAAGAAATTGCCTCCGCCTTACGACATTTACAATAAACAGGTTATGACCGTGAACCAACAAATCAATTTAGGGCTCAATGTACGAAAGAAAACTGTACCGCTTCGAAACATACCTGTATTTAAACGTAACATAATTTTTTTTAATATTTTCTTAGAGAATTTGTATTGATTACCTTCAAGCAAGTATATTTATTAATGGTGTATTTTTCTATGCCTGTCAGGGATTCAACGAACATCAGCTGCTATAGTGGAATAGAGTTTGCAGCCAAAACGGCGTGCCCTGAAAAAAAACCGTGCGTGACGGTAGTCTTCCATGATGGATGAAATTGCTTCCCACCTTATTGATATCGTTGCAAATTCAGTAACTGCACACGCAACATACATATCTATAGACATTATGATGGATACCAATAAAAACGTCCTCACCCTTCACGTAAAGGATAATGGCATTGGTATGGATGACGAAACGGAAAAAAAAGTCGTTGACCCATTCTATACCACAAAAAAAGGAAAAAAAGTGGGGCTNGGCGTTCCCCTCCTCAAGGGAACGGCGGAAACAACCGGAGGTACGTTCCGTCTATCAAGCGAAGTTGGNCATGGTACTGAGATNNTTGCATCTTTCGATTTAACTCATCCGGACCTTCCTCCTTTGGGAAACATTCGCGACACAATTCTGATCCTCGTTGTCGGTAACCCAGACACAGATTTCCGATTTCGTGTGAAGAATAATTCCAAGGAGTTTATTTTGGACACGAAAGAAATAAAAGAGCATCTTGGGGGTGTACCCATAAATCATCCCGATGTAATAACTTTTCTCATTAAATATATTGACGAAAACATGTGAATTTTTGTACAATTGTCCACAATCCAAAGGAGGCAAATCGATGAACTTAGAAGAACTGAAGAAAATTAGGGAAAAGGCGCAAAAAGATGTAGAATTGCGGCAAAAGCAAGCGAGAATAAGGATTGTAGTGGGAATGGGTACCAGTGGAATTGCGGCAGGAGCCCGAGATGTCCTCAAGACCCTTCTTGAGGAGATTGGGAGAAGAAATCTTACCGACGTCGTTGTCACCCAAACCGGCGAAAAAGGTTTAGCCTCTCAGGAACCTCTCGTTGAGGTTTATGAAGAAGGAAAACCGTTGGTTGTTTACGGGAACATGAACCAGGAGAGAGCAAAGAGGGTAATCGTCGAACACGTGGTAAATGGCAATCCGGTTACGGAATTTGCACTTGAAGTTATGTAAAGGAGGGGGAGAAACTTGTACAGAGAAGCTATTCTAAAAAAATTTAAACCGAGTCTTGATAACATTCTCTATATTCTTCACGATCTTCAGGATAATAATCCACAGCGGTATCTCGCGAATGATGATATCAGGGTTTGCGCAGACTATCTTAAAGTTCCTTACAGTTATGTCCATAGCGTTGCAAGCTTCTACACTATGTTCAGCCTTGAGCCGAGAGGAAGCAATATCATACGGCTCTGTGACTCACCGCCGTGTCATCTCATGGGTTCTAAGTCTTTGTTGACCTATCTTAAAAAAACGCTGAAAGTCGATGTTGGAGGTACTACAAAGGACGGCAAATTCACCCTTGAACTCACCAGTTGTCTTGGCGCCTGCGGCGTTGCACCGGCAATGATGCTTAACGATGAAATGGTGGGCAACCTTACACCGGAAAAGGTTGACGCTATTCTTGAAAAAAGGAGAAAAGAATCATGAGCCTCGTGAGAAATCATGTATTAATTAGCATAGATGCAGGCACAGTAATGGCAGGAGCCCGGGCTGTTGAAAAAGCACTCATCGACGAAATTGCAAAACAGGGTCTTACCGATGAGATAGCAGTTCTCGAGACAGGAAGCGTCGGAACAATTGGACAAGGAGTTGTCCTTGTTGTATATCCTGAAGGTGTCTATTATGCAAACGTAACCCCCCAGGATATACCCCAATTGGTAGAAGAACACCTTTTAAAGGGAAGACCTTTAAAAAGACTCATACTCTCCGAAGCACCAAAACAGACGGTCATTACGAAAGAAAAAGCAGGGTTGCTCAAGGAACAACCGCGGATCGTTCTTCGAAATTGTGGCATCATAGATCCTGAGAAGATTGAAGAGTATATAGCCGAAGGCGGTTATGAGGCAATCGGCAAGGCGCTCACGAGCATGAAGCCTGAAGAAGTTACCGAAGAAATTAAGAAGTCGGGGTTAGCTGGAAGAGGCGGGGCATCCTTCTCTACAGGAATGAAATGGGACTTTGCACGACGCGCAGCGGGCGACATCAAGTATATCATCTGTAACGCCGACGAAGGCGAACCAGGAACATTCAAGGACAGGCTTATACTTGAAGGGGATCCTCATAAACTCATTGAAGGTATGATGCTGGCAGGATATGCCGTGGGAGCCAATACCGGTTTTGTTTACATACGAGGGGAGTATGCGCTTTCCATCGAACGCCTTGAGAAAGCGATTGCCCAAGCAAGAGATTACGGTCTTTTAGGAACAAACATCCTCGAGAGCACCTTTAGTTTCGATATCTTTGTTATGAAGGGCGCCGGGGCCTATGTATGCGGTGAGGAAACTGCCCTTATCGAATCCCTCGAGGGAAAACGTGGCCATCCCCGCAATAAACCTCCCTACCCTGTCACCGAAGGACTTTGGGGGAAACCAACAGTGGTGAACAACGTTGAAACCCTTTCAAATGTTCCCGAGATCATCAAGAATGGCGCAACCTGGTTCAGGAGTTACGGAACAGATAAATGTCCCGGAACAAAGGTCTATACCATAATAGGGAATGTCGCGACACCGGGTCTTATTGAAGCAGAGATGGGCACCACCTTACGGGATATTATCTTTGAGTACGCGGGCGGTATAAAGGCCGGCAGGAAATTTAAGGGAGCGCTCATCGGAGGAGCTGCAGGAGCATTTCTCGGCCCAGATATGCTCGATGTACAAATGGATTTTGTAAACTTACGAGAGTATGCGGCAGTTCTTGGTTCAGGAGCCATTCTTGTCATGGACGAAAGTACCGACATGGTCGACATGCTGCAGAGCGTGCTCCATTTCTTTCGGCACGAATCGTGTGGACATTGTGTTCCATGCAGGTTAGGCACAGCCCAGCTCGTCAAAATCATCGATCGAATTGCAGACTCGAAAGGAACTCAGGGAGATGTGGATAAGCTCCTTAAGATTTCTGATACAATGCGGGACACTTCCTTCTGCCCTCTTGGACAATCCCTGTATCTCCCTATTTCGAGCTCTCTGAAGTACTTTAGAGGAGAGATTGACGCCCGCATTCATCAGTAGATACAGTCAAATCACCCTATTATGGAGGTTGTGAAGTCAAGGATGATAACGGCCACGATAAACAATACAAAAGTAGAAGTACCCGAGGGAACAACAATTCTATGGGCTGCAAAAAAAGCAAATATTAACATTCCAACACTTTGTTTCCATCCTGATTTAAAACCAGGGGGACAGTGCGGCGTATGCGTTGTGGAGATTGAGGGAATTCCAGGTTTGAAAAGGTCCTGTATGACGCCTATAGGTGAGGGATTTAAGGTACGCACCCACACCCCTAAAGTTATGAATGCAAGGAAAGAGATTGTTGAGATGATCCTTGCCAACCATGATTCTGATTGCTTGACCTGTATAAAAAACAATAGCTGTGAGCTTCAGACTCTTGCCGCTACCCTCGGTATCAAAATAGTTGAATACGCCAAATTCGAAGAAAAACTTCCTATAGATCGTTCAAGCGTTTCTATTGTTCGGGATCCGAATAAGTGCATACTCTGCGGCAGATGTATTCAGGTATGTTCTCACGTACAGAGTGTCAATGCCTTGGCCGTAAACCATAGAGGGGCTGACACGGTTATCGGTACGGCCTTCAGCGCAGGCCTTGGTAACAGCGTATGTATAAACTGCGGGCAATGCGTAGTCCATTGTCCGGTGGGTGCTCTTTATGAAAACAGTTCCGTTGAGGCGGTTTGGGAAGCCTTACACGATCCTGATAAATTTGTGGTTGTCCAAGAAGCACCGGCAGTAAGGGCCATGCTCGGCGAAGAATTCGGAATGCCGCCTGGTTCCCTTGTTACCGGCAAAATGTATGCAGCCTTGCGGAGACTCGGTTTTGATGCTGTCATGGATACAAACTTCAGCGCTGATTTAACGATCATTGAAGAAGGAACTGAACTCGTATCCCGGCTTACATCTGGTAAAAATCTTCCCCTCATTACTTCGTGCAGTCCTGGATGGATAAAATTTATGGAAACCTTCTTCCATGACATGATCCCTCATATGTCAACCGCAAAATCTCCACAGCAGATGTTTGGTGCCCTTGCAAAGACATACTATGCTCAGGTGAAAGGGATAGATCCCGCAAAAATAGTTTCTGTATCGGTCATGCCCTGTACGGCAAAGAAATTTGAGTGTCAGCGCCCGGAGATGAGGGCAAGCGGATATCAGGATGTTGATTATGTCCTGACCACACGGGAGATTGGTCGGATGATCAGGGAAGCAGGCATTGATCTAAAAGAGATGCCAGAAGAACAGGCTGACGATATTATGGGTGAGTATACGGGTGCGGGAACCATTTTTGGAGCCACCGGAGGAGTTATGGAAGCAGCCATACGGTCTGCATACTTTCTCGTTACAGGCCGTGAACTTGAGAACCTTGACGTAAAACCCGTACGGGGTTTAAAAGGAATAAAAGAGGCTGAAATTGACATTGATGGNACCAAGGTAAAAGTTGCCGTTGCCCATAGCGGAGGACAGGCCAGGGCNCTCCTCGAAAAAGTCCAACATCAGATGACCACNGAGGGTAAGTGTGAATACCAGTTTATTGAGGTTATGGCGTGCCCTGGNGGATGCGTCGGTGGCGGNGGACAGTCCTGGGGAAGCAATATGGCAAAGCGTGCGCGAAGGGGNGAGGCNCTTTACTCAGAAGACAAATCAATGGCCCATCGCAGGTCCCATGAAAACCAGTCAGTTAAGACGCTTTATGAAAAATTCCTTGAAAGCCCAAACTCCGAGAAAGCCCACAAACTTCTTCATACTCATTATAAAAAGAGAAGTCGTGTGGATGGAAAAGTCATAAACGAATAGCATTCGCAGCTTAGTGAACGCAGGGAGGAATAACATGGCGACAGACAACAAACATAGTTCAGCTGAGATGCAGGAAGAGGCGCTTTATCCGAGGCTGGACGAAATCATCGTGGAACATAAGGGAAGGCCTGAAGATCTCATCATGGTTCTTCACAAGGCACAAGGGCTCTTTGGCTATTTGCCCAAAAAGGTTCAGGAAAGGGTAGCTGAAGGGTTGAATATCTCACTCAACGAAGTATATGGTGTTATAACATTTTACAATTTTTTCTCAACCGTACCCCAGGGAAGACACAGCGTAAAGATATGTCTCGGAACGGCCTGCTATGTCCGTGGTTCACAGCAAGTTCTTGATAAGGCACAGAAAGATCTCGGCATAAAGGTTGGCGGGACTACGGACGACAGGAGATATTCACTTGATGTTGTTCGTTGTATCGGGGCATGCGGACTTGCCCCAGCTATGCTCATAGATGATGACGTCTATGGACGTGTTAAGTCAACAAATCTCGTAAATATTCTTGAAAAGTATGAGTAAGGAGGGTTCATAGATATGGAGTCATCACGTGCGCACGTATTAGTTTGTGCAGGAGCTGCATGTGTCTCTTCTGGCTGCCGTGAGATACGAGACGCTGTAGTGAATAAAATTGTGGAACAGGGGCTGCAAGATGAGATTAAGGTCATCGAAACAGGATGTATTGGTTCCTGTGACCTTGGACCTCTTGCGCTTATTTACCCCGAAGGAGTGTTATATCAGAAGTTGACGCCTCAGGATGCAGAAGAGATCGTCGTAGAGCATTTATTAAAAGGCAGGGTCGTGGAACGACTCCTCTACAAAGAGCCGGTAACTGCGAGGACGATACCTTCCCTGAAGGAGATCGATTTTTTCAAGAACCAGGTAAAGATTGTTCTGAGGAATTGCGGTGTTATTAATCCACAGAACATTGATGAATATATTGCCCGCGATGGGTATTTTGCCCTGGCAAAAGCACTCACCTCAATGACACGAGAAGAAGTTATCGACGAGGTATTGAAATCTGGTCTCCGTGGTCGTGGTGGTGGCGGATTTCCCACTGGTATGAAATGGAAATTTGCGTATCAATCTCCAGGAGACGTGAAGTATGTTGTCTGTAACGCAGATGAGGGAGATCCAGGTGCGTTTATGGACAGGAGCGTGTTGGAGGGTGATCCTCACAGCGTAATAGAGGCCATGGCCATAGCCGCGTATGCAGTCGGTGCACAGCAGGGTTACATATACATCAGGGCCGAATATCCTCTTGCCATTGAACGATTGGTTTGGGCAATCGGACAAGCGAGAGAATACAAATTCCTCGGAAAAAATATTCTTGAAACTGGTTTTAACTTCGATCTCGATATACGTATTGGCGCTGGTGCCTTTGTATGCGGTGAGGAAACTGCCCTTATGTTTTCAATTGAAGGAAAACGGGGCGAACCACGACCGAGACCTCCTTTCCCCGTTGTAAAGGGCTTATTTAATGCCCCTACCCTCCTCAATAATGTTGAAACTTACGCGAATATTCCGGCCATTATCATGAACGGAGCCGCCTGGTATGCACAGTATGGCACAGAGAAGAGCAGGGGTACAAAAGTATTTGCTCTCGCAGGTGCAGTGAACAATACCGGTCTCGTCGAAGTACCTATGGGAACACCCCTTGGTGATATCATTTTTAATGTCGGCGGAGGCATAAAGAATAAAAAGAAATACAAGGCTGCCCAGTTGGGTGGTCCATCCGGTGGGTGTATTCCCATACAGCACCTCAATGTCCCCGTTGATTATGAATCAATAACAGAGCTTGGCGCCATCGTTGGTTCCGGTGGTCTTATCGTAGCCGACGAAGACACCTGCATGGTAGATTTTGCACGATTCTTCTTGGATTTTATTCAGGAGGAATCCTGCGGAAAGTGTCCACCGTGTCGTATCGGCACAAAAAGGATGCTTGAAATCCTGAAACGCATCTCCCATGGAGAGGGAAAATTAGAGGATATTGACAACCTTATAGAGCTTGCTACCCGAATTAAAGACGCGGCGCTTTGCGGTCTCGGACAGACCGCACCAAACCCTGTCCTTTCAACTCTCCGCTTTTTCAAGGATGAGTACATTGAACACATTGTAGACAAGCACTGCACGGCAGGGGTTTGTAGTTCCTTATTCGATGCCCCCTGCCAGAATGCTTGTCCCACTGACCAGAATGCCTGGGGGTATGTAACCCTTATAAGCGAAGGAAAATTTACGGAGGCAATTGCTCTTATAAAGGAGGCAAATCCATTTCCTGCTGTTCTCGGGAGGGTCTGCTTTCACCCATGCGAAAGCAAATGCCGGAGAGCTCAAATCGACCAGCCTGTCGCCATTTGTGCGCTCAAGCGGTTTGCTGCCGATGTTGATATGGCCACCTTCCCTTCTTTTAAACCATTTATGGCACCACCGAATGGCATGAAAATAGCTATTATCGGGGCAGGTCCTGCTGGTTTAAGCGCAGCGTATTTTCTTGCGCTGAAAGGGTATGCACCAACCATCTTTGAAGCACTCCCTGTTGCTGGAGGCATGCTTGCCGTGGGCATTCCCGACTATCGCCTGCCAAGAGAAATCCTCAACGCAGAGATAAAAATGATCACCGATATGGGTGTAGACATAAAATACAATACCCGTTTCGGGAGGGATGTAACATCAGATGGTTTATTTACGGAAGGCTATAAGGCGATCCTTTTTGCAACGGGTGCCCATGGGGGTCAGAAGCTTGGTATACCCGGGGAGGATTCAAAGGGCGTTGCAGACGGCGTGACTTTCCTCCGTGGTGTCAACCTCAATGAAATAGTAAAAACAGAAGGAAAAGTTGTAGTCATCGGTGGAGGAAACGTTGCCATTGACGCTGCACGTTCCGCATTACGACTCGGCGCCGAAGAAGTATCGGTGCTTTACAGACGGGAACGGGATGATATGCCTGCCTATGCTGAGGAGATTGATGAGGCCGAGTATGAGGGCGTCAAGATTCACACGCTTATTGCACCGAATAAGATCATTACCAAAAATGGACACGTTGCGGGTGTTGAGTGTACCCGTATGACACTTGGTAAATTTGATAAGAGCGGTCGCAGAAGCCCTCAGGCGATCGAAGGGTCTGAGTTTGTCATTGATGCTGATATGGTCATAGCTGCTATTGGGCAATCGCCTGATCTTTCGTACCTCAATGGCGACGGAATAAAAATTACGAAAAATAATACCGTTGATGTTGACAAATACACGCTCTCAACAGGAAAAGAAGGTTTTTATGCTGCCGGTGATAACGTGAGAGGTCCTGCTTCAGTGGTCGAAGCAGTTGCGGATGGGAAAAAAGCCGCCATGGCTATAGATGCCTATCTTGGCGGTGACGGCGTAGCGCCAAACGCTTTTCGAGATGAACTCATCAGTATGGTTGTTTCATACGACGAGGCAGAGTATCAGAAGGAGAGAAAAAGATCAGAGATGTCGCATTTACCCCTTGCTAAGAGATACAGAAATTTTAACGAGGTTGTCCTCGGCTACCAGGCCAACGCTGCTGTGGAAGAAGCAAAACGATGTTTACACTGTTATCTCAGAGAACAAGAATAACTTTCTCGGAATAAATAAGGAGCATATCCCTATGATGACACTAACGATTGATGGTAGAAAAGTAGAAGCTAAGGAAGGCTCCACGATTCTCGAAGCTGCTTTGAACGCAAACATTCACATTCCAACACTCTGCTACCTGCCTGAAATACAGGCTATAGGGGCCTGCCGTGTTTGCCTTGTAGAAGTTGAAGGAAATAAGGTGCTCCAGGCATCCTGCGTGGCGCCAGCTGCTCACGGCATGGTTGTGCATACCAATACGGAGAGAGTCAGAAAAGCTCGGAGATTCTCCGTTGAGATGCTTCTTTCAAACCATCCTTTTGAATGCCTTACCTGCGCTAAGAATCTTCATTGTGAACTGCAGAATCTTGCCTCAGAACTGCAGATCAGGGAGGTACGGTTTACTGGAGAAAAAACCGCAGGACGTATTGATGATTCATCGCCATCTATTATACGAGATCAAAGCAAATGCATCCTGTGCCGGCGATGCGTCACTGTATGCCAGGAGGTACAATCGGTAACGGCACTTTATACTGTCGGAAGAGGTTTTGAGGCGAGGATTGAACCCGCTTTCGGAAGAGACATTAATGATGTAGCCTGTACGAATTGCGGACAGTGTTCCATGGTCTGCCCTGTGGGTGCTATTACCGAGAAGGAATACATTGATGAGATATTCGAGGCAATCAACGATCCTACGAAATTCGTTGTTGCCCAGGACGCCCCTGCCGTTCGTGCTGCTCTCGGCGAAGAATTCGGATATCCACCTGGTACATTAGTTACAGGAAAGATGCTCGCTGCAGTAAGAATGCTCGGTTTTGATCGTGTTTTTGACACAAACTTTGCCGCAGACCTTACCATTCTTGAAGAAGGTACAGAATTGCTCAAGCGTGTTAAAGAAGGCGGTACCCTCCCCCTTATCACAAGCTGTAGCCCGGGATGGATAAAATTCATTGAACACTTTTATCCTGAACTTCTCCCGAATCTTTCGACGTGCAAATCTCCCCACCAGATGCTTGGCGCACTCTCAAAAACGTATTTTGCTAAAAAAGCTAAAGTAGATCCAAAGGATATGGTGGTGGTTTCCATCATGCCGTGTACTGCAAAAAAATTCGAGTGTAACCGGCCAGAAATGAAGGACAGCGGCTATAAAGATGTCGATTATGTTCTCACTACACGAGAACTCGCAAAGATGATAAAACAAGCTGGTATCGATTTCGAGAACCTCCCTGATGGCTATTATGATGATCCTATGGGTGAATATACGGGAGCAGCAACAATTTTCGGTGCAACCGGCGGCGTTATGGAGGCAGCACTGAGGACAGCATACGAGGTTGCTACCGGAAAAACCCTGGAAAACGTTGAATTCACGGCAGTCAGGGGTCTTGAAGGGATAAAAGAAGCCGTTATTCCTGTTGAAGGAATTGGGGATGTAAAGGTTGCGGTATCCCATGGGCTTGCCAACGCACGGAAAATTTTAGAAAAAGTAAAAGAAGGAAAAGCCCAGTACCATTTCATTGAGATTATGGCTTGTCCTGGCGGATGCGTTGGTGGAGGCGGTCAACCGTTCCCTGTTAACAATGAAATCCGGGCTCTCAGAGCGCAGGCTCTTTACCAGGAGGATTGTGCCCTCCAGTACAGAAAATCACATGAGAACCCAGCAATTAAGAAGATCTATAAGGAATTCCTGAAAGAACCCCTTGGAAAAAAATCACATACGCTTCTCCACACTCACTATACACCGAGGAGCAGGTTTTAAAATTACACCCAGCTCATGTCAATACATATCTTCAGTCACAAAGAGTACCTGCTCATTGAGGTACTCTTTGTGTTATAACCATATGATATGATGTTTTATGTATGATGACCCGTACTGAAAAAGATCATTTCGGTGAGCTTCAGATACCAGCAGATGCTTATTACGGTATCCACACCATGAGGGCTGTTAGTAATTTTTCTGTATCAGGTTTACGAGTCCCAGAAGAATTCATCCGGGCTCTGGCTGAAGTGAAGCACGCATGTGCCCTCGCAAACATCAGAACCAATCTTTTGAATCCAGACATTGGTACGGCGATCATTTCCGCGGCAAAAGAAGTGGCATCAGGAAAACTCTCTGATCACTTTATTGTCGATGCCTTTCAGGGCGGTGCCGGGACATCGACCAATATGAACATGAATGAAGTCTTAGCGAACAGAGCAATCGAGTTATTGGGAGGAAAAAAAGGTGAATATCATATTGTGGACCCCCTGGAACATGTAAATCTCTCTCAGTCAACAAATGATGTTTACCCTACCGCGCTCAAGATTGCAGCCATCAGGCTCGTCATAGCACTCAGCGAGGCAATCGCTCACCTTCAAGGCGCATTCCAGCAGAAAGAAACTGCCTTTGCCGGTATTCTTAAGTTAGGAAGAACTGAAATGCAGGATGCAGTTCCCATTACTCTCGGACAAGAATTCGGCGCCTTTGCTGAGGCGGTAGCCAGAGACAGGTGGAGGCTCTTCAAGGTTGAAGAAAGGCTGCGCCAGGTGAATTTAGGAGGAACAGCAATTGGAACAGGCCTGAATGCACAGAGAGACTATATCTATGCCGCTGTTGAAGAACTTCAGACAATTACAGGCCTCGGTATCGCCAGGGCCGAAAACATGGTAGATGTTACTCAGAACGCTGATGTGTTTGCTGAAGTTTCAGGCCTCGTCAAAGCGGCAGCAGTCAATCTCGCAAAAATAGCTGGAGATCTCCGTATTCTCTCAGCTGGTCCTCGGGGAGGACTCGCCGAAATATCTCTTCCCCACCTGCAAGCAGGATCATCAATCATGCCAAATAAAGTGAACCCGGTCATCACTGAGATGGTTTCCCAGGTTTCATTCCAGATAATATGCTGTGATCAGGCAATAACCATAGCTTCGTTCTCAGGGCAGCTCGAATTGAACGCTTTTCTCCCGCTCATAACGTATAACCTCCTATGGGGACTAAAACTTCTGAATAACTGCGTAACCTTGTTTCGGACTCACTGTGTTGAGGGGATACAGGCCAACCCTGAGCGGTGCAACTCATGGCTTGAAAAAAGTCTTTGCCTGGCAACTTCCCTCGTGCCATACATTGGATATGACAAAGCAGCGGAGCTGTCCAGAGAGGCTGCTGCTCACGGAACAACAATACAACAGATCGCGCTTCAGAAAGGGCTCTTTACCCAGCAGGAACTTGATATAATATTTTCGCCCTCAGAATTAACACGTCCGGGAATAGCAGGTCACCGCAAACTGAAACATCCCGTGAAAAGGAACGAATAGATGGAAGATACGACGCTGAGCCAGACACCCCGCGGAAGCAGGCTGCATATAGCAATTTTTGGCCGAAGAAATGCCGGTAAATCAAGCCTTATCAATGCATTAACCAACCAAAACATTGCAATTGTTTCGGATATACCCGGAACAACTACGGATCCTGTATATAAGTCCATGGAAATCCTTCCCATAGGTCCTGTTGTCATTATCGATACAGCCGGCATCGATGATGTGGGTGAGCTTGGCATGCTCAGGATCGAAAAGGCATATGCCGTTCTTGCGAAGACCGACATCCTTCTGCTCGTCATTGATCCCACAAACGGGGTGGATTCACATGAACTGGAGGTCATTCAAAAGGCGAAGGAACATAACGTTGCTATCATCGGCGTCCTCAACAAAATAGATATTTTCCCGAATGCTTCTCACGAGGAGATCAGCTCCATACTCAATATACCCGTTGTACCGGTCAGCGCAGTCAACCGGAAAGGAATCGACGAACTGAAACTGGCCATGATCAAGCTGGCTCCAAAAGACTGGATGACGTCTACCATTATAGGCGATCTTATTGCTCCCGGCGACACAGTCGTCCTGGTTGTTCCAATTGATCGTGCCGCACCAAAAGGACGGTTGATTCTCCCTCAGGTTCAAACAATACGTGATATTCTCGACCATGACGCAATAGCCCTTGTGGTCAAGGAACGGGAACTGAAAGCCGCAATCAGTAATCTCAAGAAAAACCCGCGCCTCGTGGTCACTGACTCACAGGCGTTTCTCAAGGTAGCAGCAGACACTCCTCCTGACGTACCCATGACCTCATTCTCAATACTATTTGCTCGTAATAAAGGAGATCTGATTTCCCTCGTAGAGGGTGTAAAGGTTGTTGAAGATCTTGTTCCGGGAGATAAAGTACTCATCGCAGAGGCGTGTACCCATCACCGCGTTGAAGACGATATTGGAACGGTTAAAATTCCCCGTTGGTTGCACCACGTTGTTGGCGGCCCCCTTGATTTCAAATGGGTCAGCGGTCACGAGTTGCCGCCAGACATTAAAGATTACAAGCTCATCATTCATTGCGGAGCATGCATGATCAATCGAAAAGAGATGTTACACCGTCTCATGGTTGCTCAGCAAGCAGGCGTGCCTATGGTAAATTATGGTGTTCTTATCGCTCATGTCCTCGGAATACTCAAACGCGCTCTGGCACCGTTTCCCCACGCCTTAGAAATTCTTGAGAACAAAAACGTGGAATGACTATTTACTTTTGGGCCTTATATCAATATATTTGTGTACGGAGGTAAAAACCGACTCTCATGAAAAATAGATATAAGATATACATGGCCGACTTTATCGATGAACAACTGATTCATGATCTTCTCGAAAAGGCTCAATCTGCTCCCAAAAATGAAGCTCGCCAGATTATTCAGAAAGCCATCAGAGCCGAAGGCTTAACTCCCTCCGAAACAGCCGTACTTCTTCAATGCGATGATCCGGAAATAAAGAACCTCCTCTTTGCAGCTGCCCATGAAGTAAAGCTGAAGATTTATGGAAAACGGCTTGTCTTCTTCGCACCACTGTATATTAGTAATTATTGTATTAACAACTGTACGTATTGCGGGTACCGCAAAAGCAATACAATAGTTCGGCGTCGTCTTGATTTCCATGAAATAGAGAACGAGATTATTGCACTTGAGGCAATGGGTCACAAGCGGCTCGCTCTCGAAACAGGAGAAGATCCTGAAAATTGCCCTCTTGAATATGTTCTTGATGCGATCAAAAAGATTTATGAAGTGAAAAACAAGACAGGAAGTATCCGTCGAGTGAATGTAAATATTGCAGCAACGACAGTCGAAGAGTACCGGAAGTTGAAGGAAGCCGGTATCGGAACATACATCCTCTTTCAGGAAACCTATCACAGAGAAACGTACAAGAAAATGCATCCGTCCGGGCCAAAGAGAGATTATGACTGGCACACAACGGCAATGGATAGAGCTATGGAAGGTGGCATCGATGATGTGGGCTTTGGAGTTCTCTTTGGACTCTATGATTACAAGTTTGAAGTTCTTGCCCTTCTCCTTCACTCCCTTCACCTTGAAGAGCGTTTCGGAGTTGGGTGTCATACCATCTCAGTACCAAGAATCAGGCCTGCAACGGGTATAACCCTTGAAACCTTTCCGTATCTTGTAAGCGATGAAGATTTCAAAAAAGTTGTAGCAATTATTCGGCTGGCAGTCCCCTATACCGGTATGATCTTATCCACACGGGAAAAGCCAGAATTCAGGGACCAGATCATTGAGCTTGGCATCTCCCAGCTAAGCGCTGGCTCGTGTACCGGTGTCGGTGGCTATCACAAAGATATTGAAAAAAAACCTGAAGAAACTGTTGGTCAATTCCAAGTCGAAGATCACCGCACCACCGATGAAGTATTACGAAGTGTGTGTGAATCCGGGTATATTCCAAGTTTCTGCACGGCTTGTTACAGAAGAGGCAGAACGGGTGACAATTTTATGCCTCTTGCAAAATCCGGAGAAATTCAGAACCTCTGTCAACCAAACGCTATTCTGACATTCAAAGAATTTTTACTCGATTATGCATCAGAAGAAACACGGAAAATAGGCGAAAAGACAATTGCGGAACATGTAGAACAAATTCCAAATCCAAAAATCAGGAGTGAAACAAAAAAAAGGATCAAGAAGCTTGAACAGGGCGAACGTGATCTTTATTTGTAAAAAGTACGCTTAGATTTTCAATATTTCTACAAGGAGGTAATTTTATGCAAACAGTTAGGGATTTACTTAAGGAAAGAAAAAAGGAGATCTTTTCCGTAAAACCGAAAGCAACCGTTTTTGAGGCCCTCAAACTTATGGGAGAAAAAGAAATCGGGAGCGTCATGGTCATTGACGAAAAAGGCAAGGTAGTGGGAATCCTCTCGGAACGAGACTATGCCAGAAAAGTTATCCTTAAGGGAAAAACATCGAGGGAGACTCTTGTAGAAGAAATCATGACGCCCTATGATAAGATGTATACAGTAAAACCTGACACGTCTGTTGAAGACTGCATGGTTGTTATTACCGGAAAAAGAGTACGTCACCTCCCAGTCTTTGACGGTGACAAGTTCGTCGGTCTCGTATCGATCGGAGATGTTGTGAAATCGATGCTGATAGAACGTGACACCATGATTGAACATCTGAGCGATTATATCTCAGGCAAGTACGTATAACGAGAAGTAATTTAAAAGGTACAAGGAGAAAGGCAGAAGGTTTCCCGGTCAAACCTTCAGGTATGTGTTTTCAAACCTTAAACCTTTCTTCCTTGAGCCTTGTTTTGATCGAGTGTCCTGGCCCCTTTCCAAGCGATCTCCCTAAAGACTTTATCCTCTCAATTGCACGTTCCAGACACTCTTCCGGTGCTTCGTCGACTCCTGGCTTACCGGGATAAAGAATATAGTCTTTGCGGTATTGCACAGGTGTATTATTTGGCATAAAAATATTCGCTCCTCTTTGGAGTGCAAGAGTTCTTCCTTCCCCGGGGAAGACTGCATCAAATGCGGTTGTAGCGGGAATGTGGGCTTCTGGATTAAAAAGACGGAGAACGGCCAGCGTTTTAAAAAAAATCTCAGGATTCCGTTCGTAGGCATTCACGCTGTCTTTCAGGGGGGTATCGGGGTGCGGTATGTAAGGACCGACACCGATCATGTCAAGGTCAATCTCACGGCAGAGCAGTATATTACCGGCAAGCACATCGAGCGTCTCGCCGGGAAGTCCGATCATAAATCCACTTCCGGTCTGGATTCCAAGGTCACGCAGATAATCAAGGCAAGCCAACCTCTCATCAAGGGTACATCCGGGGTGAAGTGTGCTGAATAACTCTGGATCACTCGTTTCGAAACGCAGAAAATAGCGGTCCATTCCGCAATCGCGCCAGTATCGGTAGGTTTCTTTTGGACGATTTCCAACCGAAACGGTAACAGCAAGGGAGGTTTCTTTTTTAATTTTCCGTATAATCTCGCCTATTTCCCTATCTCTTATCCCTGGAAGTTCGCCCGATTGGAGGACAATCGTAGAAAGTCTGTTCTGCTCCATAGAAATGGCTGCTTCTATGATTTCATCAATCGACATGGAGTATCTTCTCACTTTTTTGTTTGATACCCGAATACCGCAATATAGACAGTTATTTGAACACATGTTTGAAAACTCCACGATACCCCGAATGAATATTTCATCGCCCATCTCGTGCTGACGGACTTCATCAGCTTCTCGATACAGATTTTTCAGGGCCTGGCCTTCAGACTTGAGAAGTCTTAGCGCGACTTCTTTGGTATAGTGCAAAGTATCCTCCGAACACATATGAATATATACCGAGCACGTCTATTTCGCAACCACGATCCTTTTGCTCTTTTTTATTTGTGTGCTACAGGATACATCGCAACCTATATGAGTAATAATAAAAAACTCAGGGTATAAGAATGATTTCTCTGTCTCTCTCATCACAAACTATTTGAAGCATTTCATCCTCTTGTGGTATTCTCAAACGTATTGGGGCTTGTGGCTGTGGCGGTTCGATCGCTGCAGAAGACCGTACACTGAAAACCGAATTTTAAAAGGAGGTTTTTATGTCATCCATATATGACGTTTTCGCACGGGAAGTACTGGATAGCAGGGGAAATCCAACCGTCGAAGTTGAGGTAATTCTTGAAAGCGGCTCAATGGGTAGGGCAATCGTACCGTCAGGAGCATCAACCGGTGAAAGAGAAGCCCTCGAACTGAGAGATGGCGAGAGAACACGATACAAAGGAAAAGGCGTGTTGAAGGCTGTTGAGCACGTGAACGAGACAATAGCTCCGAAGCTGGAAGGGCTTGATGCACTGGAACAGGCATATATCGACAACCTCATGATTGAACTGGATGGAACAGAGAATAAAAGTAATCTCGGTGCAAATGCACTCCTTGGTGTCTCGATGGCAGTTGCTCGGGCAGCGGCAGACTTCGTAGGCTTGCCCCTCTATCAGTATATAGGCGGAATACGCGCCAGGGAACTCCCTGTGCCAATGATGAATGTTATCAATGGTGGAGTGCATGCCCAGAATCCCCTCGATTGTCAGGAATTTATGATCGTTCCTGTAGGCGCTGATTGTTTTAATGAATCAATCAGGATGGGGGTTGAGGTTTTTCATACGTTAAAAGATGTGCTTAAGGACAAAGGACATTTTACTGGCGTAGGCGATGAGGGCGGTTTCGCTCCTCAGATTAAAAATACAAAACAGGCATTGGACATTCTTCTTAAATCAATTGAGCAGGCAGGTTTTAAACCAGGCGAAGACATTTTAATTGCCTTAGATCCCGCTGCGAGCGAATTTTACAAAAAGGGAAAATACCACATCGACGGAAATGTTTGGACAAGCGACAAGCTGGTTGATTTCTATGACAAGATTATTAACGACTATCCTATCATTTCGATAGAGGATGGTTTTGCCCAGAATGACTGGAAGGGATGGAAAAAATTCACTGAAAAATGCTCTTCGCGAATCCAGATTGTTGGCGACGATATTTTCGTAACAAATCCTAACATTTTCAGGGATGGCATAAAACAAGGCATTGCAAACTCAATTCTTATCAAACTCAACCAGATTGGTACTGTCACAGAGACACTCACTACAATTGAAATTGCAAAACGCGCAGGATATACATGTGTAATTTCTCACCGCTCAGGCGAAACAGAAGATACCTTCATCGCCGATCTTGCAGTTGCAACAAACGTCGGACAGATAAAGACCGGATCTGCTTCTCGCAGCGAAAGGATTGCAAAATACAACCAGCTCATGCGCATTGAGGAAGAGCTTGGGAATCGCGCAATTTTTGGTGGTGTGGAGGTTTTTTACAGCATTACAAAGTAAAAATGATATTGGAAAAATATGGATATCATGCATTCCGGGCAAACATGCTCGATCACCCTTGCGGCGGCTTCCATCCCCGATGGGTTTTAGAACGTTTGCTGACGCACAAGGCCACGCTTCTTTTTGTCTCGGCAATGTCCCTGCGGAATACCAGGAGCCCATGGGAACGATACATCTGGGTCTAAGAGGCAATAACAATGACATACAGGATAAGGCCACCGGAGAGAAATAACGAGGAATGTGAAAGGATTATTCGGGGAACGTACCGCGGCGTCCTGTCGTTTAGTTACGAAAACGAGCCCTATGCCGTGCCGATTAACCACTCCTATGAAGATGGAAAGTTTTACTTTCACTGCGCTGTGGGTGGAAAAAAGATTGATTTTATACACAGAAATTCATCTGTTGTGTATACCATCATGAAATATTACGGGACTCCGGAGGATTTTAAAAGCAGGAATAACTGTCACGGAAAATGGGAGAGTGTAATCGCTTACGGCAATGCACGGTACATTGAGGACGAGCAGGAGATTCAGGATTTGTTAAACAACAAATTCCTTCCGTATTACGGAAAAGAGAAACGTGAAATAAAGAGAACAACTCTGATGGAAACAAGAGTCATAGTCATGGAAGTTACAAAGATGACCGCCCGAAGAGAGCTGGAAGCAAAACAAACTGAATTCTACGAATGGGAAAGGTAACGCTTTTCACGCCTTTACTTTTCACTTTTCACTTCTTTTTTTCTATCAACCCTAACCTATAGCCCATTGCCTATTTTTATCACTTCTCATTTTTACTTCTTCTGAGCGCAGACGGCGCCCTATCGTTTTTCGGGTTTTATCTATGAGCTCAGAGCCGTGAACTGCTCTTCCATCTTCCTTCTTCCTTCTTCCTTCTCCCATCTTCCATCTTCCTTCTCCCTTCTCCCTACATCTCATTGTAGAAATTCATTTCGCAAAATAAAACATACTATGACAAAATTATGCATGGAATTTAAACAAGGGCATAAAAAGAATGAAAAAAAAATATAAAGGACGTATTTTCATAAATTCTAATATTCATTGTGGAGAACCTTGTATTACGGAAACAAGAATCCCAGTAGAGAATGTTTTGGAACTCGTCCAGGAAGGGGTGCCATTCAAGGAGATAACAGAAAAGTATTATCCTGACTTACAAATAGAAGACATTAAAGCCTGCGTTCAGCATGCTGTAGATATAATACGTTCTAAAGAAATACACGCGAAAGCTGCATAATGCGTTTTATCGCCAATCAAGATGTTTATTGAATGACAATCAGAATAGAACCCTTTCTCAAATATTTTTAACAAGAGATAAGGATTTTGGAAAACTGACATTTTTGAAAGAGAAAATCTCTACAGGAATAATATTCTTACGATGTTCACGACAAACCTTGATGCAGTTAACCAGCAGTTGAAAAGGTTACTTTTGGAACACGATGAGGAAGAATTGAAAAGTTGTTTCTCGGTTGTTGAGCCGAACCGTTATCGCTTGCGAAGATTGGGATTTGAATAAGGTGAAACAACCATTGCGAATCTCGAATTGTGTATTGCGAATGTAAAATCTTTTCCTTTCCCCTTGTGCCTTTCACCTTAAACCTTTAACCTGTCCTCTCCCTTTCGCCTTGCCTTTTTCCATCTTGACACGTTTGCATCCTCCATATAGAATTATGAAAAAATATTCTTGGAACATACTGATGACAGATGGATTGTTGGATATTTTAAGAAAAAGGTTGGCATCTGAAAAGTCGGTGAGCTTTGCCTATCTTTTCGGTTCTCATGCTCGTCAGAATGCTGGAAATTTAAGTGACATTGATATTGCTATATTTGTGAGAGGTAACGTGGATTCTTTTCGTTACAGACTAAAACTTACCGAGGCCATTGAAAAAACTATAGGAGGGCACAAGATGGACATTATTGTGCTCAATAGAACCACCCCTCTTTTGGCCCATGAGATTATTAAGACCGGGGTGTTATTGAAGGAAAACAAAGATGCCCGTATTAATTTTGAAATAAAGTCACTTCAGGAATATCTCGATACTCAATACCTCAGGGACACCCAGAGGCTGTATATAAAAAAACAGCTTAATGAAGGGACTTACTTTGGTTAAACAGGAACTTATTGCGGAGAGACTCGAACGGCTGCGTGAATATATAAAGATTTTGAAGGCAATCCTGAAATATGATGTGGAGAGGTTCAAGGCGGATGTATTCATTCATGCTGCTGCAGAGCGGTACCTGCAGTTGTCGATAGAATGTCTGCTGGATATGGGAAATCACATAATATCTGACCGGGGTTATCGCAAACCTGATACTTACGCAGAAGTGTTTGAGATCCTAGCTGATGAAAAAGTTATTTCAAAGAAACTTCTTCGTGACCTCGAAGGTATGGCAGCGTTTCGGAATTTACTTGTTCACGATTATCTTCGAATTGATCTTGATAAGGTCTATTATATCCTCCAATCAAAGATTCCTTGTCTCGAAAAACTGGGAATAGTTTTTGGGCGACTCATGTAATGTGAGGCTGCGCCAGAGTGATGAACCCATTGGGAATCTCGTATTGTGTATTTCGAATTGAAGTTCAATAAAATCATTGTTTTAGGATTTCGCATGTCATTTCGCCATGTGCCTTCCTTTCTCCTTTCCCCTTGAACCTTGAACCTTCCTTCTCCCGTTTCGCCATGCCTTTCTTTTATTCCTGAAATAATTAATATCCTGATATATCATGCGAGCATGATGTCGGCTTTTTCCTTGAGCAAACCGTCGTGCAGGCAAGGAAGCTTGGTCTTTTGCGCTAGAAAAAGTTCCGCAGCCGAACGCGAGTGCATGGAGTCGCCGGAACGGAATAAGCGTGTTTGCGGGGAATAGCCCGATTTAAGAATTTATTCCAGTAGATTTCCACGGGCAAGCCCGTGGCACTAAACATACACACGCTGCGCGAATGATAAACGCATTCACCCACGCTTAAAAGCGTGGTCCTCTGTGGGGCTTGTGTTTTTCGTGGGAAGCTCTCCGCGAGCACAGCGAGTGTGAAGGGGAGTCTCTGACGGCTTAGCCGATAGAGGGGGCGACGCAAGCCCCAGTAATAGAAAACCACGTTTCAGTTTTTTTCTTCCTTTCCTGCCTTTCCCGCTTGTCTCGCCTATCCCACCGATTTTTTTACTTCTTCCAATGCTTCCCCTGCCACATTTCTGACTTCTCGTGATTTATCGGTCATAGCCAGGATAGAGAATTTTCTCCTCACATCTTCCTGCTGCCTGCTCGTCAAGCCGCTGTATAGTTCTTTAAGTTTTCCTATTCCGCTGCAAATTATATCCTGTTCTTTCGTATCCAATATTAACAGAAGGGCAGATACATCGTCCGGCAGACCATATTCCTCAATATATTTCCTCACGGTCGAAACAAACCTGTTTGACCCATAGGTACTGTGAATCTTGTTATAGAGCTTTTCATGTTCTATGGTCCCCTTCTTACCCATGAAAAGCCTGTCAAGGGCCTCCTTTACCCTCCCCGCCTGGTATCGGTCCTTCGGTTTTTCTTTCTTTTGACCTTTCTCTTCTATCCGTCCATAAAGCTTGCTTTTATCCCTTCGCCTGTCTAATTCACGCCAGTCCGGCCGATCATCGTAATCACCCATGTCATCCCTTCCTTTCCTTCTTCTATTATATTCCTTTTCCGTTATCGGCGTGCCGATCGAAACGTTTCAGTCAACCCAACCCTCCACATGCCGCTTTCCTTGTACATATGGATAACAGCAGGTTTCTCAGCCTTCTTGTACATGATATTTATCTGGGCCCTTTCCTTGCCAATCTTTCCAATCTCCCATCTACTTTGTTCGAGGACCATATCCGGGTTAAATTCTTCCAGATAGCTCTCCCAATACGCCCTCGCAATAGGTCCTCCAGATGAAAAATCTTCTCTAACCTTCTCCTTTGATCCTGTCATCCCCTTCCCTTTCAGTTTTGTATAATTCATCATATTAGTATATGTATCATGTATAATCGCATCTCGTGATGTATTTGAGAGAAAAAACCAAATCCCTGAGTAGTTTCTTTCTTTCATCATCTTGAAAATGGCCTCAGCCGAGGAAAGGACGGTATCTACATCTTTGTCGCTGGCGATTGAACGTGAAAATAGTATTCCTGTCAAGATCGGAAAGATGAGAAAAATTATAATAAGAATTCTCTTCATTCTGCTGGTTGCTCTGTGATTGCTATGTGTCTGGTTCATTCTACGTTAAGAAAAATATCCTGTCAATTTAATACAGCCATCCGCGAAACCAACGAAATTTCTTAAAAATTTTCTTGACAAGAAAAGAATCAATTTGTTATGTAAGTCAAAAGATATGTTTATCTGGCTCTTTCATAGAATCAGTGGTGTATCTCTCATAATTCTTTTTGGCATCAAAATCCTTACAAGTTACTTCCTTTTTACAAAAGACAAAAAACCTGACTGGGCGCTAAGTCTCCACCGGCAGCCCGTTCTCGATGTTATCATCCTTATCCTTTTCACGTTCCACAGCATTTACGGACTTCGCACCATTCTCATGGATTTTGGCTATCGAAATGAAAAACGGCTGTTTTGGTTGTCAAACACAGTCGCATCGATTATCTCAGCGGTATTAATTTACCTTTATTTTGTTATGTCATAGGTATGCTCTATCACGATGTCCTCATTGTGGGTGGAGGCCTTGCCGGTCTCCGTGCGGCAGTTGGTCTTTGCGATAAGCATAATGTAGGTCTCGTTTCGAAAGTTCATCCAATCAGATCCCATTCTATCGCAGCTCAGGGAGGTATCAATGCTGCCCTTGCCAACAACCCTGATGCTAAGGACGACACACCGGAAAAACACACCTTTGATACTGTAAAAGGCGGTGATTATCTTGGTGACCAGGATGCAGTAGAGATAATGTGCAGAGAAGCCCCCGTAATCGTCTATGAGATGGAACACTGGGGATGTCCTTTCAGCAGGTTTCCTGACAATACCATTGCTCAGAGGCCTTTTGGAGGCGCCGGCTACCCGAGGACATGTTTTTCTGCGGACATAACTGGCCATGTCCTCTTAAATACCCTCTATGAACGGTCGGTCTATAAGGGCGTAAAGGTTTATTCAGAGTATGTTGTCCTTGCCTTGGTAACGGACGGTAATGTCTGCCACGGAGCAATCGTTTTAGACCAGATAAGAGGGGAAATAATACCTGTGGCCGCAAAAGCAACAGTTTTTGCCACCGGTGGTTACGGGCGGGTCTATTTATATTCGACAAACGCCCTCTCGAATACAGGGAGCGGCATTGGCATACCATACAGGGCAGGAGTTCCTGTCAAGGATATGGAATTTGTCCAGTTTCATCCAACCTCTTTGATTGGGACAAATATCCTGATGACAGAAGCATGCAGGGGTGAAGGGGGGTATCTCGTTAATAACAAAGGCGAACGGTTCATGGAGCGATATGCGGCAAAGGCCATGGAACTCGCACCCCGAGATATCGTTTCAAGAAGTATTCAAACGGAGATTGAGGAAGGGAGAGGGTTCGACCACGAGCTGGGGAAGTATGTTCAGCTTGATCTTCGCCATCTCGGCGCTCAGAAGATCATGGAACGGCTGCCTGGTATCAGAAGCATTTGTCTTGATTTTATCGGTATCGATCCCATTTACGAACCAATCCCAATTATGCCCTCCCAGCATTATTCTATGGGCGGAATCGATACCAATGAAAAGGCAGAGACTGTTGTAAAGGGCTTCTATGCCGCAGGAGAATGTGCCTGCGTGAGCGTGCACGGCGCTAACAGGCTCGGAGGGAATTCGCTTCTCGACACAATCGTTTTTGGAAAGTTAGCCTCTCGCTCGGTTGATAGGTATCTCCAGTCGGATGGATTCACGCCTGATGAAAAACTTCTCATGAGCAAAAAAGCAGAGGTTGAGGGGAAAATTAAACAACTGAGCAGCGGGGGACCTGAAAAGCCTTTTAAAATTCTTGATGAGTTGCGGCTTACCATGAGCAACCTTGTTGGTATTTTCAGAACAAAAAATGAGTTGCAACAGGCGTTGAGCACGATCATTGAATTGAAAGAACGCTACAAGAAAGTGAGCGTATCTTCCTCAAAAACACATATGAACTATGAGCTTATCGGGGCATGGGAGCTCGAAACCATGCTCGACGTGGGTCACATTATTGTCCTGGGGGCTCTTCTTCGGGAGGAAAGCAGGGGTGCTCACTCGAGAAGAGATTTCCCGACCAGGAGGGATGCCGAATGGTTGAAACATACTGTGGCCACCATTGGAAAAGATGGAGAACCGTATATCTCATACAAGGATGTTGCGATTACAAAGTATGAACCTATGGAGAGAAAGTATTGACGGATAAACAATATTTTACGTTCAAAATTCTCAGGTATGATGCAGCTGAACCAGCTGAAGAACCACACTTTCAATCCTACAAGATACGCGTTATACCAGGCCTGACAATCCTCATGGTTCTCCTCAGGATACGGGATGAGATCGACGGAACCCTTGCATTCAGATCCTCGTGCAGATCTGCCGTATGCGGATCCTGTGCTATGGTCATCAATGGGAAGATCGATCTTGCCTGCAGGACCCAGGCATCATCCTTCGGCACAAACACAATCATTCTTGAGCCGCTTCCCAATATGAACATTATAAAAGATCTTGTTGTAGACATGACGCCTTTCTGGAATATGTATGAAAAAGTTAAACCTTACCTAATCCGAAACAGCAGCGATCCCGACAAGGAAATACCGCAAACAGATGCGGATCGCAAAAAAATTGACCAGTACGTGAACTGTATCCTCTGTGCGAGCTGTTACGGAGCGTGTCCTGTACTGTCAAGAGATCCTGACTATGTTGGGCCAGCAGCCCTTGCCAAGCTTGAACGATTTATGCTTGATTCTCGAGACGAACGTCCTGATGATTTTCTGGATACTGTGAATAATGACAAAGGCGTCTGGGGGTGCGACACAATCTTGCGGTGCATTGATGCATGTCCCAAAGACGTGAGACCCACTGATTCCATTGTCGGTTTGAGAAAACAATTGGTGAAAAAGAAACTGTTCGGGAAGGGCAGAAAATGAAGATTGATTTTTCCCTTGTCACGAGACGAACCTTTCTCAACACCCTTTTTGGAGGCTGGCTGGTCGCTTTCATGGGAGGAAGCCTCTATGGCCTTCTTAAATTCGCCTTCCCTACCCTCGGCAAGGAACCGGATTTTGTCATACTGAAACCAGAAGATTTCCTAAATATTCCCGCAAACTCGGTGAAGCCTTTTGCATGGGGTGGAAAACTGGGGCTCTTCTTTAAACATTCAAACGGGAGCACGACTGCGCTCAAAGGCGTGTGCACCCACATGGAGTGCAACATTACCTATATACCGAACGATAAGAAGTTTTATTGCGCCTGTCACAAAGGCTGGTTTGACGAGAACGGAAAAAACATCGAGGGGCCTCCGCCAAAACCACTCGAATTCTTTGACGTAACCATTGAAGGAGATAAGCTTATTGTCGCAAAAAAGGGGATAAAGGTTGAACTGCCCAAGGCTTAAGAACTGGTTTTCAGAGAGGTACAATTTCGACGAGATCAGAGATCTTGCGAAAAAGAAATTTGTCCCGAATCACAAATACGAGGTATGGTATTATACCGGCGGTATAACCCTTTTTCTCTTTATCATTCAGTTCATAACGGGCATAGTTCTTTCCTTTTACTATATTCCGTATTTTGAGCATGCCCATAAGAGCATCATCGAGATTGTCACCAAGCTGAATATGGGATGGTTTTTCCGCTCCCTTCATCACTGGGGCGCTCAGATCGCAATCGTTGTGCTCTTTATTCATGTCTGGAGTACGTTGCTTCTCAAGGCATATAGGAAACCCAGAGAGCTTATCTGGATCTCGGGATTTATCCTTCTGGGGATTGCGATTTTCTTCGGACTCAGCGGCTATCTCCTGCTCTGGGACGAAAGAGCCTTTGCCGCTGTCAGAGTTGCTACCGGGGGAGCTGGCAATCTCCCTGTTATTGGAGAATTTATAAAGGCTTTCCTGAGGGGAGGTATTGATGTAACCGGCGACACCCTAACCCGTTTCTATGCTTTTCATGTTTCTGTACTGCCCCTTATAACAATCTGTCTCATCGGGCTTCACGTCCTTCTCGTTCAGTACCACGGCATGAGCGTACCCATTTCTGTTAAAAAGGAAAAACGAACGGAGACTCCGTTCTTCCCGAATTTTGTTTATAAAGACCTCATTATCTGGCTCATCGTTCTCGGGATCGTTGTAACGCTGGCAACGCTTGCCCCGCCTGAAATCGGGAAAAAGGCCGATCCCCTTGCTCCTGCACCTGAGAACATCAAACCAGAATGGTATTTTCTTTTCCTCTTTCAGACTTTGAAACTCTTCCCTGGCGAGATTCTCGGGATGAACGGAGAGACGATTGCAATTCTTCTCATCTCTGCAGGTATCCTATTTTTCGTTCTCATTCCATTCTTTGACAGAAAATCCCAACGAGACGAACGAAGCACACTCTTTACCTGGATTGGAATTATCTATTTTCTCTATTTCGTTATTATGACTGTAATAGGCTTTATCAGTTAGGAGAAATAATGAAAGCAATTCTAACGATTTTCGCAGGAATCCTCATCAGTGCCTCACATCTTTTTGCGCAGCACGATAAAATCGATGTTTTTCCTGCAGCCCCATATGACAGGTTTATCGTGTATCAAAATCTTATTATCTTCTGGATAGGCATTATTGGTCTCATTGTTATTATTGCATTGAAATTACGAGAGATAACACGTATCCAGAAAATGGGAATAGACAAGGAAGAAAAAGACATTCCTATCCTTGACTAAATCTCCCGCATCGATTATCATTCTACGACAATGCAACCGTTGATTTTACAAAATACTCTCTTTACGCCATCAGGCTTAGAAGCACTCTCATCGATGCCCATCGAAAATAGTGTTTATTCTGCGCTCACCGAACTACTCACTAAATTTCAAGACATTAAGAAATTCGCGAGCGAAATTCATACAGAGATTCATCTTGTAAAACCAATGCTCAAAATACTTGGTTTCACCTATGAATCAAAACCAAAATTTTTCGAAGACCACGTTAAAGACCCCGATGTGGCTCTATTCCCTTCAGAAGATATCAGGGTTAAAAATTCAAAATTATGGGGAACAAAAGAGTATTATGACAATGTTCTCAGCATTCTTGTTTTAAAACGGTACGGAAGAAATCTTCATGAGGGTATCAGCGGGTTTTACCTTGAATTCGAAAATAGGATACCTCTGTACCAAATAATGTACCTTTTGAAGAAATCACGGACGCCATGGGGCATCCTTACGAACGGTCGGTATTGGATTCTCATTAAAAGACCTGTCACGTTTGAACAAAAGCTCATCGAGATCGATCTTGAAGCATCCTTGCTTTCCGGAGAAGAGGGTTCTGCCCGCCTCTTTTTTCACATATTCTCCCTTACTGGACTGAAAAATACCATTCCAGATATTTTAGAAAATGAGCGGCAAACCCTTATAAAACACCTGAAGGATAAGAAAAGAACAACACGAAAAACGATTGGTTCCCTCAAAAAACGTATTGATATCTATCCAAAAATTCGGGAGGTATATCGTGAGCTTTTTCCCGATGACACATTACCAACCACTGAAACATACTTAGCGAATTACGATATTGCCGTTGACAACAATACCTATCAAAAAACTCGTGTCCTGAATGAATACGATAGAAGCGATGTTTGTTCTTATTTATTTGTTGACAACCAGGCTAAGGTGAGTTTTGACGTTGAGACGATTATAACCGACCACGATAAAAGGTACACAAAAGAGGATCTTCTCTCACTTCGAATACTTGACATGACTCCTGGTTTTGGTAGTGTCACAATGCAATTACTGGAAGGACTTGCCTATCTCTCTTTTGTCCTTCCCTATACCGAGAAGAACAGCTTCATCGCAGAATGGGAGCATGAAAAATCTCTCAAAAAATATATCCTTGATCACAATCTTTATGGAATTGAACGCTCACACATATGTTATGATGCCCTCCAGAATATGCTCAATCATCGGTACGGAGCAACAGCACGCCATTATAAGCTTGGGAATCCTCTTATCGGAATAACGTTGAAAGATTTGGGAAACATGTTTGACATTACCAAACAGGGCTCCCTTTTTGGTCGAAACCCAAAAGAAGTACTGGATGAATTCAGGGAAATGTATCGACTTTACTTTTCTCTCTCCAACAAAATAAAAGAAGATGTTAAAATACGGGAAGAAATTGAGATCAAATTAAAAACATATACGTCACGTATCAGAGATATTATGGATGCCACCACGGCAACCTTCTTTACCCGAGATATTGACATTAAAAGGGTTGAGGATTTGCTGTATAGCTTAGAAGCGGATGAGACGACATGGGCCATCTTTGCAAAAAAGGGGTGGTTCTCAGAGTTTCAGTTTTTAGCAGCACGGAACGGATTCTTTCATATGGAACTCGAATTTCCACTCCTCCTCTTCAATGCCTTCGATTTTATATTTGTCCAACCAACCTTGAATTATAGCTGGGAGGATGAAATTCCCATCGGGGAGGCAACGAAAGCATTTATAAAAAAAGGCATGCCGTTCCTGAAACAGGACGGAAAATTTATTGTGCTCATTGATGAAGAAGAAGAAAACCTCCTATCCGATCTTCAGAAATCTAAGAAATATGCGGTAGAATCAAAAAAAGGCCTCTTTATCCTCACAAAAAGAAGCGTGTAACACGTTTCCATCTTGGTCCCTCTTGCCTTTACGATATGCGATATACGCTGAACAAAATACTTTCTGTCAGATCTCTATCTCCATTCCGTCGACGCCCAGAAGAACTGGGGAATGGAGCACGCCCGTGTAATCATCCCAGTCCGGATAAAGGTGAGATAAAATTACCCTCTTTGGCTTTGCTTCTTCAACAACCTTTTCGATCATGGAAAGATTGAGGTGGCCATGTGCTTTTTTTTCAGGAAATGAGCATTCTGCAATAAGAAGATCTGTTTCCCTTGCAAGCTCTATAAGGTTCTTCGTATAGTCGGTATCACCCGAGAAGACTACGTTTTTGTCTCCCTGAATTCTCACACCAATGCTCTCATTGTTGTGCTCCAGATGTGAAGTCGCTATGATCACATCACCTTTCTTGAGAATTCCACCGTGGAGTTCGTGGAGAACGATTTCGTAAGATTTTGGCAAAAGCCACGGGTAAACGCCAAGAAGGCCTTTGTAAAAATCATGAAGCCCTTCGCCTCCGATAAGCAATAGTTCCTTTGACCTCGGTATAACATCGTAATTTGATGCAAAGAGGAAGGTAGAAAGATCAGCAGTATGATCAACATGGAAATGGGTGAGTATGATTATGTCGATGTCCCTCGTAGTATAACCGGATTCAAGAAGCCTTCTTACAACAGAAGGACCCACGTCCACCAAGATGTTCATGTGCTCTGTCACCACGACATAAGAAGACGAGCCCCTCTGTATTGTCGGCACGCAGGTACCTGTTCCGAGTATTTTAACCTTCATCGATAGCCTCCATTCAGCACAATCCTACAACCAGCTCTTGTGGAGCCTCACGATTTACTATACCAATCGATAGTCTCAATAAGACCTTCCCGGAGATCATATGTAGCCTCCCATTTTAGCTCTCTTTTTGCCTTTGAGGGGTTAAGGGTGCTTACCCTGATATCGCCAGGCCGTGCAGTATCTCTTTTTGGTGTATCAAATGTACGGGGAATTGTTTTACCTGTGTTCCGCAATGCCTTTATGATCTCCCTATAGAGATCAAGGGTGTGTGTACCTTTTCCTGTGCCGATGTTAAAGATGCCGATCTTTGTACTCTTACTTGCACGTATGTTTGCACTGGCCACGTCTTTTACATAGCAATAGTCTCTCACCATTCCCTTTCTCTCATCTGGAAAATGGTTTAACGTGGGCCGTTGACCTGCAAGAAGCTTCTCAATAAAAATAGCCACAACACCAGCCTCGCCGTGGGGAATCTGTCTCGGGCCGAAAACATTGCTGTACCGTAATATCGTATAGTTCAGACCAAACTGTCCATGATAGTACTGGATATAGCGCTCACTTGAGAACTTAGAAATGGCATAGGGAGATGCCGGTACCGGCGGATATTCCTCGTCAGTAGGCACCTGTGTTGCTTCACCGTAAATAGCCCCGCCCGTTGATGAAAAAATGAATTTCTTTACGCCATAATCTTTAGAAAGACCCAAGAGTCTCACTGTCCCTTTTATGTTGATCTCAGCATCAAGGAGTGGTTCCTGAACAGAAAGAGGAACTGAAATCTGTGCAGCATGATGGTTAATAATGTCAGGGTTTTCTGCTGCAAATACCGTTCTTACCTTTTCGTCGCAGATATTTATCTTGTATAATTTCGCTTTCTTGTTCTTATTTTGTATCTTCCCCGTTGAAAGATCATCTACAATGACAACTTCATATCCCTCGTTGATATATGCATCAACAACGTGAGAAGCGATAAACCCACATCCACCGGTAACCAGAACCTTCATATTTTCTCCATATACGTTGATTTCATTTATATCATAATCGCCGTTTTCAGTTAAACAATAAATTATTCGGGGGAAACCAGCATGACGTGTACCGCTTTGCAATCAAATTCCTATTGACAATCGAGGCATTATATCTTATATCAAAACACATTGGCGGTGTAGCTCAGACGGTTAGAGCATGCGGCTCATATCCGCAGTGTCCGGGGTTCAACTCCCTGCACCGCCATTTGCTATTCCTGGGGCTTGCGTCTCCCTGCGCCGAGGCTCCCGTCCTTCGGAGCAGTTCTCCTGCGGAGGATGGATCGGAAGGACAGGTCGCCCCCTCTACCGGCAAAGCCGACAGAGATTTCCCTCATGCTCGCTTTGCTCGCAGAGAGATTGCCGCGAAGAACGCACGCCACACAGGGGAATATGCTTTTATGCGCGGGTGAATTTTTTTATTCGCGAAGAGCGTACATGATTTCGTACTACGGGCGTACCCGTGGGAATCTATTGACGTGACTTATATACTTCGGGGGTTAAGGGTCGCAGGGCATTAAAAATCAAAGCTCCGTTCATGCCAATTTCATGAGTAATTATCATAATCAGATTCTTAGGTGGCTCCATGTTCATACCTACCCGCTCATATTCAATACGAATTCCGTTCGTGAAAACCGAAAAACAAAAATCGAGAAAGGAGAATAAACATATACCATGCACAATATACTGAATGGAATAAAAAATCGTCATATTTTCAAAGCAGGCATAGTCGCGTTCATTTCGTGTATAGTTTTCTGCATCCTTGCACTCTGGAGTCCCACCCTGTGGGCCGCACCGGAAAAACCGTCCAGGAAACCTGCGAAAGCACCAAGTTCAGGCCAGCAACCAGAACCCTCAATCAAAGGTTCAGCGATAAACGACGCAAATATTAATGCAGCTCTTAAGCGGGCTGATGATATGATGAGAAAAGGAGAGGTGGATGGCCCCCTTAAAATCCTTGTAAACGTGTATGAGTATGCAAAGGACGTTTTATTCACTGTAAAGTTTTTTCAAGGGCATTATGAGAAAATTGTGAATGATCCTTCCACTCCCCAGGGAGAAAAAGAAGAAATCTACATCAAGCTAAAACGGATAAGCCAATTGATTCCCAAATATACCTCCATTAAGGAAGTCACTACATACAATGTGGGTTATTTGTATGCGAAAAAAGGTGACTCTGAGAAGGCACGCAAGTATTTGACCGAAGTGCTTGAACTAACGCCCTTTTCAACAAAAAAAGATTCCATATCTATGAAAGCAAAAACACTTCTCCTCGATCTATACGGCTTGGAAGGCGAGTTTTAAGTGGAGGAAAAAAAGGCGATTGTTGAGGATGTCATGAACATCCTGGGCATTGGGCCTTTGATCCGCACTGTTGTAATCGAAAAGGAAGATACGCCCTGGAGCGAAAAGGCGCATATTAAATGGAAGAAAGATCACCTTGATGTCAAGGTTTTTATCTGGGATGACCCGACCTATTTGTATGGTCGCATTTATCGTCTTTTCCTCTATATCGTAGATGTTCTTAATCCAGTCTTTGAATATAGACCCCGTATGTCTCCAGATGAGGAAAATGATCCAAGAATCCGCGAAAGATACAATCAGATTTGGAGTATCTATGTTGATAGCCGCATGGAACGGTACGGTATTGAGAACTTTTTCGATAAGGCGTTGCGAAAAAACCTTTTTATTGACTCGGAAAAGGACCTTTCCATTGATGCTGCCGGTACAATCTTCGATGCCTTGTGGAAAAAAGAATCGTACACCTATCCCGAAATCATAGAATACTCATACGATCTTAAGAAGATTAAATTAGAAATTCCCATTGTCTCTGGATACACTTTTGACAGACAGGTGAGCGAACTCTTGCGAGATCCGTCGGTAAGCAAACATCTTGAAAGAATTCCTTCCCCAACGTTCAGAGAAACGGTAAATGATATTATAAGCTTTGCTGCGTATCATTGTAAGGATGCCTTCATTCATCCCAAATATTATGGAATCTGCCTCCTCTACCATCGACAGGCTTTTCTGGAAATGATACCTACCGGAAAAGATTTTCTCTATTTCACCATATTCGATGCTCAGACCAATACCTTTTCAACGTTGACTATTACGGAGGAGACAGATATCCATGGGGTACAAGAACTTATCAAAGAAAAATACTCCATAATTGCAAAACAGGACGAACATGTGTAGCTGGGTGCCGCGGGCTTGCCCGTGGGAATCTACTCTCGCCGGAGACGCTTGAGTGCGAGTCCAAAAGTATATTCGTACAGGTGAAGTCCCTTACTGACCGCTGTAATTGTTCCGTCCTCACAGCCTATCTCCTGACACATATACTCTTTAAGGAGTTGGATTGCCGCAAGGTTAGACGGAAAACCAGCCCAGAGATCCCAACTCCGGAAATAAAGTACAAAGTGCAGTTTATTCTCCATGAGGCGCGTGTCGATGAGTCGTAAACACGGCGGGTCCTCAAGGATAATATCGGAGGGCATACCGATTTCCATGATTGCCTGATTCGTACCGAATTTTTGCTTCCTATAAATTTCAATGACCTCGTGAACAGGGTTTATCCCGAAGGAACATTCCTGCCCTTCGATGCACACTTTTGGATTCGTAAGCCTCTCGCCATACGTGTAAAGCTCATTTTCAGCCTTTTTGTCGGTCATCAGGTATTGGAGATATTCTTCCACGTATTCCATGCTTGTCGGTGCAGGAATGCCAAGCTCTCCTGGAATGTCAGGAATAAGCGGTTCTGTACCGGGATATTTTATATGCACCATTATCAAATCAAATTCCCGCCTTTTGTTGCCTTCAAAAGAACCCCTGTCGATCACATACTCGTGTATTCCTTCGTTTTCAAATATCCGGTAGATGCACTGGAACCATGCATCTGGCAAATCCCGGGCTTCAATCAAGACAGGTTTCATCCATCCTCCCTTTCGTGAGATCGTTTCTGCTCAAACCGTTATCTGAACTTGATGTATCGGGGAACAGTTTACCAAATAAATTGAAAAAGGGCACGAAAAAGTATTACATTTACATCAGGAGGTACGTATGTTTGTGAAACAAATTCAGGTTGGCGGTTTTGCTGTTTTTGCCTATATCGTTGCATGTAAAATCACGAATGAGGCGCTTGTCATTGATCCGGCGGCAGAGGAAGAGAGAATTTTCAGAGAAGCGGAAAGCAGAGGCTATACCATAAAATACATCGTGAACACCCATTCCCATATAGATCATATCATGGGTAACAGGCGCATGAAGGAACTCACAGGCGCTGAAATCATTATCCACGAGAAAGAAGCAGCATCTCTTGTTCAGCAGTCTCCGTATATGATGCAGATGTTCCATGCTGAACCATCTCCACCTGCAGATATAACGGTGAGAGATGGTGATCTCATCACCATTGGAAAAACTTCATTGAAGGTACTCAACACCCCCGGGCATTCACCGGGAAGCATCTGTCTGTATCATAATGGGATGGTGTTTACCGGTGATACTTTGTTTGTTGGCGGCGTCGGAAGAACTGACCTCGGAGGAGGATCATCACAACAGCTTGTATCGTCAATACGGAACAAGCTCTTCGTGCTCCCTGATGACACCATCGTGGCTCCGGGGCACAACTATGGTGATACGCCAAAAAGTACTATTGGAAGAGAGAAACTTTATAATCCATATGTTGGCGAAAGAGCGGTTTATTAGTAAGTTCTTCGTCCTGGCGATTGCTATTGGGTTTCTTCTCATATCCTGCCAGACTGTGACAACTGTACCGATAACCAAGAAGGGCGATCCCAAGATCGCCCTCGTACTTGGAGGCGGCTCTGCGAAAGGCTTTGCTCATATCGGTGTAATTCGCGTGCTGGAGCAGGAAAAAATACCAATTAACCTGATCGTCGGAACGAGCGTCGGAAGTCTCATCGGAGGTTTGTACGCATCTCAGCCTGACAGCTTCCAGCTCGAGTGGACAGCCTTCAAGATTGAGCGCAACGACGTGCTCGATCCCTCTCTTGTCCATTCAAAGTTCGGCCCTGTGCAAGGCGTACGGCTTGAGAATTTTATTGAGCAAGCCTCGAAAATAAAACGAATTGAGGATACAAAGATACCTTTTTATCCTATTGCTACAGACCTTAATACTGGTGAGACCATCATCCTTGAAAAGGGTTCTCTTGCGAGAGCAATTCGCGCATCATCATCAATACCGGGTATTTTCGTTCCTGTTACCTTTGACAACAGAACGCTCGTTGATGGAGGTGTTACAAATAACATTGCCTGTGATGTGGCAAAGAGCAAGGGCGCCGACATTGTGATTGCCGTGAATATCAGTAAGGAAATTAAGGAAACCAACATAAACTCGCTCATTGATATCGTGGGTCAGTCGGCAGCCATCATGATGCATGAGGCAAGCAAGTCGAAGCTGAAATATGCTGACGTAGTGATCGAGCCGAATACCAAGGGTGTTGGCATGTTTGACTTCAGCCAGAAGAAGTTCCTCATGGATGAAGGGATAAAGGCCGCAAAACAGGCGATACCAAAAATCAAAGAGCTCATTGCAAAATATAAATAGTAAATCAGGAATGACAGGCGGGAAAAACAGGAAAAGAAGTATAATCTGCCATGAGCTTACAGTTGTGAGCTGCTTTTACTGTATCCTATCACCCGTCGCCATTTTTAGGAAATTACCCTGTTGATTAATACATCTTCTATGCGATTTTTTCCCAGGAGGGCCATCATGAGCCGGTCCACGCCGATGGAAACACCTGAAAAAGGACCCTGAAGGTTGCCCAGGGAGCTGAGGAACTCTTCATCAACGGTAAACGTCTGTTTCCCGGATGCCTTTCTCTCGGCATTGTCCCGATCAAACCTCTCCCTTTGCTCTGATATATCCAGAAGCTCTGAATAGCCATTTGCAATCTCAAGGGCATTGATGTAAAGCTCAAACCGCTCTACCGTGCGCGTATCTCTTCTTTTTGCCATCGTCGAGACTGAAAGAGGCCAGTCCCTGATAAAGTACGGCGCTTCCTGGGGTATTTTCGGCTCCACCTCTTGGATAAAAAGCTTGAAAAAAAGATCATTCCACGTATCGTTTTCATCGATACCGAGAAAACCGGCAGTCTGCATGGCTGAAAAAAACTCATCCCTCTCGAGCTCAAATGGATTTATGCCGGTCATTTCTATGAAGAGTTCTGACAATTCGTATATTTTCCAGGGCCTTACGAAACGATTGTGATCATCTATGGGAAGGTGCCCAACAACGAAGGCTATGAGTTCTTCCACTTCTCGCATAGCATCAAGGTATGCCCCCTCCCTGTACCATTCGAGCATGGTAAATTCTGTATTGTGCACCTCATCGTTCTCTTCAACCCGGTATACCTTACAGATCTGAAAGATTCTCTCATGACCATGGTGAAGAAGTTTTTTCATCCCCATCTCCGGTGATGTGTGGAGAAAAAAAGGACCTGCACCGTCAATGTAGACTTTGAGAGGCTCGATATTCGGATCAGGAGCAACGGTCCTCATCAGGTTTGGTGTCTCGACCTCCAGGTAACCCCTGTTATAGAAAAAGTCTCTCATTGCCTTCAGCATCATATGACGAAAACGAAGGAGATATAATTTGTTTCCCGTCCTCCCCAGAGGGTGCTCCGACATTTCAGGGGGTCCATAAATTTTGGGTTTTGTGGTATCGTTCATCGGCGTTATTGTATGGTGTCAGAAGTTAAATTTCGCAAGATTTATATCATACAAAATCTTTTTATGGAACTAATCTGCTCAAATATTACGCACCCTGTAAAGGAAGAAAGTCAAAGAGACTGCTCTCGATGTCACTTTCTCAGTACTATGCCTCAGTAAACGTGTCGAGAACGTATTTCTTGAACGGTTTGGATTGATTTTTCCGGTTTGAATCAGTATACTTGTGCCATGGAGAGGTGACCGAGTAGGCCGAAGGTGCTCGCCTGCTAAGCGAGTGTCCCGCTATAAACGGGACCCAGGGTTCAAATCCCTGCCTCTCCGCCATTCTACGCTCCTTTGGAGCTTCGAATGGCAGGCCATAGTCCATTTTAGGGAGCTTCGAATGGCAGGCCATAGTCCATTTTAGGGAGCTTCGAATGGCAGGCCATTTCTTTCTGAAAAAATCTGTAGTAAGGACTGGATGTGTGGTATGTATACGTTTTGAAAGCCAGGCAGACGGAAAACTGTACATCGGATCAACAAGCAATTTGAAACGGAGAGTGTATCAACATAACTCTGGAAAGGTAGATTCGACGAGACAGCGTTTGCCTTTTGAACTCCAAGCATATATCGCCGTTCAATCTGAAGAGATTGCCCGACACCTCGAAAAGTATTTAATGACAGGATCGGGCCATGCTATCCTGTATAAAAGAATCCTCCAGCCTTCGAAGCTTTAGCGGAGAAGGCCTGCCTCTCCGCCATTCACATTCAATTATCTCGTTTTGCTACCAAAAAAACAGATTTACCTCGGATCCTCTTTTCCCCACAGAGATTCTTGCATTCCTCGGAGATTTTTTTTCGGAATAATACCCTGTGATTTCCTGCTGGCTGCAACAGACGTTTTGCCTCCCGATTTTGTTCCGGTCTGATATTCGTGCGTAGTTTCCTGAGTATTCTCAGATACTTCTTTCGTGCACCTGAGCTCATTTTTCCGCATCCACTCCGAAATTTTCTCGAGAGCCTTATCGCGTATCGGGTCGTCTGTACGTATCTTTTCTAAATAGGTGATGGCCATCTCAGCATATTCAAGCGCGCTGAGTTCTGGTGAAACATCTCTCTCTTCTTGATTATGCAAAATCGTACTGCCTTTTTTCAATGTGCTGTATGTGGTTCGTACCGCAACCGTGCTCCTCCAAAAGTACACCTTTATCTTTTCATATGTTTTTTTCACAGTACTCCCCATTCGCATCAGAACACCGGGGAATACCCTCGTCTTTTCCACCGTATTTCCCTGAGCGCTGTGGGGTTGCAACTTTTTGTCCACGATGGACAGAATGTCAGTCCATCTATCGCATTGTTTGTCTCCTTTTTTCAGCAGAATGTCTTTCTTCATACGGTCAAGTTCGTTCTTCTGGCACTCAGTTACATTCCGTCTTCCAAGCTGGTTATTGATAATCCACACCAGTGCATCCTGTTCGGTTTCAAAGTCAATTTCCTCAGTTGTGAAGTGAATTCCATGTTTCTGACATATTTCAAAGCGATTATGACCATCGACGATATATCCGTTCCATGTGAGGATTGCGTTGTGACACCCACCTGCCACTATGCTTTGCTCAAGTAACACGTATTCCTCCGGCGTTAACGGTGGCATGACAGTCCGAAAGGATCCCTTGATTCTCAATTCCATGCTCATTGCTGCACCGTTTTCCATTTTCATTTACCTTTTCAATTCATATTCATCATTTATTCTGATTAGTTAAATATCTTTTTTCAAGTATACTATTAATGATTATTATAATCTATCTTTCATAACAGATAATTTCTACCCAATTGTACAGATTCCCTCTGATCTCAGGGGATCTTTCAAAACACACATGGCGCACAATATGTTAGCCGGAATACAAGAAGAAATCAAGGAAGAGGCTTGTTCGACAAAGGTATTGTGCATTTGTTCCGACACGCATCCGATGATCTTGAGAAATTTGATTCACCCTCCCGTGCAACATTATAATCCAATAACCTTGTTTATCCGCCGTTCTTCTTTTCCGTGTCTTTATGAACACCCCCGCCCCGGGGCTTGCAGCTATCAGACAGTCAGGTTGATATTCCGAACCGTGGAAGAATGTACTTCTGCAGAATAAACCATGCAGCGACGATTCCAATTCCGAGTAAAAGATTTTCCATTACCTTACCTCCTCTATGGGTAAGAATATAATCATAAATAAACAAACTTTCACAGGAGGAGCAGAACACAGGTGGGTGCATGAAAAAACATAAAATACACAACATATCACGGTATACCCTAACCTGAATTGAGTTGCATACGTGATTGACAAACCAATTCCATAAGCTATTATTAAAAGTATACATAACAACAAAATGTAACGGAGGTAAGTCATGCCCGACGAGTATCTTGATGTTTTTCTTACAAAAGAAGATTTTATGATGAGGGATATGATCCGTAATTTTGTAAATAAGGAGATTATGCCTGTACGTCAGCAGATTGACGACGACAAGGACCATATAATTGTCCGCAGAATCCTCCAGGGCCTGGTCGATCTCGGCAACCAGAGAGCGCCCTTTCCCCCGGAATACGGCGGCATGGGCGCCAAATCAGCCGTTTCCGCATGTGTACTCCATGAAGAACTCTGTCGGGGCGACAGCGGTATCTGCACGGCCCAGGGGGTCACCGGCTGGTGTTGGATCCCGGCCCTTGCAGCAAACAACAAAGCAGTACTTGATCGTTTCGCACCGGAGTTCTGTGGTAAGGAACTCAGGATGGGGTGCTTTGCAATGACAGAGCCCGGTGGTTCCCATGGCGGTGGCGGCTGCGATATCGAAAACCTCAGCCTTCATGGTTCGAAGATACGAACGATCGCACAACTCGACGGCGATGAATGGGTGATCAACGGCCAGAAGATGTGGGNCTCCAACGAAGGGGTAGCCGATCTGTACTGCATCGTTTGCACCACAGATCCCAATCTCGGAGATGAAGGNATTGCNCTTATCTACGTGCCAAATGGAACCAAGGGAATGACCTTTGGTAAAGATGAGAAAAAGGCAGGCATGGCCGGTGATAAGAACCACCCAATGTTTCTCGAAAATGTAAGGGTACCAAAGGAGTGGCGCGCAGCAGGACCGGGCGTTGACGCCGAACTNCTCCACAACAACCTCGTGATAGGCCGCCTCGTTACTGCAGCATCGGCTGTCGGCCAGGCGCAGGCTGCCTTTGACATCGTCCTGAAATATACCGGTGACAGGGTTGTGGCGAACAAGCCGATCAGAGAGCACTCAATCGCAGCAGGCATGCTTGCCGACATGGCTATCGGCATTGAGACTGCCCGGTGGTCATATCTTGCTGCCGCATGGATGTATGACCATCCGGAGAAATTTGGAGCACCCACCTCCAACTACATNCTCTCTCGGGCGAGTATCGCAAAAGTGTATGCTGCCGACATGGCTGTTTCTNTTACGAACAGGGCAATGGAGCTGATGGGTTCTTTCGGGTATGTGCGGGATTATGATGTGGAGAAATACTGGCGGGACTGCAAAATCATCCAATTATGGGAAGGCGGTGCACAGTTAGGGCGGATTGACATATGCCGCGCTTACTATGACCATAATCTATAGAAAGGAACCCTGGGGAGAGCCATATCGATTTTCTTTGGGCGGAGAATCACGGCTCAGAACCCTACAGGTGATGAAGCATTTATATTATTCTTTGAGGATGCCTTCTGTCAAAACCAGAATAATTCCGCATACCTTCCCTTATTGGATCGCGGCTGATAGCAATCCATCGCTCCTCAGACGGACGATAAAACTGTATAATCTTCTTGCGTTCCAACAGCGTATTCAGCGTCTGGCCATCCACGTAATCATACCGATAGTTTTGGTATTGCACACGCACCATCATGTTCTTACCCCTCGGACGATGTATTTACTGTACAAAAAAAAGTATAGCAGAAGAATCCGATTTGTACAGGAGAGCATAATAGAGGATTGTGGCATTGCGGCAACGCGAAGCTCGAAACGCGGAACGTTACTGCGGAGGAGAAGATGTGTGTAAACGCAAGTATGTGTGAAAGAGAGGATTGTTTTTGCCGCTGATGAGCGCTGATATTCCCTCGAAGAAAACGGATACCGTAGACCGGACATGTGGTAGTATTAAGAAATACCTATTTTTTGCGTATAATGTATACGAATAAGCGGTATCCACAATGGGCATGACCATTAAATATCATCCGGTTCCGGGCTTACCCAGGCTTGCCTGGCTGGCATGTTTAGATCAAAACACATTCACCGAGTTATCTGTATTTCACGGTTCAGCAGTCGAGTGTCGTGAAAACTGGATGGTGGAAGGCGTTTGGGATGGAGATTTTTCCTCAGGCAATTTCCACACAGCTGAGAATTTTTTCGGAAGTGGAATAAGACTTGAGGGTGATCGCCTCTATTTCGTCCCTTCCTCTTCAAAAAACGACCATCTTTTCTATTGTATTGATCGACACATGGTGCTGGTGTCAAACAGTTTGATTATTTTGCTTGCCTTCACCGGTGCCAGCCTCGATGATACCCATGATTATGAAAACGAAAGCAAGTCTGTAATGAAGGGGATAAAAGACTATTCAAGAGAGTTCACTGTCATCCACCCAGAGATAGAGCGGTTCTATCAGGTTTTCTATGAGAACATTATTGTTACAAAAGACGGGATATCCTTTGAATTCAAAAACGGCATACACGAGATTAATTCCTTTGAACAGTACTACGACCTCCTGTTGGCCGTACTTTCTCGTATCAGAAAAAACTGCAAAGACTCAAACAGAACAATACCTATCACTCTTTTCAGCACCATTTCTGCCGGGTACGATTCCACTGCCGTGACAAGCCTTGCAAAAAAGATTGGAGTTGAAACGTGTTTCACGGTAAAAAAGTCGGCTTCGTGGATACGATGGTCTTCAAAGTACGCCACCGATGATGGCACTTTAGCAGCTCACGCTCTCAACCTCAATGTCATTCATATCGACGCAACCCGCTCCGATATAACGGAGGACGAACTGTTTTTCCTCTCCACAAATTATGGCAAATCCGACAAATCTGCAGTTTTAAACTCAATTGCCTTCTCCCCGATGACAGCCTACATAGAACAGCATTGTTCAGCTGCCATTGTATTTACTGGCCACCATGGTGATAAAGTATGGAATAGAGAGACTCCGGAAGAATCCTGGGATGAAGAATTGAAGACCCATGCAGTAGATCTCGGTTTTGCAGAGATACGATTGAAATGTGGTTTCATACAAATACCGGTACCCTATATTCTCGCACGGAACGTTCGGAGTATTGTCGCCATTTCCCGCTCTGACGAGATGAAACCATGGAGCCTACACAAAGAGTATGACCGCCCAATTGCGCGACGCATAGCAGAGTCTTCGGGGATTCCGAGGGGAGCTTTTGGGATATATAAGAAGGGTGCAGGCCGTCATTTCTATCGACTGCCAATTTCCCGCGAACTACGAAACCGTTTTCTTGAATATTTAAGGAACCGTTACGCCTTAAGTAAATGGTTTGTCTATACCAATCATGTTTTGAACCAGACTGCCTTTCTTTTTCAGAAGGCATTTTACAGGATTTTTCGGCCTGCACTAAAACATCGTCGCCCTTCATTATTCTGGCCTGATCTGGACATCAGTTTTCTTCTCTGGATCTGGGCAGCACATGTCTTGCGAGACAGATTCAGAAAAACATTCCGGGATGGTGGATTTGGGAAGCTCCTCAGGTAGTTTAATTCAAATTCTTCCTTAAGGTATTTTGATATAATAGATATATGATGACCTCACCATGGAATTTGTTTTCTATGTCCCTCTCAGAAGGGTTTGATGTAATGGGGAGCAGGCGATGATCAAAATCAGCTTTGTTGGCGATATAATGTGTCAAAAATGGCTCCTCAAGGCAGCAAAGAAAAAAGATGGTAGTTTTGATTTCACGTCTGTTTTTCAGAACATGAAGGAAATATTTGCAGCTTCCGACTATGTTGTGGGTAACCTCGAGACCGTATGTGCCGGGAAGAAGAACCGGTATACCAATGATATGTACAGCTATAATTCTCCTGATAGCCTTCTTGAGGCGATTGCAGCCTCTGGGATCGATATGGTGACATGCGCCAACAACCATTCCCTTGGTAGAGGGAGTGAAGGTCTGTACCGAACACTGTCCCTGCTTGATGCCGCAGGAATGCAGCGAACGGGGGCATACTTACCAACAGAAGACTGGAATGAGCCGTTTACTATTGAACTGCACGAAAAAAAAATCACATTCATAGCAGCAACATCATCTACAAATAAATCAACACTGGAATGCGGATTGGCTCCTGATGGCCACCCGGCTCTTAAACTTCTGCAATATCAGCATGCTACACGGTCAAAGAAAAGTATTACGAGAAAATGCTATGATTGGGCAAAGGTGATGGTCCCCCTGGAGCTTCGTCTCTTTATAAATCGCATGTTGGGGAGGGGAACGAGAAGAGCCGCTGCTGATAACGGCGGCATGGATAATTTTTCAGGGAAACTCCGTGTGGATTTGGAGCGTGTAATAATGCGAGCAAGGGAAACGGCTGACTATGTGATAGCCTGCCCTCACATGGGTGGACAGTTCAATTTAGAACCAGGTACGTTCAGTAAATACATGATGGATTTTTTTCGAACCCAGAAGGTAGACTGCGTCGTTGCAAATCATGCACATGTCGTTCAACGATGCGAATGGAAAGAAGATATGCTTGCATGTTACTGTCTTGGAAATTTCTGCGTATTCCCGTTGAATTCAGATATGATCAGAGGATCGCTGACCGAATATTCTATTATGCTCCACCTCTATCTTGATGACAGCGGTCCTGGTTTAACAACCTCTGGTGTCGGTTTCACTGTATTGAAAAATGTAAAGAACAATGAAGGATTATTAACCGTATATCCCGTGAAAAATCTTTACGATAGCCTCGATGGAGAGAATGAGAGAAAGAAGCTAAGACAAGAAAACAGCACTATCATTAAACGATTTTGTCCGACAATGGACAAAGATATGGATGTGAGATTGGAATATGCAATGGAACGCCGAACCATGGTGTAAGAAAACATTGGTTCCATGGAGCAAGTTATGGTGAACTTACTGTCACTATTTCAGAAGACTCCTCGAGTGCAGAAATTTGCCCTTAAACTGGCCATGAAGATGATCGTACAACCTCGTTTGGCTTTGCTGGGTGTTCCGATTATCGCCATCACGGGAACAAATGGGAAATCAACGATCACCCGCCTCCTGACACGAATCTACCGGAACGCCGGCTACAATGTGGGGGCATGTAGCACCTACGGTGTCACCTATAATGAAAAATTGGTCTCCAGAACCGACGATGCCTCCGGACTTGGGGCTTGGAGGGCTGCCAGATGTTCCAATGTAGATCTTTTGGTGCTTGAAGTAGCCCGGGGTGGTCTTGCACGATGGGGGCTCGGTTTTAGGAAATGTACGGTAGGGATTGTCACCAACGTGTACGAGGATCACCTTGGATTTGAGGGGATTCATACTATGGAGCAGATGGCTGAACTGAAATCTGCAGTTCCGAGAGCAACAGAAAAAAACGGAACAATCGTCCTGAACGCAGATGACCCCCTCGTGAAAGGTATGGCCCAAAAAAGTAAAGCTAAATCCATCTATTTCACTCTGGCCAAAGATTGTAAAGAATTTGACAATATATTCTATGTGAATGGGAGTCATATCTGGAAAAAAAACAGGGAAATAGAGGAACGCATCATTGATGTAAGAGAGATACCGATAACACTGAACGGTGAACGGACATTCAACGTAGTCAATGTTATGGCGGTACTTGCAGCGGTAGAAGGCATGAAAAAATATATCCGTGTTGATAGTGCATCAGTTACAAAAACACTGGGGGAGTTCGGTACAGACCCCAGTGACAATCTGGGCACATTCCACAGAATTTCCATTCAGGGTGAGCATGTTATCCTGTGTAATGCAAAGAACCCTGCCAGCTTTCTATTCGAAACAGAAATCGTTAAAACGATTAAACAAAAAGAAGGGTTTGATTACATCGCCGGGACCCTCTCTTCTCCAGGCAACCGAAGTATCAGATATTATAACGAGATGTCCGAGATAGCAGCATCTACGTGCGACCTTGTACTTATGACTCCTCCGAAAGATCATTACCTGAGAGGAAGGGAGCCAAAAGAGATTGTTGCCCTTCTTTCCAGTAAAATACCCCAAGACAAGATTCTTGATGATAATAATTTTACATTATCTCAATGGATATCTTTCAGCAAGAGCAAGCTTAATGGAAGGATTCTCTTCGTTATTTTTGGCTCCATAACTTCTCCAAAGATTAATATCTTTGATGAATCGGCAGGTATTCATTACCTTGCTATGGGTTCCTGATACACATGCGTCAGAAAACCCTTTTTCCTAACCATCCCCTGCCGACAGTCAATGGTATTGGGCCGAGCTGCCTGAGGATCCCGGCCGGTCCATGGAAGAATATCCTGGAATATCTTCAAGAACGTTTTCGCACCATTAAACCGGAAACCTGGATTTCACGAATGGAGAAGGGAGCGGTTGTAGACGAATATGGAGCCCCATTGGTTCCTGATAGCCCCTGCCGGAAAGGGGCCCTCGTTTTCTACTACCGTGAGCTTGAGCATGAAATCCACATTCCGTTCGAGGAAAGCATTCTATATCAGGATGACCATATCCTGGTGGCGGATAAACCCCATTTTCTGCCTGTCATTCCTTCTGGAAGGTTCCTTCGTGAAACCCTCCTCGTGCGCTTAAAACGAAAACTCAAGAGAGACACTCTTGTACCGCTCCACCGGATCGACAGGGAAACAGCCGGTGTCGTGATGTTTTCTCTCAATCCGGAAACCAGGAGCGCCTATGCGTCGCTCTTTACCGGGCATCAGGTAAGAAAAGTCTATGAAGCGATAGCACAAACGCTTCCAGGTTGCCATTTCCCTGTAACTCGTCGCAGTCGTCTCGTAAAGGGAGTCCCTTTCTTTCGCATGAANGAAACTGATGGCATACCAAATTCCGANACCGTCATTGAGATGATGGAAAACAAGGGNACCATCAGCCTTTACCGGTTGACCCCTGTAACTGGAAGGCANCACCAGCTGCGGGTGCATTGCGCAGCCCTGGGAATCCCCATNATGAATGACTCGTTCTATCCTGAGGTACGGCGCCGCGAGGCAGATGACTTTTCGTCACCCCTGCAGTTGTTGGCACGATCTATCGCTTTTCGGGATCCTCTCACCGGGCACGAGCGGTGTTTCGAAAGCACCGCGAAACTGGAAACGCTGATGGCGGAACAATACTGAGCAGACGCGGACAAGCGCAGATGAGCGGAGGCTGGTAAGCTTGATAGCCGGTTGGTGTAATGGCTGGCACGCTGACAAGGGACGTTTGTTCCTGAAAAAATGTGGTATGATAGTGACAGAACCATGAGAAAAAAGAAACAACGGCAGGAACTCACGAAGGACGCTGTTCTCCGGATTTTTAAACAGGAGAAAAAGCCGGTTGCTCAGAGCGAGCTCGTTGCCATCCTTTCCCTCAACAAGAAACAAGGAAAAACTCTCAAGCAGATCATACGTGAACTCGTTCGGGACGGGTCCATCCTGCAGTTAAAAAATAAACGGTATGGCCTGCCCCAGGAAATGAACCTTGTGGCGGGCACACTCTGGTGCACCAGAAGCGGAAATGGCTTTGTGGTCCCTGACAATCTGGAGGGAAAAGACATTTTCATTCCTGCCAGGTTTATCAAGAACGCCTTTCACGGAGACAAGGTAATCGTCCGGGTCGAACACACCTTCCGGGGGAGAAAGGAAGGTACTGTTGTCAAGATTACCCAGAGAAAAATGAAGAACATTGTGGGCTTTGTGCGGAGGGACAGAAATGCAACGTATATCATTCCTGAGGATGAGCGCATCCCTCACCATTTTGTTGTTGCCAGCTCTGCGAAATCTTTGCGCCTTAACGACAATGACCTTGTGGCAGCCCGAATAACACGGTTTCCGGAAGGAGGGGTTGACCCCATCTGCACGGTTCTCAAGGTCTTTCAGGGGCTCACCGATTCCCGTTCAATCATCCAGTTTGTCCAATACAAGAACGCCCTGCCCTTTCGCTTCAAAAAACGAACCCAACATGAAGCGCAGTCCCTCGGCACCTCGATGGACATCACCGACAGGCTTGACCTCCGCGAAACAATCCATGTCACCATCGACGGCGAGTTTGCAAAAGACTTTGACGACGCTGTCTGCATAGAAAAAACCGACCGGGGATATGTGCTCCTTGTTTCAATCGCAGATGTTTCCCACTATGTTTTGCCGGAGACCGGCCTCGACCGGGAGGCGTATGAAAGAGGCACGAGCGTATACTTCCCTGGCGCCGTAATCCCTATGTTACCCGAGATTCTGTCAAACGGTATCTGCAGCCTGAACCCGGATGAGGACAGGCTTGCCATGACGGTGAAACTTACTTTTAACACAAACGGCGATCTGACTGATAGTTCGTTTCACAAGTCCATCATCAGAAGTGTTCTCAGGCTGACATACACCGAGGTGGAAGATGCCCTTATCAGGAAAGATCGAACAGTCCGGAAAGAGGTTCAGAGAATACTTCCTGCGCTGGAATGGATGGGGGAGCTCGCTGCCCTCCTGAGCGAGAAGCGGGCAAGACGCGGCAGTCTTGACTTCGATCTTCCCGAGCCTGACGTCATCCTTGATATTGAAGGCGGCATCCAGAATATCTTGCGGGCTGAACGCCTCTTTTCGCACAGGATCATTGAGGAATTTATGATCGCGGCAAACGAGGCTGTGGCCAATTTCTTAACGGAAAACAAGGTCAATACCATGTACAGGGTGCACGAGCCTCCGGATACCGAGAAACTGAAAGATCTTGAGAGGCTTCTCCAGGCGCTCTCAATTGGATACAAACGGGACGCCAGGAACATACGGAGCCTCCAATCAGTGCTCCGGAACGTTGAAGGGACACATTATGAATTCCTTGTCAACAGGGTGCTTTTACGATCCATGAAGCAGGCCCGCTATTCATCCCAGAACAAGGGCCACTTTGGTCTGGCATCGCACTGCTATCTGCATTTCACCTCCCCGATCAGGCGATATCCGGATCTTATATGCCACAGGGTGCTGAAAAACCTTATCTCTGATGAGGGGAAAAGGTATGGAGAGAAAGAGCTTGAAACGATGGCCAACTATCTTTCCGAAAGGGAACGGCTTGCCATGGAAACAGAACGGGAGATTGAGGACCGCATTCGGGTCCTTTTTATGAGAGACAGAATTGGCAAAGAATACGATGGGATAATCTCGCACATCACATCCTTTGGCTTATTTGTGGAGCTTATCAATGTCTTCGTTGAGGGGCTTGTTCTCGTCAACACCCTCTGTGATGACTATTACCATTTTGAGGAGGGAAAGTTCCGACTCATCGGTCGCAGAACACGAAAGATCTACCGCTTAGGAGATGCGGTGAGAATCAAGGTTATTCTGGCCGACGTGGAAAAGAACCTGCTCCACTTCTCGTTAGTAAATAATCATAGTAAATTCTAATAAATAGCCCCCACTGTAACTTCCATTCAGTTTTGTAGAAAAGATGAGAGTGGTGTCTGACATTCCCTGCAAACACGCTCTTATGATTTGTTAAAGTTAATCTTTTGGAGGCGTTCGGATCAGTTCAGTATATTAAAACTCGCATGAATCCTTTGTTTACAGACAGGGCACAAAGGCTCAATGAGTGTAAACGTCTTGCCGAACACGTTTATCTCTCTGAAAAAAACTGCCGGTGCCTCGGTAAGATCTTTTTCATCGTAATACTTCCCGCATTCACATACCGGGAGATTCTGCCGTACTGTCTGACCGTGAAAAACCTGATCCATATGAGCTGTCACTAAATTTTTTTCTTCTCGTGTCATGTCATGAATATAAGTCTGGCAAGCCGTTGATTCAACCCCAGCCAGGTTTTGATTATAATTGAATTGACAAAAAATATTCTTGTTGATAACATCGAAGACAGTTGATGAATAACACTGACAAGGGGGGATTATGGAATTATTTGATGCAATCAAGAACAGGAGAAGCTGCAGGAACTATCTTCCGGAGGCAATTGACGACACGGTCATTGAATCCATACTTGAGGCGGGCACATGGGCTCCGTCTCCACTCAACACGCAACCCTGGGAGTTCATTGTTATTACCTCCGGTGATGTAAAGGAAAAGCTTTTTTCAGAAGCTGACAGGTGCCGGAAGTGGGCTCTTGAGAAAAGTAGCTGGAAGTGGCTGGACTCTTACCAGGTAGATTTTCTGAAACAAGCCCCGGTCATCATAGCGGTAGTGGGCGACCCAAAAAAGACCGGGGTCGATATGTTCATGGATGAAGGAATGGTGGGGTACCAGGCAGCGTGCGCTGCAGCGATTCAGAATATACATCTGGCGGCACATTCTTTTGGTTTCGGGACGCTCTGGTTCACCCTGTTTGACAAAAAAGCTGTCCGGGGCATACTGGGGATGGGAGATGATAAAACCCCTGTTGCTTTGATTTTATTAGGGAAACCAGGAGCCAGCCCGACACCTGTGCCGAGGAAAAACGTTAAGGACAAAACACGATACATCAGGTAATTTTTAAGGCTGCCTTCCGGAAGACAATCCCCGTCATGTTCGGGTATATCCCTCTGGGGATTGTCTTCGGTTTCCTGTTGACCCAGGCAGGGTATCTCTGGTACTACGCCGTATTGATGAGCGTCGCCATATACTCAGGGGCGACTCAATTTCTCGCGATAAACTTCTTTGTGAATCATGCCGCACTCATTGAAGTTGCGGTCACAACCCTCCTTTTGAATCTCAGGCATTCGTTTTTTGGACTGTCTCTTATCAGGAAGTTCTCCGGCACATCCCCTGTGAAGCCATACCTGATCTTTGCGCTGACCGACGAGACATATGCCTTATTAACCTCCATGGATGAACCCGAGCAAAAGTCAAAAACCCGGTATTACTTCTTTATCGCCCTCCTTAACCACCTGTATTGGATCACCGGAACGCTCATGGGTGCTTTGCTTGGTCAGGCTTTTACAACGAATCTTAAGGGAATGGAGTTTGCCCTCACAGCCCTTTTTGTAGTGCTTGCCATTGAACAATACAAAAAAATCCGTTCTCTGAAGCCCTTTATGATAGGGGCATTCGTTGGGATAACGTGCCTTGTTTTTGTTGCTCCGCAATACATGCTGCTTGCCTCAATCCTGTCTGGCACAACAATGCTTCTCCTGCTAAGGAAGAAGGAATAGATGTCGTATCCCCATACAATTGTGTCTATTTTTCTTATGGCCTTCATCATCCTTGTTACCCGCATTGTACCTTTCCTCTTCTTTCGGAAAAAGGAACTTCCCGAGATGGTGAATTATCTGGAGCACACCATCCCGCCTCTCATGATGCTCTTGCTGGTTCTCTATTGCCTGAAGGATGTGCGATGGGCTTCAGCGCCCTTTGGGTTCACTGAATTTGGTGCAATATCAGTGGTGGTGATTGTGCACCTGTGGAAAAGCAATGCACTTTTGAGTATCGTAAGTGGCACGGCCGTGTATATGTTCATGCTCAATGCATTCTTGTCAACCTGAGCAACAAAACAAATTGACATACCTATGGTTTTTCGATACCTTATATACGATCTTTTTTTGCATTCAACGGAGGGGCATTCATTCCCAACCGTGATCAAACAAAGTATCGTTGGCTCATTCTAAAAATAAAAGGCCCAATAATGGCTCAATCATAATTATATCAGGAGGTTATCATGGCATCAATCCAAGGGATACCAAAATCGCCATGGAGGGCTATCATAGAAAGCGCCTTTTTCGCGAGCTCCGTGAGAAAGACCTCGATGGCTGAACTCTACGATTTGGCAAAAAAACAACCGGAAGTGCTGATAACATCTGAACCCATGTACAGACCCGAGCAATTCGGCCTTCCACAGGATGCAAAAATACTCGTCTCAAATGATGGGGGAATTTTCGGCCGCACTGCACGTGCACGGAGACTCGTCAGGAACTTCACAAAACCAGAAAAGGATAAATTCCAGAGCATGCTTGCCGAAGCCACCTATCAGCTGAACAAGAGGCCGGGATTGTGGCTTGAAGGCATGATTGGATTGCATCCTGATTTTATGATTAAAGCGCATCTCCTGAGCCCTGAGACGGATGCCAAAAACATGCTTGATTGGGGCTTTAACTTTATTCCTTTTATGCCGCCATGGTCGGACCTCTATACGGAATCACGGGCTCTTGGTGAACCGGATATTCTTGTGCTGGCTGACCCTGATTGGTCGAACCCCGAGTTCAAAGATGGTCTTGTCATTATCGACGAAGATCAGAACTGCATAGCAATCCTTGGCCTCAGGTACTTCGGGGAGAGGAAGAAAGGAACGCTGACAATAGCATGGACAGTAGGGGTACGACACAATATGGTGGCATGTCATGGAGGCATTAAGAAAATTGGTGACAAGCCACCAGTGGCAGTTTTTGGTCTTTCCGGTTCAGGAAAGTCTTCCATTACGAACAGCGGCGATCACGAAGGAACGCTCACTGAAGAGGAAAAAGTAACAGTAATCCATGACGATGCCTTTCTTATCGATCTTGATCACAATCTCAGCATAGTCCTCGAACCTTCGCTCTTTGATAAAACTGATGCCATGCAGTTTGGTGATCCCATCGTAAAGTATTTCTACTCAGCACAGAACATGGCAGTTACAAGAATGGCTGACGGTTCACAGAGGCTCGTAGGTATGGATATTCGAAACGATAACGGACGTTGCCTGAAATCGAGGGATATGTTTAACCATGCACACTTTTGTGAGAAACCTTCAACTGTAATATGGCTCCAGAAAGACACGAGCCTTCCTCCAATATGTAAAATAACCCATTCTGCAATGGCCGTAGCCATGGGTGCGTCGCTGAGCACCATGCGTGCAAAAGGGGTAGAAAATGTCGATCCGAAAGAGCTCGAAAGACTCGTCATAGAGCCCTTTGCAAATCCGTTCAGGGTGCATCCCCTTGTTGAAGACTGCCGCCAGTTTTTGAAACTCTTTAAATCAGGCTGTGATTGCTACATAATGAATACCCATGCCGTGGGAATGCCCGGCCATCTTACGGATATCCCCAAATCAATCTCCCTTTCCATTGTAACCGCTCTTGTGAGAGGAAAGATTGAGTGGAAAGAGTGGAAGGCTTTCAGCGGGTTGCAGATTCCCAAAAACGGAAATGAACTGTTCAGTCCTGACTACGACAAGAAGTACAGCCCTCCAAAGAGGCATCCTGGATACCTCAGGTTCTTGAGAGATAGAATGCAGGATAGAATTACCTTCCTCTCCAACAAAAGGGACCTCGAAAATGATATGGAAAGCATCTTCATTGATCCGCTGGTAGCATCAAGAACGGTCCTCGACCGTATCCTGGAGCCATTGTGAGATAGAATCCCCTTCGGCAAGCACAACAAGGGAGAAAGAAACACTCTACAGGCAGAGATGAGGGACGAGAGACGAATTTAGCCTTCTTTTTTCAATTCGATGGCCTCGACCTTAACCCGTGCAAGGCCCTTCGTGTGAAAACCAAGCTTTTTGGCTGCCCCTTCGCTCACATCGATGATTCGCTCACCAGATGAAGGGTTGGAGTCGCTGGGGAAAGGCCCCCTGTCATTTACCCGAACAATTACCCATTGATTGTTCTCCAGGTTGGTAACTTTGACATGGGTCGGAAGGGGCAGATATTTATGAGCAGCCGTCAATTGCCTGGGGTCAAATGCTTCACCGTTTGCAGTCATTCGCCCTCCTTTTGTCCTGAGCGTCTCATAGCCATACCATGATGCAATTCCTGTCTCTTCATATGTCCGTGCCTTTTCAATGCTCATAGGGTAGTACGTTTTGCCTTTCACTACATATGGAGCATTTTTAACGCGCCCCTGCCGTATTGCTTCCTTGGGTGAAAGACCGTCAATTGCTTCAATGTCCTCATTAACAAAAGCCCATTCGAGCGGAGCTTTAACAATTTTGTACGAGAATTTTCCGATATGGTACACAACCTTTGTGGTACCGGCGGTGATCTCATAGGCGCCTTTCACACCATAATATGTGCCTTTCACGGTCCCTTTCACTATCTTATATGGGGTTGTAATCACCCAGCATCCCGCAAGAACAAAAAGGAGAAATGCCTGGAATGGTGCAAAACTGAAGAGTGATTTCACTTTGATAGAATCTTGTTGTAAAGCTCTTTTGCCATCTGGAGCACCCCTTTTCGGAACTGAACCTTAAGATATAGATCACCGGTTTGCGACCTATCTCCGGAGAGACCTGCGGCCCCTTTAAGCCGGATGGTTTGCCCTTCCTGTACCCCAGCAGGAACGGTAACAATAAGCTGACGGGATGTTGTCGGATCAATATATGACACTTTGCCTCCATGCGTGGCATCCTTCGGATTGAGGGTGATCACGTCATACCGATCCGATGTTGCCTGCCGACCTTCATCCCATCCCTTGAATGCTTTTTTTGCGAGATACCCGGCGAGCCTGCCCAATAAGCCTGTAACGAGTCCCGTTTTAACAGAAGAAAATACACCCTGCGTATTCCTTTGGTGTCCAAAAGGAAATCCGGTAAAGATAAACCCTCTTCCGAAGACTCCGGGGCGCCTGAATTCAAAGGTCTGGTATCCAGGTCCATAGAATTCACGGAAAAGATCGTTAAAATTTCTGAAACCGAACTGACGTGTCATCTCTTCGAAAATCTGGTTGATATCCGAACCACGGAAAATGTCCTGATCAGAGTATCCCTGTCTGAAATGATCGTACGCTTCGTAGCCGTACTGCTGATTCATGCTGTCATACCGCTTTCTTTTTTCCGGATCAGAGAGAACAGCATATGCCTCATTCAATTCTTTCATCTTTTCGACAGCGCTCACATCCCCTTTATTCCTGTCAGGATGAAATTCAAATGCAAGCCTGCGGTAAGTTTCCTTGATCTGCTGATGGGTCGCATCCTTTTCGATGCCGAGTATCTTGTAATAATCCGTTTGTTTCACATGTTCTCCTTATTTCCAGAACCTTCCGGTAAATAAAACAACAACAGTGAAGATTTCCAATCTTCCTGCAAGCATCAAGAACGATAATATCCATTTAGCCACTGCAGGAACATCAGCAAAGTTATCAATCGGCCCAACCGTGCCAAGCCCGGGCCCAACATTCCCCAGGGTTGCAGCTACGGCGCCGGCAGCGCTGATCATATCCATACCCAAACACGACACAGCGACTGTACCGAAAATGAAGAAGAGGACATACAGTATGACAAACGCCATGATATTGGATACAAGGTTTTCAGGAACAGACTTTCCTTCCAGTTTTACCGGAAAGACACCCCGGGGATAGAAAAGTTTTTTTACTTCAGCCCCAATATACTTAAAAAGGACAAGAATCCGTACATTTTTTATCGCACCACCTGTAGAGCTGGCACACCCGCCAACAAACATGAGAAGAAAAAGCATGATTTGGGTTGCTGCCGGCCATAATTCGTAATCCTTTGTGATAAATCCGGTGGTGGTAATTATCGATACTGTCTGAAAAAGAGAATCCCGTACCGTTTCTTCTGAAAGTTTTGTTCCGCTCAACATCCGTATCGCTGTGATAAAAATAGTTGCGCCAATTATGATGGATATGAATAACCGCAGTTCCGGGTTCTTGAAGTATCGCATTGGATTTCCTCTCAGCGCCCAGTAATGAAGGTTGAAATTAATGCCGGCCAATGTCATAAAAAAAATGATGATGTAGTGAACAAAGGCTGAAGAAAAATGAGCAATGCTCGCATTGAGGGGGGGCAAAACCGCCGGTTGCCATAGTGCCGAACGTTATACACAGGGAGTCAAAAAAATTCACTCCTCCAAGCATGAGCATCACTGTTTCAAGTATTGTAAAAATAAGATATACTCCCCAGAGCAGTTTTGCCGTATCGCTGAATCGGGACGATATCTTGTCTTTTGATGGTCCCGGCACCTCTGCTTTGAAAAGATGGGCACCCCCCATCCCGGTAAACGGGAAGATTGCCACTGCCAGTGCGATAACACCCATACCTCCAAGCCATTGCGTCATGTTTCTCCACAGTAATACACTTTTGGGCAACATCTCGATATCGCTCAGAATTGTTGCCCCTGTTGTGGTAAATCCTGACATGGATTCAAAAAAGGCATCGGTGAAGCTTTTCACATAGCCTGTTGTTAAAAAGGGGAGACACCCAAAAAAGGTAAGGCTTATCCAGCAAAGGTTAACAAGGAGAAAACCCTCCTTTGTGGTGAGCTCTTTGGGCTTTGAACCAAAGGGCCATAACAGACAGCTCAAAAGGAGGATGCCTCCTATAGTGAAAATGAAATGATAGTGTATCCCATCGGTATAATAAAAAGAAAAACATAGAGGGAGTATAAAGAACGTACTTACTATCATCCAAAGCCTTGAGAGAACATACAGTATGTTTGTTGTATTCAAAAAAAATTACCTCATTAAGAAAGCCTGCTCTCAATGGCTTTGATAGCATGTGGCAAGGCGAAAACAACAATCTTGTCTCCCGGATTGATAACAGTATCGCCATAGGGCACAAATACCTCGCTGCCCCGTACAATTGCCGCAACCAGGGCATCATCAGGCAATTTCAGATTCTTCAGAGGCTTTCCGGTCATCCGGTCGTTTGCCTTTATTTCCACCTCAATGGCCTCGGCATCAATACCGCGAAACGTCGCAACTGATACAATCCCTCCTCTTCGAATGAGCCTTAGAATTGCATTTACCGTGGAAATTCGCGTATTCACCGTCGAATCAATTCCGATGACAGGCATCAGCGGAAGATAGTTTACTTTATTGACAAGGGCAATTGTCTTTCGCACCCCAAGGTGTTTCGCCAGCAGACACGCTATCATATTGTTTTCATCGTCAGACGTTACCGCTACAAGCGCATCCATGCCGAGAATGCCCTCGCGAACCAGACTGTCAATCTCAGTTCCATCTGCGTGCATCACCATTGATTTCTCAAGTTCGCCAGCAAGCTTCACGGATTTTGCCTTGTTTGATTCGACAACGATCACGTCTATGTGACGTTTTTCAAGGGATTGGGCAACTTTCCTGCCTATCTTTCCTCCACCGAGGATCATAATCTTTTCAAGTTTTTCGTCAGCCATCCCTGCCAGCTTCAGCAGTTCCGGTAAGTACTCCCTTTCTGTAACCACAAAAACCTGATCGTTTTTGTTGATGTAATCGTCTCCGGTCGGGATGATCGTCTTGTCACCTTTCAAAACGGCGATGATACGGAAATGTCTTCGCTGTTCTGCGGTGCCCATATCCTTGAGTTGCTTATTCAGGTATGGAAATCCGGGAGCCACTTTCATTCCCAGCATGAGGATCTTGCCACCTTCAAATTCAATAATCTCAGACGCAGTAGATCTCATAAGGAGTCGTATGATCTCCTCTGATACCTCCTCTTCGGGATGAATAAATAAGTCAATTCCAAGATCATGTGCTTTGAGTATGGAATCCGGTTTGTAGTACGCTGATGTCCTGACTCTGGCAATCTTTTTCTTGACGCCAAGCTTTGAGGCAAACAGACATGCCAATATGTTCACTTCGTCAACACCTGATGCCGCGATCAGCATGTCAGCAGAACTGAGGCTTGCTGCTTTTAGAACCTCCTGGTCCGTTCCGCTTCCCTGAATAACCGAGACATCAAGGATTTCACCAGCTCTCTCGCACTTTTCAGGATCTTCTTCGATGAGCGTCAGATTGTGTCCTTCGTGCCCAAGTCGCTTTGCAAGGTTAAATCCCACATCGCCTGCACCAATAATTACAATTCTCATAAAGTATCCGGATTAGAGATTATTTTGATTATTATTAGCAGAAACAGGAACACCCTGTCAAACGGGTCTCTCTGAACTCAATGTCAGATTGGCGGAGGGAGTAGGATTCGAACCCACGGGGCCCGTAAAGGCCCAACGGTTTTCAAGACCGCCGCTTTCGGCCACTCAGCCATCCCTCCGCTATAAATCAGTTATGAGTTATGAGTTTTTAGTTATTAGTTTATGTGCTAAACCAAGTTCTTTCAACTTAAAACTAAGAACTCAAAACTTAAAATTGCCTCACATAGTTACCATTTTATCAGGCTGCTGCCCCAGGTTAACCCGCCGCCGAAGGCGGTTAAACAAATGAGGCTGTCTTTCTTTATCGTACCATCGCGCACTGCTTCATCAAGGGCAATGGGGACTGTCGCAGACGATATGTTGCCATACTTTTCTATCGTCATATAGACTTTGCTAATATCTACTTTCAGTCTTTTTGCCATGCCCTGAATAATCCTGAGGTTTGCCTGATGAGGAATGATGACATCCACATCATCCACCTTTTTCCCATTCACCTCAACCGCCTCTTCGACTGCCTCGGCAAATCTATTCACTGCAACCTTGAAGGACTTATTTGCTTCTATCATTTTCAGAAAATGGAGTCCCTTATCAACGCTTTCATGTGATATTGGCGTTGTTTTTGACCCACCACCAGGCATGAGCAGTGTATCTCCGTTTTTCCCGTCAGTATGAATATGCGTTGATAATACGTGTGCCCCTGAGTCACTGGCGGTTACCACTGCTGCTCCTGCTCCATCGCCCCACAGAATACAGCTCTCCCTCTCCTGCCAGTTTACTACTCTGGTCATGATTTCTGCGCCGATAACCAAGGCTGTTTTGTTTGCACCCGACTTTATCATTTTATCAGCGACATGGAGGGCAAAAATAAATCCGGAGCATGCAGCAGTTATGTCAAAAGAAACGGCATTGGTGCACCCAAGCTTTGCTTCAAGCCAGTTCGATCCTGCCGGACAATGTGTATCGGGCGTAATGGTAGCCAGGATAATGAGATCAATATCGTCTGATTTCAGTCCTGCCATATTCATCGCCCTCTCGCAGGCGATTTTCGATAAGTCAGAGACAGCCGCATCTTTCTCGGCTATCCTCCGGGTTTTTATCCCTGTTCTTGTATATATCCACTCATCTGACGTATCGAGGAATTTTTGAATATCAAAGTTCGTCATGATCGTCTCGGGGAGATACGAACCAGTTCCGACAATTGCAACCCTTTTCATTATGTGCCCCTTTTCAACAAAACGTATTTCAGCCGCCTTTAATAGAACAGAAAAAAGCAAGGTATGTCAAGGGAAACATGGACGAAACTAATGCCGATGGGAGAAGGGAGAGGGAAGAGGGAAGCCAGAATGGCGTAAGCCATTAGCTTGCACAGCAAGCGCGAAGGGGAGGCTCAACGGGCTTGGCACGTTGAGGGGGCGACGCAAGCCCCAGAAAATTGTTGACATCGTAGCCAGATATTTCTAAAATTTGAAGGGAGACACACATGACCAAAGATCGCATCGACCTGCAAGGTTTTTTTATCATTCTTTTCATGACAATGCTGTGGGGGTTAAACTATCCTGCGGTAAAGGTCTCAAATGCAGGACTATCACCGGTTTTCACCACATTCCTTCGGTCTGTGATTGCGACGTGTTGTGGCGTTATCTATTGCCTTGTGGTGAGACAGCCACTCTTCCATAGAGGGATTCTTCTCTTCCATGGCGCCATGACAGGAATACTGTTCGGCGTTGAGTTTGTTTTCCTATACTACGGCCTCTTGTATACAAACGCTTCCCGTGCAGCCATACTTTTATACCTTTCGCCTTTTGTAGTGGCTGTGGGCGCCCACTTTTTCTTGAAGGAACGTCTCACTGTATTGAAAGGGATTGGACTCATCCTTGCATTCCTCGGTATTTTTCTCGTCTTCAAAGGCAAACCGACTGCATACAACAGGCTCATGCTGATTGGCGATCTCTGTGAAATCATGGCGGCCATCTTCTGGGGCGCAACAACCATTTACATCAAAAAATACCTTGCTCAAAAAGTTCATCCCATTAACACATTTCTTTACCAGCTCGCATTTTCCATTCCCATAATGCTCATTGGCACATTCCTTCTTGAGGATACCTGGGTAAAAGGCGTTACCACCCCTGTTGTTTTATCGCTCTTTTATCAGTCTGTTATTGTTGCCTTTGCATCATATCTCACATGGTTCAAGCTCATCCACATTTATCCCGTTGCTCAGCTTTCAGTCTTTACCTTTCTCACCCCTATCTTCGGGGTGTTCTCAAGCATCATCTTTATGAAAGAACAATTGACTATGGGACTGCTCGCAGGACTTGTCTTTGTTTGTATTGGCATATATTGCACAAATTATCAGAAGGGGCAGCGTGCGCAAAGGTAACATCATCACCATTGCCGGCTTCATTGTCAGCATTGTTCTTCTCTATTTTTCACTGAAAGACATCAGGTTTCATGAGATAGTGTCGACCCTTCAGAAAGCTGATCCCTTGCTCATCCCTGTTCCCCTCATCTTCATAATAATTGCTGTTGTACTATGCGCTTTCAGGTGGTCACGCTTGATTGGAGGGGAAATTCATTTTCATGATGCATTCGCTGCACTCATGATTGGACTTTTCGTGAATAATGTCCTGCCTGCACGGATTGGTGAGGTTGCGCGGGCATATGTAATCTCGAAGAAGCGTGGGCTTTCATTCACCTATTCATTCTCGACGGTTCTTCTGGACAGGTTCTTTGACCTTACCGGGCTTCTGATTCTTGCATTTATCTTCTTTCCCGATGAAAGCCTTCCACCTGCCGTCTCACGATCAATCTATATTTTAATCGCCTTGCTTATTGTCTGTATTGGATGTATGATTCTTTTAAGCAGAGAGAAGTTCACCAATAAAATAGCAGGCATGTCTGCACGAATCAAGCGCCCTCTTTTTTCGAAACTTGCTGACCGTGTTCTCAAAATTCAAGAAAACCTGAAGAGAATTAATTCACCGTTTAACCTCGTTTTGACGGTTGCTATATCGTTTTCCACCTGGTTCTCCATGACCATTGCCCTCTACTTAGTCATTCTCATGCTCGGAATAAATATTCAATTCAGGTATATCCCCTTTGTATGCGCTTTATTGAATCTTGGTCTTACTATCCCGTCTTCGCCAGGGTATGTGGGCGTATACCAATTTCTCCTCGTCTACCTTCTTGCCATTTTCGGAGTTCCCAAGCATGAAGGCTTCACGATATCAATTATTTACCACGCTCTGTGGTTTGTGCCGTATAATGTCATTGGTTTTATCTATCTTGTAAAAGAACACCTCAAAATCCGTGAGTTACGGAAGCTTGAAGGAGGATAATTTGAATAAATTCGTCGGAGGATTTGCATGTCGGAACAGAAACAGGAAAAATGGATTACATGGCTTGCCCTCACCACAGCGGCGATGGCTGTTTTCGCAGCACTAACCACCTTGTATATTGGAAAATATTCCAATATCCCATTACACTGAAACCATCAAACGATATGAGAAGGAAAAGGCTGAAATCAAAACAAAGGCAGAAGATTTTGCGAAACAAAAGGTAATTGCCCAAGACCGAGCCGGCAATTATGGTTATAGTCTTATATTTCTTCAGGCATCCATCATGCTTTCGTCCGTTGCAGCAATTACAAAAAAGAAACCTTTGTGGTATTTTGGTCTTGCAATGGTATCCGGCTGGGTGTTTTTCTTTTTAGACGCCATATTCTTGTTTTATTAATGCCGTTTGATGGCAATTGTTCGGTGCGAAGGGAGTGAGACAACCCGCGTCCTTGTGCCTGCCTGCCTTTCGGTGCACCCTTATGCTGGGTGGGATTAGTGCGTATTTTCCTGAACCGTATCTGTATACTTATCGGGTAAGTTCGGTCAATTTTTGATGTGCGAACTGTCTCGCTGATGGGCTTGCCGTTTCGTTGGCAAGAATTTCCTGATAGAATCTGACTGATTCTCCGTCCCTACCCTGTCTTTGTAGGATTCTGGCCGCACCGAGACAACCGTCAATGTCCCGCATCTGTGATAATTTGTAGTAGTTCTCAAACGCCTTATCGTAGTTCCCCAGTTTTTCACAAAGAACGGCAAGATTATAGAGTGCTACCTTGTTTGAAGGATCAAGCGTGACCGCTTTAACGAGAAAACCTTCTCCCCCTGCAAGATTACCCTGCGAGACATGGGCAATACCGGCATTGATAAGGGAAGGAACGTAGTTTGCCTTGATGCCAAGAGCTTTATTTGCATAGGTCAGCGCATCATTGAACCACGTGAGACGTATATAAACTCCCGATATGTTATTCATAATAACATAATTTGTCGGGTCCAGCTCAAGGGCTTTCAAATAATGATCGATGGCCTGTCTGTATTCGCCTTTTGCTTCATGAGTTCGTGCGGCTAAGAGATACACATCTTTATTCGTCTTCTGCACCTTTTCAGGGCTTGATGTTTCAATTACGGAAGGCTTTCTTTTTGGCGGCTCTTGATTTCTCATATCAGCCTGATAAGTAGGTTCACTTTTCTTTGCAGGACCCTCCGATAACTTCAGAGAATTTTCTCTTTCCGGCTGAACTTTTATTTGATGATTCGTATCAGGCAGATGAACCTTTGGCGCAACAGTGGCAATGCGAACCGGTGTCTCACTTTTGTCAGGATTGGCAGGCCTTTCATCACGAACCGCTGGAGGCTGTGAAGGCTGCCTGACATGGGTTTTTGCAGCAATGCTCACCGATAATGAAGTCTTGAACATCTCCGTAACATAGATTGTCCCGAACCCAGCAAGAAACACAATGAACACGAAGAGAGACACGACGATAATTTTTCGCCTGACCTTCTTCTTGTATACCCCTTCCCCTATAGTTCTTCTCAAATCCGGCGGAATATCCTTTCTCAACTCTTTTGTCTTTGTTTTTGAAAGCAAGTCAGCCAGAAGACTCATATTTTATTCACTTTGCTCATTGTCGTGAACCTTGAAATACAGGAAAGAGTTACTCGCCATAGATGGAAATGGATTCCGTGCCGAATGATCTGTCCGATTAAGTTCATGAAATACTTTCCATGAGTATTTTACTCTTCCATTCTGGTTCAGCGCATTATAACAACCTATGGCTTCCCAGGTATATCCATGTTTATCCATGCACTTTCTTACTATCCTTGCAGCCGTTTTTATATTGTAACAGGGATTTTTAATCAACTCTTCTTTATTGAGCCCCATAGGTTTTATCCATGACGAGTTGATTTGCATGATGCCGAGGTCGGTTGTGCCATTCCTGTTATAGTTCATTGCATCCGGATTGTTGTTCGATTCAACATACGCGATACCCCTCAGGATGCTGGCATTCAATCCGTATTCGCGTGCAGCTTCATCGAAACAAAACGCACCTGTAAAAAAGGGATAGAGAATACCGATGATAAGGATTGGGAATACAATTCTTCGCAATGTACTTCATTGTAGTAATACATCCATTAAAAATCAACTGTTTTCAATGCATTCGCGTGTTCATTTAATTTCCCAACGAAAGAACCGATAAATGCATTTAACAGATTCACTATATATTTTTTGATAGTTAGAGCAGATCATAATCGAAAGGGAGGTTTAGAAACGATGGGTGTACTGAAAATGACCAGAAATCAAAAAGGTTTCACTCTTGTTGAACTCGCAATTGTACTCGTTATTATTGGAATTATCCTCGGAGCAGTGCTCAAGGGACAGGCACTGATCAATAATGCCAAGATTAAAAGGGTTTATAATCAGCAAAGAGAGGTCCTCGCAGCTGTCTATTCCTACTTTGATAGATATTCCTTCTTTCCCGGTGACGACCCCAATGCTGCCACACGATGGGCAGGAGTTACGGCAGGCAATGGAAATGGCCTCATAGCGGCAGGGGCAGCCTCTACTGCACCCAACTATGCATGCACAGCAACCGGGACAGAGCAGTGCGACATGTGGAATGAATTACGTCTGTCGGAATTCATATCGGGAAGTGGATTCCTGAATCCTACGAATGCTTATGGCGGCCGCATTGCATTAAGCTATTATACGGTCCAGGGTCTCCTCGCTCACTGGATTGCCTTTCAAAACATTCCCTACGACGCATGTCAGTCTATTGACTTACAGTTCGATGATGGTGTCTATAACACAGGAGGAATCAGAGGATCAGGAAACTATGGCACTGCCACGAGCGGTGTCTTCGATCTGTATTTCAAGTTCTAACCCCCAACCCCCTTACAAAGGCAGGAAGGAATGATACCCCGCCATATTCCTTCCTGCCAGCAGATTTCTTTGGCTTGCGTCACCCCCTCCGCCAGCTCTCCAGCTTGTCAGCTTGATAGCCTGTTAGCTTGCTAACCGTTTTTCAACTTCTTACTTTTTACTTTTCACGGTATTTTTGTTCCGAGATCCGCCCTTCGAGTTTCGCGTTATACTCTTCCTTTTCCTCTCTCTCCTCTGCGTTATTCTCTATGCCATCTGCTATTTTTTCTCTACCCCTGAATCCTCTATGTATTGTTCTTTCAGGTGAATAACCTTCCCTGATATCCAGCACCCTCTGCCATCAGAGATTTTCACCTTATACCATGTAATCTCGTCATCCCCGGCCTGGCTCCCTATCACCCTAAGGGATGTTCCTTTTGATACATAGGTAACCGGATCTGCATTTACCGATGGTTCTTGTCGGAGTGTTGCTGAGTGGACAATAACTGAGGCATATTGGATTCTTGGCTTTACGGCCTCAGGCTGTATCTTTGGCAGAGGCTGGGCCACCTGAGCCTCTACAGCTGTTTTTGCAGGCTCAGCTCCTCCCTTAGCCTTGAAGATTGGGGCAAAATGTCTGAATCCAAGGGCACCGACAATACCAATGAGTATGGCAATCGCGATAACCGCAGCATATTTGCCATATTGCCTCCAGTGATACAACCCGCTTTCCCTCTCTGAAAGGTGATCAATGGCATATTGAACGTGGTGTTTCTTGATGTCCGTGCTGCCCTCTACATACGCTGCCATGAGCGCCCGTGATGAAACGACATTAATCAACCGCGGAATTCCCTTCGAGTATTTAAANATCAGTCTNTTTGCGTCTTCTTCAAAAACAGGTAATCCTTTACCGGCTTTCATGGATCGAAAATTGATGTAGTCAAAGGTTTCATCACGGGTAAGAGGGTGTAACGCGGTCTTCACCATCACTCGCTGATGTAATTGCTTCATTGTATCTGCGGCAAGGCGTTCCTTCAACTCTGATTGCCCGATAAGAACTATCTGGAGGAGCTTCTCACGCTCGGTCTCCAGATTTGAGAGGAGTCTCAGCTCCTCGAGAGTTTCATCAGAGAGATTCTGGGCCTCATCGACGATAATGATTACTGCTTTTCCCTGTGATGACGAAGAAAGAAGAAAATCCCTGAACACTTTGAGCATTTCATTCTTGTTTTTGTCCTTTACCGGTACTTTCAAATCCTCAAGAACCGCATAAAGAAACTCTTCTGGTGATAAGCGCGGGGTAAGGATAAGGGCAATCTCCGCCTTGTCTTTCCATTCATCGATAAACACCTTTAGAATTGTTGTCTTGCCAGTACCGGGATCACCAGTGGCCAGAAAAAAACCCTCTCTTTGTGAGATGGCATAATTGAGTGCAGTCAGGATTTCATTATGTTCTTTCGAAGGATAGAAATAGGTAAGATCAGGGGTAATCTTGAAGGGATCCTCTTTCAGGCCAAAAAACTCAAGGTAGTCCATTTACATCTTCCCCACCTTTGATACGAGTTCATACACTGGCAGAAGCACTGCCATGAGAATGAGTATAAAAACGAGCCCTACAATAGAAAGGAGAATAGGCTCAATCATTTTGCCCAGCTTCGACGAAATATCATCAAGTCGTTTTATATAGTATCCCGAAAGAAAAGAAAATTGTGTATCAAGATTGCCGCTTTTTTCTCCTGCGTTTACCATTCGCGTCACCATAGGCGGGAATATCTTGTGATCTTTGAGGGTGTCAGATATCCTGCTCCCAAGAAGCACGCTTTCTCTGACTGCAACAATGGCACGTCGGAAAACAAGATTATCAATAACCCCTGCAACGATGTCGAGTGTCCTGTCAATCGTTAAGCCCGCAACAATCAGAATCCTCATCTGTTCGGCAAAAAGAGCCAGAAGTTTGTTATAAACGATGAGTTTTGCAATGGGCAATTTCAGGAGCATGTAATCATAGTAAAAGCGTGTCTTCTCCTGAGTACGCATGGCCTGTATTGCGATTACACCAAGAATGACAAGACCGAGGATCACATACCAGTATGTGGAAATAGCATTGCTGACTGCCATAAGGGCTCGCGTTATGAGAGGCAGCTCAACACCCATTTCCTGGATCACATTCATAATCTTTGGCAGGACATAGACGAACCAGAAGATCATTGCCCCCGTGGTCGTTACGATGGCAAAAATAGGATAGAAAAGCGATCGTTTTATCGCCTGACTTAAATCTTCAATCCGCTGGAGATGGTCTGCCACGTCGGTGAGGCTCTTATCGAGCCGACCGGTAGATTCACCAACCTTGACAAGCCGTATCAGAATATCAGGGAAAATACCCTTCTGCCGCGACAAAGCATCAGAAAAATTCAATCCAAGTTCGATTTCTTTTTTCGCATCCGTGAGGGCACTTTTCAGGCTTTTATTGTCTGTTGCCTCAATGCTGTCTTCGAGGGAACTTAAAAGAGGAATACCTGCTGTCAGCATAACAGAGAGGTTTCGAATGCATTCTATAATATCAACTCGTTTTACCTGACGTGAAGCAAAATGCTGTCTAATCCTGGCAGCTATCCTGCTTGCTTTTTTCACAGCAAGAACCCTGAGGCTCTTTGCTGTCAGGTCTTCATATACGGCCGCCTGATTTTCAGCTTCAACAATGCCGTCAACGAGTGAACCGTCGACATTGATTGCCTTGTAGAAATAGTAGTTCACCCTGTAACCCTGATGACCTCTTCGAGAGAGGTTATTCCCTCAGCTGCCTTTTTAAGCCCATCCTCTTTGAGAAGAATCATCCCTTTACTCAACGCGGCAGATCTCATGGTAGTAATGGCAGCCTCAGAAAAAATCAGCTCCCTCATTTCGTCATCGATAATTAATATTTCCCCAATGACGGTCCGTCCGGAATATCCTGTGTTCCCACATTTTGGACATCCCTGCCCCCGAAAACCTTTCTCTGCAGATATGCCAAATGCCCTGAACTGCTCCTTCTCCTCTTCCGTTAAGGTATATTCAACCTTGCAGAATCTGCATATTTTTCTTAATAGGCGCTGGGCTATAATCGCGAGCAGCGATGTTGAGAGGAGGAAACGATCAACCTTTAGATCGAGCAACCGTGGGATAGATGTAACCGCATCATTTGTATGGAGCGTTGATAATACGAGATGACCGGTAATTGAGGCCCTGATGGCTATCCGAGCTGTCTCTTCGTCCCTCACCTCACCGAGAAGCATAACGTCCGGATCTTGACGCATAAAGTTGCGGCCTGCAAGGGCAAAATCGTATCCTACCTTCTCGTTTACCTGGGTTTGTCTTACAAAACTCAGCTTGTACTCGACCGGGTCTTCCACGGTTATCACATTTCTTTCAAGGAGATTGACCTCCCGTAAGGCCGAGTAAAGCGTGGTAGTTTTTCCGCTGCCCGTCGGCCCTGCAATAAGGACAATCCCGTAAGGCTTCTGAAACAGCTGGCGGATTTTTGCAGTTCCGCTGCTCTCAAAACCAAGCTTATCAATACTGAGAAGATACCCAGTACCGGCAAGTATTCTCATAACCACATTCTCGCCGTATATGGTTGGCACCGTCGATGTCCTGATATCGTAGGATTTATCGAGAAAGGCGAAGCTGAACGAACCATCCTGGGGAAGCCTTGTCTCGGCAATGTCGATTTGCGACATGATTTTTGTTCGCGAAACGATGCCGCCATGTGCCTCCTTGGGCAAAGAAAATCGATGCTGAAGAACTCCGTCGATGCGGTAAAAAATCGTGGATACATCAAGGAAAGGATTGATATGGATATCAGTAGCCTTTTCCCGTATACCTTCCATAATGATCAGTTCTGTCAGAGCGGCTATCTGCTGTCCAGTGGCTGTCCCTGTTCTGCCAACCTCTTTCACGATCTCTTCCATTCGTTCGTGGATAGGATTTTCCAGGAAGTAGTAACTTGTTTCCAGTGAATCGCGGAAGCTGTCGGGATCCACAAGAAACACTTTAGGGTAGTTTTTTGTGATGGTAACCACTCGGTCAACAGCCGTAATATTGCTTGGGTTTGTAACACCAATTGACAGGATACCGTCTTGCACCTCAATGGGAATAAGCTCTTCCCTTTCTGCAATGTCTTTTGGAATTAATCGCAGGGCATCATCCGATACCGGATACTCACTCAGGTCTATAAACTCCATCCCAAATTGTTCAGCTAACGTTTGGCCAAGTTCCTTCGATGTTATAAAACCCAATCGGACAAAAATGTCCCCAAGGAGATCGCCGGTAACCTTCTGATGAAGCAATGAAATNTTGATTTGNTTTTCGCTGATCAGACCTTTTGTTTTNAGTAAATCTCCAAGCCTGAATGTGGCCATACGTCTATCTCACCCTCTCCTCGCCCCTTCTTAGAGAAGNACNGGCTGCAAGAGTATTACCAGTTCTGTATTAACCTCGCCTCTATCTGAACTNCTGAAAAGACCCCCCANAAGAGGCAGTTTCCCNAGAAACGGCGTCTGGTTCTCCTTCACCCGTTCGCTTCTTCTCGTGAGGCCACCGATAACGACTACCTGCCCATCTTTTACTTTGGCCGTTGTACTTAATTCACGAAGATCAACCGTCGGCAAGGATATCTGGAGTTGGTTGGCAGTGCTACCGATATTCTTTGTATCAAGGGAAATAAGCTCTGATACAATCGGCGTTATTGTCAGGGAGATTTCTCCCGAATCATTTACAAACGGTACAATGCCGATCGTGATGCCGGAAAGAATGCTCGACGTGCCAACACTAAAGGTAACTACAGGATTCGTTCCCTGGAGCGTTGTGCTTTCTATCTGGGAAATATATGCGGTGTTCCTCCCCACCGTTAACATGGCAGTCTGACCGTTCATCATATTGATGCGGGGATTCGAAAGGAGCCTCACATCACCCTGCTGTTCCAGCGCGTTTACCAGTCCTTTTATGTTAATCGAATCGATGGTTCCGTGTGAAAACGTTCTGGCTATGCCATCTTCACCTGTGCCGATACTGAATACCGGAGAAGTGGACGGTACCACCGATGAAAAGCCTGAGCTACCCAGACCAATTGAACCGCTCCATTTCCCCCCAAGGTTAAAGGTAAGATTCCAGTCAATACCAAACTGGTATCCTTGTGACAGCGTTACTTCTATGACCTTTGCCTCTATGAGGACCTGCCTGGTCATTACCTTTCGTATTTTAGTGAGAAACTGTTCAACCTTTTCAAGGTTATTTTTTGTTGCTGTTACAATTATTGTACCGGTAAGTCTGTTTATGGTGAAGTGCTCATCACCAGATTTACCGCCTTTCGCTGCCTGGCCAGATGAGGCTGCCGTGCTTTGCCCAAGAAGACTCGCAATCGATTGTTCCACGGATTCCCAGAATTTAAACGTTGCTTCATCGCTTTTCAACGTCTGGGAAATGTTTCCTTTAATCTCCGTGGTTGTTGTTCCCGTTGAGGCTGAAGAGCCACCCCCTCCTGTAGATGCCGGAGCAATATTGCCTGTTACCCCTCCAAAAATATTCCCTCCAACCTCGACAGTATAATTTTGGACCACAGGGGGAATGCCAATTTCGAAAACCTTCGTATCATACGCTTTCACAAACAGCATCGTATCTTTTACTGCATAAAAATAATTAACCGAAGAAAGAACGGTCCGCAACGCATCTTCGGCAGCAACGTTTCTCAGAGATATCGTTACTGGCGTTTCAGGAGCAACACCCTTTTCCATGACGAGGTTCAGATTTGTTGCCTCTGCTATTACATGGAGTACATCCCGCAATGGAGTATTTCGAGCAATGACATCGACAATTCTTGTTCTCAAAGGAGAGATGTCTTCAGTGATAGGCACAAACTCGGGGGCACGCATTTCAACGTGCTTGGGAGGAATGGCCTTCACCTGCTTAGCTTCCGATGGTATTTCAATCTCTTTTTTGACTGTATAGGACGAGCAGCCATATATAAGGAAGATGGTACAAATAACCATGGAGTGATGCAAAAAACTTTTTAATTTTAGTCGATTTTTAACCACCGTTCACCCTCCCTATTTTTTACTAACACTCCATTTTTTTCGATACGGGCAATTCTGCCATCGCTCATACTATCGCCCTCTCTTACAACAAGATTGTCAATAATGGCAATTCTTTTCTCTCCCCTGATTAACACCAGGGAAACTCTCTGCCGTTCAGGCGGAGCAATATCCGAAAGTTTTACTGATGGATACCTTTTTATTCCTCCGACACCGTCCATAGGGTTTTTTAGGGCCGATACCATAGTAAATTGGCGCTCCTTAATCGGAATCCTCTCATGCCTGAAAAGAAGAATCCCTCTTTCTGCAGGTGTAAGATGGAGATCGAAGCGTGTATAGGAAACACCAAGCAGCACAAGAACGATAGTTAGTGCCGAACACACGATAAGGATGGAAAACTGCTTATCTGTCATAATTTCCCTGACACTTTTTTTGGTGGCGCTACCTGTATGCCTGATGTCGTTTTCGGAAATTTAAGCACCCCCTTGATCTCAAGAAAAGGAACGCTTGAAACCTGGTCATCACTTCTGTGAATCGTTATTCCCGTTATACCAAAAAAAGGAAACTTCAACGACTGCAGATAACCGACAAAATTAGCAAACGAGGTATAGTCTTTCAATGGAGACCGAATTATTACAGGTAGCTGCAAATCCGTACCTTTATCTTCAATATTGGCAACTGTTATCTCCGAAGACCCTGCTTTCGTTTTCAAGTCATCCAGGGCTATGAGCATGTGCTCTTCCTTCACCTGTCCGGGAGAATCAACAGGCAGCATTGATTTTAGTCGTGTTAATGACTTGTCGATATGGTCAACCGCGGCCCGAACTTTTATATACTGAATGTTGAACTCCTGGAGTTTATCAAACGTCGCGTACAGTGAATCAATATACCTTTTCATTACGAGTGCACCAGATAATGTTGCCATGAGGACAATCCCGCTCAATCCAAAGGTAAACAGCAGCCTCCTGAACCTTCTTTTTAACTCTGTGCCTGTCGGTTCTATTGTTTCCATGTCATGCCGATACTAAAATCTTTATTTGCCAAATCAAGCTTCTCTGATACATTCTGTATACCACTAACTGCCTTTATATCATCCGTCAACCTGCGAAAACATGACTGGAGATCTCCATATGTATTGGTTATGATACTTCCTTTGATGTGAACAGCAAGCTCCTGGCCAGTATTTTTGATTTCTATTTCTCTTACCTTCACATTTTGACGATTTAATGTTTGGAGACCAACAAGGAACCGTTGAATGTCTGGCGCCGATGACTCTCCATTCAAATAATTGATATATGGAAGAACCTCCTGAAATTCCTTATTGCGCATCTCAAATTCTTCATATATTTTGGCTTTTTTTTCGATGTCTTGTTTGAGAGGTTCTATCATTGCGTGTATTTGCCGGGTTTGATTCAAGCCGGTAACTATGTAGCCGAGGCACAGAAATGAAACAATCAAAAAAACTACTGAAGCGTACCGTAAAATCCTTTCCTGTGTAATCCCCCGTGTATATGCCTTTGGAAGAAGACTTTCTTTGGCCGACTCATTCCCGAGAAACAAGGCGGCAACAGGTGTGGCAAAATCTACTGCGTTTTCTTCGGCAACCATGACAGTTGGCGGATAGCGAAAGAAAGATACCGGGAGGGCAAGCCCTTCGCCGATGGAATCTTTATCCGCTGAAGCGCTCGCTACGATAAGGTGTTCCGGATGTTCACGCAGTGTTTGTCGCGCATAGTTCACCGTCATGTTGACGTTCGTCATATCATACTGGTCTATTCCTCTTCCCCGTGACTGAATGCTCCTTACAAAAACGAGTTTCCCTTCCCGTAAAAGGAATAACGTTTTAAAACCCTCACCATCTATCATACACATGGTTGTTTTTTCCTTCACGTTTTCTGAATGAGCAATAAGATGAGAAAGCACAAAAACATCAGCATACAGGCGCTTAATTCTCTTTCCATATCGACTGAATTTCTCAAGGAGAGGCTCTCCTTCACGTGAATTTACTGCAAAAACAAAGATTTCCTTTACTGGCCTGCCCTCGTGAATCTTGTCCTTGAGGATTGTGGAAAAAAATACAAAATCCTTCAGCTCCGGTGCATTCTTTTTTATTTCTGTTTCAATCAGGGGATCAAGGTATTTCCCTTCCACCGGGGGAAGGAGGAGAACATCCTGATAAAAGGTTTGAAAACTGGAGACAACGATAAAATCTTTTATCTTTTCGTGTGCCAAAAAGGCATCGAAATCATCTTCCCTGACCTTCAGGGTACGCGTGATAACAAGATTCCCATTTCTTTGGGAACCATAGGAAACCTTTGCATACCCGCCTTCAAAGCTAACGGCAATCTGCGTACTCAATAATGCTCACCAGAAATGGCAATTTATGAGGATTTACATACAGTTACACGATCAATCAGGAAACATATGCATACCATGTTATTCGTGTACTGTTTGAATCAAACTTATACCGAGTCCTATATGAAGAGTCAAGTGTTATGTTGTGTGGTAATTTTTGTTTTTTATGATACAATTAGTCTCAATTATGAAGAACTATTCTGGGAAACGGGGTCTCACGCTGATTGAGATGGCCATAGTTCTTGTCATCATTGGTCTTCTTGTTTCTGTCGGTGCAGCGCTTATAGGGCCTTTGACAAAACGGGCAAAACTGACTGAAACAAGAGAAATAGTCAAAAATGCATACGAATCAATTCTTGGCTTCGCCATCAGCAACAAGCGGTTGCCAAATCAGTTGTCTGACCTCGGCATTAAAAGTACTGATGCGTATCTCAATAATTTAATCTATTACAAAGCGTTTGCAGACACACCTCCCATGTATAATCTGTGTACATCTGTTGGCACATACATGACGGTAAATGACCAGGGCACCAATAAAACGAACGTGGCGTTCTTAATCTTTAGCGCCGGTGAAAACCGTGCGAACGATACAGGCAGTGCTTCTCCTTTCACCATACAGATTCCCGGGGTAAGCGGATATGACGATGTTGTATTGTATATCGATATAGATACACTGCGCCAAAAAGTGTGCAATGTGCTCCGAATTGTTACGGAGAGCCTTCCAACCGCAACAGAAGAAACAGCATACCCCACATCAACCCTTGAAGCCACAGATGGAACAACTCCGTACACCTGGTCAATTGCATCCGGTGCTTTACCGCCCGGTCTCGCTCTCACGCCGGGTACAGGGGTTATATCTGGTACGCCAACAAACGATGGGAGTTTCAAGTTCACCATTCAGGTCACAGATAGCGATAACCCGCAGAGAACAGCAACAAAAAGCCTCACTATTACGGTAAATCCTAACAAACCAAAGATTACAACAGAGTTTCTCACTTATGGGACAGTCGGTCAATCATATCCGAGCAGCACCTTAAGCGCAAGTGGCGGACTCACCCCCTATTCATGGGCTCTGGCTGGTGGAAGCAGCCTGCCGCCCGGCCTATCTCTCTCATCTGGAGGCGTAATTTCAGGAACACCAACCAGCCCGGGAACATTTGCCTTCACCATAAATGTCACAGACGCCCGGTCGAGAGTAAGCACAAAAACCCTTTCAATTGCAGTCTACCCGTCCGGAAGCAGCACCAGCTCAAGCAGCAGCTCCAGCAGTAGCTCAAGCACCACATCAACCTCAACATCATCAAGCAGCAGTGGAGGCATTCCGCCAATGTGTACCCTCTTGGCAAGTCCTGGAGTTATTCAATCAGGGCAGACAAGTACGCTGAGCTGGAGTATTACAAATGGACCTGCGAGCGGCGTTTTTTCCCCTTCAAGCGGTACATGTACAACCTTTACGAATTCTACAGGCGGTTCGTGCGGCACAGCTGCACTCTCCTCGAGATCGACATTTGGCCTTACTGTAAGTACTGCAAATGGGACTGGCACCTGTTCCACCACTGTGTTCGTGGGACTTACTGCATACCGTGTCTGGAACAGTACAGGATCCAGGCGCGATTTCACCATAGACGGTGTGTGCGTCAGAATCAACAATGGCAGCGAAATTACTTCACCTTCGGCTGGAAGGACACTCAATGCCGGAGAAACAATTACTCAATATGCTACCCAGAACGGAAGCTGCGGGGGAACCATCCAGTCCTCATTGACCTACAACAGCGCCATACTTGCAGATACAGACAATGACGGCCAGGTAAACTTCACCGGAACAGACAGGTAGCGAACCTCTGTGCTGCCTTTCCTCTTTTTTCTGATTCTTAGTATTACTTCGAGCGTTCACCCTGCATTGGCAGCAGACATCAGTCTCACCATAACTCAAAAAAGCCTTATCGATAGTGTTCTCGTCGGTGTAACAAATTCATCCTCCAATGATGTGATCGTGGAATCAGTTGAAATTGAGCTTAATCAAAAAAGATATTACCGCGAAACCAGAGAGGCTATTACAGCTCACACTGCCAGGGACTATATTTTTTCCATCCAACCCCCCGAGATGCAGGGAAGCTATATCATCCAAACCACCGTCAGGTACTTGAATGAAGGGACTCTCCTAACAATCAAACATGCTGATTTCTACAATTACGGGAAACCGAACGCATTGAACGAATCGTGCAGAATTGAAACAACAGCAGATGGTGACGGGACATATATACGATTTACCGCACCCCAGAACTACCAATGGAAATTTATTATCCCCGATGAACTGGAACTACACCCAATTTCAACACACCAAAATTATTCCACATACACGATCAAGAGTTTAGTATGGGGATTCACAACAACCAGCCAAATATTTGGCGTCACCGAGTCAATATCTGGGAATACCCATCAGGCAGCATTTTGCAGCGCCATATTAACAAGACATTCGGGAACACATGTTTCTCCCAACGGCTGGTTGCCCGGATATGTGTATGGTATTCTTGCAGCATTCTTTTCGGCTATGTACGGAGTCATACTCCGAATCCCTGGACAGGGCGCGTTTGCGCAAATCATGTTCCGGTACGGAAGCCGAATGTTTTTTCTTGGCATCACGTGCTTTGTCCTCAAAGAACTAAGCGGATGGCTTGTCTCAAGCATGAAACATCTCACCATAATGCCGTACCAGTGGCTTGCTCGAATTCTGCTCGATACCTTGAATAGCGGAAATTATCGCTATTTTTTTCAGTACTTCGTTGATGGGTATTTCGTTGCATGTTTTGTTCTCATATTGCCCTTTCTGTATTGGTTTGATGGTAAAAAACCGGCATCAGAAGATAAATATTCTGCATGTTTTACCACGGTTTTGACATTTCCACGGCTGTTGTTCGGTAAACGCCCATTCTGGAATAGCCTGGCAAAGACAGGATTCCTTACCATCATGGTGAAGTTCTTCTTCACCCCCATGATGGTGTCATGGGCAATCGGCAGCGCATTCAACATGGTTAATGGTCTTCGTTTTCTTCAATGGAACATATATACAATCAACGCCCACCTTGTTCAGCTTTTCATCATGGTGGACACTGTTATCTTTTCCTTGGGATACCTGATCGAATCTAAGCACCTGAAAAATGAGATCAAATCGGTTGAACCGACCTTTCTTGGCTGGATTGTCTGTCTCTGGTGTTATCCGCCGTTTAACACCTTCTCGTTTACGCCCTTCGACTTTTATATCATTCGCATCAACCTCCCCCACCCAGCCTGGGTTAACGCCATAGTTCTTTGTACGATAACGATCCTCTGGGCCATCTTTGTATGGGCTTCTGTCGCACTTGGCTTCAAGGCTTCAAATCTGACCAACAGGGGGGTGGTTTGGACCGGGCCGTATCGGTATGTGCGTCATCCGGCATATGCGGCAAAACTTATGATCTGGATCCTTCAGGGTATATTCTTCGCCCAGTTTGGCATATTCATCCTCCTCGGTTTTATCGGTATTTATGCACTCCGTGCATGGACGGAAGAACGGCATCTTTCCCGAGATGCTGAATACCTCGCCTACAAACAATCGGTCCGGTGGTGGTTCATCCCGGGATTTATATAGATACAGATTCACAACGTTTCACACGGCTTAAACTGGTGGCACACCTCAACCTGCTTTACCGGTTTACACTGTTGCAGCAGTTTTGCAAAGAAACTTGACAACAATATTTTCATTTTATATTTTTAAGTGGTAAATCGGGATTATCAATTATGTTGTTCATAAAATAGTTTTTCATCGTAAACTTGGCTGACATAATGTTGTCAGTCTACTGTGATATGATTTCGCTATGATGCAGGTTCTTATGACAATGACCTATAAAGACCTTATGTTTCAACTTACCCAAGACGAGGAGCGGCGTTTAAGGTCACAGATTGTGACTTTAAAGAAGGGGCAAGAACAACACACCATGTATCCAGCATATGCATTCACTCAACAAAATATTGTCATACTCTCAGGCGCGTTAAACAGCAACAGGACAATCGCAGCCAATTCGAGATTATGAGGGTATTCATGAGGCTTCGGGAGATGTCTGTATCTCACAAGGAACTCGCAGGAAGGCTTGAAAGCTTGGAAAACATGTATGCCGCCCACGTCAAAGTGGCCGAAGACGCCATCCGCGATATGGTGAAGCCTCTGAAGCCACCAAAAAGGCAGATAGGTTTTGAAAAATGAAATATTACGCCCATAGCCTGCCCGGCAGACCACAAGAGGAATGGCAACTTCTTGAAGATCACCTAAGGAACGTAGCAGAAATGGCGAGAGAGTTTGCTTCTGAATTCGGGGCTGGAGAGTGGGGCTATCTGGCTGGTTTGTGGCATGATTTAGGGAAGCATGTACTAAAGTAATGTCTGATAGATGTGGGATATAATCCATGGCTGAATATATAGCTCATGAAGATCAAGAGCTTTACCAGCATCTCGAAAACGTTGCAGTGCTTGCCAAGACCAATACTGAAAAAATAGGTATGGGAGATTATGGTGCGCTGATGGGGTTTCTTCATGATTTAGGGAAATACAGTGCGGAGTTTCAGAAGTACATCAGAGATGCGAAAAAAAAGAATAACCCACAGTTTGACCCCGATGAAGATGAGGACTTCGAGGATCCAACAGGAAAGAAAGGCAAAATAGACCATTCAACGGCAGGCGCCCAGTATTTGATCCGGCATTTAACCAACAAAACTATTTCATTGAATGCCGATAGAATAATCGGACAAGTCCTTTCCCTCTGTTTGGCATCACATCACTCGGGACTCATCGACTGCATAACGAGCGATAACAAGGGTACATGGGATTCCTATACCAAGCGTTTGTCAAAAGATGATGGAAAAACACACCTGAATGAATGTTCTCGCGTTGCAGACAAGGAAATATTGTACAATGTCAGTAAAATCCTTTCAGGCCGATCCTTTACAAAACCTTTTGAGGAAATTTTCCTCAGCATTGTACGCACAGCACCAGAGCGGACTCCGAATTCGACCGTTGCGCAATTTAAGTTAGGTTTGCTTGTAAGAATGCTATTTAGCGCGCTAATTGATGCCGACCGGCAGGATACAGCAGATTCGCAAAAACCAGAAAACAAAAAATACCACCTTAGAGGCAATTACAAATCTTGGCAGACTTTGATTGAACGGATTGAAAGAAAGTATAAGGATTTTAAAATAACAAATCGTATAGATGAAATCCGCAAAGAAATAGCCCAACATTGCCTTCAAGCAGCAGTGAGACCAAAAGGATTGTTCACTCTCACGGTTCCGACAGGAGGGGGGAAAACTCTTGCCAGTCTCCGCTTTGCTTTATATCACGCAGAAAAACACAGGATGGATCATTGAGATATGATGCCTTTAGTGGACACCAAAGTCATGATACAATACAGGAGACGGAGGTGTCAGCATGGAAAGAATTCCTCGCGCGATGTACACGAGAGAGCTTCGGGAAGAAGCAGTAAAGATGGTGACG
>Ga0067045_1027642_pt1 | contig 76657 bp, 58 predicted proteins | sample TerdegcTABiofilm_FD_59184 | JGI IMG/M metagenome (GOLD analysis project Ga0067045, IMG submission 59184) | Combined Assembly of (Gp0054472, Gp0054536) Wastewater bioreactor microbial communities from Singapore -Terephthalate degrading... | reverse complement strand
GCAATCGGGACCGAGCCGGTGGCGATAATCGTATGGCGGGCCCGCAAGTGCGTGATCTCAGAACCGTACAGCCGGATAAGATTGGAGCTCTCAAAGGCGGCCCGCGCCTGGATCACCTGCACGCCGCGCTTTTTCGCCAGCGCCTCCAGCCCGGCGGTGAGTTTGCCGATCACCTGCTCTTTCCAGGCGCGCAACGCGGCCAGGTCCACCTGGGGCGGGCTGAAGGTCAGCCCCATGCTGGCCGCCCGGCGGGTATCGTGGAGCAACTGCGTGACATGCAACAGCGTTTTGGAGGGGATGCAGCCCCGTTGCAGGCAGACTCCGCCCAGGCGTGGCTCGGCGTTGACCAGCGTCACTTCCAACCCCAGGTCGGCGGCGCGGAAGGCCGCCGCGTAGCCGCCCGGCCCTCCGCCGATCACCACCACCTGGGCTTCTTGTGTCAGTTCACCCATGACCATTGGTCCACCTCAACGGCTCACTGCCGCTTGCGGGTTGAGAGTTTGAACGGGACATAGAGCGGGCAAAAGCCGATGGCGCTGGTCACCAGGAAGATCACCGCCAGCACCCCTAAGAGGATCGCGGCTAAGCCGGAAAGCTGGCCGGTCAGATACAGCACCGCTACCACCAGGGCCAATACCACCCGCACGATACGATCTACAGTACCCATATTCTGTTTCATTTGTGTAGCTCCTCTGAAAATAGAAACCAGTTAATTAGTGAGCAGAGAGCGGTAGGTAGCAGTTCCTGTTTCCTGCTCACTGTTTCCTGCTCACCGCTCACCACTCACTGCTCACATTCATCACTTGACTCTATCCTGCTCCCCCGCTTTGAGATAGGCCGGGAAGTGGACCTGAAATTTCGTCACCTTGGGCGCGACGACGGCCCGGCAGTAAGGCTGGGCCGGATGCTGCCGGAAGTAGCCCTGGTGGTAAGCCTCCGCCGCATAGAAAGCGGTGAAGGGGACCACCTCGGTGACGATGGGGGCGGCCCAGCGGCGGGCCGCCGTCAATTCGGCGATCAGCTGGCGGGCGGTCGCGGCCTGCTCCGCTGAGTGATAGAAGATCACCGAACGGTACTGTGTCCCCACATCCGCGCCCTGCCGGTTCAGCGTGGTCGGATCGTGGATGTCAAAGAAGATCTCCAGCAGCGCGCGGTAAGAGATCACCGCCGGATCAAAGGTCAGCTGAACCACTTCGGCGTGACCGGTGGTGCCGGTGCAGACCTGCTCGTAGGTGGGGTGCGGGCGCTGGCCGCCGGCATAGCCGGAGACCACTTGCCGCACTCCCACCACCTGTTCGTAGACCGCCTCCAGGCACCAGAAGCAGCCCCCGCCGAGGGTCGCCAGTTCAAAAGCGGTTGAAGTTTCCATGGTTACAATCCTAATAACAGCCGCTCGGGCTCGGCCAGCAGCTCCATAAAGCGGTTGACAAACCGCGCGGCCTCCGCCCCATCGTTCACCCGGTGGTCAAAGGTCAGGATCACCGGCATCATCAGGCGGGGGACAAACTTGATTCTGCCATCCTTCTTCTGGCGGGCGACCGGTTGCCAGCGCGCCTGGGCCAGTCCCAGGATGGCGACCTCCGGGTAGTTGATGATGGGGGTGAAGCCGGTGCCCCCTAACGCGCCGATGTTGGTGAGCGTCATCGTGCTGCCGTGCAGCTCTTCCAGCGTGGCCTGGCCCGCCCGCGCCCGCTGCGTGAGCGCCGGCAGGGCTACGGCCAGCTCCACGATGCTCTGGCGGTCGGCGTCGCGCAGCACCGGCACGAGCAACCCGCGCTCGGTGTCGGTGGCCACACCGATGTGATAGTATCGCTTCAAGATGATCTCCTCGTGGTCCAGGTCCAGGCTGGCGTTGAAGCGCGGGAACTCCTTGAGCGTGGCGACCAGCGCCTTGATGGCGAAGACCGTCAGCGTCAATTTGCCGCCGCGCGCGGCGACCTCTGCCTGATAGTCGGCGCGGAACTCCTCCAGCTGCGTGATGTCGGCCAGGTCTTGCGTGGTCACGTGCGGGATCTGCGACCAGGCCAGCGCCATCTGCCGGGCAATGCTCCGCCGGACCGAGCGCAGCGGCAGCCGTTCCTCCAGGCCGGGCAGACTTGAGGGGGAAGCCGGCGCCGGCGTCGGGAGAATCTCCGGTGCTGAAGGTAGGGGGACCGGCGCGGGCGGTGTGACCGCCGGGGGCGTCGGCGGCGGGGCCACCGGGGCCGCCAAACGTGCGGCAAACTGGCGTACATCCTCAGCCGTGACCAGTCCTGCCGGACCGCTGCCTGGCACCTGCCGCAGATCAACGCCCAGCTCACGGGCCAGACGCCGCGTCGCCGGGGAAGCCGGGACCGGGCCGACCCGTTCCGGCGCGCTCACCGGTACCACCGGGGATGGCGCCGCGGCCGGGATTGCCGCTGCCGGCGCTGTCACAACCGGCTGCGGAGCTCCGCCCTCTTCAAAGACGATCAAGGTCTGCCCTACCCGCACGGTATCCCCCGGCTTGACCTGAATCGCCGTCACCACCCCGGTGTACGGCGAGGGAATCTCCACCGCGGCTTTATCCGTTTCCACTTCCAGGATGGTTTGATTTTCCTGGACGGCATCGCCCACTTTCACTTTGACGGCGATGATCTCACCTTCATGAATGCCTTCACCCAAATCGGGCAATTTGAATTCTCTCATGTGTGAACCTCCCCTGGGGTCTGCTCAGGCGCGGAGCGTTGCGCGCGCGGCCTGCAGAATCCGGGCTGCATTGGGCAGATAAGCCTGTTCCCGGCTGAAGAGCGGGACGATCAAATCGTAGCCGGTCACGCGCTGGATGGGCGCTTCCAGATACCAGAAGGCCGACTCAATCAGGCGGGCCATCACCTCCGCGCCGGGGCCGAAGCTGCGGTTGGCTTCGTGGACGATCACGGCGCGCCCGGTCTTGCGCACTGAAGCCGCTACCGTCTCGCCATCCAGCGGTGAGATCGTCAGCAGATCAATCACCTCGGCCTCCACGCCATCCTCTGTGCGGAGCCGGTCGGCGGCCTCCAGCGCCGGGCGCACCATCGCGCCGTAGGCGATCAGGGTCAGGTGACGGCCCTCTCGCACCACCTGCGCCTGGCCGAGCGGCAGTGTCTCTTCATCCTCCGGCACTTCTTCGCGGAAGGCACGGTAAAGCGACTTCGGCTCAAAGAAGATCACCGGGTCCGGGTCGCGGATGGCGCTGATGAGCAGCGCGCGGGCATTGCGCGGCCCGGAGGGGATCACCATCTTGAGGCCGGGCGTGTGCGCGTAGTAGGCCTCGCGGCTCTCGGAGTGGTGCTCCAACGCCCGGACTCCCGCCGCCGAGGGCATCCGCACCACCAGCGGGATGGTGTAGCGCCCCTGAGAGCGATGGCGCAGCCGGGCCGCGTGCTCTTCCAGCTGGTGAAAGGCCTGATAGTCAAAGCCGTGGAACTGAATCTCGGCCACCGGGCGCAGGCCGTAGAGCGCCATCCCGATGGCCGTGCCGACAATGCCCGACTCGGCCAGGGGGGTATCCAGCACCCGCTGCTCGCCGAAGCGGTCAATCAACCCATCGGTGACCCGGAAGACGCCGCCATCGCGGCCCACGTCTTCGCCCAGGACGAGCACCCGATCATCTTTTTCCATTTCCTGTTGTAAGGCCAGGTTCAGGGCCTGGACCATGGTCATTTTGGTCATAGGTCTACTCCCTTGAAATGTAGAAACAAGTTAAGGAGTGAGCAGAGAGCGGTAAGTAGAAGTTCCTGTTTCCTGTTCACTGCTCATTCCTGCTCACTGCTCACATTCTCATCCCCCCGCTGGGAACGCCAGTTCAGGGGAATTCCCTTGAAAATAGCACTCTGAGTTTGTAGTCAGGCGCTTTAGCGCCGTCCAACGCGCTGAAGCGCGTTACTACGAGCCAATTTTCATCCCCCTCAGGGGGAATTCCTTGTTTAATGAGCGAGCAATACATAGTTTTGTGGACAGCAGTCCTCTACTGCCTGGGCGCTGCCCCTGATGGGCTCTGGCTCAGTTCCAGGCTGAGCGCCGCGCGCTGGGCTTGCAGGTAAGGGGGCAACTCCGCGTAGTGGTGATCAAACATCGCCAGCGGGTCTACCGGCCGGGCCATGACGGCTTCGGCGGCGTCCACGGCGGCCTGGATTTCACCTTTGATCTCCTCTTCCAAAGCCGCCAGTGCGGTCTCATCCAGCAGCCCTTTGGTTTGCAGATACCGCTGGAAGCGCGGGAGCGGATCGCGCTGAGCCCACGCTTCTACCTCAGCCTCGGTGCGGTAACGCTTGGGATCATCGGCGGTGGTGTGCATCGCCAGCCGGTACGTGATCGCTTCAATCAGAGTGGGGCCGCCGCCGGAACGGGCGCGCTCCACGGCCTCTTGGGCGGCGACATACATGGCCAGCACGTCGTTGCCATCCACCTGCAGGCCGGGAACGCCATAAGCCAGCGCTTTCTGGGCCAGCGTTTGGGCGCGGGTCTGGCGGGAGCGCGGTACCGAAATCGCCCACTGGTTGTTTTGCGAGATGAAGACGACCGGAGCCTGGTAGACGCCGGCGAAGTTCATGGCCTCGTGGAAATCGCCCTGCGAGGTAGCGCCGTCGCCGAAAAAGGTCATCACCACTTCATCGGTGCGGCGGTAGGTGGCGGCCATCCCGATCCCCACCGCATGGAGCATTTGTGAGCCGACCGGGATGGAGATCGGCAAATTCTTAATGGGCGCTGGAATGTAACCGCCCTCATCGTAGCCGCCGAAGTAGAGCAGGATGCTTTCCATCGTCTGGCCGCGCCAGAGCAGCGCCGCCGTCTCGCGGAAGGCGGGCACCATCCAATCGGAATCGCGCAGCGCCGCCACCGCCCCGATGTTGGCTGCCTCTTGCCCTTTGATGGGCGCAAAGGTGCCGATCCGGCCCTGGCGTTGCAGCGCCAGCATCCGTTCGTCAAACCGGCGGCCCAACAGCATCGCCCGGTGCAGCTTCAGCAGGAATTCGGGGGGCAGCGCCGGTTCTAACGCGGTATCCACTCTCCCCTGCTCATCCAGGATGGAGAGGTAATCCACCTGATAAGGCAACTCTATAGGTGTGCGCGGCATAGGTAACTCCTTTTTGTCCATGATTTGTATATATTTTATATAATTATATTTTAAATTATCTCAAAAGTCAAGGGGGATTTGGCCGGGTTGTCATACTGCCAGGAATCTACGGACGACCGGCTACTCAGACAACAGACCACGGACGACAGACCACGTGGTCCGTGGTCTGTGGTCTGTCGTCAATCTTGAGTTTTTAATCTACAAGAAATTCCTGCCCCCTATTGACATGAGATGAAAAATCCCCTATAATAGAACCGGATTTTCAATCAAGTGGAAATTTTTTAATATGGCACAAATTGGCACTCGCTTACGTGAACTGCGCGAACACCGGGGGTTGACCCTCAAACAGGTGGCTGAAGGAACCGGTCTCTCCCTTTCCTTTCTCAGCCTTTTGGAGCGCGACAAAGTCTCCATCACCATTGATAACCTGGACCGGCTGGCCCGGTTTTACGGTGTGCGGATGGTCCACTTCTTCCAGGGCGCCGAAGAAAGCCCGGTGCTGGTCACCCGGCGGGCGCAAATTGAAGAGCGGACGTGCGACGTGCAGGCCGGGCAGTCGGTCTTCCTGCTGCTGGCCGACCGCGCCGATGCCCGCATTGAACCGCTGCTGGTCAAGATCGGTCCCGGCCACGGCGACCCGCATTTCCGCTCCCACGAAGGGGATACGCTGCTATACGTGTTAGAAGGCGCGGTCCGCCTGATCTCCGAGCGCAACGGGACGGTGGAACTGGCCGCGGGCGATGCCGCCTACTATTTCGGCTTCCCCGCGCGCCGGATTGAGAACGCCTCGCTGGAGGAGCCGGCGTTGGTGCTCCTGCTGACTGCACCACCGACCACCTTCCGCGATGATGTGGCCGACCGGGAGCAGGGTGTGCTGATCCAATCGGAAGAGTGAGACCGGCGTTTTAGCGTTGCAGCGTCTCAGCGTTTTAGGCTTAAAGAACAGGTACAATGGGAGTTCATCCTTCCGCCCTCATCCTTCATACTTTCTTTTTAACGGAGGTTAGAAGCATATGGTGACTGCTGATCCGGCCTGGAAACCGCTCTTCAAATGGCAAATTCGCTACGCGACTGTGATGGGGGTCCTGGCCCTGTTGATGGGACTGGTTTACCGTGAATTCGCCCGCCCCTTTTTCGGCGGGCTGGGGCTGGAAGAGCAGTGGCGCTACGGACACTTCATGAGCCTGGTGCACGGACATACCTTCCTGCTGGGCGTCGTGATCCCGGCGGTACTGGCGCTACTCACGGTGCTGGTGCTGGCGCAGTTGACCGAGAAAGACCGGCAGGCCATGACTCTGCGCTTCAAGGTCTATGTGGCCGCCTCGGCTGTGGCGTTGCTGTTGATGGTGTACAAGGGGTTAGCTTTCATCGTCGGGGCCGGTCAGCCCCTGGATGCGCTGGATGCGGCGCTCTTCGGCGGCAGCCGCTGGTTGCGCGGCATTCTGTTCGGCGGTTCGCATATCGCCCTCTTTTGGGCCGTGGGCGAGTATACGGCCCGCTTCTTCCGCGCTACGCGATAGCCAGACTGGCGGGCGGCGCTGTCGTCCGGTGGTGGTCGTTCAGCGCCGGCCCGCTTCAAGATAAGCTTATCAATCAGCAAAAGCAGGGAGGCAGGATGTATTACGACGAGTACCAGAATCACAAGTGGGCCAGGAATCTGGCCCAGGCCCGGCGTTTGGCGACGGCGGGACAATGGGAGACCTTCTACCGGGGCGAAACGCTGCCCGATGGCGACGTCTATCCGGGGATGCGGGTGATGGCCGCTTACTGGTCCAGCGTGGAGCATGAGATGCCGTTGCGCTTTGAGATGCTGCTCAAGGGCAGCCAGCATCCCGAGTGGCGCGAGGACCCGGAGCTGGTGGCGCAGGCGGAGGAGTTCCTGGGCCGGTTCGTGGCCGATATGCGCGAACTGGTCGCGCGGGAGAGCATTCTCGCCCCGGAACGGGTGGAGGCACTGGTGGCGCGCGGGCTGGACCTGCCCGCCGACTGGGCCGAGGTCATGCGTGAACGGCAGGCCGCTTCGGAGGCGCTGCTGGCCACCGGTGAGCCGTGGCCGTCCGACCTGGTGGAAGCCTGGCTGGAGAGCTGCCTGCGCAGCGTTGCCAACTACAACCGCTATCTGATCTGGGGGGGCGTGCTGGCGGCGGCGCTGGTCAAGCGCGAAGGGCCTCTGGCGTTGTCGGCTGCGGTGGACGCCACCGCCGAGGAGTTCATGTGGGAGATCAGCCGCAAGTTCTACGCCGAGGCGCTGCCGGCAGCCGGCTTTGAGGACATCGGCGACCTGATGGAATTGGGGCTGCGCGGTATGTACGCCGATCAGTATTACGTCTCCGGCGAGGAGCGGCAGGAGGGCGAGCTGACCATCAAGCAGAGCATCCTCAAGAACTGTGAGCTGGCAGGCATCTTCTGGCGGGTGGCCGAGTGGAACGGCCTGCCCAAGACGGCGCTGGGCTATGGCATCTGCCGCTACTGCGAAGTCCACGGCGCGGCGACGATGATGATCTCCATGCCGCCGATGGTCTCGCCGGCCTACCGCCGCGTCCAATCGCTGGGGCTGGACGACCGTGAGTGTTGCTTTGAGCTGACGCTGACACCGGCCGACGATATGGAACGGCTGATCCTGGTGCAGGAAAAGGTCTTTGGGGCGGTGGAGTAACGGGGATTTTGGATTTGGGATTTTGGATTTGGGATTTTGGATTTCGGATTTAAAGAAAGAAGGGGGCTTTACTTTGCTGGCTGGGGTTGAGGGCTGGCGAGTAGTGCCTGCTGCCAGGTCGCGTCTTATCCGCGCTGGTTGAGGAGAGGGGATGGCACGTTCTGGGGGAGTCAAAATAGTGGGGTTTTGGATCACCTTCTTACTGCTCCACTTCGCCTACGATTGGTGGCCGGCCTTCCCGCTCAACCTGTTCAGCGCGGTGGATGAATCGCTGTTTCAGCATCTCAAGATTGGCTTTTTCACCTATCTTTTGGTGAATACCCTGGAATATGGCTGGCGGCGACCAGGCCGCGATGCCTGGCTTTACAGCCGGCTGTGGGGCGCCATTTTGACTCCCTGGCTGATGTTTATCCTGTGGTACGTGGGGCCGGCCTATTACGGGCCTTTCCCGGCCATCTGGCAGGATATTCTCTATGCCAACCTGGTACTCCTGCTGCTGGCGGCCTGCCTGATCATGATTGAACGGCAACTGGAAACGCTTCTTTATCCCCGTCCGTTCAAAATCTTGACCGTAGGGCTGTTCCTGATTTTGCTATCGCTGTTCTGGATTTTCACCTTCCGGCTGCCGTGGACCGACCTGTTTGTGGAGCCGGTAGGTTCTTAATTCAAAATTTCATTGCAGGAGGTATGCTATGGGTATCCGTGAAGTGATGATGTCGTTGCCGTCGTTGTTCCGGCCGGAGAAGGCCAAGGGGTGGAACCGGGTCATCCTGTTTGATTTGCAGGGCGAGGAGCCTTCCAAGTGGACGCTGACGATTCAGGATGGCGTGGCGACGGTGGAAGAGGGCGAGACCAAGCCGCCCAAGCTGACCATTTCGGGCAACAGCGAGTACATCGTGCAGATGTTCACCGGTGAGACGCCGCCGATGAAGCTGGTCAACGCCAAGCTGCTCAAGATGAAAGGCCCGATGATGGACAGCATCGCTTTCTCCGGGCTGTGGAACCTGCCTAAGAAATAATACGTAGTGCGTGTTGCGTAGACCAACGGAATACGCAACACGCATATCACCAAGAGCAAGGAGGTCACATTGGAGACCGGGATTATCTCTTACGGGGTTGCGCTGCCCAAACATCGCATTGCGGCTCAGGATATCTGGCAGGTCTGGAAAAATATGGCGCCGGACTTGTTTGACAAGATGAGCATCGGCGAACGCGCGGTACTGGGGCCAGAAGAGGATACGCTGACCTTAGCCGCCGCCGCCGCTAAAATGGCGCTGGAACGCGCCGGGCTGCCGAAAGAGAAGATCGGCGCGCTCTTTTTGGGGACGGGCACCAGCCCTTACGCGACCAAAGCCGCCGCCACGGTGCTGGTAGACGCGCTGGGTCTGCCCGCGACCATGCTCGTGACCGACATTCAATGTGCGGAGAAATCTGGCAGCACGGCGCTGCTGCTGGCGGCCGGCCTGGTGGAAGCCGGGCAGATAGAGTACGCGCTGGTCATCGCTGCCGATACGATGAACCGCCACATCGCGCCGGGGATGATCCTGGAGTATGTGGCCTCGGCGGGCGCGGTGGCCTTTGTGTTGGGCCGGGGAGAGGTGATCGCCCGCTTGGAAGCCTGGCAGACGCACGCCTGGGATCAGAACGACTACTTCCGCGTGGAGGGCGAGCGGTACATCCAGCCGGGCGCCGGCTTCTATGGCTGGGTCGCCAACTGGGGGCTGCTGGAGCATGTCATCCCGGCGACGACGGCCTTCTTTGAGAAGACGGGGCTGAAGCCGGAGGATTTCACCAAGTTCGCCGTCCCGCAGAAAACCGGCATCCGCCCGCTGATGGTGATGGGCAAGGCCGGGCTGGAGATGATGCAGGTGCTGCCCTACGTCCTCACGGCGCAGATCGGCGATTGCGGCGCGGCCAGCGTCCCTCTGGCCCTGGCGCACATCCTGGACTGGGCTGACGAGGGCGAGCGGATCGGCGTGATTGATTACGGCAGCGGCGCCGGCTGCGACTGCTGGTCGCTGGTCACCACTGCGGCTGTAGCCGAGCGCCGTCCGACCACCGGTACGGTCATGGAACTGCTGGACGCCAAAGTGATGGTGGATTACGCCACCGCGCTCAAATACGAGCACAAGCTGCTCCGGTCTCCGCAGCAGCTGAGCAATTTCTACTAAAACGTGAAACGTAATACGTGAAACGTAAAACGTAAAACGTGAAACGTGATGATTTTACAGGGTACAGTGCACGTTTCATGTCATGCTTCACGCTTCAAGTCTCATTTTTCACGTTTCACGCTTCATTACTTCACGTTTCACGTTTCATTCTTCACGTTTTACGTCTCATTCTTCACGCTTTATGCTGAGGAGCATCTATGGGTAAAATCACACGCAAGGTTATGATGATCGGCGGGGCCATCACCCCGCCCAATGTTCCAATGGAGTGGACCTGGCGGCAGCTGGCGACTGAGGTGTTCTGGAACGCCCTGCAAGAGGCCGGCGTGGCGATCAAGGATGTGGACCTGGTCACCTGCGCTTATAACGACCGCACCATTGTGGATTCCTCCATCGGCCCGCAGGTGGCCGACGCGCTGGGTATCGTCCCCAAACCGGTGATGGTCACCGCCAGCGCCTGCGCCGGGAACGGGATTGCCTCGTATGTGGCCTGGAACGCCATCGCCTCCGGCCGCTGTGACGTGGTGGTCAGCCTGGGCTTTGCCCGCTCCGACAACTACGACGCGATGGAGGCCATGAATTCCCAGGGCAACTACGTGGATTTTGACTACCTGCTGGGCCTGACCCACATCAACTACGGCGGGATCCGCGACGACTACTACAAGCGCAAGTATGGCGCGACGATTGAGGATGCCGCCCGTTGGGTCTACCAATGCCACTGGTATGCGCGCCGCAATCCCTTAGCGGCGGCCTACGGCAAGCCGATGCCCGTCTTTGAGGAGCTGGCCGCCGACACCCCTGAAGCCGACCGCGACCGGCAGGCGACCAATCGCGGCGGTGTGGCCAGCTGCATGATTTTCGTCGGTGAGGATGTGGCGGCCCGTTACACCGACCGGCCCGCCGTTTTCAATGTCGCTTACGCTTATCGCCCCCCTTACGTCGGCAACTTCTTCCACTACCCCGTGCCGGGCCTGGCGGATTACGACATGGCGGAGCTTTCGGGCCTGATGGTGGCCGCGCGAGAAGCCTATGGTCTGGCCGGCATCACCCCAGAGCAGATTGATGTGGTGCAGGTGCACGACCTGACCGCCTTTGAGGGCTTCATGGCGATTGAAGCGCTCGGCATCTGCCCGGTAGGCCAGGGGAAGGATTACGTCGCGGCGGGCGGCATGACGTTGGAGAGCCGTTGCCCGGTCAACACCTACGGCGGCGGGCCGGCCTTTGGCCACGGCTCCGTCGGCTGCGACTTCCAGGCCGGCCTGCTGGAGAACTTCTGGCAGCTGCGCGGCCAGTGCGGCGAGCGGCAGGTCGGCGGGGAACCGCGCCTCGGCGTCAACTCCTCCTACGGCACCCACCACTCGCTGGACGCGGTCGGCGTCTTGCAACGCGCCTGGTAAGGCAGGGAGATACCACCATGAGCGAGCAATTTCCTGAGTTCTTTGTCCGGCTGGATACCTTCTCCAGCGCAGTCTGGTACCGGAATAAGGCGGCGCGCTACCGGCTGGAGGGGACCCGTTGCACCGCCTGCGGGGCGACCTTCTTCCCTCCACGCACCGGGCTGATCTGCCCGCACTGCCACGCCCGGGCGATGGAACCTTACGAGTGCCCCCCGACCGGCGAGATCGTCGCCCGCACGCTGGATGAGATGTTCCCGGCGCACGGCTACGGCGACTATCTGCCCCGCATCATGGTCATCGTCCGGTTGGATGACGGGACGCATGTGATGAGCGAGGTAATGGACGTGGCCGATCCGGCGGAGGTGCAGGTCGGCGCGCGCGTGCGGATGGTGCTGCGCAAGCACCGCCGTGAGGACACCGGCGCCTGGGTCTACGGCCCGCGCTTCGTGCTGGAAGCCTGAGCGCTCACTGCCGGCCGTGGCGCTGACCACGGCCGGCGGTGCTCTTTCACGTGCCGGCCATGCCCAGGATGCCCTTACGGTTGCCCCGGTGGTCACGCCTCCCCCGCCGCTGGCGGTGGGTGATGGTGTGCCTGCTGGTGCCGGCGCTGCTCTTCGGCGGGACGGCGGCGGCCATCGTCTGGGACGGCCTGCATGACGAAGTGGCGCCGGCGGATGTGGCTATCGTCCTGGGCGCGCAGGTCTGGCCGAACGGGCAGCCGGCGCTGCGCCTGAAGGCCCGGCTGGATAAAACGGTAGCTTTGTACCAACAGGGGCTTTTCCCGGCCATCATTGTCAGCGGCGGCCTCGGCGCCTCTGGGTACAATGAGGCCGAGGTGATGAAGCAGTATCTGGTCGCGCATGGCGTGCCGGCGGCGCAGATCATCACCGACAGCGGCGGGAACAACACCGCCCTCACGGCGCAGCACGCAGCCCGCCTGATGGACGAGCGCGGGATGCGGAGCGCGCTCGTCATCTCGCAATATTTTCATCTCAGCCGCGCCCGGCTGGCCTTGAACCGCTGCGGGGTGACGCCGGTTTACACGGCGCACGCTCCCTATTTTGGCCTGCGCGATCTCTATTCCATCCCGCGCGAGGTCATCGGCTTCTACGTCTACTGGCTGGGCCTGGCCGGGCGGGATGCCTGTCAATAGGGCGCTTAAGCGCCTCACTCCAAGCGAAGCTATGAGCCGAGAGCAGTTGGGGGCCTCCGGCTAACGACTACTGCTCACGGCTCACCGCTCACCCACTCTTTACGAAATACGAAAGAGGAAATGCCATGACAGAAACTTATTCGGTGAGCCTGGCCTTGTTTGACTTTGTCCCCAACCTGGCCTTCCTGGTGGGGGCCTATTTCCTGGTGCGCTTAGTGCTGCTGGAGCGCGGCCGGCGCTGCTCACGGATGGCGATGGCCGGCACCCTGCTGGTCTTCCTCGGCGGCTTCCTCAAGGCGACCTGGAAGCTGCTCTACGTCACCGGCACCGCCGATGTGCAGCTGCTCAGTCAAATCCAGTTTGTGCTGCTGGCGCCGGGCTTCCTGGCGATGCTGGTGGCGGTGATCCTGGTAGCGCGGCGGGGACGCAAACTCGGCACGCCGTTGCTGGCGATGGCCCCGTGGAAAATCCCCTTGCTGGCGATCATGACCATTTCGCAGATTGGCGCGCAGGGTGTGTTGGCCTACATGGCCTTCCGGCGGGCGGCCTGGGTGGCGGCGGCGCTCTTCTGCGTGACCATCCTCTGCACCTTTGGCATGGCCGGCCTGGCCAGCGGTGAGCAGACCATCGCCCGCCAGTGGATTGAAGAGGGCATCAATGCCGCCGGGCAGATCAGCTTTGCCGTGGGCAGCTATCTGCTCTACCGCCTGGCGCGCGCCGGGCAGACTGCCTGTTGAGCTTTATCCAGAAAGGAATTCCCCATGCACTGGCATTCACCAGCCATGGGATGAAGATAGGCTCGTAGTGACGTGCTTCAGCACGGTTCAGACGGCGCTAAAGCGCCTCACTACAAACTCAGAACGTTATTTTCAGAGGAGCACCCGATGGCCGATTTTTTGGCTCGCTGGCGTTACGGCAAGCAATATGGTTATGAAACGCTGTTCAAGCCGCAGGACCCGCGTCCTACCGGCAAGGCCGGCGTCATCCTGGCCGATATGGGGATGCCGGAGGAGTACGAATTCGCTTTTTACCGGAATTACATTCACCATGTCTTTCACTACATCCTGCCCCCGGTGGTGCGTGACCTGGTGCTGGCCGACCGGGGCATCGCGCTGGTTGACCCGGAGCGTCCGCTGGCGCGCGAGCCGTTCCAGCCGCGCCAGCTGATTGATGCGCAGGGTTCGTTCACCAACCGGGCGGGCAAGCCCTACGTGGAATGTCCTTTCGTCTGGCACGCGCCCGGCACGCCCAAAAACCCCTGGGATCACGGCTATTTCCTGTACAAGGAGGAGGGCAAAGGGGGCGCTCCTGATATCTGCCAGAAGACCGGCGCGAAGGTGGTCGGCTGGTATTATGGCTACCTGCTGCCGGAGAAAAAGGTGGCCTGGGCGCACCAGTGCCACCGGGTCTACGCCGAAGCCGTCGCCGCCTTGCGGCAAGAGTTCCCGCAGGTGGAGTTCCACCATGCGCGCTACGTCTACCCGGAGTCGCTCCAGCAGGCGGTGGAGGCCTTGCTGGCCGCCGGCTGCCAGACCATCATCTACCAGTGTTATTGCAATCCCATTTACTCCGACTTTGAGGAATATGCTTACGCGCTGCCGCTCATCCACCAGTTTGTCGCCGGGCGGGCCAAAGTGATCTGCGCCGACCAGCTGGGCAACCAGCCGGCCCTGCGCGCAGCTTACCTGGCGCTGCTCCGCGACCGCCTGGCAGAGATTCCGGCCTCCGCCTCGGTGCTGTTGATCCTTTCCCGGCACGGCCATCCTTTTAAGAAAGAGACGCAGGATGTCCGCGCACCGCTCTACCGGCAGCCGCTGGAGGAGGGGGCGCGCCGGCTGTTGCAGCAATGGGGCGGGCGTTTTGAGATCGTCTGGAGCTGCGATGAATACGCCGACGAGTATTGGGACCCCAAGCGCACTAAATTGGAGACACATGCGGCCTACCGGCGTGCCATTGAAGAGGGCTACGATTATGCGCTGGAGATTCCCACCGAATTCATGGCCGAAAATACCGACCTGATGATCTTCCACGCCATGAAGAAGTTCAATGCCTTTGCCGAATACGACCGAAATGCGCCGGTGTCCTACCCGAATTGGGAGCAACCGCTGGCCCGCACCTTCCGGGAGGGGAAGACCACCGGCATCTATGCCGGCTGCCCGGTAGGACCGTACCGCAAATACGTGGTGGAGGCTTTGACGGCCTCGGTCGGCGAAATCCTGAGCCAGGGCCGGGGATAATCTGGCGGGATGAAAATGTGAGCAGTGAGCGGTAAGCAGGAAACAGGAACTGCTCCCTGCTCACTACTTACCTGCTTAACTGGTTTCTATACTTCAGAGGAGGTTAGCTATGTGTACCTGTTGTGATGATCCCAACTGCACCTGCCGCTGTCACCGGTTTCGCGGCAAGGTCGCCATCGTGACCGGGGCCGCTTCCGGCATTGGCCGCGCCTGCGCCATCGGCTTCGCCCGGGAGGGCGCTAAGGTCACCATCTGCGATTTCAACGTGGAGGGGTTGGAAGAAACCCGCCGCCTGATCGCCGACCTGGGCGCCGAGTGTCTGGCGCTGAAGGTGGATGTGCGTAACCAGGACGAGGTAGAGACCTGCGTCAACGCCACGTTGGAGCAATTCGGCACCGTGGATATTCTGGTGAACAATGCCGGGACCGGGCAGTTCATGCCCTTTGCCATGATGCCCAATGAAGAGTATGACCGGGTGATGGACATTAACGTGCGCGGCATGTTCTTCTTCTCGCGCGCGGTTTTGCCGACGATGATGGACAAGGATTACGGCAAGATCGTCAATATCACCTCCATCATGTCGGTGGTGGCCGGCCAGGGGCAGAGCATCTACAACGCCAGCAAGGGCGCGGCGAAGATGCTCACGCAGGGTATCGCGGTGGACGTTTCGGGGTATAATATCAATGTCAACGCGGTGGGGCCGGGCATGGTGTTGACCGGGCTGACGCAGAACATGTTGGGTGATCCGGATCAGGCGGAGTGGTTCATTGAGCGGATACCCAAGCGCCGGATTGCTCAGCCGGAGGATATTGCCAACGCCGTCTTGTTCCTGGCCAGCGATGAAGCGTCGTACATCCACGGCACCACGCTCTTTGTGGATGGTGGCATGATCTGCACGCGGGGCTAAACCCTGAGCGGGTAGAGCGGCCCCTCTTGGGCCGGTTTCCAGAGACGCCCCGAGGGGGCGTCTCTATTTTTGTATGTACCAATGAGGGAGATGTTAAAACGGCGATGGCTACAGTCGTTCTGGTTGGTCTGGGAGCGCTCTATCTGGGATTGATCGTGATGCTGGTGCGCCGGTCGCGCCGCAAACGTGACCTGGGCGCCGGGGTGATGGCGGGGGTCTTCGTGGGCCTGCTCTACGATAGCCTGATTGTGGCGCTGGGGCGTCTGGTGGGCACCGGTCCGCTGCTGGAGTGGCTCAACCGGGGGCGCTATCTGCTGCACGGGGCGCTCCTGCCGCTCTTTTTCGTCGTGGCGGTGGATCTGGCCGAGCGCGGGGACGCGCGTTGGGCCGGCACGCGCACTCAGCTGGTAGCGTGGATCGCGGCCCTGGTGTTAGGTGTTGCCGGCCTGGTCGCCGGCTTCTTCCTGCGTCTGGAGCCGACCGCGCTGGCCGAGACCCTGCGGTATACTGTGGTCCGCGCTACCACGCCGGCCTGGGCGCACCTGCTGCCGTTAGTGGTCTCGGTCGCCAGCGACCTCTTTTTCATGGTCGTGGGCGTGGGCCTGTGGCGGCGGCGGCGCTGGCCCTGGCTGGCCGTCGGCGCGCTGGTGATGTTTGTGCTGGCAGGCGCCGGCCAAGGGGCCAGTGGTTTCCTGATCACCAACCTGGGGGAAGGTTTGCTGGCCCTGGCGCTCTTTTTCACCCTGCAGCGGGTGGCTCAGGAATACTGATTGGGATTTACAATTTCGCCTGACGGCGCTCAAGTGCCTGACTACAAGCGAGAGGTTTGTCGTGCCGCGCTTGAGCGCGGCTAAGACAGCGACCTGAAGTTTGTGTTACCGTCGCCAATGGCTAAGCGATCCGGTGACGTTTGACTACCAGACTCTTCTCATTTGGAGGATTTATGCCACCCACACCTTTGACGGAACAGATCAGAGCCAATTTACGACAACTTCAGCAAAACGAGATTGACGGTCACTACACCTATCTCCAGCTGGCTACGCTGGCCAGGGGCGAAGCCAATCAGCAGTTGCTCCAGCGGATGGCTGCCGAAGAGCAAAAACACTATGAGGTCTGGTACCACTACACCCAACAATCTGTAGTGCCGCGCCGCTTGCGTATCGGGCTGTACAGCTGGATGGCGCGCCTGCTGGGGCTGACTTTTGCCCTCAAGCTGATGGAATTGGGTGAAGAGCAGGCCCAGGCCGCCTACAAAGCGGTTGCCCAGGACTTTCCGGAGGCGCTGGAGATCTTGGAGCAAGAAGAACGCCATGAGGACGAGTTGCTCGCCATGCTGGATGAGGAGGCGCTGCGCTATGCCGGCTCGGTGGTGCTGGGGCTGAACGATGCGCTGGTGGAGTTCACCGGCGCGCTGGCCGGTCTGACTTTTGCCCTGCGCGACGGCCGCCTCATTGCGCTGGCCGGCCTGATCAGCGGTATTTCGGCCTCATTTTCTATGGCGGCTTCGGAGTATCTCTCCCAAAAATCGGAAGGCGGCGAGCTCAACCCGCTCCGGGCCGCGCTTTATACCGGCGTGGCCTATCTCTTCACCGTCGCTTTTCTGGTGCTGCCCTATTTGCTGCTCCCGCACTATCTGCTCAGCTTGGGGCTGACCATTATCAACGCGGTGCTGGTGATCGCCGTCTTCAACTTTTACATCTCGGTCGCCAAAAGCCTCTCGTTCCGCCAGCGTTTTACCGAAATGACGCTGATCAGCCTGGGGGTGGCCACGCTCTCGTTTATCATCGGCACGCTCATCCGTACCGTTTTGGGGGTGGAGGTCTGAGCGGCGCGCGGTTTCAACCTGGCCGCGCTACAAAAATGCCGATAACTGTTATAATGTTAGATAGAGAGACCCTGGTTCAGTTAGAAAGCCAGCCATGACCGGACAAGAAAAACAAGTTCCTTCTGGCCCGCCGGACGAAGACCCTTTTGCGCCGGAATCTGCTGCTACCCTGAATGGCTCAGGGGGGGGAGAGCTGGCCGCCTTAGCCCATACCGACCTGGCCGAACATCGCCGGAGAGGGCTGGCGTTGCAACTGAGCGAGCAACGCTTCCGGGCGCTCTTTGAATGGGCCACGATTGGCATTGCTACTATGGACATAACCGGTTGTTACCTGGAGGCCAACCCGGCGTTACAACAAATGTTGGCCTGCAGCGCCGGGGAACTTCAGGGCCAAAACTTTATTCAGTTCATGCACCCGGAAGACCGGGCGGCCGCCAGCCAGCTGTTTGCCGACCTCGTCGCGGGCCGGTGTGATCATTGTCAGACCGAACAACGCCTGATTTGCCGGGATGGCAGCACCGTCTGGGTGAACCTGGTCATCTCCCTGGTGCGTGACCAGGACGGCACCCCCCAGTTTGCTTTCAGTATCGTGGAAGAGATTTCCCGCCGGAAGCAAACGGAAGCAGCCCTGCAGCGGTACGCCGAGCGCCTGAAGACGCTGCACGAAATTGATCAGGCCATCCTGGCTGCCCGTTCGCCAGGGACGATTGCGCTGGCGGCCCTGGGGCGGTTGCGCCAGCTGGTCCCTTGCCAGCGGATCACTGTTGCAGAGCTGAATCGCCCCGGGATGGCCCGGGTTCTGGCGGTGGAGGCTGATAGCAACTTTGAGACCGACTTCGGGGCACGGTTGGAACTCTTCAGCGCCGAGTTTTTCAATCGGCGGCGTTTGAAAGGGGCCGATGATCTGGCGGCGCTGACCCAACGGTCCCCCTTCCAGGAATCTCTCTATGCCGAAGGAATCCGGGCTTACATGATTGCCCCGTTGCTGGTGCAAGAGGAACTCATCGGCGCGCTGATCCTGGAGGCGGACCGCCCCAACGTCTTTACTGCCGAGCATGTAGACACCGCGGCCGAAGTGGCAGCCCTCCTGGCCGTGGCCATCCGGCAGGCTCACCTCTACGACGCCGTCAGGCAGCGGGCCGAGGAGCTGGCCGAGGCCAACCGCCGGGCCCAAGAGGCGCGGGCCGCCGCCGAAGCTGCCAACCAGGCCAAGAGCGTTTTCCTGGCCAATATGAGCCATGAACTCCGTACTCCCCTCAACGCCATCCTGGGATTTGCCCAGTTAATGACCCACAGTCCCAGCCTGACCGCGGAACAGCAGGCCAACCTGGCTATCATTGGGCGCAGCGGTGAGCATTTGTTAGGCCTCATTAACGACATCCTGGAGCTCTCCAAAATAGAGGCTGGTCGCATCACTGTGCAGCCGCAGGTTTTTGATCTGTATCAACTTCTGGACGGGTTAGAGGAAATGTTCCGGCTGCGCGCCGCCGACAAAGGACTGGCCCTGATCTTTGAACGCGCCCCTGAAGTGCCGCGCTGGATCAAAACCGACGAGGGAAAGTTGCGCCAGGTCCTGATCAACTTGTTGGGCAACGCCGTGAAGTTCACCACGGTCGGTGGCATCATTTTGCGAGTTTCCATGCCCCAGCCGGCAGCGGACTCAGCGCCGACGGAGCTGCCCGGTTATCTACACTTTGAGGTTCAGGATACCGGGCCTGGGATTGCGCCGGACGAGATTCCCCTGGTCTTTGAGCCGTTCGTGCAGACCGAGAGCGGCCGGCAATCGCAACAGGGGACCGGCTTGGGGCTGCCGATCAGCCGTAAATTTGTTCAGCTGTTGGGGGGGGAATTGACCCTGGAGAGCAAAGTCGGCCAGGGGGCCATCTTCAGATTCAATGTTGCGACGGAAACCGTCACGGCTCGCGAAGTGCCCCGTTCGCCGCTGCCGAACCGCGTGATAGGGTTGGAACCCGGTCAGCCTGCCTATCGCCTGCTGGTCGTGGAAGATCAGGAAGCCAGTCGCCTCCTGTTGATTAAATTACTGACGCCGCTGGGCTTTGAAGTCCGCGGGGCAGAAAATGGGACTCAGGCCTTTGCGCTCTGGCAGGAGTGGCATCCCCACCTGATCTGGATGGATATGCGGATGCCGGACATGAACGGCTACGAAGCCACCCGCCGCATCAAATCTGCGCCCGGCGGGGAGGATACCATCATTATCGCGTTAACCGCGACTGCCTTTGAGAGCGATCGCTCCCGGATTTTGGCCGAGGGGTGTGATGATTTCGTCCGCAAGCCGTTCCGCGAGGCAGAAATCTACGACATCCTGACGCGACACCTGGGCGTGCGGTTCATCTACGACCTGGCACAGGGGGAGGAGCCCGCGATTCCAGTCCACGTCAGGGGGCCTAAGGAGCTGCATCCCTCCGCTTTAGCGCGGTCATCGCCAACCTGGATCGCGCAGCTGAAACAAGCCACCATTGACGCCGACCGTGATCTGATCCTGGCGCTGATTGAGCAAATCCGCGCTCACGACCCGGCTCTGGCGGAAGGGTTGGCCGCGCTGGCCAATAACTTTGACCATGACCAGATTCTTTCCTTGATTAAACAGGCAGGAGGATAAGATGGGAGACCAGGCCAACATTTTAGTCGTGGATGATACACCCGAAAACCTGCATCTGTTGTCACAAATGTTGGAGACCCAGGGCTACAAAGTGCGCGCCGTCCTGAACGGCGCGCGGGCGCTCGCGGCTGTCCGTTCCACCATACCCGACCTGATTTTGCTGGACATCATGATGCCCGACATGGATGGCTATCAGGTGTGCCAGCTGTTGAAGGCCGATGAACAAACCCGCCACATCCCGATCATCTTCATCAGCGCCTTGGATGCAGTGCAGGATAAAGTGCGCGCGTTCACCGAGGGGGGGGTGGATTACATCAGTAAGCCGTTCCAGATCAAAGAGGTCCTGGCCCGCGTTCGCACCCACCTGGCCCTGCAACTACTCCAGAAAGAGCTGCAAACCGCCAATCAGGAGCTGGCTCGCCAGGTAGACGAATTACGCGCCCGTAATGAGGAGTTGGATACCTTTGCCCGGGCGGTAGCCTACGACCTTAAAACTCCCCTCACCTCCATCATCGGGTTTGCCGAAATGCTGGAAAAAATCTACACGACCCTGCCTATAGATGATGTGGAACAGTCGCTTCATACCATCGCGGCCAAAGCGCGGGAGGTGAACACCATTGTGGACAGATTGCTTTTCCTCTCCGGGGTGCGGCAGACCCAACAGGTCACCCTGGTGACGTTGGACATGGGTGAAATCGTCCAGGCGGCCCTGCGCCACCTGGAGGAGACCGTCCAGCAAACCGGGGCGGAGATCAACCTGCCGCCCAGCTGGCCCAAAGCGCAGGGTTACGCGCCCTGGGTGGAGGAAATCTGGACTAACTACATCTACACGGCTCTCAGCTGGGGTGGCAATCCCCCCCGTCTTGAGCTGGGGTCCACACTCCAGCCAGATAACAAAGTCAGCTTTTGGGTCCAGAACCTGGCAGCCTCCGCTACACCCGAGGCACGCAGTAAAGGCTCCGGTTTGGGATTGTTTGTGGTGCGGCGCGTGTTGGAGAAACTGGGTTTGCAGTCGGGCACGGAAGGCCAAAGCGCCGCCGGCCAGGGCAACACTTTAACTTTCACGTTGTCGGGGTAGCGTATGGGCGAACAATCCCTGTTATCACCTCCTCTGCGTGGCAATATCCTGGTTGTGGATGATAACCCCGATAACCTGCGGCTGCTTTCCCAGATCCTTGCTGAACGGGGTCACAAAGTTCGGGCCGTCCTGAGTGGAGCCCGGGCGCTGGCCGCCGTGCAATCCACGCTGCCAGACCTGATCCTGTTGGATGTGTTGATGCCGGAAATGAATGGCTACCAGCTCTGCCAGCAATTGAAGGCCGACGAACAGACCCGCGACATCCCCGTCATCTTCATCAGCGCGCTGGATGCCATTGAGGACAAGATCAGGGCTTTCAGCGTCGGCGGGGTAGACTACGTCAACAAACCGTTCCAGGCCGACGAGGTGCTGGCCCGGGTGGAAACTCACCTGGCGCTGCGCGAGCTGCAAAAGCAGCTCCAGCTGGCCAACCTGGAGCTGGCCCGCCAGGTTCAAGAGCTCCACGAACTCAATTTAAAGCTGCAGTCTCAGAATGCTGAACTGGATGCCTTTGCTCACACGGTGGCGCACGACCTGAAAAATCCGGTGCACCTCGTGATGGGCTATGCGGACCTTTTAAGGCCCTATGCCCCGGCTATGGATGATACCGGCCGGCAAGCGGTGCGCGGGGTCGTCCAGGCCAGCTACAAGATGGACAGCATTATAGAGGCGCTGATGCTCCTCGCCGGCGTGCGCAAGCGTGAACATGTGCCGCTGGAGCCGCTGGACATGGCCCGGATCGTGCGCGACGCTCAGGTGCGGGTCACGGACCTGATAGAAGAATACCACGCTGAGGTCATCACCCCCAAACGTTGGCCACTGATCGCCAGCTTTGGGCCGTGGGTAGAGGAAGTCTGGGCCAACTATTTGAGCAACGCCATCAAGTATGGCGGGCGTCCCCCTAAGGTGACGCTGGGAGCGACCGTCCAATCCGACGGGCAGGTGCGCTTCTGGGTGCGCGACAACGGCGCGGGGTTAACTCCCCAGGAGCAAGCGCAGCTTTTCACACCGTTTGAACGGCTGGATCAGGCCCGCGTCAGTGGCCACGGACTGGGGCTCTCCATTGTCCGGCGTATTGTGGAAAAGCTGGGCGGGCAGGTCGGCGTGGAAAGCAAAACGGGGAAAGGCAGTCTTTTCTTCTTCACGTTGCCCCGCGGGCTGGATTATTAGCCGCCGCTAAATTGGCGTGAGCCCTGTTGGGTGGATGCAGGGCGACCTTCAGGGAGCGGCCTGCCCTGGCCGCCAAATCAGCACGCGCCCTCCCGTCACCCGCACCCGGTCGCCGGTAGCGATCACCGCTATGGGGAGCTGATCCACCATGGGAATCTCGCTGATGATGGCCCCCACGGCGATAATCGGTTCGCTCTCAGCGTTGAGCAGCGCCACCGGCGCGTGCCCGTTTTCCGCCAGCTGATAGAGCACGTAAGAACCGACGGTGCTCCCTTTGCCGGTGGGAAAGACCAGCACTTTGCCGGCCACCGATTGCCCTTCCAGCGGATGGCCGTGCTCGGTGACGATGCCGGTCTCGGCGTCTACCCCGCCGAGAAACCCCAACGGGGCCGGCGAGACCAGCGCCTCCCCTTCAGCCTCTCCCGCCTTGATGACCCGCCCTTCTAAAATCAAATCAGGCTCTTTCATTTTGCCTCTTTGTCAGCCCCTGGCGCACACGGCAGTTGCCGTGGTTCACGATTCCCAATGCCCCGTCAACGCGGCCCGGACACAGCGCTCCAACGACCCGAAGTGGACCGGAATGCCGGCCAGATTCGCCAAGTAATACGCTCCTTTGGCGGACGAAGTGGCGACTGCGCGCACCCCCAGGTCATGCACTGGGGCGATGGCGACGCAGGCATCGGCGACCAGCCGCACCCCGGCGGCCTCCAACCGGGTGGTCAACCCCAACCGGGTCGCCTCATCACGGACAGGGCGCGCGCAGGTGATCCATAACGGCACACGCACCCGCCGTCCGGTCAACCACGTAGCCACTTCGCGGATTTCAGCCAGCGAGGCGTGTGGGCACCCCATCCAGACCAGATCCACGCTATCGCGGGCAGTGTTGAACGCTGTATAGGCGGGGGTCAGGTCGTCCACGACCAGCCGCTCGTGCTCAGGCGCCAGCATTGGCTGCATGATTGCTTCTGGCGTGACGCCATCTACGTGGTAGAGCGCCACGGCTCCCGTTGCGGCCAGCGCTGCCCCTAACGCTTTCAGTTTCTCGCGCCACAACAGCTCACCGAAGGCGACCGGCAAGCCATAGAAATAGGGAATCCGGTTGCCAGCCACCTGTCCTACCAGCGCCCCTAACGCGCTGAAATCGGCCACTGTTGACAAAGGGACCCGCACCTCTACCTGTAGCGTCGCCTGGCGGTTCTCGTCCAGATGCATGCCGTAAGCGGCCGTGCGTCCGGTCAGCGCAGCAGCCAGCGCGCCGGGACCACCTTCACGGTTGGTGCGCGCCGCCAACACGCTGTTGGCATAGGCCACGGCCGAGGATTCGGCCCAGGCGACGGAGTCACCCGGTTCCGGCACATTGCCCACCAGGTAAGGGGTACAGGTCGGCAGCGGCCGTCCCTGGCCCACCCCCATGGCTGCAAAAGCCTCTATGACCTGTTGTTGCCGGGCCGCGAATTCTGGGGTAAACCCGAGCTGACGCCATCCCCTGAGATCCATGGCCGCCGGGTTGAGGGTGGTGGGGACCCGCACCTGCGCGCCCTCGGCCGCCCAGCGTTGTAAAAAGCGCAGGCCCGCCGCTCCGATATTCCGGTAGGAGACGCCAGCAATCTGCACGCTGGCGATGGGGATAAGCCGTTTGGCCCCATAAATCCGCCCCAGCGCCACGACGATTTCCATCGCGCGCTTGAGGGCCGGTCCGCCCGCACCGTTCAACCAGGCTTCTTCTTCCGGGGTGAGATCCATAGACTGACCTCCCAAAAAGAGGGTGAATCCTGCAGGACTCGTACACTCGCTGCTCAAAGATCAACCTTTAGGGCTGTCGTGACGCCTGCAGGCGTTCCCGTGGCGCAAGCTGAAACCGCCATTCCAAACTCTAGCTGGCGTAAGTCCTGTCCTGATCTGTGCTTTGTCTATCCTTGTACCCTGATCCAGCTTCAGGGACGGCGTTGTTTCCAATCTCCGTACAACACAACGGCAGCCGTGACCGCCGCTAAGGCAAAGAAGGTCAACAAAAACCGTCCCAGCCAGCTTTCGGGGTCAAAGCCCGGGCGCGACCAAAGCACCAGGAAGCCGATCAGCCCCAACAGCGCGAAAGCATCCAGTCCCAGGGCAAAGTGACGCAACCGGCGACGCTGTTCCGCCGGGGCTACCCCTTGCAGATCCGCGGTCAGCCAGAGGATGGCGCGGTGGACCAGGACTCCCGGAGCCCAATGGTCCAGGGCCTCCACCCAGCGGTCAAACCGGCGGTTCAGGGCGCTCAACCGGCGTGAGGCGGCCACCGGCGTGCGCCAGACCCAGACGGCGAGCGCCAACCCGATCAGCGTCAGCCCGGCGCCTACGGGCACATCCCAGGGCCGGTAACGGAATTCGTAGTGATGCGTCCCGGCCGGCGCGGCCACACTGAGCCAGGTTCCGGCGTTCAAGGGCACAGGGTGGCCGTCTACGCGGGCTTGCCAGCCGGACCACTGGTTCTCCTGCACTACCAGCGTGCCGGGCCCAGAGGTCACACAGGTCACCTGGATGAGACCACCGGTCGCGGTGGCCTGGCAGGGTACCACGTCCGCGCCGGTGGTGACGGCGGCGTACCCGTTTTCGGGATGGACCAACAGTGCCATGCCGGCCACCTTGCCCAGCAGCCCCGGCACCGTTCCCGTGATGGGGTCACGCGACGCCTCCAGATAAGGGGTGGGCAGCTCGCGGTCTTGCCAACGCCAGGGCCGGGCGACGGGGGCGGCTTTCAGCCCCGCGTCTATGATGGCCGGCGTCCAGAAGTGCTCGCCGTAGGGGAAACTGATCCACTCAGCCGAGGCGGTCTTGAGCCACGGCAAAACCTGCTCCAGCTCCGGCGGCAGTGAGCTGGTCGTGAGCCAGGTCCGGCTGAAACGGGTGGCAGAATCTACCGAGGCCACCAGGGGCACGGCCGCCACCACAGCCGACAGGGCGAACAGCCAGGCCGGGTGAGATAGCCACTTCAAGAGCCGGTCCAGGCCCCAGGCGGCGAGGGCCAGCAGCAATGGCACCGCCAGTCCGGTGATCATGGAAGGATAGCGCACCCCGGCCGCCAGGTCCGGCCATACCAGCGCCAGCGCCCGAAACGTCCAGGCGGTCCCGGCCAGATAGACCAGGCCGATGGTGATCCAGAAAAAGGCCAGCAGCCGCAGCTCCCGGTGGCGGGCCAGGCGCAGCGGCAACAGGGCCAGCAATACCGGTAGCCAGCCGATGTAAGTCACGTAGATGTAGGGATAACGCAGGTGTTGGAGCGTCTCACTATAGTAAAAGCCGAGGTCGTGGATGACCAGGTTGAGTGGGGCATACCCCAACGGTTGCACACTGTGGAAGGTGGCATCCACATCCTTAACGAAGTTCGGCCAGAAGTGCGCCAGCGGCACCCAGAAGATGCCCGCCAGGAGCAGGGCCAGCGTCCCGGCTAACAAGAGCCCCTTGCTCAGCGTGCGCGGGTCCACCGGGACCAGCTCTCCGGCCGCGGGCGGCGGTTGGACTCCGGCTGGAGCGTAACCCCCTATCAAAAAGACCCCCAGCGCCGGCACCAGGCTGAAAGCCAGCCCCAGCTGCATGTAACCCTGCCCGGAAATGGCCGCCAGCGCGAGCGTCACGCCCAGCAGGACGGCGGCCCGCCGCTTCCCTGTCAGCACCAGCGCCAACGCCGGGGCCAGTACCAGGCTGCACATTGCCGTGGAGATGACCACGCTTACCGCGCCGTGCTCTATCCGCCCCCCCAGATGTGCGCCCACGACAGCCAGCGCGGCGCTCCAGAGACGCGGCAACCACCCCAAGCGCAATGCCTTCGCCAGCCACCACTGCGTCCAGCCACCGATCACCAGGCAGGCGACCAGCGTGGCCTTCGCGCCGTTGATCCCGCCCCAGAGTAACGTGGCCCCGATCACCAGCGGGTGCAGCACTGCCGCGTGGAGCTCAGCGAAGGCCGGATACCCGCCATTGACGAAGCCGTTCCAGAGCACGCAGAGGCCACACTTAGGGAGCAGCGTCCAGACCATGGTGGGCTGAATCGCCATGCCGAACTCGCGGCCGGTGGGGACCAGGTTGGGGCTGAAATCCAGATAAGCGCGCCCCACCCACAGGGCCCAGCCGCCGATCAGCAGGAGCTCCACCAGGTCCGACAACCAGGAGGGCCAGCGCACTTTCATGGTCATGTGTCCTTACGCACTACCGGGGATAAAGGTGGGGGAAATCAGGCGAAATGGGGCGCTGCTGCCTGCTTGCTCCTGGTCTCTATTCCCTGATTTACTTGCTCAAGGGGAGTTGTGCCCATGCCGCGAGCACTTGCTGGCGGGTGGCCTCCAGTGTCCCCCCTGTGTCAATAATCACGTCGGCGCGGGCCAGCTTGGCGGCCGGGGACGGCTGCGCATTAACCCGCTGCCAGGCTTCCTCCGGCGTGAGGTTGCGGTAGTGGACCAACCGTGCAACCTGGACCTCTGGCGGGCAGGTGGTGACCCAGATGGTCTGGCAGGTTGCGGCCCCCCCCGCCTCCAATAATTTGATCGCTTCCACCACAACCACGGGTGCGGTGCTCGCCGCCTGGCGTCGCGCCACCTCGGCCATCACCGCCGGGTGGACCAGCGTCTCCAGCCGGGCCAGCGCGGTTGGGTCGGCAAAGACAATCGCGCCGAGCGCCCGCCGGTCAATCGCGCCGGCAGCATCCAGAATGCCAGGGCCGAAAGCGGCGACCACCGCCGGGTAGGCTGGACCGCCGGGTGCCATCACCTCGTGGGCGATGCGGTCGCCGTCCCAGACCTCGGCCCCCAGCTCGGCCAGCAGCCGCGCGACGGTGGATTTGCCAGTAGCAATGTTGCCGGTCAAACCAATGCGATAGGCCATGTTCTACCTGCTCGGTGGCCCGCTAACCGGGGCTTTGATCCGCCACCTCGGCCCACTCGGCCAGCAGGCGGTCCAGATCAGCCTCCACCTGAGTATATTCCGCGCCCAGGCGGGAGACGCGGGCCACGTCCTGTGCCTTGCCGGCTACCTCCAGCGCCAAGGTCAGCTCATGCAGTCGCTCTTCCTGGGCCTGGATGGCGGCCTCCAACTCGTGCAGCCGCTTCTCCTGGCGGGCCAGCGCCCGCTGGCGTTCGCGTTCCGCCTGTCGCTCGGCCTCGCGGCGGAGCCGGGCAGCTTCCTCGGCCCGGCGGTCCACCGGGGTCCCCTCGCGCCGGGCCTGCTGCCAGGCGATAAACGGGGCGTAGCCGGCGAAACGATGCAACTGCCCCTGGTCAATGGCCCAGACCTGGGTGGCCACCGCCCGGATCAGGTAACGGTCATGGCTGACCATGAGCACGGTCCCGGCAAACTGGCGCAACACCGTTTCCAACACCTCTTGCGAGGCCAGGTCCAGATGGTTGGTCGGTTCATCCAACAGCAGGAAATTGGCCTTCTGCAACGCTAAAATCGCGATGGCGACGCGGGCGCGCTCACCGCCGGAGAGCATCCCAATCTCCTTGAAAACGTCGTCGCCCCGAAACCCATACCGCGCCAGGAACGAGCGGGTCTCCCCCAGCGAGACCATGCCCGCTTCCAGAAGCGTATCCAACACCGTCGCGGTGGAGTTCAGGTACCCCTGTACCTGGGCAAAATAGCCGATACGGACGGAGGCCCCCAGGCGAACTCGCCCGGCCAGCGGCGTGAGGTGCCGCAGGATCGTGCGCAGCAAGGTGGTCTTGCCGGAACCGTTAGGGCCGACCAGCGCGACCCGTTGTCCCCGGCGAATTTCGGCTTCCGGCACCGTTACCAGGGGGGCCGCCGGATCGTAGCCGACGCGCAGATCATACAACCCTAACACCAGATCGCCGCTGCGCACCGTCGTCTGCAGGTCCACGCGAATGTGGGACTCTTCGTGCACCCGCTGGACCCGCTCTACCCGCTCCAGGCGGCGGAGCCGTCCCTTCGCCTGAGTAGAGCGCTGGCCCGCCATGTACCGGCGGATGTATTCCTCGGTACGGGTGAGGGCTTCCTGCTGTTCGGCGTAAGCGGCCTGTTGCTGCGTTCGCCGTTCGTCCCGCTGTACGGTGTAGGCGGTGTAGTTGCCGCGATAGACTTCCAGCCGGCCGTGGCTTAACTCCCAAACGCGCTCCACCACCGTGTCCAGAAAAGCGCGGTCGTGGGCGACTACGATTACCGTCCCTTTCCAGCCCTTCAGCCGTTCTTCTAACCAGGTGATTCCCTCCAGGTCCAGGTGGTTGGTCGGTTCGTCCAACAGCAGGATGTCGGGTTCTTCTAACAACAGCCGCGCCAGCAGCGCCCGCGTGCGCTCACCGCCGCTCAGATGCGCGACCGGCGTGTGGAACTCCGCCGGGCGGAAGCCCAGCCCGCCGAGTACCTGGGCAATACGCGCTTCATAGGTGAAACCGCCGGCCTGTTCAAAGGCCTCCAACAAGGGGCCATACTGTTCCATTGCCAGCTCGCGGCGGGCCGGATCGGCCATTTCCATTTCCAGGCGACGCAATGTTTGCAACCGGGCCAGCAAGTCGGCAAAGATCGCTTCCATGGCTTGCCAGAGTGTCCCCTCGGTCGCCAGGTCAGGGAACTGGGGGAGATAACCCAGCCGTGCGTCACGGGTGCGGGCGACGGTGCCGGTATCCGGTTCCAGCCGGCCGGCCAGGATTTGCAGGAGGGTGCTCTTGCCACAGCCGTTCACACCGACCAGGGCGATCCGTTCGCCGGCGTGGGCTTCCAGCGCCAGACCGCTGAAGACTTCCTGAGCGCCGTAGTATTTGCTAAGCTCGGTTGCAGAAAGCAATGCCATGGAGCTGATTATACCAGCATTTGTGATTGTTCAGTCGTGCGCGGGTTAACCGGGCTGCACCACCCACTCGCTCAGTTCCTCTATCATCTTCTGAGCATATTCGCGCCAGTGGGGGTGGGTCCCGACGGCCAGGTAGGCCCGGAAATCGGCGACCGCGCGATCGTATTCGCGCAGCTGTTGGTAGGCCACTCCCCGGTTGAAGCGAGCCTCGGTCAACGTCGGGTCCAGTTCCTCCGCCGTCGTCAAGTCCTGGATCGCGCGCCGGGGGTGGTCCAGCTCGCGCCAGTAGAGGATGCCACGATCCAGATAGGCGCGGGCCAGCCGCGGATCCAGGCTGAGCGCGCGTGTGTAATCATCCACGGCCGCTTCGTATTGTTGCTGGTCCCCGTAAAGGTTGCCGAAGTGGCGATAGGTGTTACCCCGCAAATAATACCACCGCGCCTGCCAGTGCCATAGCCATTGCCGGAGTATCAATGCCAGTGACATGATTCGCTCCTCATCCATCGCCTGTTACAACCGCAGTGAGCGGTGAGTAGTGAGCAGTCATGCGGGGACATGGCGAGTTTCTTATCCATAAGCTGCTATACCCCCCTTTTTCACCGCGCGGACCCCAAAATCGCTACCTGTTCTTTAAACCAGCCCCCAGTCTTCCCGTCCGGCTCACCGCTATTATAAAAGCTTTTGAGTGATTTGTGACATTAGCCATGCCGGCGGTGTATCCTGCTGGACTCCAGGATTTCCCGGTAGACGGCCACGGTTTGCACCGCCACCTGCTGTTGCGTGAAGTGGGCCAAAACGCGGGCCCGCCCGCGCTCCCCCAAAGTCCGGCGATAGCCGGGATCGGCCAGCAGGCGGGCCAGTGCGCCCTGAAGCGCCGCCACGTCCCCTTCAGGGAAAATGAGGCCGGCATCGCCGATCACTTGCGGAATCTCGCCGCAGCTGGAGCCGATCACCGCCACACCGCAAGCCATCGCCTCCACCAACACCCGGCCGAACTGCTCAATCCAGTTGGGCCGCGAGCGCGACGGCAACACCAACAGATCCACCGAGCGGTAAAAATCGGGCATCTCCGCCGAGGGGATGAAGGGCCGGAAGGTCACCCGCTCCGCCAATCCTAAGGTGGTAGCGAGCGTCTGGAGGTATCCCTGCTCCGGGCCGCCTCCCAACAACGTCACCCGCCAGTCACCAGGCAGCCCGGCCAGCGCGGTCAACAGCAAGTCGGCCCCTTTTTCCGGCACAAAGCGCCCGGCATAGGCGATATGGGGCGCTGATTCCGGCCGGGACGGGGGCGGCGCAAAGACCTGCGGGTCCACGCCGAACTGGGGGACGATTGCCAGGGGCCCGGCGTAGCCTTTAGCACGCCAGACTTCCACGGCGGTCGCATTGCCAACCAGAGCGTACTCGCAATGGCGCAAGTTATACCGCTCCCACCAGGCAAACGGCGGTGGATAAGTGCGCTGTAAGTTCTGCCAGGAGAACCAGAGCGTTTTAGCGCCGGCCCGGCGGGCCAGGAGGTTGGCGTGAAAAGTGGCGAAATTGTAAGGTTCCTCGTCCAGATGGACCAGTTCCGGCCGGACCTCGCGCACCAGCTGCCCGAAGGTGGGGTAAAAGTGCAGGTGGAACTGGCCGTTCAGCGCCAGCGGCAGCACGACCAGCCGGTACCCCTGGGTATGGCTTCGCTCCAATGGAATGACACCGCGCTCGTCCCGCCAGGACGGCGGCACCGCAACGACCAGTTCCAGATTTGGGGTCGCCGCGATTTCCTCCAATTTACGCTGGTAGGCCCCGACAATACAGGCCTTGGAAAGCATCAGGACTCGCACAGGATCGGTTCTCTCTTAATTCCAGGTTACCGCAAGTATACTGCAAGCAGGGCAGGAAGAAAAGGCCTTGAGGATAATTTGAGGTATAATTCAGGCCAGGCAGTCAACTTTAAACTTTAGACTTTAAACTTTTATGGAAAAACCGGGTTGGGGAATAAGGGCGCATCTTGAAACCATTCCGCCAGAGTGGGATGGTCGTATTGCCTTTGTGATTTCACAGGTAGCCAGCCCGCCGATGCAGGCACTGGCCGGCATCGTGCTGGTCGGTTTAGAGCTGCGGAGCGGGACGGCCTGGGCGTGGCTGGGTTTCTTCCTGCTGGCGGCAGTCCTGGCTCCGCTGTTTTACGTTTTGCTTTCCATTAAGCGGGGCAAAGTGAGCGATCTGGACCTGCGAACCCGCGAGCAGCGCACCGGGCCGATGCTGGTCACCATCGGGAGCCTGACGCTCGCCAGTTTGATCGTGTGGCTGGCGGGCGCGCCACGCTTGATGGTGACGCTGGCGTTTGCCTGCAGCGCGGAAATGGTGGCCCTCTTCCTGGTCACCCGCCGGTGGAAGATCAGTATGCACAGTGCAGCCGCGGCCGGCATCGCCGCCATCGCCTGGAACCTGCTGGGCCCCGTAGCCTGGCCGTTCGCATTGCTGGTGGTCCTGGTGGCCTGGTCGCGGGTGCGGCTACGGCAGCACTCCGTGGCGCAGACCATTCTCGGCGCCCTGCTGAGCATGGCCATCTTTACTACGATCTTTTGGCTGGGCAGCCGTTAAGACGCGGGAAGTCGGCCACGCTGGTCTGTCTGCCCGCTGGAAGTGAGCTTAGAGAGCAGATCGCCACCCGCCAGCCGGGCCCCCGGTTCTATGTGGAGAGCAAGCGGTGTTGCTCTACAATGGCAGCCGGCGAGAATAACCGGACGTTCTCCGCGATTCTCCGTAGTTGACTATCCACCGATTCAGCTGAAACACCAGCGGGAGCATAAGCCACGTAAAGAACGTGGGAGGTCGCTGGGGAAATGGGAGACCGATCATCCTGCCCGTAGATTATTGAGCAGCAAATCCCCCCCGCATCGCGCATGATCATGTCGCCCGCGCGAATGACTTTGGAGGCCCCATCCATCTGGGTCATCTGATCGCCTTCTCGTGATACATCTATCAAGACCGGGTCGCGCAGTTTCGCAGCATCGTGTCCCGCGGTCAGTATTAGCGTCTCCACCTCCGCCATAAAGTTGGAATCTACGGCCGGAGAGACGTTCGGAAGGTTTTTCCCCTTCCACACGATGGACTCGACCTGCAGCTGTACGTGATAGGTCTTGTTGAACCGTCTATAATACCGGCTATATTCTGACATCACGGGAAGCGACAGGAGGTCTTGCCGGGTCAATCCCTGGTAGTGTTCTCTCAAGTGCGCTTCCGTTGCCCGTTTGCGCTCATCCAATTCGGGAGAGACGCGAGTATTGTCTACCCCCGAAATTTCCAGCAATCCAATGATTGCTCCGGGGTGAGATGTTCGCCAGGCATCGGTCGCTGAAATCGTCAACATATCCATCTCCAGGCCACAGCCAGGGTCAACTAACGGCCAGACCTCCAGGTCCAGTGGTGCTCGGTTGTTTATTTAGAGTAACCCGTATACCCAGACTGGAAACAGAGCTGGCAATCCGCTCCGTAAAGGCCCTGATCGCCGCGTGCTACCAGGCGTAAGCCTCCGGTGCTTCGCCACCGGGGCCGGGCCAGATCTCATCCAGTCGCTTGAGTGCTTCAGCGGAAAGCTTAATCTCCAGAGCGCGCAGACTGCCCTCCAGCTGTTCCATCGTGCGCGGCCCGATGATCGGCGCGGTGACGACCGGGTTGTGCAACAGCCAGGCCAGCGCCACATCGGCCGGTTGTTCCCCGAGCTCGGCGCAGAAGGCCTCATAGGCTTCCAGCTGCGGGCGGTGTTTCTCAATCATCTCTTGCTGGCGCTTGGAGGTCCGTCGCCCCTCGCTGATCTTTTGTAGCGCCCCGCCGAGCATCCCGCCCGCTAAGGGACTCCACGGGATCAGCCCCAGGCCGTAGGTACGGCAGACCGGGATCATCTCCAGCTCAATCATGCGGGCGTTGAGGTTGTAGAGGCTCTGCTCGCTGACCAGCCCCATGAAATGGCGGACCCTGGCCTCCGCCTGGGCCTGGACGATGTGCCAGCCGGCGAAGTTGCTGCTGCCGACGTAAATCACCTTGCCGGCCTGAACCAGCTGCTCCATCGCCTGCCAGATCTCCTCCCAGGGGGTCTCGCGGTCAATGTGATGCATCTGGTACAGGTCAAGGTGATCGGTTTGCAGCCGGCGCAGGCTTTCGTCGCAGGCGCGCCGGATGTGATAGGCCGAGAGCCGCCCCTCGTTAGGCCAGTCGCCCATCCGCCCGAAGACTTTGGTCGCCAGGACGATCTTCTCACGGCGACCGCCGCCCTGCGCCAACCAGCGCCCGATGATCTGCTCGGTCCACCCCTCGCCCACCTTCCAACCGTAGACGTTGGCGGTATCAAAGAAATTGATTCCCAGCTCCAACGCGCGGTCCATGAGCGCGAAACTGTCGGCTTCGCTGGTCTCCGGTCCAAAATTCATCGTCCCCAGGCAAAGCCGGCTCACCTTCAAGCCGGTGCGACCCAGATTAGCGTATTGCATGGTGCTCCTCCCTTTGAAAATAGAAACCAGTTAAGGAGTGAGCAGAGAGCAGCCGGTAGAAGTTCCTGTCTCCTGCTCACTGCTCACATTTTCATTCATCCCCCGGCTGGTGAACGCCAGGTCATGGGGAATTCCCTTGAAAATAACGCGCTGAGTTTGTAGTCAGGCGCTTTAGCGCCGTCTTAGCCGCGCTGAAGCGCGTCACTACGAACCCATTTTCATCCCCCGGCTGGTGAACGCCAGGGGAAGTATTCGCCGGCCGCTCAGTCTTCTGCCTACCGAAACCGGCGTTTGCCATTTACCGCCGTCCGTTATCCCAAATTTTATTTGGGATAACTTGGGATATTTTGGGTTTCCATTCAGGGAGTGACGTGCTGCAAAAGCTGCTGGCCCCGGCTCTATTTAGACACGGGACCCTGTTTGCCGCTCATCGTCTCCACGCGGACCTTGAGGATACCCACGCCCTCCAGCTTGCGCTGGGTCAGCTCGGCCCGTTTGACCGGCTCCGGGTCTGGCTCCAGCTGGTCAATCATCAGCGTCAGCGCGTGGCGCTTTTCCTCCAGGTCCTCTATCCACTCGGCCTGACCCCGAAATTGCACGGTACGGTAGGCGTGATCGCATTGACCGGGCAGGTAGCCGCGATCCTCCAACACCTGCCCCCAGACGGTAGGGTTGGCTCGCAAATAGTCCACTTTCTTGCCCTGGCGCGCGCAGTGGAAGTAAAAACAGCGCTGCTCCTGATCGTAGGCGTAATTCATCGTGACCAGGTAGGGCTCGTGGTCCTGGCACAACGCCAGCGTCAGGAACTTTTGGCCGCGAATGACCGCCAGCAGCTCTGCGGGATCGGTGATCGCCTTTTCTGCCCGTCGCAGGTGATAGGGAGAGCTCATGGGGATGCTCCTCAGCTTTGCGATGAGACTAAAGCGAGTCAGCGCTCAGGCAAACCGGCCACGTTGAATGCCCGCGCTGACTCGCTCATCGGCTCGTTTAGGGCGCAATTTGGAGATAGACGGCGGCCGCGTACCCTTCCTTGCCGTCGGCCGTGCGCACTTTGAGCCACTGATCCGTCTGGCCCACTTTGGCGCGCACGTCGGCCTCCGGATCTAACGCGGTCAGCAGATCGCCGTTCCTGGCCTGGACGACCACGTTGCCGCTGATGTTGGGCGTGTCGCGGACGTTGAGGTAGCCCACCTCCGGGCTATTGACCTGGAGCTTGAGCCCGCCGCTGGCCGGCGGCTGGGTCGGCTGGGCGCTGCCCGCCAGGGTCAAATAATCGGCGGCCACGAACCCTTCTGTCCCGTTGGAGGTCCGTATGTGGAGCCACTGCCCGGCCTGGCCGACCTTGGCCCGGACGTCGGCTTCCGGATCCAGTGCGCTGACCTCGGAGGTATGCGCCGCGGTGATGATCACTGCCGCATTGACGTCGGGGCTGCTGCGGACGTTGACGTAGCCCGCCTCCGGGCTGTTGACCTGCAGCACCAATCCCGGCGACGTGGTAGGCGGTGGCGTGGTCGGCAGCGGGGTCGCTTCAATGGTGACCGGCGGGAGTGTGGGCCGCGGCGTCGGCGTGGCAAAGGGGGTGCTGATGAGGGGGGGCTCGGTGATCTCTGGCGTTGCCGTCGGCTGCGGTGTGGTGCCCCGCTGGATCAGCAGAGCGATCACGGCCGCCACCACGATGATCAAGGCTACCGTCGCTACCATTACCCAGGGCCAGAGCCGCGAAGCCGGCAATCCCGGCATCGGCAGCATCCCCTCAAATGGCCGGAGCACGGTGGAGGGGTACTCGCCAGTGTGTTCATAGAGATAAGTCCCCCAGACGCGGAGGATCGCCCGCAGCTGTTCACGTTGCGGGGGCTCTCCGACGATTGCCCCGGCCTCGCGGGCCTCCGTAATCAGTTTGCGTACCCGCTCCAGTTCCACCGCCCCAGGCTGTTCGGCCAGCAGCTTCTGCAGGGCTTGATGTTCGGCAAGCAAGGTCTGGAAATCGCTCATCCTCACCTCGGCTGTTTAAAGAGTCTGGTTGTCGCGCCGTCTTGTATCAGGGGAGGCGTTTCAATCCCGGGCCTGAAACTGCCCCCTGACTACTTCAAGATATAGTAAGTTCCGCGCTTATCGCCCACTTTGAGCAGCACCCCACGTTCTACCAGGTCCGCCAGGTCCAGGCGCAGCGTCTCCGGGCTGACGTCAGAACAGAGCTGCTGGTATTCACGATTGGTAATGCGGCCGTGCTGCTGAATGTAGGTCAAGGCCTTGTCCTGTCGTTCGTTCATCGTGGTGGCCGGACCGGCCGGGCGCGCCAGCGGTGCGCGCTCCCGCACATTGCGGAAGGTCACAGTGAAAGTAGACTCGGTGGCGCGGAACTCCGGGACCGGATGGCCGGCCCGCACCATCTCCTCAATCATCAAATCCACCCCCAGCCCGAGCTCTTCAATGTAGCCCCATTGAAAGAGGCCGTGCACGATGCGCGGGTTGCGGGAGAAATGTTCCTCCACGATATTGTCCACCGTGATGTAACCGGGCAGTCCACCGGGGCTGGAAATCTCCAGCCGGTCCGTGTAGAGCCGCACCTCCACGCCGCGCCCGCGCAGCCGGTAATCGCGGTGGGCCATAGCGTTGACCAGGGCTTCGCGGATGGCAGCCGGCGGATATTCCCATTGCTCCTCACGCTCCAGGCCGCGGACCACGGCCCCGCGCCGCAGCTCTTCCTGGAGCAGCTCCCAGGTGCGTTGAATAATGTGCGGCAGCGGGCCGTTGACCTCCACCCGGCGGCCGTAGCCCGGTTCGCCGCTTTCGCCGCGGCCCGGTACAGTGCCCAGAAAGCGCACAAAAAGCAATCCACTGCGCGGGATAAACTGCTGCGGCTGCTTGCCAAAGAGCAACAGCCCCGCCACGGTAGGCTCTCCTTGCGCCGTGAGCCAGTCGCGTTCCACGAGCAGCTCCCCCAAGGGCTGGGTGAGCGGCGCGTGCTGCCGTTCCTCCCATTTGGCGACAAATTCCGCCAGCACCGCTTCGTCCAGATCGGCGCGGGTGGCACCAGGGACCGGTTCCGCTTCGTAATCCCCCGAAGAGCGCGACGAGACCAGGCTTTGCACCTGTTCGCCGGTCAACGGGCGGTTTTCCGTCCCGGTACGGACCAGGATTCGCCCATCGGCCAACGTATGGAGTTGGGTGCTGCGCCGCACCAGCCCGACGAAAACGAACGCTCCGCCCGCCTCCACCTGCTGCCATTCCACCGGAACAGGGGGCCGGCAGAGCGTCTCGGCCCGGCGCACGGCCACGTTGAACTCCTCCGGGAAGACGCCCTCCGTGGGATGCCCGCTTTCATCCACGCCGACGTACACGGATCCGCCGTCGGCGTTGGCGAAGGCGACCAGCGTCTCGGCCAGCGTCGTCGGGTTGGCGTCCGGCAGGAGCGCCGTCAGTTGGCCGGAACCGGGATGCAATGGGTTCATCGGACGCTCGCGTTGATTTTCACTTACTCTCCGTTGCCCAGCCGCGCCACCGAAGCGACCAGGTCGCCGGCTTGCAGGTTCATCAGCGCGGACCCCTGGGCCGTCCGTTTGGTCTGCGGGATGTCGGCGACTTTGGTGCGCAGGACAATGCCGTTCTGCGACATGATCGTCAGCTCGTCCTTGGACTGAACCATGCGGGCCGCTACTACCGGACCGGTCCGCTTGGAGATCGGGAAGACGCGGATGCCTTTGCCCCCGCGCCGCTGTTGTGAAACCTCGCTGACCGGGATCCGCCGACCGTAGCCCAGGGCCGAGACGGTGAAGAGCTCGCCTTCGGGTTCCACCACCACCATGCTGGTCACGGCGTCCCCCGCTTGCAGCTCCATGGCCACAACTCCCGCCGCCGCTCGCCCCATTGGGCGGGCGTCCTCCTCCTGGAAGCGGATCCCCTGGCCCTGCTCGGTGACCAGGAGCAGCTCTTGGTTGCCCGTGGTGACCTGGACCCAGCCCAGCTCATCGCGGTTGTCCAGCTTGATGGCGAGGACGCCGCCGCGCGTGGCGGTGATCTCGCTCAGCGCCATCCGCTTGATCCGCCCCTGGCGTGTCGCCATGGCCAGAAAGTGGGATTCGTCAAATTCGCGCACGGAGACGACTGCCGTCACCCGCTCGTCGTTGCCCAGGTTGATGATCCCGGCCAGCAGCGAGCCTTTCGCTGTGCGGTCGGCGGCCGGGATCTGGAAGACCTTTTCCTGGTAAACTTTGCCCTTGTCGGTGAAGAAAAGCAGCGTCTCCAGGGTGGTGGCCGAGAAGAAATAGAGCACGGCGTCTTCATCGCGGGTCGTCATGCCGGTGACGCCGCGTCCACCGCGCCCCTGCGCCTTGTAGGTATCCGCCGGCACCCGCTTGATGTAGCCTTTTTGCGTAATCGGGATCAGGACGCGCTCTTCGTGGACCACGTCCTCTTCTTCAAATGAACCGGCGGCCTCGGCGATAATCCGGGTACGGCGCGGATCGGCATACGTTTTCTTGAGCGCCTTGAGCTCTTCGCGGATCAGCGTGCGCTGCCTGACCGGCGAGGCCAACAACTCCTCCAGGGCATTGATCTCCTTCAGCAGCGCTTCGTACTCGTCTACCAGTTTTTGCCGCTCCAGCGCCGTCAGCCGCCGCAGCTGCATATCCAGGATGGCCTGGGCCTGGATCTCGGTCAGCTTGAACTTCTCCATCAGCGCTTTACGGGCCGTATCCACGTCCGCCGCCTCGCGGATCGTCTTGATGATCGCGTTCAGGTGATCCAGGGCGATCAACAGCCCTTCCAGGATGTGGGCGCGGGCGCGGGCCTTCTCCAGGTCAAAGCGCGCCCGGCGGGCGATAACGTCCAACCGGTGCTCCAGGAAAATCAACAGGCTGCGCTTGAGCGGCAACAGGCGCGGCTCACCCTGGACCAGGGCCAACAGTTGCATCCCAAAGGTGGATTGCAGGGGGGTGTATTTGTAGAGCCGGTTGAGCGCTTTGTGGGGCTGCGCGCCGCGCTTCAGCTCAATGATGATGCTCATGCCGCGCTTATCCGACTCGTCGCGCAGATCGCTGATCTCGTCCAGCTTGCCGTCGCGCACCAGCTCGGCGATCCGCTCCAGCAGGCTGGATTTGTTCAGCTGGTAGGGGATTTCGGTGATCACGATGCGGTAGCGGCCGCCCTTGATCTCTTCAATGTTGGCGATGGCACGCATGGTCAACTGGCCGCGCCCGGTGGCGTAGGCCTGCACAATCGCCTCGCGGCCCAGGATCAGCCCGCCGGTGGGAAAATCCGGCCCAGGGATGAACTTCATGAGCTGCTCTACGGTGATTTCGTCCTGCTCGTCCCAATGATCCAGCAGGTAGACCAGCGCGTCCACGACCTCCCCCAGGTTGTGGGGGGGGATGTTGGTCGCCATGCCGACGGCGATGCCGGCCGAGCCGTTGACCAGCAGATTGGGCAACTTGGCCGGGAGCACGGTTGGCTCCTTTAAGGTCCCATCAAAGTTGTCGGTCCAATCTACCGTTTCTTTCTCAATGTCGTTCAATATTTCCATGGCGATGGGAGCCAGCCGGGCTTCGGTGTACCGCATAGCGGCCGGGGCGTCGCCATCAATGGAACCAAAGTTACCCTGCCCATCTACCAGCATGTAGCGCATGGAAAAATCTTGCGCCAACCGGGCCATGGCCTCGTAGACAGCCACATCGCCGTGCGGATGGTACTTACCCAGGACTTCACCGACCACGCGGGCCGATTTCTTGTAGGCGGTATTGGGGCGCAGCCCCATGTCGTACATGGCGTAGAGAATGCGCCGCTGGACGGGTTTGAGGCCATCGCGGGCGTCGGGCAACGCCCGCGCCACAATCACGCTCATGGCGTAGTCTAAGTAGGCCGTCCGCATCTCATGCTCAATATCCACCGGCTGGGTTTTATCGGCAGGGGATGGTGCTGGCGCTACGGGTGTCGTGGTTGTGTCGCTCAAAGAATCTCCTCCACACGTTCGGTACAGAAATATTATACCGCAAAGAGATGATAGGGGAAGGGGACGGGTGCAAAAGGTTTATCCACCGACAAAAAAACGGCCTGGCGAAGCGTCAGACCGTTACAGGCCAGAGGCAAACCTTCAGGGCAGCAACCCGACCAGCTCAAGCCGGCTTGGTCGTTTCTTGCGTTGAAGGCTGACTTTCGGTCCCTTCAGCGCCTTCCGGCTCCTCATCTTCCCATCCAATGATCCAGACTGCCAGCCCGGCCACAGCGACCGTCGCCACAATCAGCGCCCCCCACTGCCCTGGCAACAGCCCCACGTCGCGGGCCGACCAGACCAGGATGGCGACCATGCCGATCGCCAGGACGATCCAGGAGGACCATTGCGGATGTTGTTGGACAAATTGCTTGATTTTTTCCATGATTGCTCCTCCAATAGTCAATCAGTCTTTAGTTGTTTAGATGGTCGTAAACGTAGCGCCAACGGCAGCCGCCTAAAACGGTTTGCGAATCAGATCTTCGCGCAGTTGTTTGACCATCACACTCTCAGTCGCCAGATGCGCCTCGGCCACCACCTGCCGCCAGACTTTGGGCAACGCAGCGACCGTCCGCTGTTCGTATCCAAAGGCTTGCCAATAGGCGACCAGTTCGGGGCTGGGATTGAGCGGCAGGAATAGCATGGAGACTTCGCACAAAAGAGCCTGGCCTTCCTCTTCCATGGCGGAAATCAACGCCTGGCCGGCCGCCATGCGGTCCACCGTTGGCGCGAGCAAGAAATCGGAGACCCGAATTACCAGGTTTTCCACCTGCCAGCCCACCAGACCCACGGGCTGCTCCTCCACCTCGGCCAGCAAGAAGCCAATTTGGCCGAACCGTTCAGCTACATTTTCCGGCGTGACCGGCGGTTTGCCCAGCCGGGCCCGGTTGACGAAATCGGCAATGGCCTGGGCGTCCTTCAAACGTGCTCTCCGAACCTGGATCTCGGCTGCCATGGTTTCTCCATATGACATATGACTGACGGCTGTGTTCATTATACCCCTATTCGGCAGATGTACAAAAGTGGCTTGACAGACTCCCCCTTTATGTTACAATCATCTTCGTCGCCCTCATCGTCTAGAGGCCCAGGACACAGGCCTTTCAAGCCTGGTACAAGGGTTCGAATCCCTTTGAGGGCACCAACAGCGCGCTCCTTAGCCAACGGAGCGCGCTGTTTTTATGGCGAGAAGCCGGCCGGGAACCATGGGGAACGAGCGGATGGAACTGCGACGTGATTGGACGTTGGCCTTAGATGTGGACGCCGTGTTGCGTGGGCAGGGCGCCGATCCGGCCGTGATCCGGGCGCGCCGTCCGGCCTTGCTGGCACTGGCCGAGCGGGCGCTGGCCGCCGGGCTACCGCAGTTAGCGCCGGCAACTCTCTCCCGGCGGGTGGTGGTGCAGGAATTTTCCCACGAGCGCCTGGTTCTGGCCGGCGGCGCGGCACTGACGGGGCCGCTGGTTGCGCGCCAGCTGGCGGGCGCTGGCGAAGTGTTCGTCTGTCTCCTCACTATTGGCCCGGCGCTGGAGCAATGGAGCAGCGCCGCTTTCGCCACCGACCCCGGCTACGCGCTGGCGCTGGATGGTTTAGCGAACGCGGCCGTGACTGCGCTCACTGAGGCCGTCTGCGCCTGCCTGGCGGCCCAGGTCGCCGCCGAGGGACTGCGCACCACCATCGCCTTGAGCCCGGGACTGGAGGGCTGGCCGGTTGACGTGGGGCAACCGCAGCTCTTCGCGCTGCTGGAGGCAACTCAGGTGGGTGTGGTTCTGACGCCAGAGGCGCTGATGCTCCCGCGCAAGTCCGGCTCGTTTGTCATGGGGATAGGTCCGGCCGTGGACCGCGCCGGCGAGCCGTGTGACTACTGTTCCCAGCGCGCGACCTGCCGCCATCGCAGTCAGGCGTCAGGCATCACGAGTCAAAAGCCTCATGGTGCTTGACGCCTGACGTTTGAGCTACTCGGCGTGCCGCTTGCCCAATTTTTCCTGGAGTGTTAGCAGCTCCTGGGTCAGCCCTGCGCTGAGCAGCCGGGCCTGTTCCGGCCAGGTGGCGACATGCCGGCCGCGCAACCCGACCTCGGCCAGGATCGCCTGGAGCTGCTCCAGGCTCAAGCGGGCCAGCTGTTCAAAAGTGACCAGGCCGATCCCCTTCAGTAGCGCCGCCGACTTATCCCCAATCCCCCAGATCCGGCGCAGATCATCGGGCCTGACGATGGCGCGCTCTTCCGCGAGGGCGGCCCCCGTCAACGCGAATGAGGTGGCCGCTTCCTGGAGCTTCAAATACCAGGCCGCCGAGTAGCCGGTGATACCATCGGGCGTCTGCACGTTGAGCCACTGGTTGTACTGCCCGATCTTCTGGCGGACCACGGTGAGCGACTCCAGCGCCTTGAGCACCGTCCCATCGGCCACCTGCGTCAGCTGCCCATATTGGACCCCCGGCCCGCTGCGCACTTTGAGCGGCATATCCGGGCTGGTGGCAACCAGGATCGTCGGCGGCAGGGTGGGCGCTGCGCCGCCGGGCAGGCGGAGATACCAGGCCGCGGCATAGCCCACGGTGCCGTCGGCTGTCCGCACCCAGAGCCATTGCTCTTGCTGCCCCAGTTTGCGCCTGGTGATGTCCGCTGGCTCCAGGGCCCCCAGCAGCGTCCCGCCGGGCACCTGCTTCAGCAGGGCAGCCCCCACATACGGCGCAGCCCGCAAGTTAAGGTACCCCACTTCCGGGCTGATGACCTCTACTTGCAGGGAGGGTTGTGCCGGGGGCTCCGGCTGGTCGGGGCGAGCGCCGAACGGGAGCAGATAGGGCGTCGGATCAATCAAGTCGTAGGGATAATCGGTCTCTTTGGCTGCCGTCGCGCCCTTTTTCTTCAAAGAGAAGTGCAGGTGCGCGCCGGCTGAGTTGCCGGTATTGTCGGCCAGACCGATCAGCTGCCCGGCCTTGACGGCCTGTCCCACCGTCACTGTGACCTGCTGGAGGTGCGCATAGATGGTCTCATAGCCATCGGCGTGTTGGACGCGGACCTGGTTGCCGTAAGGTTTGCGGGCCGGATCGCTGTTGCCATCCAACCGCACCTCACTCACAGTGCCCTCGGCGACGGCGTAAATCTCGCTGCCGTTGGGCGCTTGAAAGTCAATCCCCTCATGCCCTGGCAAGCCAAATTTGCTGTAGACTTCCGGGCGTTCGCGGAACTGTTGGGTGATAAACCCGTATTGAGTCGGCCAAACCATACGAAAGGCCATGGGTGGCTCCTTAAATTAAGTGAATAAGTGAATAGTGGGCAGTGATATAGTGAGCAGTGAATAGTGGCAGTCCATTTCTGCTCACCAGTCACGGCTCACCGGGTATCATTATTCTGTTTTGCGCAGGGCACTGAGTGCGGCGGCGGAAGCTTCGCCCATCGCTTTCAGCATCGTCGCGCGCGTTCCAATCGCTTCCTGGACCATCTGGCGGTGCAACTCCCAGACTGCCCGGTCCACTTCGCCGCTCTCGGTAAGCGGGATGCAGACAGCAGTATCGCCATCTAAGGCCACTTTGGTGTAAGCGCGCAGCATAGCCTGACCGGCGCTGGCAATCTGAGCCATATCCGCGTCGTCCTGGATCAACACCGCTGTTTGATTGTGAGGAGTGGTATAGGTCCGCACTTCAATCGTGGTGATGTCGTTGATGAAGGTCTCCACTTTCTGCGCCAGGGCGGCCGCGTACTTTTTGACCGCTTCCTGCAAATTGGTTTCAGCCATTTTCGGGTCTCCTTTCCTGTGTCCTACGCTGAAGTTTTGAATCTGAACATATCTTGACCACTGACCACAGACCACGGACGACGGACCACAGATCACGGTCGGGTTCAGTGGCTTGTCGTCCGTGGTCCATTATACCATCACGCCCCACGCGGGATAGCCGCCCAGGCGGCGAGCACGTCACGCACGAAGCGCCAGACGGCCGGCAGCAACAAAAGCTGGCCGCCGGGCACAGCGGCCTTGGCCGCCAGCCCGACCGCGCCCCCGGCCACCGTTGCGATCAGCTGCAGCCAGGCCGCCCGCGAGGCCAGCGCCGTCTCCACGGCTTGCAGGTGCAAATGCTGAGCGGTAGCGCCGGCCGGTTCCGCCCAGGTGGTGCGAAAATCGCCGGTCCAGTTGACCGTGGTCAGGCCGATGGGAGCACCGCCCCATTCAGTCTGCACGTGCGCGTAGTGGGCCAGGATCCGGCGCGCCTCTTCGACGAACGCGGTCCACTCGCTGGTAGCCTCCCGTTCGGCCGGGGGCGCTGGTGCACCGGCGCTCCCGAAAGCGACCGGTTGCTGGACCCGTGCCAGCGCCGCCTCCAGGTCGCGCGTAGGCCCGACCAGCGGCGGCGCTACCTCTGCGCCCCCGGCAAACGAGAGGGGAGATCCCACCTGTGCCAGCGCGTGCCGGGCCGCTTCCAGGTCCGCGCAGCGCTGTTGCAGGGTCGCCTGCTGTTCAGCCAGCGCGCGGGCGGCTGTTTCCGGTTCGGCCTCCAGCCGGACGGTCCATAACGGTTCCGCCGGCCCGGCCGCGACCTGGCTAAAAGCAGTGCCGGCCGGTGCCGCCCCGCGCCACAGGCCCAAAGGATCCGCTAAGGTGGTGCCGGCCAGAATGAAATCAGCCATGCCTTCTCCTGAAGTCAGTCATTGGGTTGCTCAGTCGCCGGGCGTGAGTCCGGCCAGCGACTGGCGTTAGACTTTTAGCGTGCTGAGCAGATCCGTCGCCAGTTTGGCCAGCGCCGACAGGAGTTGCGCCCGGTTCTCCTGGGCCGCTTTGACCGTCGCTAAGTGGATCTCCCACAGGTCGCGGTCCACACCACCGGTTGCTTGCGCCGGCACGAAAACTTTGGTATCGCCGTCAAAGGTAATGCGAGTGTAGGCGCGGAGCGTCGCCTGGCTCGTAGCCTGCGCCCCGGCCTGTGCCGTGGCGGCCAGATCGGTGGTAGTGTAGGTCTCCACCTCCAACGTGGTGATCTCATCGGCGACCTTGCTCAACGCGGTAGCCAGCTGTGCGGTGAATTTCTTGAGAGAGCCCGTTAACTCGGTGAATTGATCGCCCAGGCCGAAAGCAACGGCGCTCATCTCTACCTGAGGCGTGGGCGCAGCGCTTGGAGGAGCCGTCGTCGCAGCGGCCGGCGCCGGGGTCGCGGCGGCTTTGGACTGAGCCTTGGGCTGGAGAGCCGGCACGCTGACAACACCGAGTGAGGGACGTGCCTGCGGTTTCTCCTTCGCGGCGGCAAAGGGGATGCGCGCCGCCGGATCGCCGAGCACTACGTAGGCGCGCGCGTCGTTGTTGGCAGTCCACAGCTGCGCCAGCTCGTAATCGCTGACGTAACCGGGTGTCCACTGGAGCTCATCCAGCGTGGCGCTGAGCGCCGAGCTCATGTCCGCGTAGCGCAGATTGAAGCTGGGATCGGTCGCCAGCCCGACCGGCTCGCCGTTGAGTAGTTTGCGCAGCAGGGTGATGAAAGCCTGATTGTCCAGGCTGCCGCTGGCGGTCACAAACGAGTACCCCCAGGCCCGTTCCACGTGGCCGATCACGGCTAACGCGCCCTGGCTGAGCATCCGCTGGGGCAGGGCCGCCACGAAGCTCTGCGGCGCGATGGGGGCCCGCGCTTTGAAGGCCTGGCGGGCGAACTGGTCCAACCTGGGTGTTCCGGCCCCGTAGCAGGCGAAGAAGAGCGCCATCAACCCTAAGAGATTCTTATCGCCCAGGTCTTCGGCGGCAAAGTAGTGGTCAGGGCTGATGCCGCCGCCGGGACCGGGCCAATCCTGGCAGAGCAGCGCGCCCTGGCAACGGCGCTGCCGGTCGGGATCGCTCAGGGAGAACTCCATGCCGTGGCTGGCGGTCATCAGCAACGCGGGCGTCTGGGCTGGATCGCCGCCGAGGAGCCGGGCCAGCTGCGCTTTCGTGGCCTTCTTTTCGCCCAGAAACGGTTGGAATTGCCACTCCAGCTTAAGGGGAATCTCGTTAGCCGGGGCAGGCTGTTGCAGGTTCTCATAGAGCGGTTGGACCAGATATTGGGCGCTGAGTTGCGTGGCCTTGTCGCCGGGGGTGGCGACGCCCCAGAAGGCCATCCGGCGGTCCAGTTTGACTTTGCCGGTCTCGGCCAGGACAACGCTCTGCGCGTAGCGGGCGTAGGCTTCCAGGTTATCGCCGAAATCCAGCCGCCCAACGCCGCGCATCACATCCAGCTGGTACTGAAACTCGTAAGGGATCTCCTCCGGGCTACCGACGAGCAGGACGTAGAAGGGCATCTCGTCCGGCTCAGCCGGCCCTTTGGTGATTTCCGGCGTCTGGTGCTTGAAGAACTGGTCCAGCCGCTCGCCGGGCCGGTAGCCCTGGCCACCTTCAAAGACCCGGTAGCGCGGGCCGGCCTGTTCCTGCCGCAGTTTCAACAGCGGTGCCAGCGCTGCTTTGATCGCCTCCCGGCGTTGCGCATCCATCGCCGCCGGGAAGACCACGGCCCAGCCGGCCTGGTCCAGCCGGAGTGGGTCCACCCCTTCCTTGACGGGGAACCGGGCCTGCCGTTTGAGGTCCAGCTGGCCGCGCCGCTCTTGCTCGGCGGCCGTCTCGTCGGCGCTCTCCGGCTGTGGCGCTCCTGCCAGCGCCGCCAGCGCGGGGGGCAACGTCGCCGGATCAGCCCGGCCCTGGATCAACTGCGCCAACGTGGCGCTGTTCAGTGGCGGTAGCGCGTAGGCGCCGGTCTCGCCGTTGACCCCGTTAAAATAGAGTTCACCCTCAAAAACGTGCTCCAATTCAATGCGGTCCAGTTTACCAGCCATGGTCCTACCTCCTTGAAAATAATCCATTAACTTTTAGTTGCCTGGTCACCAGGCAAAAGTAGCGTGGCGCAAACTTTAGTTTGCGGTCTTGGAACAGACAAAAATTTGTCCCCCATTTTCATCTTCCCGCCGGTTGCCCCTGGTCCCTGGCGGCCGGCAACCGCACGGCCGGGTCGCCCAGAATGATATAGCCACGTGCATCGTTGTGGGAAGTCCACAGCTCGGCCAGCCGGTAGGGGTTGGTAGTATCGTCATCCAGCAGCGGGACCAGCTCGGTGGCGAGTGCGGCGTAGCGGACGTTGAAGAAATCCATGGCCGAGCCGATGGGATGGCCGGCCAGCAAGCGATCCAGCGCCGCGGCGAAGACGGAGACGTATTGCCCGCTGCCGCCCCCCTGGGCCGGCGGGCGGGCGGCCGAAAGGCTCAAGAACGAGTTGCCCCAGGCCCGCTCCACGTGGCCCACCACGGCCAGCGCGCCGTTGGGAATACCCAGCAGGGCACAAGGCAGATCGGCCGTAAATGCGGCGGGCGTGAGCACCTGGCCCTGCTTTTTGAACTCAGCCCGGTAGTAGTCGTCGTAGCGGGGCGTGCCCGCGCCGAAACAGGCGAAGAAAAAGGCGATCATCCCCCGGAGATTGATTTGAGCGCCCGCCTGCCGGACATCGTCGCCGGTGAGATAGACGGCGGGCGGGAGCGTGCCGCCCTGACCGTCCCAATCGGCACAGACCAGCGCCCCCTGGTAACGGCGCTGCCGCTCCGGGTCGTCGCTGCCAAATTCCAGGCCGTGGCTGGCCGTGAAGAGCAAGGCCGGCGGGGAGCCGGTCGCCAGCGCTGCCAGCAAGCGCGCCTTGCGGGCTTCCGGTCCCTGGACCAGGTCTACCTGCCACGGGGAGCCGGGCGCATGGAAGTGGTCGTAGAGGGGCTGCACCAGGTAGCGGCTGCTCAACTCGGTCGCCTGATCGCCGGGATTCTGTACGCCGAAGAAGAGCGCGCTGGGCGACTGGGTAAACCCCGGTTGCTCGGCGGCGACGACGTTCCGGGCATACTGAGCGTAAGCCGCCAGATCGTCGCCGAAGTCCAGCCGGCCGACGGCGTACTGCACGTCCAGCTGGTACTGGAATTCGTAGGGGATCTCCTCCGGGCTGCCGACGAGCAGCAGGTAGTAGGGGACGCCGGTCGCGCCGGGATCGGCCGGCTTGCTGGGATCGGCCCCGTAGCGCCCGAGGAAGTCGCGCGCCGTCTCGTTGGGGCGGTACCCCCGCCCGCCGGAGTAGATTTGGAAGCGCGGCTGGTCTCCGGCCTGAGCGCCCACCAGTTGCTGGCGCCAGTCCAGCAAGGGTTGCAGCGCCTGCTGGATGGCCTGTTGGCGCGCGGCGGGCATTCGTGCCGGGAAAACGATGCCCCAGCCGGTCTCCTCAAGTTTGGTTGGATCCACCCAGGGGACCACACCTAAATCTTTCACGACGTCTTCCAGGTGGTCCAGCCAATCGCGTAAGAGCTCCAGCACTGTGTCCCAGGGGGGCGCGCTCAGCGCGGCCAGACCGGTTTGGAGGGCCGCCACCATGGCCGGCCAGGACGCCACCTGCCCGGAGGCCGTGAGGGGTGCCAGCGCATTCCACAGTGGCTCCAGGGCAGTCCCCGCCGGCTCTGGCAAGGCCGCCAGTTCATTCACCAGGGTGCGCAGTGCGTTGAGGCTGAACCCCTGGTTCCCGGCTGCCGCTTTGAGTGCCTCTATCGGCAGCAAGTCCAGGGCTCGCGCCAGCGCCGCCCGCCAATCGGCCGGCGACCTGATCCCCTGCTCCAGGGCCCGCGCGGTGCTTTGATCCAGCTCACTGGCCTGCAAGCCGGCGATGAGGTGGCGGGTGGCCCACTTCAGGCTTTCTTTTAACCCGGCGCTCTCGTCCGGCGGCTCGGCCAGCAGCAGGGCGGCGAGCTCCTGGCTACGCCGCTCCAACAGCAGCTTGAAGATCAACCGCAGCTGCCCTTCGGGATCCTGGCGGAGCTGGTCCGCCAGGGCCTGCACTCGGCCTGGCGTCTTCAGTTTAGGCCCCAGCAGGAGGTCGGCCAGCTCCTGGGCCAGGTAAGCGGCCCAGCTCTCCGGCGAGGCCAGCTCACCGCTCCAGCTGCGCGTGAGGCTGGTGGCCAGCCGGGAAACCACCTCCAGGGCCTTGTTGACGCCCCGGAGGTCCAGGTCCAGTTTCTTCTTCAGGTCGCGCAGGGTATCGGCCCCGGCAAACCGGGCGTCCCACAGCCGCCCAGCCAGCTCCTCGGCGGTCGTGGGGGGCAGTCCCGGCCTGCCGGTCGCGCCGTTAATTCCGTTGAAATAGAGCTGCTCACCGTTCATGGTCCTCCTATCAATCCAGAAGTGAGGGTTGTTTTGTCGCCCTGCGAGGGGACCGCCTCCCACGAGAGCGCCCAGACGTCGTCAAAATTGCTCAGATAGCGGCGGATGGTCGTGTCCCAGGAGCCGCTGGCGACGTATTTCCCGTCGGGACTGATGGCAACACTCCAGATGAGGTCGGTGTGGCCGCCCAGGAGGGCAATCAGACGGGGCTGCTGGCGGGGAAACTCGCTCAGGTCCCACAAGCGGACATAGCCGTCGCGCGCGCCGGTCGCCAAGGTCCGGCCGTCGGGGCTGAAGGCGACGCTGTAGACGTAGCCCGGATGCTCCAGCGGCGCGCCGACGGTGGTATAGGTGTGCGTGTCCCACAGCCGGACGGTGTTGTCCCAGGAGGCCGTCGCCACATAGCGGCCATCCGGGCTGAACTTGATGTCAAACAGCATGTCGGTATGCCCGGTCAACGTCGCCACTAAGGTCACATCCACCCCGCCTCCCGCTTGAGGCGCAAAGCTCCAGAGGCGGGCCTGGCGGTCGGTGTGAGCCGTGGCGACCTGCTGTCCATCGGGACTGAAGGCTACGGCGTAAACTTCGCCGGTCAAGCCCCCCGTATCCAGCACGGCCACCGAGTGCCAGGTCGTGGTATCCCAAACGATCCCCAGCCGGTCATCGGCGACAGTGACCAGATAGCGGTCGTCGGGGCTGAAGGCGGCATCCTCCACTTCGTTGGCATGGCCGACCAATTCCTGGAGCAGCCGGCCGGTGGTTGGATCCCAAACCCGCGCTTTGGTATCGGCCGAGCAGGTGACCAGGAGGCTACCCTCCTGATTGTAAACCAGGTTCCAGATTTTAGAGAGGGCATCCCAGGCACGCACGGTCTGACCACTATCCAGGTCCCAGATGCGCACCTGACCGTTGTTGTCGCTGGAGGCCAGGGTTTGCCCATCGGGGCTGAAGGCAATCCCCCGCAACCGTGCGGTGTGACCGCTCAGCGTGGAAAGGCGATGCCGGCGCGGGAAATCCAGGTCCCAGACGCGCACCAGCGAATCGCCGCTGCCGGCGGCCAGCGCGGTCTGGTTGGGGTGGAGGGCGACGGTCAGGACGACATTGGTCGGCCCTCCCAGCACGAGCACAGCGTTGGGGGAACGCGCTGCCACGTTCCAGACGCGGATGGTGCGGTCGCGGCTGCCGGAGATCAGGTAGTTGCCGTCGGCGCTGAAGGTCAAAGCGCTCACGGAGGCCGTATGGCCCACAAACGTGACCAACGCCTGCCCGGTGGTCAGGTCCCAAAGCCGGATGGTCTTATCGGCGGAGGCGGTGGCCAGCAGCGCGGCCCGTGGGCTGAACACCACTGCGTTGACCGCATCGGTGTGGGCGGTCAGCGTGTAGAGCGGCGTCGCGGTCACTACCCCGGCGATCTGCTGGATTTCCCAGAGGCGCACCGTTTTATCGTCGGAGGCGGCGGCCAGGTAACGCCCGGTTCGATCAAAGGCGACCCGCCGCACGCGCGCCAGCGGCTCGGTCAGGGTGAGCACTGGCTGCGCGGTGAGCGTCTGGCCGTTGTAAGGCCCCAGGGTCCAGAGCCGCACCAGCCCCCGGTCGTTGCCGCTTTCCACATTGCGCCAGAGCGGGCCGTAATCGCCGCCGGTAGCCAGCAGTTGCCCCCCTGGGCTCAAGGCTACACTGTAGACTTCGTCAAAGGTCTTTTCATCGGTGGGCACCCGCAAGGTGGCCGCCCACCGGCCGGCGACGGTATCCCACAGGCCGACGATGCCGCCGCCCTTGACGCCATCATCGCCGCCGATGGCGAGGAGCCGCCCATCGCGGCTGAGGTCCAGGCTCCAGACGGCGCCTGCGCCCTCCGGCCCTGGCGCGGGAAGGGCCGGCCGGGGCTGGTTCTCCGTCGTCTCCCAGACTTTGACCCCGCCCTGCGCCAGCCCGGCGTAGAGCCAGTGACCATCGGGGCTGTACAGCACCGCATTGACGTTTTGCCTGGTGTCATAACTGAGCCGGAGGGGATAAAAATCGGTGAGGGTCTGCCGGAGCACCAGCTGCGCCTCGGTGGTCTCTATCTGGCCCAGCAAGGGGCGGGAACGCTGGAGCAGTGGATCAATGTGTTGCTCCAAAATCGCCTCGCGCGCCAGGCGAACGCTCTGTTCCTGACTGCTGGCGCGCATGTAGAGCGCCTTGGCGGCCAGCTCACGGGAGTAGACCTGGAGGTTGCCGCGCGCCGCCAGCCACGCCAGGAAAGTCACCACGACGAACACCCCTAAGGCCATGAGGGTAGCAGCCAGCCGGAGCCGCCGAACGCGCTGGCGCACCTGCTCCGCGCGCTGACTGGCCGCCAGGAACTCCTGTTCGTAAGGCTCCACCTCGTCGGGGTTAGCTGCCATCCAGGCCAGCGCTTCCCGGAGTGCCTGCTCCCGGTAGAGGAGCACCGGGCTATGGGTAGTCTGCCACTGCCGGGCCGCCAGGCGCAGCGGCGTCTGGCGGGCGGCCTCCCAGTCGCGGTTGGCATAGCGGATCGGGTCAATCAGCCGGTCGTGGACCAGCTCATACCAGCGCGCGCCGCCGCGAACGTCGCCCCGGATCAGGTGACGCTGCTCCAGTCCATCCACCGCGGCATTGGGCAGGCCGGCGGTGGTCTCCGGGCCGCGCAACGCCAGCCCGCGCGTCCGCATCGGCGTGATCAGCTGCTCGGTGAACCAGTGGCGCAGCTGCCGCTCGCTCACCTTTGTCTGTGCCATGACTTGCTGCAAGGTGCTCTCGTAAAATTCGGTCAGCGCCCGATCCAGATTGCCGTATTGTTCCACTTCGGCCCATTGGATTTGCCGGTCAGGTTGCTCCGGCAGATTTTCCCACAGCCGGCTACAGACCACTTGCAGTTGGACCGGCTCAATGTACGGTCCCAGTACCTCGCTTTCTTCCAGGCCGGTCGGCGTGACGCGGGCCACTTTGATCCGGCGCAGGTCATCCACCAGCTGCTCGGCGATGCCCGGCGCAAAGGGCGTTCCGGCATTCTGGGCCGGCTTTTTTACCGCTTCCAATGCACCGCCCACGCCCAATCGCTCCATGCGGAAGCGAGCGTGGAGCCGGTAGGGGAGCAGGGCCGCGTAGTGATCCACTTCCGCGATGTAATCCTCGCGCATCGTAAAAACGATGCCCAGGTGCGGCAGCGCGTCCAACGCTTCGGCTGCCTGTTCAAAGAAACCCTCGGCTTCCTGCCAGCGGTCGCGGTGCGTGGTGAAAAGTTCCTCAAACTGGTCAAAGATAATCAACGGTGGGCAGCCGCCCGGCTCGCCGGCCGGTGCCGTTGAGCAGCCGGCGGATTCCAGGAAAGAGCGCAAGGTGCTGTCAAGCAGCTGTTCCGGTGGCGTCTCAGCGCCGGCCAGCCCCAACAGCGCGCTGAAGACGAAGATATTACGAACGGCGGCCGGGTCCACGCCAGGAGGTGGGTCGCTGCTCACGCGAACGGTCGGGAAAACCTGGAACCCTTCATCTTCCAGCGCCGGGATGATCTGTGCATTGAGCAGCGAGGTCTTGCCCGCGCCCGATTGCGCGTAGAACAGGACCACCCGCTCCGAAAGGATCAGCGCCAGCAAATCACGTGCTTCCCGGTTGCGCCCGTAGAAATTCTGGCGGTCGCTGCGTTCATATGGTCGCGGCCCAACGTAGGGATTATGCTTCATCAGATAACCTCTTGAAGATGTCTCTTGATATTAAAATCTGTAGGCGCTACAGCTGTGCCAGCCGGTCATCGGCCAGGCGTAACCGCTGGCTGAAAACTTTGAACAAGCCCAGGGCAATTTCCGGATGGCGTTTGATCAGCGCCACGAGCGGCTCCCGGCGGATCATCAGGACTTCGGTGGGCTCCACCGCCACGACGTCGGCTGAGTACGGTTCGTTATCAAAGAGCGACATCTCGGCGAAACATTCATGGGGGCCGAACGTCGCCAACGTGACGATCAGGCCCTCGTCGGCATTGGCCTGCCGCTGGATGACGACCTGACCCCGGACAACGATATACATTGTGTCGCCCCGCCCGCCCTGAGTCAGAATGCGGTGGCCGGCCGGATAAGTCGCCGCTCGGCTAATGCTGGCCAGGCTGCGCAATTCCTCGGCGCTCATGGCCTGAAAGATCGGTACCTCCCGGATGAAATTGAGTTTTTCCTGCAGGCGGGCACGGCCTTTCTCCGCCCGGCGTGCAGTCTCCAGGAATTCCTGCTCGTAAGGCTCCACATCGTCGGGGTTGGCGGTCGCCCAGGCCAGAGCTTCTTCCAGGGCCTGATCGCGATAGAGAAGTTTGGAATTGCGCGTTTCGCTCCACTGGCGGGCAGCGGTACGGAGGGGTGTTTGCCGGACGGTGTCCCATTCCTGGTTAGATTGCAGGATGGGATCTACCAGCCGGTCATGGACGAGCTCGTACCAGCGGCCGCCGGCGCGAATGTCCGCCCGGATCAGGTGATGGCGTTCCAGGGCCTTGACCACGGCATTGGGCAGCCCGGCGGTTTCCTCGGGCCCGTGCAGTACCGCGCTGCGTGTCTTCAGGGGCGTGATCAGCTGTTCACCAAACCACCGCCGTAACCGGCGTTCACTCACCTGGGTTTCCTGTTGTACCTGTTCCAGCACGCCCTCGTAAAATTCGGTTAAAGCCCGGTCCAGGCTGCCATACCGCCGGATGTCTTCCCACTGGATGACCCGGCCGCTCTGCGCCGGCAAGCTCTCCCACAGCCGGTGACAAACAACTTGCAGGTGCACGGGCTCCACGTAAGGCCCCAGGAAGCTCCCCTCAGCAGTACCCCAGGAGGCCGCCGCCCCCAACGGGCGTTGCGGCTTAACCTGACGCAGATCGTCCACCAACTGTTCGGCGACGCCCGGGGCGAAGGGACATCCGGCGGCTTCGGCCGGCCGCCGGATGGCTTCGCGTGCACCATCTACATCCAGCCGCTCCATGCGGAAACGGGCCCGCAGCCGGTTGGGGAACAGGATGGTGTGGGGGTCCAGAGCCGCTACGTGGTCCTCATGCAGGACAAAAACCACGCCCAGTTCCGGTAATGCCTCCAGGGCCGCGGCCACCTGCTGGAAAAAATCACGCACAGCGGTCCCCTGTTCCTGGTGGGTGGTAAAGATTTCCTCAAACTGGTCAAAAATCACCAACGGCGGCCGGGAGCTCATGAAAAAATCCTCTCCCACGTTGGTCTCGCTATGTTCCAGCAGAAAGGAACTCAGGGTTTGCCCACATAGACATTCCGGCGGCGTCTCCCCCCCGGCCAGCGTCATCAGCGTGTTAAAAACAAAGCTGTTGCCGACGGTCGCCGGCTCTACCGTTGGGGGCAGATCGCCGCCGACTCGCGCCGTCGGAAAGACGTTGAACCCTTCGTTTTCCAGGGCCGGGATGATCTGGGCATTGAGCAACGAGGTTTTCCCTGCGCCGGAGGGAGCATAGAAAAGCACGGCGCGCTCGGAGAGAATCAGCGCCAGCAGATCGCGCGTCTCCCGGCTCCGTCCGTAGAAATGCTGCCGATCCGCGCGCTCGTAAGGGCGGGGGCCAAGATAAGGGTTATTTTCCATAAAATCCTCCTGAGCCTGGGCTTCATTCAGGCCGTTGGAAGACGGCAAACAGGTAATCACTGATTAATGGATGATTGAGCTGGTCCAGCCAGTGCCGCCGGTCCCGCCAGCGGACGATGGCGTCCCGGGCGGCTTTCACCCGGCGGCCGGCATCGCCGGTCTTGAGCAGGGTGGGTAACCACCCGCCGATATAGCCCAGGAAGTGGACCTGGACCGGATGGCGAGCCGCGAAGTCACGCAGTACCGCCAGGTCCATGCTCGCCAGGTTGTGCCAGGGTAAAACCTGGAAGCGCGAAAAAGAATCAAAGTACGCCTGAAGCCGGTAGAGCAGGCCGTGAAAGCGGGGCCAGCCCACGAGCATGTAGCCGCCCGGCGTTGTCAGGTCCAAGTGGCTTTGCAGGACCAGTTCCACGTCGGTGAAATGTTCCACAAAGCCAACCGAAAAAACGACATCGTAGCGCCGGTCGGTTTGCCAATCCACTACGTCGGCCTGGATCAGCTCCTCGCAGGCAACCTGGCTCAGCGCCAGGTTCTGCCGGGTATAGGCGATGCCGATGGGCAAATAGTCAATGCCCGAAACCCGGTAGCCGAACGTTTGGTGAAAGTAGATCATCCACTTGCCCGGGCAGCAGCCTACTTCCAACATGGTCCTGGTGGGATCAGGAGCCAGAAAACGCTCCACAGTCGCCCCAATGCAGCGATCTAACGCCACCGCCGGGTTATAAGTTTTGGGAAGCTGGATGTGGGTGGCCCAGTATGACTCCCAAATCGCCGGCGAGGCCAGATCAATTGGCTGGCTGCGGTGGTCGTTCATAGGGATGCCACCTGCCGGCAGCGGCCATAAAGTGCTTCTATCTGGTCCACCGTGGTCTCCCAGTTGAAGTGTTGTGCCGCGTAAGCGGCGGCCGCCTGGCGCACGGCGGCTGCTCGTCCGGCCTGGATCACGGTCAACAGGGCCGCCGCCAGCGCTGATGGATCGTCAGGGGGGACCAGCCGGCCCCACGGGGCGCGGACGATCTCGCGCAGGCCACCGACAGCACTGGCCACCAGGGGCGTGCCGCAAGCCGCTGCCTCCATTGCTACCAGCGGGAACGATTCCGTCCGCGACGGCATCACGGCGACGTCGGCCAGGTTGAACAGTCGGATCATCTGGTCACGGGGCTGGTGGCCCAGGAAGTGGACGGCCTGCAGGCCCCCGGCCCGGGCTTGCTGCTCCAGCTCGGCCCGGAGGGCCCCATCCCCGGCGATCAACGTCAGCGGGTGGGCCGCGCTCGCCTCGTATTGTTGTGCCGCCTGCAGCAAGCTGTCTACCCCCTTGATGGGGGTCAACTTGCCCCCATACAGGATGACCGGTTGGCCGGTCGCGGCGATCCCATACTCCCCCAAGACGGCCGCCTTATCCACCGGTTGGGGGCGGAAAATGGTGGTGTCCACGCCCCCGGGCAGGACCTGCACGCGCTCCGGCTCCAGTCCGTAGGCCAGCAGTGCCGTTTCCCGATCCGCCTCGGTGTGGGCCAGGACCAACCGCGCTCCGCGCAGCCCCCGCAGCGCCCAGGGCTGATACCAGGGATACTGAAAAAATCCCAGGTATTCCGTCCCGTGCAGGCTGATCAGATAGGGCAGCTGCAGCTCGGCCACCAGCGGCGCGATCACCCAGCCGTGATGGACGTGGACCAGGTCCGGCGGGTGGGCGGTCACCTCCTGGACGATGGCGGTGCGGAAGGCGGTCAGGTAGGCGGTTCGTTGCGCCTCCGTCAGCGTGCCGAAGGTGGTCGTGGGGCTGGCCGGGTGGGTGGTGAAGGCCGGGAAGTTGAAATCCAGGGCATATCCCTGATTGGTACCGCTGTTAAAGAGCAATGTGGTGACCGGATAAGGTCGCTCCGGCACAGTGTGATCACAGCAGAGCACCCGCACCTGATGCCCTCGCCGGGTCAACGTTTCGGCCAGCTGGTCGGTGTAGACGCCGGAGCCGGAGCCCTGAAGCGGAAAGAGCAGGAGGTGCAGGATTTTCATACCGCCCCTTCACGGCCCGGTCGCTCTACAAGCGCGCGGCCTCCAACTGGGCAATGCGCGCGTTAGCCTGGCGCAACCGCTGGCTGAATACCTTGAACAGGCCCACGGCGATCTCCGGGTCGCGCTTGATCAGCGCCAGGAGCGGTTCCCGGCGTACCAACAGTACCCCGGTCGGTTCCTGGGCGATCACGTCGGCGGAGTAAGGCTCATTGTCAAAAAGCGACATCTCGGCGAAGGATTCGCGCGGCCCTAACGAAGCCAGGTCAATGATCTCTTCTTTATCCCCATTCACGCTGCTCCGCTGTTGAACCAGCACTTGACCATGCACAATAATATACAGAGTGTTGCCGCTGCCGCCCTGGATGACGATCCGCTGCCCGGCGCTGTAGGTGGCCTCCTCACTGATGCTGGCCAAGACTCGTAGTTCCTCGGCGGTCATTTCCTGGAAGATAGAGATTGCTTTGATAAAGACCGCTTTCTCAATCAGTGACATCATCCCTTGCGCTCCTTCCCCGGCGGCCGGATTCAGGCGGGCCAGGACCCAGCTGGCAGTTTCGTGGACCAGGGGATCGTCGGGCCGCTGCAAGGTAGCCCGGGCCGCCTGGGTGACCAGCTCCTCAGCCACCTGGTCTTGATGGTTCAGCGTGCTCAGTTCCACCACCAGATACATCACGACGGCCTGGAGCCAGCTGCTCCGCCGGGTTGTCAAACGCTGGCGGGCGGCCGCGGTAGGGTCCGCGGCCTCGCCCAGAGCCGGCCAGGCGCGCCGGAAAAGGTCCCACGGCGTCGGCTCCGGCAACGCCAGTTCCTGTCCATAGCGGGCCAGCGCCGGCAAGGGCGTGCCATCGTACAGGGGTGTGACCAGGCGGGCCAGCCGGGGCGATGTCAGCGTCTCTAAGGTCTCCCAGGCGTTAGCGCGCTGGCTGACCGGGCCATCCCGCAAGGCTTGCCAGATCGCCTGTGCCTGCTGCTCACCCTTGAGTATTCCCACCAGCCAGAGAGTCTGTTCCACCAGTTCGTCCGCCTCTTCCTGCAGGGTTGCTATCAGCAGCTCACTCCCCAGCAGCGGTAAAGACTGGAACGGCAAACTTTGCAGCCGTACCTGATACGCTTCAAGGATCAAATCTTCCAGGCGCGCGGCCAGATAGTGCCGGGCACGGGAGTAGAGCTGCCCGCGGCGCAGGCGGCACAACACCGCTGCGGCAGTCGTGGCCCGGTCAGCCTCGGGGCTGGCCAGCGCTTGCGCCAGTTCTGGTTTGAGAAGCACCTGTAAAGCAACGCAGGCCGCCCGCCGCACCGCAAATGCCGGATCCCCCAGGGCTGGCAGTAACACCCGGCTGGTCTCAGCTCCTGGTACCCGTCCTAAGCTCTGGACCGCGATCAGGCGCACCTGTTCGTCGGCGTCGTTTAACTGCTCGCCCAGTATGGCCCGGCCCCACTGCCGGAAACTTTCGTGGGCTGAGTGTGCAGCCAGGTCACCGATCAGCGACACCGCCTGCACCCGCACCACCGGCACCGGATCTCGGGTATAACGGATCAACGTGCGGGCCAGCTGCTCATCACCGGTTTTAAAGAGCACTCGCAGCCCCAGCATACGGCGTTCGGTCGGGGCGTTTTCTGACAGCCATTCCGAGAGCACTCGCACGGCCGGCACCAGGTAGTAAAAGTCCCCCGAAGCCAGGAGCGGCGGGATGATGCTGGCCTGTACTACCTCGTCGGGATCGTTCAGGCGGGCCAGGAAAGCCTCTAACCAGCGCTCATTCTGCTCGGCCCCCGGACTGGTGGTCAGCGCGATGACCGCCGCCCGCCGTACCTCCGGGTCTGAATCGCGCAGTCCCCTCAGGCAAACATGGCTGACAATGGGATCGGCGCTCCAGGGGGTGCCGATCAGGCGGATGATGGCCGCGCGCACTTGCGGCCCGTGGCTGACCGTCAGCTCTTGCAGCCGGGGCAGTGCTTTGCGGCCCTGCAGGTCGTAGAGTGTCTCGGCCAGAAAGACCTCGGTGCGTTCGTCTGGCGCTGTATTCAGCTGGCGCTCCAGGAGTAAGAGCATTGCCGGGTCGTACCATTCCAGGTCCTCTTCCAGAGCAAAGAGATTGGCTTCACTGGCCGCCAAAAGGTCCGCCATGGCCTGACTGTAGGCGCGGCGCACGTGATAGGCCAGGAAAACGTAAGCGCCTCCTGACAGCAAACCGAGCGCTGCGAGCACCGTGGGCGAAAACCAGCCGCGTTGCATCGCCAGCAATAATAACCCGGCGCAGAGCGTCCCCAGCGGCGTGACCAGGCCGTTGATAAAACCGCGTGCCCGGCCCCGCACCTGACCGGGAACGCTGTTATAAAGCAACGCATCCACCGGATTGCGGAAGGCTTTCTTGAACAGGCGATCCGTCAAGCGCCCATTGATGGCCGTGCCCAGCGTTGGCGCGTAGCTCAACGCTCCCACCGCTGCTAAGGTGAGCACCGGGAAGAGCAGATTAGTCACACCCACTCCCAGGTTCGCCAGCAGCGGCCGGAAGACGAGCGAGGGCAACAACAGCCCGGCGAGGTTGGAAAATGTATCCACCAGCCCGTTAAAGTTCTTGAGGCCCACCGGGTCGTCCTGGAAGTGGGCGACGAAGACGACACTGGCCTGGAAAGTGAGCAGCTTCATCAATAGCGCCAGCAGCAGGGTAGACAGGGCCAATACCCGCAGGAGGGTGGAGGTCCGCACGAAACGAAACCCCTCCCGCAGGTTGGTCCAGGCCCCCTCTGGGGCGCGGCGTGACCGGCCCTCCCGCCGCCCCTGGGCAAGCCGGTAACGCTCTTCCTTGAGCTGCCAGCGGATGAACAACACCAGCCCTATCATGAGGCCAACGCAGACCAGCCAGGCCAGCGGCATGAAGGTCAGCGCCAACCACTTGACGCTCAGGCCGGCCACCATCGCCCCGGCGAATGACGCAGAGAGCAGGAAGGGCAGGCTCCGTTTGGCCGCACGGGTGTCGTAAAAATCGTTGATGTAGGTCAGGATGTGGATGGCGGTCAGATCGGCGAAAGCCCAAAAGCTCAAGTAGAAATAAGGATAGACCACACCGCCGGGCCGGCCGGTAGCGGGATGCAGAAGCATCCCCTGGACTGAAACCAGCCACACGGTCAGTAGTCCCAACAAAACCAGCAGTAGCCGCTCATTGCTGACCCGATCGGCGAACGAATTGTAGACCAGACCAACGCCAAAGGCAATGGCGGCGTTGCCCATGAACATGAGGGAGAGCCCGGCAGCCCCCCGGTCATTCAGATAAAGCGTGTAGCTGGCGGTATCCCCCCACCGCAGCCCCAACCAGAAAATAAAGTGCAACCCATAAAGCAGTAACGTTTTCTTCTCTTCTCCCGGTTGGATGGAAAAGAGCCGGTTCAACAATGAGACTTTGACCCTGGTCGGCTGCGCCATGGTTCACGTCGGTTGGTGGGGGCGGTACCCCGATCAGGGCGGCTACGGTTCCAGGGGCAGGTTGGGACAGGTGCGACGGTAGGTCTCGTCGCCGAAATATTGTTCCCACTCCCCTGCCGTCAGGTTGCGTCCGGCAATGTGACAGGCCAGTTGCACGACTTCTTCAATCGTGAGCGGTGTCCAGAGCCGCGCCGTGCCGTCCTGACCACCGGTAGCGATCCAGCGCCCGTTGGCACTGAATGCGACCGTCCAGACCGGGCCCTGGTGCCCGGCCAGCAAAATGGAATCGGCGGTAGGGTCCTCGCTGGTCAAATCCCACAGGCGCGCCGTTCCATCCTCGCTGCCGGTCAGCAGCCAATGGCCGCCAGGGCTGACCGCGACGGCCCGGACTTCGCCATCGTGCCCCTGCAACACGAAGGCCGGTTCGGTCAGATCGGTCAGATCCCACAGAATGGCGGTGGTGTCGGCGCTGCCGGTGATTAACCAGCGGCTCTCGGTTTCCCCAGGCTCCAGTGGGGTGAAAACTGCCGCCCGAATGACGCCGGTATGGCCGTTGAGGGCCACCCCCGTGGTGGCCGGCCCGGCGGACTGCAGGTCCCACAGACGTGGCACGCCATCATCGCCGCCGGTGACCAACCAATGCCCGCCAGGGCTGAAGGCCACGGCCCGGATTGACCCCTGATGGCCCGGCAAGGGGATGGAATTAGCGGTCGTTGCGCCTGTGAAGGGCCACAGGCGCGGTATGCCGTCGTCGCCGCCGGTGACCAGCCAGCGCCCATCGGGGCTGAAGGCGACCACGCGCACCTGTTTGGTGTGGCCCTGCAATACCGCTGCGGCGTGGGTGGGATCAGAAGCTGTCAGCTCCCACAGTCGGACGGTGGTGTCGCGGCTGCCGGTCGCCAACCAGTGGCTATCAGGGCTGAAATCCAGCGTGCGGACATTGCTTTTGTGACCCTGCAGCACCAGCGCCGAGGTAGCCGGATCGGACGCATGTAAATCCCACAGGCGTGCCGTGGCGTCTTGCCCGCCGGTCGCGAGCCAATGGCTGTCGGGGCTGATGGCGGCGATATGGAGCGCCCCTTCGTGCCCCCGCAGCACCAGGGCGGTGGCCGCCGGCTCCTGCTGGGTCAAATCCCAGACGCGCGCCGTCCCGTCGCCGCTGGCAGTGACCAGCCAGTGGCCGTTGGCGCTGATCGGGACCGACCGGATGACACCGGTATGGCCGCGCAACACCATGGGGGAGCCGGGGGATTCCGGTGTGGTCAGGCCCCAGAGGCGCGCGGTCCGGTCGGCGCTGGCGGTGACCAGCCAGCGGTTGTCACCGCTGATAGCGACGGCGTTGATCGCGCCTTCGTGCGCGCGCAGGACGATGGGGACCGCCCCTGGATCGGGCGCGGCCAGGTCCCAGACCCGCGCGGTGGTGTCGCGGCTGCCGGTGATCAGCCAACGGCTATCGGCACTGATGGCAAGGGACCAGATCTGGTCGGTGTGACCGTAGAGCACCGTGGGGCGCGCCGTCGGGTCGGCCGCGGTCAGATCCCACAGCCGGGGTTTCGCGTCCACGCCGGCGGTGACCAGCCAGTGCCCATCAGCGCTGAAGGCAACGGCGTAGATCCATTCCTCGTGCCCTTGCAGCACCAGCGGGTTGATGGCCGGGTCGGCGGCGGTCAGATCCCATAGCCGGGCGGTGGCGTCCACGCTGCCGGTGGCCAACCAGCGGCCGTCAGGGCTGAAGGCCAGCGTCCAGACGGCGTCCCGGTGGCCCGGCAGGATGGCGGGCTGAGCGGCCGGGTTGGCCGAGGTCAGGTTCCACAGGCGGGCCGTCCCATCGGCGCTCCCGGTCGCAGCCCATTGTTGATCCGGGCTGATAGCAACAGCGTTAATAGCTCCCTGGTGTCCGCTCAACACAAACCGGGCCTGCGGGGGGGCAGTTGTGAGCTCCCATAGCTGCGCTGTCCCATCATCGCTGCCGGAGAGCAGCCAATGCCCATCGGGGCTGAACGCGAGGGCGCGCACGGCAGCGGTATGGCCCCGCAGTTGCTGCCCAGTAGTGGCCGGATCAGGCGCAGCCAAATCCCATAGCCGGATCTGCATGTCAGCGCCGGCGGTGGCCAGCCAGCGACCATCAGCGCTGAAGGCGAGCGCCTGAACAGCTTTTTCGTGCCCGTGCAGCACCGTTTTGGCGGTGGCAGGATAGGGCTTTTGGAGATCCCAAAGCACAACCGTCGCGTCGGCGCTCCCGGTCGCCAGCCAGTGGTGGTCAGGGCTAAAGGCAGCTGCCGACACGGCGCCGGCGTAGCCACTCAGCACTTCCCCCCCACTGTTAGCCAGGGCCCGTCGCAGCGTATCCTCGGCCGCGGGGACAAACTCATCGGCTTCCTGCGCACTCTGCAAGGCTTCCAGGGCCAACAGCAGGCTGCGTTGGGGATAAGTGTTGAGCACGACGGCCGATTGCGCGATCAGCTCGCGGATGGTAGCCAGACCGGCCTGGCGGTCGGCACGGCGGCTTTCACGCATCGCCGCAATTAAAGCCAGGACGGCAATGACACTGACCACCGTGGCGGTGATCGCCAGGGTGCGGATGCGACGGTGGCTACGTAATTCGTGTTCGTACTGCAGTTGTGCCTGTTCGCTGGCCTGGAGGAATTCGGTCTCGTAAGGTTCCACATCTTCGGGGTGGGAGGCGGCCCAGGTCAGGGCCTCTTGCAACGATTCGCCACGATAGAAGAGTCCTTCGTTTTTGGTCTCCTGCCAGCGTTGCGCCGCCAGCCGTAACGGGGTCTGGCGAGCGGTTTCCCATAGCTGATTGGATTGCACGATAGGATCCACCAGCCGGTCGTGGGAGAGCTCGTACCAGCGCGCCCCCGCGCGGACATCCGCATGGATGAGATGCCGCCGTTCCAGCGTATTTACCGCAGCGTTGGGCAACCCTTCGGTCGTCTCCCGCCCGCGCAGTGCCAGCCCACGAGTCTGCATCGGCGTGATCAATTGCTCGGTAAACCAGTGGCGCAGCTGGCGCTCGCTCACCCCGGTCTCTTGCAGCGTTTGCTCCAAAACACTTTCGTAGAAATCAATCAAGGCCCGATCCACGTTCCCGTACTTTTCCACATCCTCGGCGGTGATCGTGGCGCATTCTTCGGGCAGGCCGTTCCAGAGCTGGTGGCACACTACCTGCAATTGGACCGGCTCTACGTAAGGCCCCAGGACACTGTTCTCAGCCTGGCCTTTCATCCGGCGCAGATCGTCCACCAGGCGCTCGGCCACGCCGGGGGCAAACGCGCACCCGGCCTGGCGCGCCGGCCGGGTTACCGCTTCCAGAGCCCCCTCACGCCCCAATGGCTCCATGCGATAGCGTGCGCGTAGCCGGTTGGGGACCAGGGGGGTGTAAGGGTCCAGCTCGGCTACGTAGTCTTCGCGCATGGAAAAAATGACGCTAAAGAAAGGCAGCGCGTCCAGGGCCTCCCCCACTTGCTGGAAGAAGCCCCGCGCCTCCGCCCAGCGGTCGCGATGGGTGGTGAACAGCTCTTCAAACTGGTCAAAAATCAGCAACAGCGGGCACGTACCCAGGAAGGGATCCTTTTCACGGCCGCAGGTCCGTTCTTCCAGGAAGGAACGCAGGGTGTGCGTGCCCAGGGACGCTACCGGTGTTTCCGGTCCCGCCAGCCCCAGGAGCGCACTGAAGACGAAGATATTGGGGATGGTGGCGGGATCCAGGTCAGGGGGCGGAGCGCTGCTGACCCGCACCAGCGGCAGCACCTCAAAGCCTTCTTCTTCCAGTGCCGGGACGATCTGGGCGTTCAGGAGTGAGGTCTTGCCGGCCCCAGATTGAGCGTAGAAGAGCACGACCCGCTCCGAAAGGATGAGGGCAAGCAGGTCACGCGATTCACGGTTGCGACCGTAGAAGTTAACACGGTCCTGGCGTTCGTAAGGGCGGGGGCCGACGTAAGGATTATTCCTCATGGGTTCCGGGTTCCTGCATCGCAATCAAAGGTTTGAGTCCACAGCAAAGGCTGAATACGCCAGTGACAGGCAGAACCAGCGTCCCCTGGCGGGATGCCTGGGCTCACTCCAGGCGAGCTACGGCCTTACTTTCTCCCATTCAGCCCGCAGCTCGGCGACAAACTGCTGGGTAGTGCCCCAGAAGACGTTAATCTCGGCGTCCTGGAAATATTGCTGCAGGAAGCTCTGGACGGCGGTGGTATCGGCGGTGGCGGCGTCCTCAAATTCCAGCTGAACGGCCACGTGTTTGAAGCGACGGCGCTGATCCACTGTGGAGACCAGTCCCCGCATGATGACACGGAATTCCCAATCGGTCAGGCTGTAGCCGACGAAGAGGAGGGAGCTGTTGGCCATCGCCCCCCGGATGTAAGCCGGGATGCGGTCCAGTTCAGCGGAGATCCGCACCAGGTAATCCAGGTAGTTATCCTCGGTCAAAACAAGGGAATCCGGCTCTTCGTCCGTGCCGAAAAGATGGTAGACGAGGGGCGCTTCGGGCGTGGGCACATAGTTGGGGTCATCCTCAAAGCGACTGGGCAGGTTATCCAGGTTACGGTTCCAGCGGCAGAGCTCACGGGTGGGCTGGCGGCCGGCGGCTCTGAGTGCCTCTACCATGAAACTGTCGGAGTTCGTGGTGATATAAAGCGGCAGGTTGAGGCTGGCCAGGACACCATGGGCCTCGTTGGGATCATCGGCGGTCAGCGCGGTCCAGCCGGCGGCCTGGACCAACGCGGTCAGCGTGTCGGGCGTTTTCTTGGGACGGAGTGCCTCGGGCAACCGGGCGGTGAACAGCTGTTTCAACGTATCCAGCGCTTCGTAGCGTGGGAAGTCCTCGCCCTGGCTGGAGGCCAGGTATTGCGCCACTCGCGGCAGCTCATCCTTGCTGGCAAAAGGATAGCCGTGCCGCTCCGCCCAGAGCCGCGCGAGCTCCTGGGGCGTGGGCAACCAACGCCCGTGGACACGCGGCCCGATCACGGGGGTACATTTGCCCTGCTGGATCATACGCAACATGCCGCTCCAGAAGACGCGCGGGTTCTGTGCCCCCAGGACAGTGCCGCGAGCATCGGCCTCGGCGCTCCAGAGCTGGCCCGACTTCAGCCGCATGAAGAGCACCGGCACCGCCGCGTCAGGCCGTCCGGCAGTGAGTAGCGTCCCGCGCGCTTCGTTGAGTGCGGTGTCCACTTCGCCGTGTTCCAACAAGCGGCGGTAAAAGGTGCTGCTCAGCTTGCGCGCTGTCTCCAACGCAACGAAATCTTGCATCGCTACTACGGCCGGGACGCCGATAGCGACCAGCTTCGGCGCGAGGCCGCGGAAGGCGTCGCCCGTGGCGCGGACGGCGCTCTGGCAGGCCGCCAGGAAGATCAACTGCGGGTGCAGGTTTTGGCGCACCAACAGGCCGACCAGTTCGTCGTCGGTGACAAGCCGGGAGTGACCGGCGTCGTCTTGCAAGTAGAGCACGGCCTGTTGCCGGCGGGCGTTGAACGAACCATGGCCCAGGTAGTGCACGATGTGGTAGCCCTCCCGTAACGCCGCCTCCAGCCGTTCCAGCGTCACCGGTGGCTCCAGGAAGGTGACCGCCAGCTGGTCGGCCGCTACCTCGCCGAAGGCCGCCTCCAGCGTCGCCCGCTCGGCGGCCACGTCTAAGGCTGCCAGGTTGTACCTGGTTGCCAGGTCGTCGGGGTTGGAGATGACAACCAATACCCGGATGGGGCGCTCTTCCACCGCGCCGCTCCAGGGCAGCGCGATGGGCAGATAGCGGGAGAAGGGGGTGCCGGCGTTGGCAGAGAGGAGCACGTTATCCTCCGACAGGAGCTCCCACGGGATCGCGTGCAGCTCGGCCGCGGCAGGATCTATCCGCAGCCGGAGCCGGCGGGCGCGGGCCTGCCCGCGGATCTCGGCCCAGGCCCGTTGCAGCGTGGGATCGGCTACGAGCGTGGAGAAGAGCCGCTGCCCATCGGCCACCGGATCGCCGCTGGAACTCCAGGGGATCAGGTCGGCGCTGAGGTAGCCGGTGGGAAACTCCTGCTGCCCGCCCAGCGTGAATTCCACAGGGTAGCCTTCATCCCGGCGGGGGAGAATGCGCATTTCAAAATCTACCAGCTCTGCTTGGGCCATTGGTTGGTTCATCGGATCTTCCTGACCTGCGTTTAGCAAAATTCCTTTAATCCAGGGTTGGTGCCTGGCCATTTCAATTAGAGGAGGCTATACACAGAGTATAGCATAGCTGGATATAAAACTCAAGGAGGATGTTTGGGGTGACGCCTGGAGGCATCCTTAAGGGTTAAGAGTAGCTGAAGTCACCGATTTTTCAGGCTTTTTGCGCTCTGGTGGGAAAGTGACGAAAATTGCTGCGCGTTGGGCAAAACAACGAACTGAAGTCTGCGTTACCGTCGCCCACGTTTTTTCAGCGCAGCGGCGCGGTGCATCAATCCAGAATGAATAAAAATGCTTGACAATTGCGCATTTTTGCTTTATACTGAAGATGATCTGGCTCAACCGCTACACAAATCTCCACCCCATGGGGTCTCAGTTCGTGGACAGCAAACCCGTTCAACTCACCTAACTGAATGATCTTGAGCTAAATGTTATACTTTCAGTGGTAAACAGGGGACGTGATTCCTGGCAGTTGCAAAGCAGAAGCCGGAGAGTGCCGAGATGAAATTCTGGAAAATGATTGCCCTGATTCTTCCCGTCACTGTGTTGCTTGCCACCCTGGCCTTTGTTGAGGTCCTTGAATCGCACCGAACCCCCGACTGGCAAATAGCGTTCACGCAGTATCTCCAGACTGCTGAGAATGAGACCCCGCCACAAGCCATCCGCTCTGTATGGTCGGCGGAGGCCCAGCGTCCGGATCAATTCCCCGTTAAAAGGCTGCTGGCAGTGCCGACCGGTTGGACGTGGCAGAACATAGAGATCCCCCTCCCTGAGAGAGTCCGTTGCTTGCGCTTAGAGCTTCAGGGAGAAGCGGACGATACCTCAACGGGGCAAGTCGTCTATGAGTACCTGCTGGTAGGCTATCACAATGATGGGCTGTGGCACGTGGGCTGGTTGGTCCATGAATTCCGGGGAAATGTGGGTGTGGCAGAACAGCAAGAGCTGGTGGCACAGCTGGGCTGTAACCAATGGGAGGCCGTTTCCCCTTGGGCCTCCCATTGAATCGCCTTACCGGCTGCGCCCTGACTGACGGGCTCAGGGTAAACCCGCGCCGCTCTGCTGCGCCAACCAGGCCAGGGTCTTTTCGCGCGCCTGGGCCATGGTGAATTGAGGCGCGTAATCAAAGGCGCTCTTGGCCCGCGAGATGTCGTAGTAATGGCTCAGCGCCAGCTCGCTGGCCAGAAAACGGGTGAGGCGTGGCTCTCCCTTGAGCCGTAACACGCGGTAAACCGTCTCCAAAAATGCCCCTGCCGTCCGCGCTGTCTGGAGCGAGATGTGACGCCGGATTGGTGGCAACCCCAGATCGCGCAACAGGTCGCTGATCCAGGGCCAGAGCGAGACCGGCTCGTCCTGGCTGATGAAATAGATGGAGCCGATCAGCGATGACTTTGGTTTGAGCGCGTCGGCCGCGAGCAAATGGGCCCGGGCGGCATCCTCCACAAAAGTCAGGTCCACCCGGTTGGTCCCTTCGCCCACCTGCACCAGCTGACCGGCCTTCGCCCGCGCAATCAACGCCGGCAGCAGGTGCGTGTCGCGCGGTCCCCAGATCAGATGGGGGCGCAGTGAGACGGTGAGCAGCCCATTGCGTTTGCCGGCCTTGTGGACCAGCTGCTCCGCCATTGCTTTGGTCTGAGCGTAGGGGCTCTCATAATGGAGCGGGTAAGGCCGGTACTCATTGATGGCTTCGTGCGGCTGGTTGTCAAAGATGACGCTGGGGGAGCTGGTGTAGATCAGCTTGACGACCTCGTTGGCCTCACAGGCCGCGAGGACGTTTTCGGTCCCCACCACGTTAACCGAGTAGAAATCCATCCAGTGGCCCCACATCCCCTCCAGCGCCGCCGCGTGGAAAACGGTCTCTATCCCCCGGCAGGCTGCTGTGATCGCTGCGCGGTCACGGATGTCTCCCCGGATCAGCCGGGCCCCCAGGGCCACCAGTTCGGGGTAATCGCCGCGCGCAAAGACCGTCACTTCGTCACCGCGCGCCAGCAGTTGTTCTACGATGTATCGCCCCAAAAATCCGCCGCCACCGGTTACTAAGGCTCGCATGGTGCCTCCCAGGATGTTGGACTTTTGACCGGGTCAAAAGTCCACTGCCAGCTGCCGGGCCGCCCAGGCCGCCAGCAGCTCGCGCCGGATCTTGGCGTTATGCCGCACATCCACCGGGAACGAATGGGGGTAAAAAAGCACCTCCCGGATCTGCCGGGTGCGCTCATCCGTTGCACCTAAGGCCAGCAATTCCGCTGTAAATTTCCGGCGCATCGCATTTGTCTTTGGTATTTTACCCGATTTTGGCTCTACAATCAAGATGGGGCGTTGCTGACCGCGCGGTCCGAGGCCAACCAGCGCCGTGCGGAAAACGTCGGGGTGGCGGTTGAAGAAAACCTCGCACTGCACCGGGATCAGCAGCCCTTGCGCCGTCTCCACCCGGTGCGCCTTACGCCCGCAGAACCAGAGCCGTCCCGCTTCGTCAAAGTAGCCCAGGTCGCCCATGCGATGCCAGACGCCGTCGGTATCGTAGATTTTGGACTCGGCGGTTTGCTGGGGGCGGTTGAGGTAGAGGCGCGTGACCATCGGCCCTTTGGCGACGATCTCGCCGATTTGCCCCGGCGGCAGCACGAGCGACTCGTCCCAGGCCGGCAGTGGCTCCTCGGTGATGCGGATGACGCGCAGCGCGACGCCGTGCATGGGGCGACCGACGCAGGTGCCGGCGCCGCGCTCGCTCAACGCGGTGGTCTCGGCGACGATCTCGCGCCCGTCCATCAACGTGAGCGGCATGGCCTCCGTCGCCCCGTAGGGCGTGTTGACCTCAGCGGCCGGGCTGAGGACGCGCTCCAACAGGTCGCGCACGAGCGCGGGCGGGACGGGGGCGCTTGCCATCAGCAGCCGCCGGACGGAGGGCAGGCGCAGGTCGTGCTCCAGGCAATAGGGGACCACCCGCTTCCAGATGACCGGTGAGCCGAAGACGTTGGTCACGCCGTGCGTCTGGATCGCCTCCACGATGTAGGCCGGATTGACCCGGGCGGGCCTGGTGGGGTCCATGTCAGGGATCACGGTGGTGACGCCGAGCGCGGGATTGAAGAGCGCGAAGATGTAGAGCAGCGCCAGGTCCACTTCGCCTTCCTGAACCCGCAGCTCGTCGCGCAGGAGCTCAATCAGTGCCTTAAACATGCCGTGCGTGTAGACGACGCCCTTGGGGATGCCGGTGCTGCCGGAGGTGAAGGCGACGCCGGCCTCGCTTTCTAACGTGGTGGGCGCGGCGGGACAGGGATCGCGCCGGGGGGAGCGCAGCGCCGCCAGCGTCACGCCGTGACCCCAGGCGTACCGTCCCACGACGACACTGCGGCGCACCGTTTTGAACGGACGGGGGACCAGCGCCCGCAGGAGGTGGACTACCGGCAGGCCGATCAGATTGACCGGCTCGGTCTCCGCGACGCATTGGAGAAAGGCCCGGCGCCCCATGCCGGGATCCACCAGGACCGGCACCGCGCCGACTCGCACCAGCGCAAAGGTGAGGGCGATCAGCTCCAGGCCGGGGCGGAAGAGCAGCAAGGTGCGCTGTCCTAACCCCAGGCCGTAAGCGCTCAGCCCATGGGCGTACCGGTCCACCTCAGCGTTGAGCTGCTGGAAGCTCCACTGGACGAAGCGGGCGCGTCCCTGCGCGTCGCGTCCGGCCGGGTAGATGAGGCCGGGACGGTAGGGGGCCCGTGCGGCGACGTCGGCGAGCGTTTGGGCGACGTTGTAGTGATCAGTCATGGTGGTAGTTTGCTGCTTTCTTTTGCATAGAGACCATCAGTGTGTTACTTCTGGCCGGTAAGGAGGCCCTGCTGGCCGCCAGAAAGGAGATGGAGCCCCGCTGCTCAGCGGGTGACCTACGCCACAAACCTTACCAGCAGCGGCGCGATCCGTTCATGGGCATCTTCCACCACATAGTGACCGGCGTCCTCAAAAATGTGGATTTCCGCCTGGGGAAAGCGGGCCTGCCACTCAGCGAGGAAATCCCGGACGGTGAAAACCGGATCGCGCGCCCCCCAGCAGATCAGCAGAGGCCGCTCGCGCAGGAGCGGCAGCCGCGCTTCAATCTCGTCTATGGTGTGGCGGGTGGGGTGCCCCGGCTCCAGGGGGATGTCGCGCACGAAGCGCAGGATGGCGACGCGGTTCTGCCAGCTGTCGTAGGGCGCCAGGTAGCCCGCCCGCACCGCCGGCGTGAAACGCCGGCGCTGCGCCGTCCCCATGAGCAACGCGCTGCGCGCGAAAGCGTTGAAGCCGCGCAGGGCCACGTCGCCGAGCAGCGGCCAGCGCGCCAGTTGGATCGGCCAGTAAAGCACCGGCTTGAAGAAGGCCGCCGTGTTGAAGACGACCAGCCGGGCCACGGTCTCCGGGTGGCGGGTCGCGTAGCCCATGCCGATTGCGCCGCCCCAGTCGTGCATCACCAGCGTGAGGTCGCTCAGCCCCAGGTGCGCCACCAGCCGTTCCAGGTTGCGAATGTGCTGTTCTAACGTGTACGGGTACTCCTGGGGCTTATCCGACAGGCCACAACCAATGTGATCCGGGACGATGACCCGCTGCGCCGGTGCCAGCGCCGGGATCAACGTCCGGTAGTAGAACGACCAGGTTGGGTTGCCGTGGACCATCACCACGGGTGGCCCGGTACGGGGGCCTTCGTCCAGATAATGGTATCGCACCCCGTCCAGGTCCAGCCAGTGCGAAGCAAAGGGATAGAGCGGTTTCCAATCCATCATGGGATGAAAGTCAATCAGGAATCAAGAATCCAGAATCACGGAACAAACGAGTAGCAATGGTAACTGTTCACTATATTGATTGATTCTTTGATTCTCCGCTGCGTTGCCCTTTACCACTGGATGCCCAGGATGACGCTGTTCAGCCCGCTGCCGGCGCCCATCAGGCAGATCCGGTCGCCCTCTTGGACGAAGCCGTTATCAATGCCTAACGCCATGCAGATCGGCGCTGCCACCGAGGCGGTATTGCCCAGATATGAGAGCGTGGGGTAATCAATCCCCTGCGGCAGGCCCAACGTTCCGTAGACACCCTGGATCCGCTGTGGTTCGCTCACCTGGTGAGTGAAGAGCTTATCAATGGAGGCATCCGTCCATCCAAGCGTCGCCTTGAACTTGCGGAAAGCCGTTTCCACGACTTTGGCCCCCTCCACCAGCAGTTTTGTGGAGTTGGTCCGCATCCAGGTGCGTTGGGCGATACAGAGATCGCAGTGGTCGGTATTGGAGTGGACTGCACCACCCAAGAGCCGCTTGCCGGTCTTGGACCTGGATTTGTGCCGCAGGATCATGGCTACCGCCGCCGAGCCCAGCGTGAAGGAAGCCAGGTTATCGCGGATGGCCTCCTTGTTGGGCGGGTTAGCCAGCAGCTCCTTGATGGTGGACAGTTGCCCTTCGCGGGGGTCTTCGGCGGCCACGACCAGGCCGGTATCAATCTGCCCCAGCTCAATCATGTTGGCGATGAGGACCATGCCGTTGAGGAAACCCAGGCAGGCGTTGACCACGTCAAAGCTGAGCGCCGAGGGCGACAGGCCCAGCTTGTGGTGGACAATCGCCGCCGTCGCCGGTTCCACGTAGTCGCGGCTGACCGAGGCGTTGATCAGGCATTGGATCTCAGCCGGCGCTATGCCGGTCCGTTCCATGACGTGGCGGCCGGCCTGCGCTGAACCGTCCGAAGCCCAGAAGCCCTCCGGCCACCACCGATGCTCGCGGATCCCCGTGGAGCGCTCAATGTAACCGAACGGCAGGCCGAGTGCCTGATAAACTGGGGCCAGCTGTTCTTCAATCCAGGCCGTAGTGACCACTTCGTCAGGGATGACGTAGCCCAGCCCCTCAATGCAAACATTTTCGTAAAGCATCATTTGGACTCCTCATGTGCACAACGGTATTGGGCGGTCCCTCCAGCCCAACGAAACAGCCATCATTATAACCCCAATTGGCAAGAACCATAGAAGCCAGTTGGTTCACAGGATTATTTTTCCCCTGAACAGTGCGAGGGCAGCTACCAGACCCTCGTTGTTTTTGAAGGCGCTCTGGATTCCAGGCGTGGCAGCTCCCATCACGTTGGAACTGGTCCCGGCGCAGCAGGAAGACCAGTCTCAAGGGGACGGTGGTCCCCAGAGGATGACCTGTTCGCGCTGGGGGGAGAACGGCAGGCGGCGGTAAAGATACCAGGCCAGCGGTGCCCGGCAGACCGGCGGCCAGAGGCTGGTGCAGGCCGGCAACGTCCCCGACGTTTGCACGATGGCCGTGAATGCCATGCCACGCCGGGTAGCGGCGTCGGCCGGGGGGATCACGTTGGCCGGGGCCACGACCAGCGCCGGAGCCGAGGTGGGCCAGCCGGCCGTCACCTGAAGGCGGGAGAGATCGCGCAGCGCCCAGCGCGTCACGGCTGTGATCGTGGCGTCTCCTGCCACCAGCGCCACGTCAACCTCCTCGCCGGGGCGGCCCTGGACCCGCCCTAAATCATCCACCACCTGGCGCAGCGCGCGGAGGTCGGTCGCCGTCGCTCTGCTCACTAACGGCTCGGCCGGGTCCCCGGCCCGGAGAAAAGCCAGCCCCCAACCGAAAGCGCCCTGAACCAACAGCATGACCGCGGCGGTACCGAGCAGCAGGCCACGGGCGGCGGAACGCCCCTCAAAAAGCGCGATAAATCCCATGAAGAGGAGCAGCTGAAGCACTAACGTGAGGACTGCCATCATGATTTCCGGCAAACTCCCGGCGCCCCGGAGCGCGTGGTACGCCATTTGTATCCCCAGGTATCCCCACACCACGAAAGTCACTCCCCCCTGCAAGCCTTCGGGCAACCAGGACCAATGGCGCGCGCTCTTGACCAGGTGGCCTACCTCCTGACCGGCCAGTAGCGCCAGCGGGAAAATGGCGGCGACCGCGGCAGTGCCGGCAGCGCCGGGGCGCAGCGTTGGCAGGAGTGTGGCGAGCAAGGCCCACAGCCCCCACGCCAACGTATGCGACGTCCCTTCTTTTGTTCCTTTGTCCGATATCCCTCGCACCAGGGCAATCAACGCTAACAACAACGTCAATGGTTCGTACAGGACCAGGAGGAAGGGGACCGGGTAGGTTGTGCTGGATTGCTGCCATTCGGCGAACCAGGCGGCGAAACTGTCCCCCAGGCTGCCCCAGCCGTTCCAACGCCAACCCAGCCCGGTAGTGATGATCAGCGCGCCGCAAAGCCCCCCCGCCAGGATCCGCCCGGTCATGGATGTGGCCGCCCGCGTTGGCTGCGCAGCCGCCCCGGTGCCGATCCACCGGTAAGCCAGCCCGGCGACCAGCCCGGCCAGGAACAGGTCGTAGCCGGCTGCCCCCCCTGTCAGGCCGAGCGCCAGGCCGAGCGCAGCCAGTCCTGGCTCAGGGCGCCTTTCCTGGTCAGGATACAGCCAGGCCGACAGCAGCAGGGCGACTCCCAGCACACCCACCATTGACCCGTCCAGGTGGCGCGAGGCGAAGAGCGCAACCGGTGAGCCGGCCAACAGCGCCGCCGCGGCCAGCGCGCCGGCCTCGCCCAGCCGCCGCCGCCAGAGCCACGGCACCGCCACCAGCGCCGTCCCGGCGAGCGCCGGCAGCAGCCGGGCGACCCCGTCACCGGGGCCGAACAGGAAGAACAGCAGCGCATTGCCCACCAGCAGCAAGGGGCTGGCGGCCGCTTCCGGCCAGCCAGCGCCGCGCGCCACGTCCAGGGCCGGCAGCGCGACGAGCGTCTCATCTGGGGAAAGCGGCACGGCGTTCAAAGCCACCAGGCGCGTCAACAGCGCGACAACCAGCAAACAGACCCACAGCCAACGAACCGTTGTCGTCATCCTTAATCCCTTAACTCCTGCACCTGATAAATCGTCACCCCCTCGTTCTGGTAAACCGCCGGGAAAAGCTGGGCGAATTTTTCCAGCCCGGTGGCGGGGTAACGCTGGTGTTCGGTCGGGCCGACGTAAATGTAGGTTACGTCGTATTGTTGCAGCAATTGCCGGGTCAGGGCCAGGTCGGACGTGGTGAACAGCGTGGCTATGTCCTGTTCGCGTTGGGTCTGTTCTTCGTAGGTGCCGCGCCATTGCCACTCGTGGCCGGCCCAGCCCAGCAACGTGGGCAGCCCGGTCAGCGCGGCGACGCGCCCTTCGTAGACGTAGGCGCGATGGTTGTCGCCGGGCGCTTCCAGGATGACGGGCCGACCGGTCACGTTGGCGTTGAGCCAGCCGATGGCGGCCCAATCTTGCGGGTAGCTTCCGGCAATCCAGGCCGCTCCGTCCAGCGTCCAGGGGGTGCCGTGTTCCTGCGCCCGCGCCGGCGCGGCCAGCCCGGTGTAGATCATGCCCACGACGATGAGCAGGTAGGCAACGATTTGGGCTACAGTAGATCCAATTGCCGACCACCGGTCCTGAGCTGCCGGGAAGGTATTGTCGGCAGCCTGTGCGAGCCACCAGGCCCCCGCCAGACTCCACAAAACCCAGGCCTGAAAGTAGAATTTGAAGACGGTGTTCATCCGGTCCGTGAAAACGTCGCGCAGGAAGACGAACTCCGGCGCTAACGTCAGCAGCAACCCGACCAGCACCAGCAATACAGCGAACGGCCGGCCGGCAGCAGTTTCCTCGGAAGTCCAGAATTTGCTGCGCGCCAGCGCCAGAACGGCGGCCAGCACGCCGGCGGCCAGCCCCAACGCCGTCCAGGGGTTGGCGAGACGGTGTAACAGCGCCGTCACAAAGAGCTGCGGTGGCACGTCCAGCCCGGGCACCGGCTCCCCGCGCAGCACAGCGGTCACGTAAGGGTAGCCGACCGCCAGTCCCAGCAGCAGGCTGACCAGCAGGAACCCAATGACCAGGGCCGCCCCCAGGCCGAAGACTTCCCAGAGGGCCACACCGGCCCGGCGCGCCGCCCCGATCAGCACCGCCACCACCGGCACCAGCAGCGGCGCGAACATCACGGCGAACTGCGGCAGCCGGGTCGCGTTGAAGAAGTTAGGCAGGATGCCGCCCGCCTGCGAACGCAAGCCCACCCAGAAGGGCAAGTAGAGCAGCACACTGGCGATCCCCAGCGCCACGGCCTCCGGCAGCCGGGCCAGCAGCGCTGCCCATAGCCCGTTGGGTTGTCCCTCTTCGGTTCTCTCTTGCGTTGATGCTTTGATCCTTTGATTCGCCGTCCCCAGCACTAAGGCCCCGACCACCACCGCCCAATAGATCGGGAAATCCCAGGTGTTGAGGAACCCCAGGGCGCCCAACAGGAGCGCGCTCCCCAGGAACTGCGCGGGACTCAGGGAAAAGGAGAGCGGCCAACGCCGGGAGAGCCAGGACCATTGTTGCTCTTCCCTTTCCCGTGCGGTGAGATAGAGGGCGAGTGCCAGCGTCACGGCTAACAGCACAAAGGGGAGTGCCAGGACGTGGGGGTGCAGGTCGCCGAGGATAAAACTGAAGGCGGGGAACTCGTCAATGACCTCCTGATCGGCACCCCAGGGAGTATAATCATGCAGAGTGCGGGAGGCCCGCCACCACCAGAAGTAGTGGCTGGGGATCCAGGAAAAGGGCGCGGTGGGCGCCGTATTCAGGCCCTTGATGTCCAACCAGCGCCAGAACGCAGCCGGCAGCAGCCCGCGCGCGTAGAGCACTTCCAGCAACCCCTCGGCGTTGCCGGTGAGCAACAACAGGAGGGGTCCGAACAGGGGGCGCGTCGGGTGGCGTCCGCCCAGCAAATCGTAGACGATACCGTAGGCGCCGGCCGCCGCCAGCGCAAACCAGCCGGCCCCGCCCAGGTTGAAGGCGATGGTCGCCGGGACGGTGGCCACGCGCGTCACCATCCCCAGCAGCACATAACCCAGGTAGTAGTAGGAGATGGCAAACCCGGAGAGCCATGGATCGTGCGGGGGCATGGCCGGTGAGCGGAGAACGGCGTTGAGGAAGGCGATCTCCATCCACTTCTCGCCGCCGGCCGTCTCCAGCTGCGGCTGGGCCGCCCGGACCGCCACCCACAGGAGGAAAGCGTCGGCAAAGAGGGCCTCGGTCAAGAGGACAAAGCTCCGGTTTGCCTGCCACCAGGCTTTCAGTTCATCTCCCCGGCCACGCAGCGCCCAGAGGCCGGCGGCGAAAATCAAGCCGGCCATCGTCAGCGCCGTCCCGGCGGAATTGGTCCCCAGGTGCAGGATGCCGCTCCACCAGAACAAGACGCCGCTCAGGAGCAATCCCAGGGCCTTGGCGGCCGCGTAGCCGCGCGAAGGCAGCCGGCGCAGCCAGACGAACGCCAGCGGCAACCCGGCCAGCGCAAATAATTGGAGTGTGAGGTACCAGGAGAGAATGTGGATGACCATTATGATGCTCACGGGCCGACGGTGAGATAGGGTTGAATTTCGGCAAAGATGGCCGGACCAATGCCCGGCACTTGCTGGATATCCTCTATGCGTTGAAACGGACCGTGGGCTTGCCGGTATTCCACGATCCGTTGGGCCATGGTTGGGCCGATACGGGGCAGCTGCTCCAGTTCGGCGGCGCTGGCCGTGTTGATGTTGAGCAGCGGCCCGGCGAGCGCCGTGGCCGTCCCGGTGGGAGCTGGGAGCGTCACCGTCAACGTAGCCTCCCCCTGCCGGGGCACGACCAGGTGCTGGTGATCGGCCAGCGGCGCGGCCAGGTTGAGCTGCTCCAGGTCGGCGTCGGCGGTGGGGCCGCCGGCTGCCGTCAGTGCATGGATCACCAAACTGCCGGCCGGTAAAGTGATAACCTGCGGAGTGTGTACAGCGCCGCTGACGTAAACGTGCAGGGGAGACGGCGTGGCGGTAGGATAGAACGGGGCCTCGGTTCCACCCGCCGTTGCCAGACAGGGTTGCTCCCACCCGGCCGGGACGGCGAGCCGGTCATCGGCGGG
>Ga0067045_1027640_pt1 | contig 76774 bp, 63 predicted proteins | sample TerdegcTABiofilm_FD_59184 | JGI IMG/M metagenome (GOLD analysis project Ga0067045, IMG submission 59184) | Combined Assembly of (Gp0054472, Gp0054536) Wastewater bioreactor microbial communities from Singapore -Terephthalate degrading... | reverse complement strand
GGACCTCGCGAGCCAGGTCATTCTCGCATCTCACCACGGCAGCCGCTCATCCAATTCGCCGTCCTTCATCCGGCGGGTCCGGCCCGATATGGTTGTTTTCAGTTGCGGCAAAAACAATGCCTTCCGGATGCCCCATCCCGATGTTCTCGAAAGATACAGGAAGTCAGGCTCCCGGATACTCAGGACCGACACGGACGGGGCCGTTCATCTGACATCGGACGGAGAGAGCCTGAAGATCGATACGTATGCAGAACAGGGCAATTTCTGAATTCCGGGTCCTCTTTTCTATTGCGCAAAGCATATATCTATGTTAAATTTCGCATCTTTAAACGGGCTCAGGAGCCTTTCATGGAAAGTATAACATCTGTAAAGGGATTCAAGGACATACTGCCCGCGGAAGCGGAAAAATGGCAGTATATTGAATCCGTCGCACGCGATATTTTCAGGAATTTCGGCATCCGGGAAATCAGGATACCTCTTCTGGAAAAAACAGATCTCTTCAAGAGGGGCATCGGAGAATCGACCGATATCGTGGAAAAGGAGATGTACACCTTTATTGACCGGGGGCATGAACAGCTGTCGCTCCGCCCGGAAGCAACCGCCTCGGTTATACGCGCATACCTTGAACACACAATGTATATGAGCGAGTCGGTATCCAAGCTTTTCACCATTGGTCCCATGTTCCGGCGCGAAAGACCGCAGAAAGGAAGATTCAGGCAATTTCACCAGATCAATGTCGAGGTCATCGGAGCCGGCGAACCTTTCGTTGACGCGGAACTGATCCTGATGCTTATGCATTTCCTGCAAAGTCTGGACCTTCGGGATCTCAAACTGGAGATCAATTCCCTCGGGTGTCCGGTATGCCGTCCCGTTTTCCGGCAAAAAATCGTTTCCTATCTGACGGGAAAGGAGGGCCAACTATGCCAGGATTGCGTGCGCAGGCTCCAATCCAACCCGCTCAGGATTTACGACTGCAAGGTGGAAGGCTGCCGCAAGGTGATCGCGTCCGCGCCCGTTATGCTGGATGATGTCTGCCCGGACTGCCGCGACCATTTCGAGAAGGTTCTCGCCTTCCTTGGAATTTTCGAGGCCCCGTTCCAGATCAACCCCCACATGGTCCGCGGCCTTGATTATTACACGCGCACGGCCTTCGAGGTTACGACGGAGTCTCTCGGCGCCCAAAACGCCGTCGCCGGCGGCGGCAGGTATGACGGCCTGGTCCGGTTGCTCGGAGGCCCCGATCTGCCCGGAATCGGTTTCGCCGTCGGCCTTGAGCGCCTGGCGGCGCTTGTGCCTTTGAAAGAGGCGGAGGTGACCTCCCGGCCGCAGATTTTCATAGCGGTTCTCGGTGAAGTAGCGCGCGTATGGTCTTTCACTCTCTGCAACTATTTCCGCATGCTCGGAATACGTGCTGAAACCGGATCTTCCGATAAAAGCCTGAAGAGCCAAATGAAACAGTCCGACCGTCTGGGTAGTCTGTATACACTTATTCTCGGTGACAAGGAGATTCAGGAAAAGTCAGCCGAGTTGCGGGACATGGAATCGGGGATTCAGGAAACCGTCAGTCTCGACAATTTTGACAGTCTGGCTGAACTCATTATGAATAAAACAGAAGAGAGGTAATATTCTTTGTCCGATTTTATAACCGAATTGAAGAGAACCCACTATTGCGGCGAACTCAGAGCCCGGCATGACGGAATGGAAGTCGTTCTCATGGGCTGGACCCACAGAAGAAGAGATCATGGCGGCGTCATTTTCGTGGATCTGCGCGACCGCGAAGGCATTGTCCAGGTCGTCTTCAACCCTGAAAATGCGCCGGAGGCGCACAGGGAAGCCCACAAGATCAGAAGCGAATTCGTGCTCGCAGTCAAAGGAAAAGTGCGGATCCGGCCTGAAGGAATGCAGAATCCGGAGCTGGAAACAGGAGAAATCGAGGTCATGGTCGACCGTCTGGAAATACTGAACGAATCCAAGACCCCCCCCTTCCTCCTTGATATGGATACGGATATCTCTGAAAATATCCGTCTGAAATACAGATATCTCGATCTGAGGCGCCGGACCATCCAGCAAAACCTCATTCTGCGGAGCCGGGTGGCCGCAGAGGCAAGAAGCTATCTTCAGAAACAGGGCTTTATTGAGATTGAAACACCTTTTCTGACAAAGAGCACTCCTGAAGGCGCCCGGGACTATCTCGTGCCGAGCAGGATCAACCCCGGGATGTTTTATGCCCTGCCCCAGTCGCCGCAGTTGTTCAAGCAATTGCTGATGATTTCGGGTTTCGACCGTTATTACCAGATCGTCAAATGCTTCCGTGACGAGGATTTGAGGGCGGACCGCCAGCCCGAGTTCACCCAGATCGACATTGAAATGTCATTCATCGAGGAAAACGACATCATTGCCGTCATGGAAGGCCTGATGGCCCATGTTTTCAGCGCAGGCATCGGAAAAGAACTCCGAGTCCCCTTTCCCAGGATCCCTTATCAGGAATGCATTTCGAGATATGGGAAGGACAACCCCGATACGCGCTTCGGCCTCGAATTACAGGATCTGACCGAGATTCTCAGAAATTCAGATTTCAAGGTATTCAGAGAGGCAGTTGATCGTGGCGGCATCGTGAAAGCAATCAAGGTGGATAACGCCGGGAATCTCTCACGCAAGGACCTGGACGGCTTGACTGAGTTTGTAGGCACATTCGGCGCGAAGGGACTCGCATGGGCGAGGGTGAATCCTGAGGGCTGGACATCTCCTATTTTCAAGTTCCTTAAACCGGGTGAAATCACGGAGATCAACCGAGCCATGGAAGCGGTGGAGGGATCGGTTATCCTGTTCGTGGCTGATATGCCGAAAGTGGTTCACGACTCGCTGGGGAATCTGAGGACGTATCTCGCAAAAAAGCTGAATTTAATCGACGACAAAATCTTTTCATTCACCTGGATTACCGAGTTCCCACTTCTTGAATACAGCGATTCTGAAAAAAGGTACGTGTCGACGCATCATCCCTTTACCGCACCGAAGACCGGAGACATCCCACTCTTGAAATCCGACCCGGGCAGGGTCAGGGCGCGCGCGTACGATCTTGTACTGAACGGATCGGAAATAGGAGGCGGCAGCATCCGTATCCATAAGAAGGAGACCCAGTCCCTGGTGTTTGAAGCGCTGGGATTCAGTGACGAGGAGGCACGCCTGAAATTTGGTTTTCTTCTGGACGCCCTCGAGTACGGAACGCCCCCCCATGGAGGAATCGCCTTCGGATTCGACCGGTTGATCATGTTGATGACCGGCGCCGATTCTATTCGCGATGTCATTGCGTTTCCGAAAACGCAAAAAGCGACCTGTCTCCTGACGGAAGCCCCGACCAGAGTAAGCATCGAGCAACTAATGGAATTGTCGCTGAAAATTGTCAGCTGAGGAGATTTTTATTATTGACATCTTACCTCTTTTTGTGACATTTAACAGCTCAATGGAAAATACTCGTTTTGCAGATCGTTGAAAATTTGGCAAGGCGCGAAAGACACTGAAGGAATTAACAGTCCTGAGTTAAGAGTTCCTTCGCTTTCAGCGAAGTAAGCTTATTGTTTTTAATATGCCTGTTTAAGATGCGGGCATATTGCCGAACAGGGGCATTTACCTGATTTACTCAGATAAGTGCGGAACTCCCTGTGCGGCGGCGAGTTATCTTTTTAATCCGGTTCTCGTTGTGGTTCGACTGCGAAAGGGGGAGTCTGATGAAGAGGATTGTATTTTTTTTGTGCGTTGTCCTGTCACTGATGCTGGCCTTGAATTTCTCCGGATGCGCAAAGAAGGCTGTTACAGTATCAGACGGGGAAAAACAGAGCGCCGCCGAGAAGAAATCGGCCGCCGGCGCATCAGGTGAAAGCACGGCCAAGGAAAAAGCGGCGGTGACTGCAAAGCAGTCCGCGGCAGAAGAGGAGGCCGGCAAAGTCGCCGCTAAATCGAAAGGCGCCAAGAAGAAGGGGGTTGCAAGCGGCAAAATCTATACAGTGAAAAAAGGCGATACCTTGTGGTGGATCGCCAAGTACAAGGATAACTACAACGATCCATTCGCCTGGCCCATTATTTTTGACGCGAATAGAAAGAAGATCAAAAATCCCAATCTTATTTATCCGGGACAGAAACTCTTGATACCCGACCAGGCTCTGACGATGGATTACGTCAAGAAAGCGCGTAAGAGAGCCGGCGCACCAAGGCCCTATACGCCTCCGGCCGAAGCCCGGATACCGCTCAAATAGGCGGCTTTTAAATGCATCCTAAAAAGAGGACACTTTTTAGGTGTCCTCTTTTTTTATTGTATAATCATTTCCAAAGCATATCATCTGACGGGAGCATGGTACGATGACGAGATGGAACAAGGAAAAAAACGTCCTGGATCACGAACACACGAAATTCTGGCAGTATCAACTCAGAGACGTCGATGAACCTAACCTGCAGAAGGACATCTTTCCGTACAATGAAATCTGCAGGGTCGACTTCGATCATAAGATACTGCCGATCAATCCGGCAAAAGAGATTTTCATTACCGACACGACATTCCGGGACGGCCAGCAGGCAAGGCCGCCTTACACAGTCAAGCAAATTGTCGATCTGTATACAATGCTCAGCCGGTTGGGTGGAAAATACGGCGTCATCCGCCAGTCCGAATTCTTTCTGTACAGCCAGAAGGATCGCGAGGCTGTGGACAAATGCCTCAGTCTGGGTTTGAAATATCCGCAGATCACAGGATGGATCCGATCCACAAAGGAAGATGTAAGGCTGGTAAAAGAGGCCGGCCTCAGGGAAACAGGCATCCTGACTTCCGTGTCTGATTATCACATTTTCCTGAAACTGAACATGAGGCGCCGGGAGGCACTCAACTGCTATCTCGATACTGTCAAATCGATCCTTGAGGAAGGCATTGTGCCGAGATGCCATTTCGAGGATATTACAAGAGCCGATATCTACGGCTTCTGTGTCCCTTTCGCCATTGAATTGATGAAGCTGAGGGAAGAGAGCGGCATAGATATCAAGATCAGGCTGTGCGATACCCTGGGGTACGGGGTTACATTTCCAGGCGCAGCGCTGCCCCGCAGTGTCGACAAATTGATCAGGGCTTTTATTGACGAGGCCGGAGTTCCCGGACATCTCCTCGAGTGGCACGGCCATAACGATTTTCACAAGGCGGTGATCAATGCGACAACGGCGTGGCTGTATGGATGCAGTGCGGCCAACGGTACTGTCCTCGGTTTGGGTGAGCGGACGGGCAACGCCGCCATCGAAGCGCTGATCATCGAATATATCGCCCTGAGAGGAAACAACTGCGGTATTGATACCACTGCAATCACGGATATAGCGTCATACTTCGAAAAGGAAATCGGCGTCAGAATTCCGCCCAATCTTCCGTTCGTCGGATCGGATTTCAATGTAACCAGGGCTGGAATACACGCCGACGGCCTGATCAAGAACGAGGAGATCTACAATATCTTCGATACGACAAAGATCCTCAAACGGCCCATCATGCTGGAGATCACGGATAAATCGGGAAAGGCGGGAATCGCCCACTGGATCAATGCGAATCTCGGCCTGAAAAATTCGGAAGCCGTCGACAAGAGGCACCCCGGTATTTCCAAGATCCACAAATGGGTCACGAAGGTTTACGAAGAGGGCAGGATTACCAGCATCTCTCATGAGGAAATGGACAGGCAAGTCAGAAAATACCTTCCTGAACTTTTCATGTCCGACCTCGAAAAAATCAAATACAAGGCATCGCAGGTCGCTGTCGCTGTTGTCGAGCAGGTGATCGACAACCCCGTCATGAAAACGATGGACCCCGAAAAGCAGGAACCTGTCATGCAATTGATCATCGATGAAAATCCGTCGATACAATTCGCCTATGTCGTCGATATGAACGGGAAGAAAACGACGCGGAATATCACGAATATCGCGGACAGGCCGAAGTATGAAAACTTAGGAGTCGGCACCGATTATTCGGACAGGGAGTGGTTCCTCATGCCGCTGAAGACGGGCAAAATACACGTAACAGATTTCTATATCTCGAAAATGACCGGAGCTCTCTGCATTACTGTCTCGGCCCCGATCATCGATGAAAAGGACGAGATGGCCGGTGTCTTCGGCGTGGACATCAAGTTTGAGGAACTGGCGAAGAGTGTTGAAGATATCGCGGAGGCCACACAGATAGCCTTGAAGGCGGAATACGAAGCGAAGAAAAAGCCAGACAAATGGAAATAATCAGGGATTTATAGCTGTCCCTGCCGTAGATTCTCGAATACCGACCATTTTTCGTAAGGACACTTTTCACGGCTTCCGTAAGAAGGCGTCAATTCTTCTATGAATCTCGACGGGCTCAGAAAAATATTGCCCGTCGACCTTCCGTAATCCACTACAGGACGGCAGAAATAAAGCTGATCTTTGGCTCGGGTTACAGCAACATAAAACAGTCTTCTTTCTTCCTCTTCACCGCCGGGCTCCTTGAGGGAACGCAACAGCGGCAGCATACCATCGGAACAACAGATCACGAAGACGACGCGCCATTCCAGACCCTTCGCCTGGTGAATGGTGCTCAATATAACCCTGTCGTCGTCCTTCCCTCTTCCATCCACGTCTTCTTCCGTCACACTGGACAGCAGCGCCAGTTCGCTCAAGAAATCCTGCAGGGAGGAAAATTTGGCGCAGTAGCCTGCAAGCTGGTTCAAATCATCCTCCCTTGACTGGAAATCCTCATAGCGGCTGCGAAGATATTCACGGTACCCGTGTTCCAGAACGCTGTCTATCATTTTCGAGGGATATCCCTGGAGACAGGGATCGTCCAGAGACAGCAGGATATCCCTGAATTTGCGCATTCCCGGTTCGGCCGGTTTCGGAACCTTTTTGAAAATATCGCCGCTGCGAAGGGAAGCCAGCGGGTCGGGTAGGGCGGATATGTATTTCCAGAGATTGCCTGCGGTGACCCTGCCGATTCTATCGTGCATCATCAGCGCCCTCTTCCATGCGGTTTCATCACGGGGATTGGCGATAATGCGTAAAAAAGAAGAAACATCTTTGATGTGAGCCTGTTCGAAAAACCGAATCCCGGAACGAATCTCGAAGGGCAGGCCCCTGGCGGTCATCTCCATCTGCAACTCCATGGAATGATAATGGGCGCGGTACAGGACAGCGATATCTCTCAGCCTGACCCCCTCCCTAACCAATTCGATTATCCTTTGCGCGACAAATTCTGCCTGTTGCGAGATATTTTTCACAGAGACCAGAACCGGTTTCATGCCGGCTCCCCTCACCGCCTTCAATTTCTTGTAAAACTGTTTTTCATTGTTGCTGATGCTGCAATTTGCGAGATGAAGGATTTCCGGAGTACTTCTATAATTCGTCTCCAGTGTGAAAATCCTCACATCCGGGTAGCGGTCCGAAAAATCAAGAATATGCGCGAAATTCGCGCCCCTGAAAGAATAGATACTCTGGGAATCATCTCCAACCACCATCAGATTCCTGTGCCGGGAACCGAGGAGGTCAATGATCCGGGCCTGGATGACGCTCGTGTCCTGGTATTCGTCCACGAGCACATGTCGGAATCTCCCGGAATACAACTGAAGAATTTGCGGATAACCTTCGAGTAGCTCGAGGCAGAAGCGCAGGAGATCGTCGAAATCAAGAACATTCGCTTCGCGCTTTCTCGCATGGTAGCGCACTGAGAGCTCGACCAGGGCATCCGCAAAATGGAGAAAAAAAGGATATCTCTTTGAGATGACTTCCTCCAGTGGATGTCCTGAGTTGATTGAAAAGCTGATCATGCCGCGGATTACACTGCCCTTCGGAAACTCTTCGAACCGGGAGGAGTCGATTCTCAGTTCGGATATAAGTGTATTGATCGTCTGATCAGCGTCTTCTTCGTCTATGATCACGTAATTGCTCGGCAGGCCGAGGACTCGTCCTTCCCTCCTCAGGATTAGATTGGCGATGTGATGGAACGTCCCGGCCCACAGCCTGCTTACGTTGAAGCCGGTAAGCGCTTCAACCCTGGCGATCATCTCCCTGGCCGCCTTGTTTGTGAAGGTCGCAAGCAGAATACTCTCCGGCCTCACGCCCGATTCAATCAAGTAAGCCACCCTGTAAGTCAGGGTCCGCGTTTTCCCGCTCCCCGCTCCGGCAATAACCAGAATGGGCCCCTCATTCGCCAGGACGGCCTCCAGTTGTTCCGGATTCAGATCTCTCTTGTAATCTATCACTCTTTTTTTTTAATTCTCCTTTGATCGCCTCTACAGTTTCCGCGCTGCTGATGGAAATGAAACTCCTCAGGATTCCCTCTTTTCTGTAAAAATCCACCAGAGGCGCCGTCTTCAGATTATATGTTTCCAGACGGTTGAGAATGGCCTCCTCCGTCTCATCGTCTCTCTGGATGACGGGGCTGCCGCATTTTGTGCATCTCCCATCCGGCCCGGCGGGCTTGGTTTTTATGTTATAGATCTCCTGACAATCCGGGTTAGAGCATGTCCTTCTCGTGGTCAGTCTATCCAAGATCACGTCTCTGGGGACTTCCAGGTTGACGACAAAGTCCAGCTCAATATCGAGTTTCGCGAGCAATTCCTTCAGCGACTCGGCCTGGTATACAGTCCTCGGAAACCCGTCCAGAATGAACCCCTTTTTGCTGTCGGGCTCTGCAAGGCGTGCTTCCATGATTTTCATGATCAGTTCGTCGGGGACGAGATCGCCGCTGTCCATGTACTTCTTTGCCTCTTTACCGAGTTCCGTACCGGCTTTCACGGCCGCCCTCAAAATATCGCCGGTCGATATCTGCACAGAACCGTCATACTCTGCAAGGAGCTTGGCTATTGTTCCCTTGCCGGCGCCGGGCGCGCCCAGAAGAATAATTTTCATTCGGACCTCCTTGTGACGATGAAATACCGGAAAGAATGAATATAGGGGAAAGCAGTCCGACGGTCAAGTAGGAATTGCTTTTCTCATTCCCTTCATGATAGAGCATATCTGTACCGAAACGTCCGGAAAGGGGCGCGCCCGCCGGATTCAGGAGGAAATATGCCGCTCAGAAAGTATTGCGTCTGGAAGATGGTCCTGGTTCTTCTGCTTATAGTCGTTATTCCCTTTACGGTCTGCGCCGCGGACCGTAAAGTCCTGCTTACGATTCCCGATTGCGGCACTTGATCGGGACGAACCAGGATAAGTTCTATCCTGAAGAATATAAAGGGTGTTTCAAAATTCGAAAGCGAGGGAAAAGAAAAATTGATCCTCTTCTTTGATGATGGGGCGACATCATTGGATACGATCACGGATGCCCTCAAAAAGGGAGGTTATAAAATAAAAGGCGCACCGCAATTACTGGACTGATCCGCTCAGGAGCCGGGATTATCTCCAAATGCCTTACACTTTTGACGTGATCATAATCGGCGCGGGACCCGCGGGTTTAAGCTGTGCAGAGGAGCTCAAGGATTCCGGACAATCGGTCCTGATCATTGAGAAGAGCAGCGTAATAGGGCCAAAAAACTGCGCCGGAGGTTTAACACCACTTGCCGGAAATTTCGATATCCCTCCGGAGAAGACCAGGACTTTCAACGATCCGGTCCTGCTTCTGGGCGACAGGAAATACCGACTCCATTCCCATATTCCGATCAGAACCATCGACCGTGAGGACCTTGGACGGCATCTCCTCTCTAAGATAGCGGGGGGGCGTAACATTACGATCCTCACCGGCCTGAAAGTACAATCCATCCACGGATGCGAGGTGCTGACCGACCGGGGCACATTTCGCTCCAGAACACTCGTCGGGGCGGACGGCTCATTCTCCGTGGTCAGGAGGTCACTGGGGCTGATTACGAAAATGGGTTTTGGATTTTACTTCGACATTCCCCGTATTACCGATGATTTCATCATGTACTTCAACCCCGCGGTTCTGAGGTCCGGTTATCTCTGGGTATTCCCTCATGTATCTTACACGAGTACGGGCATCGGCTTCGATCCCGATCACCTTGCCGTACCGGAAGCAAAACAAATTCTCAAGAAATTTATCACGGAGCTCGGTTTTTCATATTCCGGACATCATCTGCGGGGAGGAGCGCTCAGCTATTATTACGCGGGCTTCCATTTCGGACCTGTATATCTTGCTGGCGATGCGGCGGGCCTCATCTCAAAAGCCACCGGAGAAGGAATCTCGTTTGCCATGGCCAGCGGCAGGGAGATCGGAAGAAAAATTCTGGATGAGCGATATGGAATGGTCGAATTCAAAAAAATGCTGCGATTCAAGAAAAGGCAGGAAAGCATCTGGCGGGTTATGGAAATCATACCCCCTTTCCAGAAATCTTTTCTCCGGGTATTTTTCCACCTCATAGGGAATAAGTCCTTGCGATCCTTTTTCGCGCACCTCTAAAGGATGCGGAAAAACACGCAGGCGCAAGGCGCAGGTCGAAGCGGCTCCAGCTTTCAGGGTGCGGATGCGTCGATGATTTTCACATCCAGCATATCCTTCAGCAGACCGTTTTCATATTCAAAATACATCGCCTCGCCGTCATAGGTAATATCGACGAGCAGCGGCTCGGGAAATCCGAGGGCGCTGAAATCCTTGAAAACGAATTCCAGTTTGCGGATGTCGAATTCCTCGTTTATCTCCAGTTCGAAATTGTAAGTGGCTTCGTGCACGGATCCGGCCGCCACAGTCGCCTCCCCTTTTCCGACAACGGGCTTCTGCATCCTTTCCAAACTTACCCTGATGCTGTCCGTTTCCAGATCCTCAATCTGCTCATAATCAATGAAAACTGATAGATCGAATGCATCAACGCCCCTGCCGCCCAGACCGATTTCATGGACGAATTCGTCCCTTTCGTGCCATGCGACCCAGCTTTTACCGGCGATCTTTTTCATCACTTTGTCATCATACCAGGCATTCGAAAGACTTATCCCTGTCTTTTCGCAGTATTTCCGCAGCTTCCTCAACAACGCCTCAGAAATCCGGCCGCATACAATTTCGTAATTATCGCCGGAAATTTCTATTTTCAGCAAGGCCTGCACTGGTTCCAGAAGACGCTCTTCCGTTTCTATTCCGTATTCGTCGATCTCCTTGTCGACTAATTCCTCCTCGGCCGGAATCAGTTCCTTGAATTCTGACTCTTCGCCGGAAATCGGCTCCCTGTTCTCATAATCTCCGAGTTCCCAGATCAATCCATCCAGATCATCATCGCGCTCCCGGTCAATCCCCCTTTCAAATTCTTCCGCTTTATCCTTGAAAAAATCATCGAGCCTCTCTCTTCTGCTTTTTCTGGCCATATCTTTACCTCCTTCCGCAATAAAGATTCCAGCAATTGGAAAACGCCCACCACTGCAGCTTCGCTGCAGCCTGTTTTTTGAACAATCTGGAAAACGGGAGTTTTTTCAATAAGTAAAGTTTAACAGTTCATGAAGAGATTGCAAGTTCAACAGGTGATCGGGAGGCGATGAGAAGGCAAATAGGAAAGGCACGATTCTTCAGGAAATTGCACCATCAATGCCTGCGTTTGAGGCAGGCAGGTAAATACAGAAGATCGTTCCGGAGCCGGGGACCGATCTCACCGACAAGTGACCGTCATGTTTCCTGATGATAGAATAGGAGGTCGCGAGCCCGAGCCCGTCTTTCTTGTCTTTTGTCGTGAAATAGGGATCGAACAGCTTCGGCAGGTGCTCCTGCGGAATGCCGGTCCCCTGGCCCTCGAAGGCAATCATGACGTAGTGCCCCGGTTTCAAGGCGAATTCATTCTTCTGGCCGATAAACGCGTTTTCAGCCCGGATCCGTATAGTGCCTCCCTCAGGCATCGCCTGAACCGCATTCAGCACGATATGATGAATGGCGTTCTGGATCTGAAGTTGATCGACATCGACTGGCAGGAGATTTTCATGCAGAGCGTATTCACACGAAACTTCCGAACCGCTCAGTGCGGACGAAGTTGAATTCCCGATGATTTCCACAACGGAGGACGTCTTTTTTACCGGAGAGCCTCCTTTGGAAAAAGTCAGCAATTGTTGTGTAAGGTCGCGCGCTTTAAGTGTGGCTTCCTCAGCCTTCATCAGTCTTCTGGAGATCTCGCTGCCGGCATCGGAATAAGACAGGCATAGAGAAATATTCCCCAGTATAGCGGTCAAGATGTCGTTGAAATCACGAGCCAGTCCCCCCGCAAGCATGCCGAGTGACTCCATCCTTTCCATCTGCTGCGCGCTCTGCCGCCATGCAATCTCGTTGTGAAGATCTTCGTTGATTTTCTTTAGTTCTTCGGTCCTCTTCTCCAGCGGATCTTCGAGTTGCTCCCGGGATTGTCCGAATAGCGCGTGTTCCACCTTACGGGCGAAAATCGTGTAAAGACGTTTTGTCCTTGTATCTATAGGGTGAGCATGTTCCATGAACAGGACTCCCGTGTTTTCACAGCCCTGAAATATATACAAGAACTGGTTTTCTGCGAATTCCTTAATTTTTTTGAAAATATCCGCTTTGTTCCTGAATCCCCATGACCCGGCCACCCGTTGATTTCGGCGCACACCTTTGATAACCGCCATGCGGCGGATCCCGAAGAGGCGCGATGCCCGCTCAACCGCCTCTCGCATAGCCTCTTCCTCCAATGCAGAAAAAGAGAGAAAAGACAGCTCATGAAGAATGGAAATCTCGGCTATGAATTGCAGGCGTTCGGAGTCCCTCGCCGACGGTATCATTCTGCGAATCCCCCGTTTTCTCCGTCCATCCGTCCCGCGGCGATAATCTGGGCCGTCTGGCGATGAAATTGTGGAACCTCGGTAAAACCGCCGATGTTCCCGAAGGTCAGCACGCCCAGAAACGGCGGTTCCCGTCCGTCCCTAGCATTGATCACCTGCAGTTCTTTTTCATAATCCGCACCCATCAGGAGATATCGCGAGATACAGTCGAAAAGAAGCATCCATTCCGGATGGGCCATATTACGAACGGAATTGTCGGCAGCCTCCCATGCCGCCGAGATCATATCCTCTGGAACCTGGCTCATGATCGATCCCACCGACTTATCTGGTATCTCGGTTATGAAATCGATACTCCCGTCGGGGTTGGCCGCTACCGGATCCCTGATCAGATAATTGCCGGCAATGTCGGGGAATCCGAGGGGATATCTCATCGCGTAATCCGCAAAGCGACCTGGAGGAATGCTTCCCATCATTTCGCAGTAAAAATCCAGGGCACTCCTCCCGTTTATTTCAAAGACGCGCTTGCCTTTCGCTCTTGTAATGATCAAGGGCTCTCCCGCTGGATTGCAGCCATGTCCCAAAGCCGATTCGATCTCGATCCCGTCCAGGACCACTACGGCAACGGCATCCTCTTCGATTCCTTTTTCCGTGAATTGATAGGTTCTGGAATACTTCAAGTTATCGCCTGCACAGCAACCCACATACTTGAAAGCGGGCCCCATCCGGCGATACAGACCTCGCAACAGTTCGGGGACATTGGCGGTCAATCCGTCCGGGAAAATAAAAACCGAACCGGAGTCGAAACCACCGGAAAGGATTTCATCCGCCACTCGGGCGCCGGCAAGGAAAGAATTCCCGCTCAGTCCCGCATGGAGAGTCGTATTCGCCCGGATTTCGTCACCGCTCAATGTGCATACCCCGACCGCCTGACGATGCACTTTTCCGGAGGCGATAATACCCGCGCTGCAAAAACCGACTATTTTCGATCGGCCCACAACTCTTTTGACGGAATCGAGGACGGCTTTATGGTCGTGATACTCAGTCGTAAAAAGGAAGGTAAGGACGGGCTCTCCGGAAACCTCGACGGCTTTCTCCGCGGCCTTCTTACCGGCCTCGCCCGAGTTATAGACTGTGCTGCAGGCTGCACCTGCTTTCATCTTTCTTTCATCCCCTGAAAAGAAAAACAAAATTTTCAAACATGTCCCTTTGGAAATGATTCAACATCTCATCGCGCATCATTTCGAGAGCGGCAAGCGGATTGAGTTTCTGCTTATACGAGCGCTCGGAAGTCAACGCGTCGTATACGTCGGCAATCGCGCATATTCGAGCATAAATATGGATATCCGGACCCTTCAGGCCAAGCGGATAACCTGTTCCGTCCTCCCGTTCATGATGCTGAAGAACAATGATATTCGATTCATCCGTCATCTGCTGCGCACTGGCAAGGATTTTGGCGCCTTCAGAGGGATGCCGGCGCATGATCCGGATTTCATCATCATTGAGCTTCCCGGCTTTATTGATGATATTCGGATCTATGCTGACTTTGCCGAGATCATGAAGGAAAAACCCGGAACCAAGTTCTCTCAGATTGTGCACGGCAGAACCCTTGAACAGTCTCTTCGCGAGCAGCAACGCCAGTATTCCCACGTTAACCGAATGGGTATAGGTATAAAGATCGTGCGATGTTATACTGATCAGATGACTCGATATTTCATCATTGGAAATAATAAAATCGACTGTCTCGGATATTCCCCGCCTGGCCTCCTGAATGTTTCGGGCCGTAGGATCCTCAAACAATCTGCTCATAAGCACCAGGGAGCATTCCTTGATGATGACCGCCTTTCCCCGGGGCGGCATCTGCCGGTCCACGATCGCTTCTCTGAGTTCTCTTGGAACGATCTGCTCAGGAGCCCACTTCTTCGGCGCAGATATTGCCGTCTCCTCAGGAGCAGCCGTTCCTTCGTCCGGCATGGAGCTCTTCGAGATATCGATTTTAACTTCCGTCAGCCCCAATTCGATGATCTGCTGAATCTCTTTTCTGGATCCGATTTTGAACTGGTTTTTTAAAAATGGGTGCTTGAACCAACTGGTAGGGAGCAAGACATACATCCCGACCTTCAGATCCCGTGCTCTGATCGCCTTAATCATAATATCAGTTCAACTCCGCTCTGACTGGATCAAGAGTGATCGAAAAGTTCCTGATATCGAAAACCGTATCCGGCACCTTATATCGGATCAAAAATCCCCGTATATATCTATCACAGCCAGGGATTCATCAGGAAGCGAAATTCCGGCGGCTGTCCAAATGAATATAATATATTCTTATATCATTTTTGTATCGGTTTATTTTATGAAAAAGTTGAATTTACACATTTTTCGGCAGGTTGATAGGAAACACCTGTTAGACATGCTGTTCAAAAACATGGTCTGAGCACAAGGTCAACAGCAAAAGGAAGAAAGATGGTAATAATAAGTTTGCCTTGAGGCTTAACTCTTTGCCCTCAGCATAGCTATTCAGGTATGTATTCCGCAAGTGCCGGGAAAATTCTATTAATGAAATCCAAGAGTTTTCCCGAAGCAGGCTCCGCATCCTCCTGCGTGCGCATCATAACGGTTACGAGGGCGCCGTCTGTCCGCCCCCTGGCGATCGAGTCATGTATCAAGTAGACTTTATTCATATATTCGCTCGCGTAGATCCTGCCCCTTCCGTAATACCAAAACAGGAGGAGACGCCGATCAAGGCCTTTTTCGAAGATCATCCTGTTCACCGGATAGCATGCATCACGCCCCGGAAAAAGCTTTATCCATTGCACCTTTCTCTCCAGAGGAAGCCACCCTGCCCCAGGAAGACATTGCCTCGGGGAATGAATGGATTTTCCCTCGCGCTGGGAATTGAAGTAGCCGATATAGAGATTGATCTCCTCACCCCGGGAATTGCGATAATCCCGCATGACATAATCATCCACCTTCAAAATTTCCATGGACCGGTCATTGATCCGGTGCTCCCGGACGGAGTTCCAATCTCCGAACCTGTCGGGAAAGGAACGAAAGCTCTTCCGATCCGGCGTGGCCTCCGGGCGGCTGAAATAGGCGTCCGCGAAAACACCCGCGAGGAGGACGACCATGAGAGTAATAAATCTTGCACTTCTATGAAAAAACGCGGATCGAATCCACTTCATCGCCGTATCCTCGAGAGTACGAATTCAATTCCAAGAAGGAGCAGAAATGCCGAGGCAAAGAGCATCCATCCGGAAAAAATATGGAAAAAACCCTGCGCGGCGCAATTGCCGTAGAAGTGCGCGAGGGCCCCTGTGCCGCTGACGCGGATCATATTCGCAAGAATCGCCACAGGGAATGTTGATGCGATCAGGACTCCCTTCTTCCAGGCCGGACCCCGGGAAAAGTGTGCAAAAACTACCGAGAGCGCCAGAAGGGAAACCAGGGAGCGAATCCCTGAACACGCCTCTGCGACCTCCAGAGAGGCATTCGCCAGATGAATGATATTGCCTTCCCTCACGACGGGAATGCCGATCAGGTACAGGGATGCAGTCGCCATTCGGGAGGCGAGGAGCTGCATGGGGAAGGTTATTCGGTCCATCAGAATGGACGGCAGTGGAATCATGAACACGAGGTAGGACAAGGGGAGCAGAAGAACCCTGAAAAAACCTTCCCCCAGCATGGAGATAATTATGCCTCCGATCAGGATCAGGAGAGATATCCTCATCGTAAAAAATTCACCTGCCAGGCGTCCCAAGATCAAAAGACAGACTCCGACGGCGGCAATGCCTATCCCGAGCCACCGGCCGGATGGCGTTAGGGTGGAAAGCTGATCCCTTTTCCGATAAATGATATAGGCCGATATAAGCGGGATCAAAAAACCGTGGGAAAAATCCGGCATGTGGAGCCAGTCCTCCACAAGACGCTTCATCACCGGCGCGTACAGCCAGACAAGGCCCGCAAGTATCCCTCCGATCCTCACGAGATTCCCGGCATTTTTAATAAACAGAGTCATGAAGGTCCGGCTGTTTTTTTGCATTTTACAGAATCTCCCCTTTGCATGCCAGGCACATTGCATGCCAAATCATGAAACCCCTCCCTCTTATTTTTTAATGCTGCATGCCTTTAGAAGTCGCTAAAAATACCAGGGTGTTTAAATGATTAGGCTTTCAGGACCCCGGATCGGGTTCGGGATAAATCCGCAGATCGTGCTTGACGTCTAACAGATTTTTGAAAAACACCTGTTCTACAGGCTGTCCAAAATACAGGCTAAAGGCGCAAGGCTAATGGCTAAAGGAAAAAAGATGCTGCCAATACAATGCATTTTCGCCTTTCGTCCTTTTTATCTCCTCTCCCGTCCGGCCAATTTTCAGAGGATAAGCCACAAAAATTGATGGCTTCGTGAATCAGACTATCCGCGTCAAAAAGAGGAGTTAAGAAAGATGAGAGCCTGAAAAGATAGAAAATATCTTCTCAAACTCTCATCTTTCTAACTTCTTAACCTCGAAAAGGGTCATTGGTTCTGGATTTGGGCACAGCTGATGCAGAAAGGCTGCTTCAGAAAGGAGAACCAAAAATGATCTTCATATTCGGCAAAAAATACAAGGGAATTCTCTCTTTGATCATGCCCGGCCTTCTCGCCGCCGTTCTCTTCTGCGGCTGTTCCGCAGAAGCAAAAAAGGAACGTCACTGGAAGAGAGGCGAGATCTTCTTGAGTGAAAAAAAATTCAGGGAGGCCGTGATCGAATATAAAAACGTCGTCCAGATCGATCCGAAAAACGCCAGGGCCCATTTCAAATTGGGTCTTGCCTACCTCAAATCGGGTGAGATCAGGCCCGCGTTTGCCGAGTTTTCGAGGAGTGTCGAGCTGGACGGCAATGACCACGAGGCCAGAATGTATCTTGGAAATCTCCTTCTGGCCGCAAAGGATTTCCCGAAAGCGAAACAGCAGGCGCAGGCTGTTCTCGCGAAATCTCCGGAAAATTCTCAAGCCCATCTCCTGATGAGCATGGCGCACTTTGCGGAAAAAAACATGCAGGCCGCCGTCTCGGAAGCTCAGAAATCAATCGCCGCCGATCCCCGGAGGATTGAAAGTTACCTCCACCTCTCGAAAATCTACTGCTCAAACAACGATCTCAAGCGGTCCGAACAGACACTTAAATCCGCCATTCAGGCCGACAGGGATTCCCTCGCCGCAAAGTACGCCCTTGCCGGATTCTATACGGAGAGCGGCAAAAGGGACATGGCGGAGGTTGTCTATCTGGACATCCTGAGGACTCATCCGGGCAATGCGGGCGCGCACATCTGCGCAGGACGGTTTTATCACCTGACCGGCCGGCCCGCCGAAGCAGAAACACAATTCCGCAGGGGGATAGAATTGGAACCGCAAAACATTCAATACCGCCTGCAACTGGGGGACCTCTTTATCGCCACGAATCAGAATGCAAAAGCGGCCGATACCTTCCGCGTAATTCTCGAGATCAGTTCGGACAACGAGGCGGCCGTCGCGAGGCTTGCCGATCTGCATCTGAAAGAAAGAAAATACGATGAAGCGGGAGCTTACACGGAAAGGCTTCTGAAGCTGAATCCCAAAAGTCATGAGGCCCTGCTTTTAAAGGCTCGAATTCATCTCGCCAGGAATGAATTCCGCGAGGCCGTCAATCTGCTCCAACCTTATGTCAAGGAAAACCCCAAGTCCGCTTCAGGTTATTATTATCTCGGCCTGGCCCACTTCGGCAACAGGGATATCCAGCAGGCCAAGAAGCATCTCGCCGAGGCGGTAAAACTTCAACCCCACTGGAGTGAACCCAGACTTATCATGGCCGAAAGCCTTCTGAATTCGGGCGCGCTCGACCGGGCCCTGGAGGAGGCCAGGGTGGTTCTGAAAAATAATCCCCGTGATTACAGGGCCATAATGATTGCAGGGAATGCTTACCTACTGAAAAGAGATTTTCAAAACGCCCGGCGCTCTTTCGAGGAAGCTGTCGAGGCGTGTCCCCGTGAAGCAGCAGGTTTCTTTCAACTGGGCCGCGCCCTCTTTTATCAAAAGAAGGAAAAAGAGGCTTTCGCGAGATTCGAAGAGGCATTGAAGATTCAGCCGGATTATCTGGAACCCCTTCAGTTCATTGCGAAGGTTTACACCGGACGCGGGGATTTTCTAAAAGCGATTGAAAGGGTCAGGGCGCAGATCGAAGTCTCGCATGGAAACCCGTTTCTTTACCATCTTCTCGGTCAGATCTGCGATGTAAAAAAGGATATACAGGCGGCCGAGTTTAACTACCGCAAGGCGATCGACATAAACCCCGGCATTCCTTTATTCTATCATTCACTGGGGGCCTTCTATATCCGGCAGAACAGGATTGATCAGGCAAGAGACCTGTTTTTCGCGGCTTTGCAAAAATCGCCCGACTCGCTCTACTCCCATATGGGTCTGGCCATGATTTACGAGAACCGGAAGGAATTCGCCATGGCGAAAGAGCATTATCAAAAAGCACTCAGGATAGATCCTAAATTTTCGCCCGCAGCCAATAATCTCGCCTACCTTCTCGCTGAAACCGGAGAGAATATCGACGAGGCTCTCGCCCTTGCCCAGAGCGCCAAGGAAAAAACGCCGAACGACCCGTATATATCGGACACTCTGGGATGGATCTACTACAAGAAAAACATATTCAACCGCGCCATCATCTACCTGAAGGAAGCAAGAGAAAAGCTTCCCGATCACCCCATAGTCCATTACCATCTCGGCATGGCTTATTTCAAAAACGGAGACTATACCCTCGCAAGAAGGGAATGGATGAAAACACTGGAGATTGACCCGGGATTCCCGCAAGCGAGCGAAATAAGATCGATGTTCAATACGGCATCGGCCGGAAAGCCCCGCTGAATCAGCCTGCGGCCGTTCATGAATGGAGCTTCTTCATGAGCCACGCCATATTCTGCCCCAGGGTCTTCATGGTCTGGACGCCTTCCGCATCATTCATGACATCCCCCGGGTTTCCGCCGATTCCCACATTCCAGTAACTCGATCCCGGCATGATCATCTGCATGTAATGCAGGAAAAGATTGATGGAATTGAGCGCGTTAATGGCCCCGGCGCGGCGCACGGCTACCACCCCGGAACCCACTTTCCTCTTAAGCATATAATCGTTTGCGCGTCCCACGAAACCGCAGCGTTCGATCAGGGCGCGCATTCTGGCCGAGACATCGGAAAAGTATGTGGGCGAGCCCAAAAGAATCCCGTCAGACTCTCTCATCCTGTCTATGAGTTTGTTCAGGATGTCAGTGTCATTGGCACAGCGGAAATTCCTGTTCTTGAAGCACTTGTAGCATGCCAGGCACCCCTGGATCGGCTCCCCCGACAACTGGATCAGTTCCGTCTCGATGCCTTCTTTTTTCAGCTCGTCCAGAACCAGATTAATAAGAATAGCCGTATTTCCGTCTTTTCGAGAACTCGTATTGAATGCCACAACTTTCATACCGAACCTCCCTCTGTAAATGAACCATGAAGAATATACCCAATATAGGAATAAAAGGCAAACGGTTGATTGTATCTTTTTCCTTCAGCCACTCGCCTTATGTCTTCGGCCTGGTCTCATAAATTCTGTTCCCATGAGGAGACCATCATGTTATATAAAAAAACAGGAAGTTGGAAAGATAAGAAGAGCCTTGAGCCCCCTGGCCTTTCGCACTCAATAAAGCTGTGTATGACAGGAGATGACATGCCCTTGAAACTTATCGATTCGGTGAACTCAATCCTTGAACTGGTCAAGGAGCAGACCGGCAAGGATATAGAATTTATCGAGAAATCCGATCTGCCTGTCCAGGCGAGTATTGAAATCGCCAAGAAGAACACAGACACCCACCATCTCCTGTACAGGAAATCGTTCGATGATCAAATCAATTATATCATCGCCAATCAGTGCGGCCATATTCTGAGGATCTTCGGCACGAGCGAAGACAGGAGATTCATTCCCGTTGCAAACAGAAGGACAATGATGAGCTACGTCATGCAAATGGAGGATGAACTCCACAGGCTCGCCTCTGTTTTCGGACAGGAAAAAATTAAACAGATGCTCTTTCTCTGGTACGAGGGGGTCGTCTTCCAGGTAACGAAAATGCCTCCGGATATAATGATCGATAAATGGCTGTATGACGATTACCCGGAATTACGGCAGATCCAACTGACCTCTCTGAGAAGACAGAGGCAGATCGCAATCCTTTCTCTTTCAGAAGAGATGATGAAAATAACGCCCTTCAGGATTTACCGGGCATCGAACATCATGAATTACGCTTTCTTCAAAATACTGGGAGACCATTTCGGTCTTGATTTCGTTACTCCTTACCACAAAAGCATTTTCATCATGGACGGAAGCGATCTGGCAAGGCATACAGAAAGAGATTATGTTAACAGCCTGGAAGGAGACCGCATAATGATAGACGAATGGGCAAGACGCCTGTGTCTGACAGGATGGTTCGAATGGAAGCACATCGAGGACCTCTGAGGAGACGCCCGGCTGAAGACATCGCCTCCTCAACCAGGCCTGTTTCGGCAATACGCGGAGAAGGGTTGCACATCATATATACAAGGGGAAAAAATGGTTTACATCTACAGGACAGAAGTCGGTACATTTACAATCGAGCCCGATGCGGAGTGCCCCGGGAAGTTCATGCTCTGTATCGGCGGAATGTGGCTGGATTCTTACGAAACAGCGGAGGATGCAAGGGCAGCCCTATGCAGACAATGCACCGGCTGGCATGATTGGGACCGGCTGGCGTGTCCGGAATCTCCGCCGGACCTGAAGGAGTGGGAGAAACTGGATTGACAGGGAATCCGACACAAGATACCCTATTCACAACCGTTCATGATTTTCTTTTCCTGGAGGCTTGAGCCCTTGAATATCCTGACTTCGACGTCACAACCGTCATGGCCGCGCAAGGGTTCCGCCTTGATGATGAATCCCTCGTAAAGTCCCCGGGCAAGTCCGTGTTTGTGCGCCTCTCTCGCAATATGGAGAGTAAAATCGTCAATCCCAACCGGCGCGGGGTCGATATCGGAAGAATCCCTGTATCCGTCGGCGATGAGCCCGCTGCAGACACGGTAATTCATGATCTGCGCAACCCAGCCGTCTGTCAGGATCTTTACCGTGACTCCGGCACAGCCCTTTGAATCAATCCCGTTGAAAGTTCCTTCAATGATTCTCTCTTGTACGCTTTTCCTCACCGATATTTCGGACATTGCGGTCGCAACGGCGACCTGTTCCGTGTCATCCACGGGAAGCCGGCCGGTTTGCCCGCCCGCGATCGCAGGAACGAAAAGAGAAAATATTACAAGCATAAGGACAGCCTTCATGGACAAGACATATTTCACCAAACCCACACTGTCAAGAAGTTTTGAAGCAATACGGAATCCCTGCTGAGTAATACTTTTTCCGCACTCATTTTAATCCCGCAGTACCATTTCTTTTCATAAGTTCCCCTTATTGTGCCTGCGGATATAAAGGGCTACTATTTCACGGATAAAGCTTATACCGCCCTCGGAGTGAATCCGATCGGGGATAAGAATGAAGCGGGGAACCGTCATGCATGTGGAAATGATACCCGTCCTGTGTTCGAGAATCTCCGCCGTCGCGGTCTTTGCCTGTGTGGTCCTGACCGGTTGCGCCGTCGGCCCAAATTTCCAGCCTCCGGCAGCCCCAAGTACAAAAACCTACACGGAAAGGGCGCTGCCTCCTGAAACGGAAAAGGCGCCGGGTCCGGGCGGCGCGGCCCAGCGCTTTACCCACGGCAAGGATATTCCCGGCCAGTGGTGGACTCTATTTCATTCGGAGATGCTGGACCGGCTTATCCGCCGGGCACTTGCCAGGAGTCCCACGCTTGCGGCTGCAAGGGCTACCCTGCGTCAGGCCATGGAGGCGCGGCGTGCCCAGTTCGGAGCTCTTTTCCCAAGAGTCGATGCCGGCCTGTCGGCAACGCGTGAAAAGATAACCGGCGCCTCTTTCGGCCAGGACACTGTTATCCCGGAATTCAGCCTCTTTCACGCCTCCCTGGATATCACGTACGCGCTTGACATCTTCGGGGGCACAAGGCGCCAACTGGAAGCCCTGCAATCACAGATCGATTATCAGAGATTTCAGTTGGAAGGCGCTCATTTGACGCTCACTTCCAATATCGTCTCCACGGCGGTGCAGGAAGCTTCCCTGCGATCCCAGATCCGGTCGACCCGAGAAATCCTGACCCTCCAGGAGGAACAGCTGGCAATTATTGAAAAACAATTTGAGCTCGGCGGGGTTGCGGCGGCGGACGTGCTTGCTCAGAAAGCCCAGGTTTCCCAGACGCGGGCGGCACTGCCTCCTCTGCAGAAACAGCTTGCCCAGACCCGCCATCTCCTGGCTGTGCTGTCCGGCAGCACACCTGGAGAGGCAGAGCTTCCCGAATTCGAACTCGATGGATTCGTGCTGCCACAGGAGCTTCCGGTGAGCCTGCCTTCATCGCTCGTTCGACAGCGGCCCGACATTTTGGCCTCCGAGGCACTTCTGCATGCCGCCAGTGCGCAGGTGGGTGTGGCTACGGCGAATCTTTATCCGCAGATCACGCTTACCGGCAGTTACGGATCCGAGGCGACGGGCATCGGAAAATTGTTCGGCACCGGTTCCACTGTCTGGAATTTCGGCGCCGGCCTGCTGCAGCCCATCTTTCACGGAGGAACCCTGACAGCGCAGCGCAGGGCGGCCGTAGCCGCTTACGAGCAGGCATTGGCACAATATCGCGTGACGGTACTGCAGGCATTTCAGAATGTAGCCGATGTACTGCGCGCGCTGGAAGCGGATGCCGGCACCCTCAAAGCTCAGAAAGACACGGAAACCGCCGCGTTTGACTCTCTGGATCTCACGAAGAAACAATTCCGGCTGGGCGGAGTAAGCTATCTCTCCCTGCTCAATGCCCAGCGGCAGTATCAACAGGCGCGCATCAGCCTGGTCCAGGCCCGGTCCGCAAGATTCGCCGATACGGCCGCCCTGTTCCAGGCGCTCGGAGGCGGATGGTGGAATCGCTCCCGACAGGACAACACCGCAACGATCACCGATAATCCGCAATGATGAAGAAAATCCCCCGCATCAAAGGAAGACTGGTCTGGCGCATGGTTGTCATGCTGGCGGCCGTTTGCATAGTGTTCGGCGCAATTTTTGGATACAAGACGTACGAATCGTATAAAAACAGGAAATCAAGGGCCGAACGCAGAGCCCCGCCCGTTACGGTATCCGTAATGAAAGCGCAATTCCATACATGGCAGCCTCATATCAAGGCGGTGGGGAGCCTGCGCGCTGTGCGCGGCGTCAATGTTACCAGTGAAATCGCCGGACAGGTCAGAACCCTGCATTTCGCATCAGGTGACATCGTGGAAAAAGGAAAGCTGCTGGTACAACTCAATGCCGATGTCGAAATCGCACAGTTACACTCACTTCAGGCATCCGCTGAACTCGCCCGGATCGTTTTCGAGCGGGACACCAAACAGTATGCCGCGAGAGCCATAAGCAGAGCGACTCTGGATGCAGACTACGCAAATCTCAAAAATACGCGGGCCCAGGTCGCGCAGCTGGCGGCGACGGTCGCCAAGAAATCTATCCGCGCGCCGTTCGCCGGCAAGCTGGGCATCAGCACCGTCAATCCCGGGCAGTATATCAATCCCGGCGACGTCATTGTCACTCTACAGACCCTGCATCCCATCTATATGGATTTTTACCTCCCGCAGCAGGAACTCTCGCGCGTAACGCTCGGGCAGGCAGTCTCTGTTACCGTCGACAGCTATCCGAATCGCATGTTCTCCGGAAAGATCACGGCGATTAATCCCCTGGTCGACCCGGGTTCCCGAAATGTCCAGGTGGAAGCCACGCTTGACAACCCTGGTCATCTTTTGCTGCCAGGAATGTATGCATCGGCGGACATAACTGCCGGGGTAGCCGAGCGCTACCTGACCTTGCCCCAAACAGCGGTTACCTTCAACCCTTATGGCGATGTTGTTTACATCATCGAAGAGGGCCCGAGAGGGCCGGACGGCAAGCCGGTCCTGATCGCCAGGCAGAGATTCGTTACTGTCAACGGCACGCGGGGCGACCAGATTGCGATCCTCAAGGGTATCCGGGAGGGGGATATCGTTGTTACGAGCGGGCAGCAAAAGCTCAAAAGCGGCAGCATTGTCGTCATCAACAATGAGGTTACGCCGAGCAATAAGGCCGCCCCAATTCCGGTGGACGAGTAAACCCGGGAGGACCCGCAATGCGCTTCACAGATATCTTCATCCGCCGTCCCGTGCTCGCCACAGTAGTCAGCCTGCTCATTTTGGTGCTCGGCCTTCGTTCCATAGGGCTGCTCAATGTCCGACAATTTCCATTCACGCAGAACGCCGTTGTGACAGTAACGACCGTCTTTTTCGGCGCCGACCCGTCACTTGTCGCGGGGTTTATCACCACTCCTCTGGAGAACTCGATCTCCCAGGCAAACGGCATCGACTATCTCACATCTTCGAGTATTCAAGGTCAGAGCACGATTCAGGCGAATCTGCGCCTGAACTATGATCCCATAAAGGCTCTCTCCGATATCAACACCAAAGTCAACGCGGTTCTCAACCAGCTGCCCCAGGGAACACAGCAGCCCGTAATTACGGTTACTATCGGCGAACCAATCGATTCCATGTATATGGGTTTCTACAGTGAAGAGCTGACTACCAATAAAATCACTGATTACCTGATCCGGGTGGTTCAGCCGAAGCTTCAGGCCGTGGAAGGCGTACAGACGGCCGAAATACTCGGCAAGCGTCAGTTCGCGCTCCGCGCATGGCTCGACCCCGCAAAAATGGCGGCATACGGCCTGACCGGCACGGACGTCAGCAATGCCCTCGCAGCAAACGATTTCATCTCCGCAGTGGGTCGCACAAAAGGCCTGATGGTCACAGTAAATCTCTCCGCCTCCACCGGCCTGCACTCAGTAGACGAGTTCCGCAATCTGGTCCTTAAATCATCCAACGGCGCTATCATCCGTCTGGGGGATGTCGCTAGAATCACTCTCGGCTCCGAAGACTATAATACTGCGATGGCCTTTGACGGCCAGACTTCCGTAGCTATTGGAATCCAGGTGTCCCCCAACGCTAACCTGCTCACAGTCATAGCCAATATACGAAAGCTTTTCCCGTCCATCCAGGAACAGTTACCCGAGGGACTCAACGGGAGAATAGTATACGATGCGACCGAATATGTGAACAGCGCCATAAAAGAAGTGATCAGCACCCTCGCAAAGGCGCTCCTGATCGTGACCCTGGTCATTTTTCTGTTCCTCGGGTCGCCCCGGTCCGTCATCATCCCGGTCATAGCCATGCCGCTTTCACTGATCGGGGCCTTTTTCATCATGCTGGTACTCGGATATACGATAAACCTGTTGACTCTTCTCGCCCTGGTGCTCGCTATCGGTCTCGTCGTCGACGATGCCATTATTGTCGTGGAAAATTCCCAGCGTCACATAGAGGACGGCATTCAACCGATGCAGGCGGCCCTTCAGGGCGCCCGCGAGCTTGCCGCTCCCATCATCGCGATTTCCGTCGTGCTGATCGCAGTCTATGTACCTATAGGATTCATGGGCGGCCTTACCGGAGTCCTCTTTACAGAGTTCGCCTATACACTTGCCGGAGCCGTCGCCGTGTCAGCCGTCGTCGCGCTCACCCTCTCGCCGATGATGTGCTCCCGATTTCTCAAAATCTACAGCCGGGGCGACGAACCCCGCTTGATGGTTTTTATCGACCGCCAGTTCGGACGCCTGCGAAGGGGCTACGAGAAGATCCTGCGGGGAGCTCTCGATGAATTGCCGGTGATAGCGGTCTTCGCTCTTATCATTCTCTTCAGCAACTACTTCCTGTATGCAACCTCCAAATCCGAGCTCGCCCCGACGGAGGATCAGGGCATCATTATCACGCAATTGACGGCGGCCCCGAACGCCACGCTGCAGCAAACGCAGCTCTATTCACACGAAGCATATAAAATACTCGCCTCGTATCCGGAAACCAGCCATGTCTTTCAGCTCGACGGGGTCAACGGTCTCAACTCAGGCATCGCCGGCATGGTCCTGAAACCATGGAATGAGCGCAGCCGGACGGCGATGCAGCTTCTGCCCATGGTCCAGAGGCAGCTCAGTGGAATTTCGGGAGTGCTTGCGGCGGCTTTTCAGCGCGCGCCCCTTCCCGGAGGCGGCCGGGGATTGCCCGTGCAGTTTGTGATAGGCACGACGGAATCCTTCGACCGGCTGAACGAAATCCAGCAGTCGTTGATAGAGAAAGCCATGGCAAGCGGCCTGTTCGCGTTCATGGATACGGACCTCAAGATCGACAAGCCGCAGACTTCCCTGGAGATCGATCGCGATAAGACGGCGTTGCTCGGGCTGAGCATGCGTGACGTGGGCAGTTCCCTGACCTGGATGCTGAGCGAAGGATACGTCAATTATTTCGACATGTCGGGGCGCCCGTATAAGGTGATCCCGCAGACAATGCAACGCGACCGGCTCAACGCCTCGCAGCTAAACGATTATTACATCAACACTTCAGCAGGCACGCCGGTTGCCCTCTCCACAATTGTGAAATTAAAGACCAGTGTCGTTCCGGAGTCTATCAACCATTTCCAGCAGCTCAATTCGGCTACTATCTCGGCAGTGCCTGCGCCCGGGGTCACGCTGGGGCAGGCCCTGGATACCCTTAAAACCCTTGCCGCGGGAATACTGCCGAGGGGCTATAGCATCGATTACGGAGGCGAATCACGTCAATACATCCAGGAATCCGCCGCCTTGCTGGTCACCTTCTTTTTCGCACTGATCATCATATTCCTCTCGCTTGCGGCGCTCTTCGAAAGCTTCCGTGACCCGGCGATCGTCCTCATCAGCGTGCCGATGTCGATCTGCGGTGCGATGATCTTCATCAGCCTCGGAGTGGGCGGCGCGAGCCTCAATATTTATACCGAGGTCGGACTGGTGACCCTGATCGGCCTCATCAGCAAACACGGCATCCTGATTGTTCAGTTCGCCAACGATCTGCAGCGCGAAGGCAGGAAAAAGCGTGAGGCTATCGAAATGGCCGCCGGCATACGCCTGCGCCCGATTCTGATGACGACCGCTGCAATGGTTCTGGGCGTAGTACCTCTGGTCACCGCATCCGGCGCGGGGGCGGAAGGCCGTTTCAACATGGGCCTGGTCATCATGACCGGGATCGCCATCGGCACCTTATTCACACTTTTCGTGGTCCCGGCGATGTACATGATACTCGCGGCGGAACACGCCCTATACAGAAAGGAAGAGGCACCTCAAGCATAACGAAGTGGAATGATCCGGAAACTACACCCGGCGACTATATCCTCTCGCTGAAGCGGAGTTCGCCCTTGTAATAAGCATCGGAACAAGCATCCCATGGGTATTTCAATTAGTTATTGATAATCGATCTCGGTAAATTCTGTGCGCGTGCCTTACACAACTTTGCCGACAATTAGTGAGAGCAGAACAGAAATAATTCATTTAATTCACTGGTCTGAGAATCTCTTATAAGCCTCTAAATCAATAGATCAATTCTTTGCTGAAGCCATATAGAAATCAGCAAGTAATATCAAAAGGTTGAAAAGCAGTCACAATCTAAGAAATTTCGAGGGTGAAATTAAGTGTTTTCCTGATGGTGTTGGCCGGAAATATATTTAAAATAAAAAAAAGAAGACTTACTTGAATGAGGGAATCAACCTTTAAAGAACCACGCTGAGGCCAGTTCCGCTGCAAAAGAGAAAGGAGGATGTTATGAAAAGAGTTCAGATATTTATTGTCTCTACATTGTTAGTGGCCTGCGTGTTTTACCCCGCATTGGTTCACAGCCAGACAGGCGGGCCGGCAGGTCAAAGCGACACCAGGAGCGGCTGGTATTGTCCGTATTGCGGCAGCTACATGGGACCGGGCTACGGCGGTGGCTATGGCATGGGTCCGGGCATGATGGGTCCTGGTTACGGCCGAGGTTACGGTATGGGCCCCGGAATGATGGGTCCTGGCTACGGCGGCGGCTATGGAATGGGTCCGGGCTATGGTTACGGACCTCAGTACAGGCAACCGTCAAAACCTCTGGAGGAAAAAGATGCAAAGGTGGAGGTGGAGGATTATCTGAAAGCAACCCGGAATCCGAATCTGAAGATGGGGAGCGTCACAGATAAGGGAAGTGCTTTCGAAGTCGAGATTCTGACGAAGGACAATTCGATCGTCGACAAGGTCCTCGTGGACAAGAATACGGGATGGATGAAATCGGAATATTAAGACCGGTATGCAGTCATGGGCAGGATATCATCGTGCAAAGCGAGGAACGTCGATTGCATAACTGCCGGGGCATGATGCCGGCCTTCAGGTATTCACCCGAAGGCGCCAGGGCACTCATTGATTACATTTCTCCTTTTAGAAAGAGCAGCAGAGAGTGATTTTTAAATGGCGACAACAGTGCGAATATCCTTAATTTGACGGGTACGTATGATACCCGGATGGAAACGGGGGGAATGATGATCAGATGCTCATTTAGGATGGCAGCATTCTTCTTGTCACTCATCGGATTCACTCTTTCAGACATCGGTAACGCTCATGCCGTTCCCAGCTTCAAGCGCCAGACGGGTATGTCCTGCGCCGCCTGCCATACGGCATTTCCTGAATTGACGCCCTTCGGGCGGACCTTCAAGCTCGGTGGCTACACATTGAGCACCAGCAGCAAGCCCTACGAATCCACCCCTCCCATTGCCGCAATGGTCCAGGCTTCTTATACCGATGCCCAGGGGCTGAACACGGGCATTGCACCCTTCAACAACGCCGACAACGATAAAATCAACCTTCCACAGCAGGCGAGCCTGTTTTACGGAGGAAGGATTTACAAAAAAACGGGAGCCTTTATGCAGCTCACCTACGACGGTGTCGGAAACGCAATCAATCTGGACAATACCGACCTTCGCTTTGCGAATGACGCCGTCATCGGGGGGAAACTCTTCGTCTACGGACTGACAGTCAACAACAATCCCACGGTGCAGGATGCCTGGAATACGACTCCTGCCTGGAGCTTTCCCTATGCATCCTCGGCTGTTGCCAACACCCCTGCGGCCAGGGCCTTGATAGACGGCGGCCTGGCCCAGCAGGTAGGAGGAGCAGGCGTTTACGGTTACTGGAATCATCTCCTCTACGGTGAGGCATCCGTTTATCGAACGAATCGCCGGGGCATCAGCAGGCCCCTTGGGGCCGGCACGACGACGGATACCGTCGTAGACGGCGCCGTCCCTTACTGGCGCCTGGTCCTGCAGAAACTCGGGAAGGAGCACTCTATCTCGCTCGGCACTTACGGCCTCGTGGCAGATGTGTTTCCAGCGGGCAATACGGGTGGACCAACAGATAGATTCACCGACACGGCCCTGGATGCCCAGTATCAGTTCATTAGCGAGAAGCATATAGTCACCCTCCAATCAACATGGATTCATGAAAGGCAGGACTGGGATGCCAGTTTCGCCATGGGAAACACGGCGAATTCATCGGATTACCTGGATACCTTCCGGGTCAATGCCAATTACTACTACCGGGCAAATGCAGGAACGGTCGGCGGGACAGTGAGCTATTTCACGACAACGGGAAGTTCAGACCCTGTGCTCTATGCTTCTGCTCCGGTAAGCGGCAGTAATAACGGCAGCCCCGATAGCAGTGGTTTTATCTTCGAAGTGGACTATCTCCCCATGGATAACGTCAAGGCATCCCTCCAGTATATTGTCTATGACAAGTTCAATGGCGGCCGTTCAAATTATGACGGTTCCGGAAGAGACGCCTCCGACAACAACACCCTCTACTTTGTGCTCTGGCTGGTGTTTTAGCCGTACGCCCTCCTCTTCGAAGGAAGCGTTTCCTGTTGAAGGCTTCAGGATCATTCCCGGCATCCTCCTGTCCCCGGCCATGGGTGTGGTTCTCATATCATTGAGTACGGTGATTGTAGCGATCAATGCTCGACTCCTGAAGGTGGTCAAGTTATGAGACGGGAATCTCCATCAGAACATAGCTTCCAGAGGAATCGAGGAAGTGTAATCTCCTGCGGCTTTATACGCTCAAGGAAGCCCACCTCAAACTCGTAACCCCCTGAAAATCTGGTGCCTGGGGCGGGAATCGAACCCGCACAGCCTCAAGGACCGAGGGATTTTAAGTCCCTTGCGTCTACCAGTTCCGCCACCCAGGCAAAGCTTCAATTCTTATTATTTTCAGCACCTTTTTGAAGGATATGAAGATTATGAACCTGCCTAAAAATCCTAAAAATACCAATCTATACGATCCTTCCCCATACAGCTTTAACATCACATTGCCGCCTGTACACAGGCTCATTTAGTATAATTTACTCAGTATGGCAAGAGAGAAAAAGATCGTAGACAATGTACCCTTTCTTGTGTCAAAGAAAGGGTACATTGTCTACGATCACTATGTTGTTATTTACAACACTTTTTGGTAAAATTCCACATCAGCACTTTTAAAAGGTTGCTCACCTGAAAGGAAGAAGCATCATGGTTAATACTTTCAAAAGTAATGAAATCACCAGGTTGATTTTTGACAGTCTTTCAAGAACGGCCGTGACTATTGTTACGGATACGGATGATCGAATTGTCGCCATCAGCGATCATTATGTCAAGATATTAGGGCGCAATAAAGAAGACATCATTGGTCAACCTGTATCCAAGATAATTCCTAATACAAATATGCCCGTGATTAGAAAAAATGGGCAACCGGATTGCAAGTTATTTACCCTGGCAAACGGTGAAACTGTGATCGCCCATTATGTTCCGCTCATCAAAAACAAAAAGACGCTCGGGGTGTTCGCCTATACTTCAATTAATACAATCGAATATATGAGTACACTCTCAACAATGGATATTGTGCGTCGTTTGAACGACGAACTAAATCAGTTTAAGAATGAATTACAGAAATTGAGAGGAGCAAAATACTCTCTGGATAACATTATCGGATCATCGGCCAAGATGGTGGAAACGAAGGAACTCGCTCGAAAGGTGGCTCAAACGAAATCGACGGTGCTGATCACCGGGGAGACGGGAACGGGAAAGGAATTGTTTGCCCATGCGATCCACCAATCGAGCCCCCGCAGGCACCAATCGTTCATTGCATTGAATTGTTCGGCAATTCCAAAAGACTTAATCGAATCAGAGCTGTTCGGCTATGAGGAAGGAGCTTTCAGCGGAGCGCGAAAGGGCGGCAAGCCTGGAAAATTTGAACTGGCGCACAAAGGGACTCTATATCTCGACGAGATCGATCAACTTCCCCTTTCGCTGCAACCCAAGATCCTGAGGGCCATTCAGGAAAAAGAAATTGAACGCGTCGGAGGGACCAAAACAATCCATACGGATATCCGTTTGGTTTGCACCGCGAACAGAGACATCAGAGAACTCGTCGACAATGGTGAATTCCGCGAGGACTTGTATTATCGAATCCACGTAGTAACTCTGCATTTGCCTCCGCTCCGGGAACGGCTCGACGACATTCCAGACCTGGTTCATCATTTCATTGCGAAAATAAACAAAGGATTAGGCCTCAACATCCAAGGCGTTCACAAAGATGTCTTAAAGTTATTCAATCGCTATCGCTGGCCCGGCAATGTTAGGGAATTAGAACACATGTTGGAGAGGGCGGCGAATATTGCTATTTCCGGATATCTGAATACCTACCATTTCGAAAAATTTGTACCAAGACTTCTTGACAGGACTTCCAAAAAGTTTCTAGAGAAATCCGTAAATTTGAACGACCTGAGGGCAAAGATGGAGAGAGACGCGATCACCAATGCTTTACAGATGACAAAGGGAAACAAGAAAAAAGCGTCCGAAATATTGCAAATCGATAGAAGCGTTCTTTACAAAAAAATAAGCAGGTATAAAATCGATACAAAAGTGAAAAACAAAGCCAGTTGATTATATTATGTAGCTATCAGCTACATCTAAATTGTAGTTGTTAGCTACAATTACCAAGGCTCAATGTTCCATCATAATGGAAATATTGAGCCTTTTTTATTGGCATATGGCATGCATAAAAGAACGTCGTGGCAGGCGTGATTTTCTATTTTTCACGATTATCCTTAAAGATAAAGATAAGGAGGAAATTAAATGGACTGGAGTGTTATTGGAATTATTATTTCACTAGCGTTTATTGTCATCTTGGCGCTCAGAGGGTGGCACATCATCATTATTGCACCCCTTGCCGTCCTCATCGTGTGTCTTTTCTCAAACATGAATATCATGCAGACCTTGTACGGACCTTATATGAAAGGGTTCATCAATTATGCGGGGAAATTTTACCTGATCTTTTTGGCCGGTTCTGTATTCGGCAAATTCATGGAGGACGGTCAAGCGGCTCGATCCCTCGCTGACGGGATTCTGAAGCTCATCGGAAAAGAAAATCCCCTCCGCATGCTTCTATCTGTCGGGATCATCTCCCTTTGCCTTACCTATGGCGGTGTGAGCCTGTTTGTCGTCATATTCGCGGTCATTCCTATTGCCCGGCCTCTTTTCAAGGAGCTGAAAGTGCCCTGGCACATCTTCATGGCTCCATTCATTTGGGGTGCTGCTTCGCTCACTATGACCACGCTTCCGGGGACTCCTCAGATACAGAACATTATGCCGACAAAATATCTGGGTACTTCGGCCACCGCGGCGCCACTGCTCGGTCTGACGGGGGCGGTTGTTATTAGTGTCCTGAACGTCCTGTATTTCAGCTACATATTGAAAAAAGCCAAGGCTAAAGGTGAAGTCTATGAGGACCCCGCACCCGGAGTCCTCGGAGCGGGAGTCACCACATCTGGACCGATGCCGAATGTCTGGTTAAGTCTGATTCCTCTGGTTATCGTCCTCGTGCTGCTTAATACGCCTCTTCCCTACATAAACAAAGATGTCGTCATTGCTTTGACGGGAGGTGTCCTGGCCTGTGTGATCCTTTTCTGGAAATACTATGCCAATATCATTGATACATTGACTAAAGGCGCCGTGAATACTGTTATACCGATTGTCAACACCTGCGCCGATGTCGGTTACGGAATGGCTGTTGCCGCCACGACCGGGTTCAAATTGGTTTCAGCCTGGCTTCTGACCCTCCCCATGCACCCGATCATTTCCCTTGCGGCCGCTACGGCTACCATGGCGGCCATCACGGGATCCGCATCCGGAGGTCTCGGTATCATCCTGGAGACCATGGTTCCTAAGTATGTCGCCCTTGGTCTGAACCCCGAGTTGATCCACAGGATTATTTCAATGTCGTCTGGCTCTTTTGACGCCATGCCCCATAATGGAGCCGTGATTACCATGCTCGCTGTCGCGGGTCTTTTTCACTACAACGCCTACAAGCACATTTTCTGGTGCCATGTCATTGCAACGATGATATCCCTTTTCATTACAATCCCGCTGGGGATCCTGATTTACGGCTGATCACCAGCCATTGTGAAGAAGCTCTTGCGGACCGAATGTATATGGGTACAAGGCATTAGTGACAAATGGGATGTCGGGACGAGAATATCTCCCGGCATCTCGAAGCTGAAATCGTAAATTCCGGGGTGATAATTTCCCTGGGTTGGTATGAAGGGAGATAAATCATGAGCAAGCCGTTTGCAAAAGTCGCAGTTGTCGGTACAGGTCTTCTGGGCACCCAGATCGCGATGTTGTCTGTATACGCCGGATATAAGGTCAGCGTCTACGATGCAAGGAATGGAGCCTTTTATGATACGTATGACAAACTGTTTACGGATTTAAAAACAAAAGGGGTTGATCCTTTCATCCCCTGGGACAAATGGGAAGAATGTAAAACGAACATTCAGTTCACGACAAACATAAGCGATGCGCTTAAAGATGTTGATTTTGTCGTAGAGGCGATAACGGAAGACCTGGAAATCAAACGAAAGGTCTTCAAACAGATGGGAGAGAATGCACCAGCCAAAGCAATCTTTGCCACCAACAGCTCGTCCATGCCTGTTTCCAGAATGGAAGACAGCAGTGGCAGGCCTGAGCGCTGTATAAATACCCACTTCTATCTCCCGCTGCAGGGAATGAACATGGTGGACCTCATGGCGGGAACAAAGACTCTCCCTGAGGTGATGAGGAAAGGTGAGGAATGGATCCGCTCATTGGGTTGTGTCCCCCTGCGAGTGAACAAGGAGATCCTCGGCTTCTGCTTCAACAGTGTCTGGCGGGCCATCAAGAAGCAGACCCTGTACATGTGGGGGAATGATTATGCGGATTTTCGCGATATTGATCGCGCTTGGCAAATCTTTACCAAGATGAAGGTGGGACCTTTTGGGCTTATGGATACTGTTGGTCTGGACACTGTCTACAATATAGAGATGGTGTATTATGATGCTTCGAAAGATCCCAAGGACAAGCCGCCCGACGCCCTTATGGAAAAGATCAAGAAAGGTGAGCTGGGTGTAAAGAGCGGGAAGGGATTTTACACGTATCCCAATCCCGAGTTTCTGCGGCCCGACTTCTTGAACCCAAAGAAATAGGAGAAAAAAGACATGAAAGAGAAAGCCATTATTACAGCGGCAATCACAGGCAGCATTCATACTCCCGGAATGTCGCCCTATCTGCCGATCACCCCTAAAGAGATTGCGGACGAAGCTGTTCGTGCTTATGAGGCCGGAGCAGCAGTCTGTCACATTCATGTCCGCAACCCCGAAACAGGTCAACCCATCTCCGACATCAACCTTTTCAAGGAGGCCATCACTCGGATCAAGAGCAAATGCAATATGGTGGTTTGTATCACAAGCGGAGGCGGACTTGGCATGACAGCCGAACAACGCCTTATCCCGGTGAGTACATTCAAGCCGGAACTTGCCTCGTTCAATGCGGGATCCGTCAACTTTGCCCTATTTCATGCCCTTGAAAGGTACAAGGAATTCAAGTTCGACTGGGAAAGTAAGTACCTGGCCATGACGGAAGACTTCATCTTTCCGAACACATTCAAGTCCATGAAGGAGTTTGCCCGCATCTTCAATGAGAACAATACCAAGCCGGAATTCGAAGTTTATGATGCCGGCATGGTTCACAATGTGGCGTTCATGATTGAGAAGGGCTATGTAAAAAAGCCGGTCTACATTCAGTTTGTCATGGGCGTTCTCGGAGGAATCACCCCGAGTTGCGAGAATCTTCTTTTCCTGGTGGATTATGCGAAGAAGCTGATCGGCGATTTTGAATTCTCCGTCTGCGTCGCGGGGCGTGCCCAGTTTCCCATCTGCACCCAGTCATTGCTCATAGGCGGCAACGTCCGTGTGGGGCTGGAGGATAATCTCTATCTCGACAGGGGCGTAATGGCGAAGAGCAACGCCGAACAGGTAGCAAAGATCGCCCGGATAGCAAAGGAACTCGGCATCGATCCGGCCACCCCGGACGAGGCCCGGAAAATATTGGAGTTAAAAGGATTGGACAAGGTTCAATTTTAGGCTTCGTGTCGATACAGGCGTTGTTTTCTCCTCTCTATGTATGCAGGATGGAGAAAACCATCCCCTGTATATATTTATAACATCATGGAGCCACAATGGAATAACTCTGAACCTGAAAAGAAGGAGTTTATCATGAGCATTTTAATCACAGGCGGTACGGGCTTTATCGGGACCCACGTTGCAAGGTTGAAACTGGAAGAGGGAGAGAAGGATGTCGCAGTTTTCGATATCAATCCATCCCTCAAACTTTTGGACGATATCGCCGACAGGGTTTCCCTAATCCGGGGCGACTTGGGGAATTTCAGCCATGTCCTCAATGCCGTAAAAACCTGCAGACCTGAGACGATTTTTCACCTTGGCGGAATGCTCTCCGTTCCTTCAGACGCAGACCCTGCGGCCGCATTCAAGGCAAACGCGATGGGGACCTATCATGTTCTTGAAGCCGCCAGATTGTTTGGTGTTCCGAAAGTCATTTTTACCAGCACCATTGGAACTTATGGTCTGGACCTTGAAGAAGGTTCTACCATAACCGATTATTCCTTGCAGCGGCCGCAGTTGTTTTATGGTACGACCAAGGTGTTCTGTGAATTGATGGGTCAATTTTATCGCAGAAAGTACGGCCTTGACTTCCGGGGGGTGCGTTTGCCTTCCATCGTCGGGCCGGGCGTAAAGACACCCGGTGTTGTTCAATATACATCCTGGATGATCGAAGAGAGCCTGAAAGGCAATCCCTACACGGTATACGTATCGCCTGAGACCCGCACTCCCATCATGTACTTTAAGGATGCGGCCCTTGCCGTGATCAAGCTGGCCGAGACTCCCCGGGAGAATATCAAGATGGTGGTTTACCTCGTGGCCGGTGCGAAGCCCGTCGCATCCGCCCAAGAGCTTGCCGAAATCGTAAAGGCCAAAATACCTGGTGCCAGGATTAATTTCAAACCGGACATGGAGTTGCAGCAGATATTAAACAAGCTTTTGCATCCGGTGGACGACAGCGTGGCCCAGAGAGAATGGGGGTGGAAAGCCAAATACGATCAGGAAAAGATTGTGGACGACTTTATTTCAGAAATGAAAAACAACCCCCAAAGATACGAATAACATTGCGGCATCTTGGATGTCAGTGGTTGAAAAATGAGGAGAGGTATATGAAAGTATCGGAAATAAAACGGATCGGTGTCCTCGGCGGGGGTGGAATCATTGGATCGAGCTGGTCAACATATTTTTTGTGGAAGGGATTTCCGGTCTCTGTGTACGATGTCGACGAACGAGCCCTGGCGCTGTCCAGAGAGCGCATTACAAGAAATTTATCCTACTTGTCCGAAAAGAAAGTCCTTACAAAAGAAGCGGCAAAGGAAGCGTTGGGGCGGGCCCTCTTTACCCGCGACATCAAGGAGGCGGCTTACGACGTTCAGTTTTTCCAGGAATCCGTTCCTGAAAATTATGCTATCAAGCAATCGCTTTTAGCCGCCCTAGATCAATACGGCCTCCCGGAGGCGTTGTTTGCGAGCAGCACTTCGGGGCTTCTAATTACGGAAATTGCGAAATTCTCGAAATATCCAGAGCGATGTATCGGAGCACATCCTTACAATCCGCCGCATTTGATCCCCTTGGTGGAGATTAATAAGGGGGAAAGAACGAGCGAGGAGACCATCCAAACGGCTTATGACTTCTATAAAAAAGCTGGAAAGGAACCGATTATCCTAAAAAAAGAGGCCCTCGGTTTTATTTCGAATCGTTTGCAGCTGTCCCTGTATCGTGAAGCCATAGACCTTGTGATGAGAGGAGTATGTTCGGTTGAGGACATCGATAAAGCCGTGTGTTTCGGGCCGGGATTGCGGTTCGCCCTGATGGGACCAAACTTGATTTTTCAGTTAGGTGGCGGCCAGGGGGGCCTGAAAGGTCTTTTAGAGCATGTCGGTCCCTCCATCGAAATGTGGTGGGCGGATATGGCGGATTGGAAAACATGGCCTGAAGGAAGCAGAGAAAAGCTTCAGGAGGGCGTTATGCAGGAAATGGTCAACCGCCGACCTGAAGAGGGAAGAACTACCGAGGAGATCACCCACTGGCGTGATGACATGCTTTTAAAACTGCTAAAGCTATTAAATCGGATATAGAGACTATCTTCCCGGCGTGCCCTCATGAGTTTTATAAAATACAATGAATTTATAAACAATTCCATCTTTCGTTTTTAAATTGTCCTTGAGTTAAGTAACCCGCAACTTGGGATAGTTTATCGTTATTCTCTTTTCTTGCCTTGCGGAGTTTTTCCTTGCGCACTGTATCCAGTGCATCGTCACGGTGCTTCTTTACAAGGAAATGCCCCAGAACGACCGGGGCATTCCTTGCAAGTTTGGTAGAGAATAGAAAGCCTCTTGCACCGTCGCTGGCCACCGCCTTGATATTATTACAGTCTTCCCGGCCAGGATTACGGTAGAACTTATCCAAAACGTACCTCCCTCTTGCCGCTGATCGGCAAATCCTCAACTCTGATTATGCATGTACTGTGGATGCCTCCCGCATAGACGCTGCCACAGCCGGAACAGACAAGTGGCATGGTACTGCCCGCTCAACGACAAAGTGCATGAGTCATTTTATAGTTTGGTATGTCAAGGATCTCTGTGATAGTATCCAGTTGCATCAGGTCTTGTCCTGCGGTTGGTCTTTGTTGCAAACAAACCATACCAGATACTGCTTGCACCTGATGTGCTAATTTGTATAGTTGTTTACTTTTTCACGAAAAACCGTATTTTTGTATATACGTATCAATGTCAATTCGGACATTACTCCAGTAATTTACCGAAAGGGAGAACGGCTGGATGAAAAAAGTGGACATTATGATCTCGAATGGACGCATTCTTACTCTGGACGAAAAAGGGACGCTGATCGAGAAGGGCTCGGTGGCCATTCAGGGCGACAGTATCGTGGCTGTTGGCGCATGTCACGACGTTGAAAAGAGATTCGAGGCAAGAGATACGATCAATGCCTCAAAATGTCTCGTCATGCCGGGCCTTGTGAACGGCCACACGCACGCCGCGATGACCTGCTTCCGGGGAATCGCCGATGATCTCAGACTCGAGGACTGGCTTAACAACTATATTTTCCCGGCCGAGGCAAAAAATGTAAACAAAGAACTCGTATACTGGGGAACTCTGCTGGCCTGCGCGGAGATGATACGGTCGGGAACCACGACTTTCTGCGACATGTACATCTTCGAAGACGAAACCGCCAGGGCATCGAGCAAGGCCGGGGTGAGGTGCCTCGTCGGAGAAGTCCTGTTCGATTTCCCGTCTCCCAATTTCAAATCGCCCTCGGAAGGGCTGGAATACACGGAGATGCTCATCCACAAATGGGCGGACGATCCCCTCGTGAACATCATCGTGGAGCCCCATGCGCTTTACACCTGTTCCGAAGGTCTACTGAGGGACGCGAAGGCCCTCGCGGACGGCTACAACGTCCCCTGCGGAATTCACTTTCTCGAGACAAAACACGAGCGTCAGGAACTTACAAAGAAATTCGGGAAAAATCCCGTTCAATACCTGCATGACATCGGGTACCTCGATGATCATTTGATCGCCTTCCACTGCGTCGCCATGGATGACGAGGACATCCGCCTCTTTTCCGAGCACGGATGCAAAGTTATCCATAACCCCGAAAGCAATATGAAACTCGCTTCCGGCGTGGCCCCCGTCCCTGACATGTTGAAAAAGGGTATCGCTGTCGGAATCGGCACAGACGGATGCGCCAGCAATAACAATCTTGACATGTTTCAGGAAATGGACATGGCCGCCAAGATCCACAAGGCGTACCGGCTGGACCCCACTGTCATGGACGCGCAGACTGTTACCATGATGGCCTCTTCCCGGGGCGCGGAAGCGCTCGGCCTCGGCCGCCTCACCGGCAGTATCAAACCAGGCATGAAGGCCGACATCATCATCCTGGATTTGAACAAGCCGCATCTCACCCCCATGTATAATGAATTCTCTCACCTGGTCTACGCCGCAAAGGGAGGTGATGTCGACACTGTGCTGATCAACGGTAGAATCGTCATGAAGAACCGGATCCTCACGACGATCGACGAGGAGGAAGTAATGCGTAAAGTCAACGAGATCGCCACAAGGATCAAGGAGAGTATCCATCCCGCCTGAATGAACTCCGGAAACGAGACGCCGGACAGCGACGGAATGTCGGAAGCCTTGCGCGCCGGTATTTCAGCAAATGACAATAGAAGCACCGGCAGACGATATTGCGGGCATATTACGTTACGACACAGTCTCACAAAAGGGAGACGAAGATTTGAATGATAAGCTGGATATACTGATCCGGGGAGGAACTCTCCTCACCATGTCGGATTCCATGGAGATCATCGAGGATCCCCTGATCGGCATACGTGACGGAAAAATACTCTTCGCCGGGAAAAGCGCCGACCGGCCGGCAGTGACAGAAGCGGATACGGTCCTGGATGCATCCGGCAGCATCGTTATGCCCGGCCTTATCAATACCCACACGCATCTGCCCATGGTCTGCTTCCGGGGCCTTGCGGACGACCTCTCGTTAATGCAGTGGCTCAATGATTACATATTCCCGGCAGAGGCGAAATTCGTGAACAGGGAAATGGTTTACCACGGAGCCATGCTGGCGATCGCCGAGATGATCCTCTCCGGTACAACCACTTTCGCCGACGGCTATTTCCATGAAAGCAGTATCGCCCGCGCCGCCGTGGACGCAGGCATGAGGGCGGTACCCGCTCAGGGTATAATCGATTTTTCGCCTCCCGGAGAGAGGGATATTGAAAAACACGTGCGCATCGCCGAAGCCTTTATCCGGAAATGGGCCGATGTTTCACCCCTTGTATCCCCTGCCCTGTTCTGCCATTCGCCCTATAGTTGCGCTGCAGCTACTTTGAAACGCATAAAGCAGGTCTCTGAGGAAGCCGGCGTGCCCTATTTTATCCATGCGGCCGAAACAAAGGACGAGGTCGGCCTGGTCGCGTCGCAAACCGGAGAAACACCCATACGTTATCTACGCAGACTCGGCGTGCTGGACCGCCGCACAGTGGCCGTGCACTGCGTCTGGCTCGAGGAGGATGAAATGGACATTCTGGCGGATTACGGTGTGAGTGTCTCTCATACGCCCGAAAGCAATATGAAACTCGCCTCCGGGATTGCGCCTGTGCCGCGGCTTCTCGAAAAAGGCGTGACCGTCGGACTGGGAACAGACGGGTGCGCAAGCAACAATGACCTGGATATGCTCCTGGAGATCGATACCACGGCGAAAATCCACAAGATCGCCTGCATGGACCCCACGGTAATGGATGCAAGGACCGTTGTCCGGATGGCGACGATCGACGGCGCGAGGAGCCTCGGAATGGAGGACAGGATCGGTTCTGTGGAAGCGGGAAAATATGCGGATCTTATTCTTATCGATCTGAAAAAACCCCACCTGACACCGCTCTATAATATCTACTCGCATATTGTATACGCCGCTTCCGGCAATGATGTGTCGACATCAATCATTCACGGCCGTATCGTCATGAGGAATCGCCGGCTCTACGGTCTCGATGCTGAGCGACTCATTGAAGAAGTCAATCGGATCGCAGTTCAAATCACGAAATCACGCAAATCGGATCGATAAAACTTGATATTAGGTTTTTTTTCGATTATGTTTTATGCTTTATGTAATGATTCTATTACAGGAATCCCGGCTCGGGACTCGGAAGAGAGAAGATGAATTCATTTAAACAGGCGGCGCAAAAAATATATCAACAAGCTAAACAGGAGAGGCGCCTCATAGAAGGGTGCTCCCTTTCTGAAATCAAGGAGCTCGCGCTCAGACACGAGGGCGTCATACAGACGCAGATAGGGTCCATCGCGGCTGATTCCGAACCGATGTCCCGCTCCGCTCCTCACACCCTGAACAGCATCGACCATCCCTTCGGCGAGAAAGAAGAAGCCCTGGCCATGAAGGCCGTCGAGATCCTGGGCAGAGAAAAAATCGTTTCCCTCGATACAATGGTCGGCGACGGAAGGGACGGGGTTACCGCCCGTTTCATCGTACCCCAGCAATATGCGCATATTGCATACGGCCTCAAGCTGCTTTTTGACTATCCGTCCCCCCGGGTGGTTGAAGACCCCACATATACGATCATCTATTTCACGGACGAGATGTTCGAATACAACAAATCCAAGAAACTCGTCGATAAAGACATCACCGTCAGGTTGATGATGGGCGACAAAAGGGGTGATCAGGTAAAGATCTGCAGGAATACCATTTACCTGGGTGAAGGAAAAAAGGGGGTCTTTCAATTCGAGGACTGGAGGGTCAAGGCGATCGACAAATGCGGCATTTTCCTCCATGCCGGCGCCAGAAGAGATTGCCTGTGGATTTACGACCTTGAGACGGAAAGACCGGAACTCATAGAAGTCGTCACAGCCGTCTCCGGGTTGACCGCAACCGGAAAAACAACCACACTCTGCCGCAGACTGGCCAGAATGCCGCGCGAAAGCTCGGAGATGATCGGCGATGACGGCGGGACCATCGGATTTGACGGCAGCTATGCCGCGTTCGAGATCGGCGGTCTCTATGTCAAAACCGAGGGTCTTGACGAAAACCAGCCGGAAATCCTGCGCGCCGCGGAATCAAGAGAGGCATACCTGGAAAATGTGGCGGTCACAAAATATCCATACATGCCCGATTTCGGCGATATTTCCAAGACCGGAAACGGCAGGGCCATCATCACGAGGGAAAACCTGGAAAACGCCAGCAAGAGTCTCCGGGCGGACCGTATCCACTTCATCATCATGCTGACCAGGAATCCCCTCGTCAACGTGATCAGCAAGCTCACACCCGAACAAGCGACAATGCAGTTCATTTACGGCGAATCAATTGAAAGCACGGGAGGAAATCCGGAAGAGGCCGGAAAATTCAAACGCGTTTTTTTCCTCGACCCGTTCGTCGCAGGAAACCGCCTCGAGCATGCCATGCTCTTTTATGATATCCTGAAACGCAACCGCATCCGCTGCTATCTGGCAAATACCGGCGTGATAGGAGCCAACGAAGAGAAAGTAACGCTGCGGCAATCCCTCGCCTCCTATAACGACCTGCTGAGATACCAGTTGCGCTTCAGCTTCGAGCCGGATCCAATGGGCTATCATTATCCAATCAAGTGCGACCGCGCAAATCTCGACCTGATGAACGCATTCACTCTGTTTCATGACAAGGAGGTTTACAAAAAAAAATTGATCGATTTTTTCCGGGGGCGCCAGCAGTATCTGGAGGAATTCGAGGCAAAATACGGCAAAATCCCGGAGAACATACGGGAATCCCTCCCCTATCAGTATAAGGAAATGGTGAGGGCCAATAACGGACAGAGAGACGAACACTAAAATAATTCAATTCCAGGAGGCCTACATGAATAAGTCGTTTCAGATTGTTTTTGCAGCAGTTGTGATTCTGGTTATCGTCATCCTTTACTGGACGCGATTTCAGGTCGTGCCGGCGAATTACGCCTATGCCCCGGCCTTTTACAAGATCAACAGAATTACAGGGGAAGTGATTCTGACCGTAGGAAAGGAATTTGTAGCCGTTGAAGGAATTGAAGCGAAAAAGCCGTCGGAGGCGCCTCCGCCCGCGCCTGCTCCTTCGCCCAAGCCTTCGCCGCAGCCCGCGCCTGCACCGACGGCTCCTTCAAAGTAATCCTTCTCATACGCGGATATTCACGGGGACGGCGATCGCCCTCGTGAATATCCCGGCACCGGCCGCCTGTGAATACATTCAGGAATACGCTTGACCGCGGTACTGTCGAGCAGTAATATAATTTTGTGCTGTTCCCTTCTTTGCCTGAAACTCCCCCGATTCTGTTTCTATAAATCGCGCTATTGGAGATTCCATGAAGGCATCTTCATCACAGAATGAATTTCTTATCAACAATCCGATGTCCTTGCCGGAAATCAAGCTGGATCACCTCCGGCTCCTTACAGACGATACCGGCATTCTGCAGCATGCCCGCTACAATGTCCCGCACCGGGAACATGGGTATTGCACGGATGACAACTCCCGCGCACTGATTGCAGCAGTATTATCCCGCAGTGTGCTCCCCGACAGCCATGACCCGGGTATCGAGGCAGTCACATATCTGAGTTTCATGAATCATGCCTTCAATGAGAAGACAGGGCGTTTTCGAAATTTCATGACCTATGACCGCAAATGGCTGGAAGACCAAGGCTCGGAAGACAGTCATGCCAGAGCGGTACAGGGACTGGGGACCGCTTTGCTCTCTCAGCCGTCAACCCTGATCGACCCGGCAGTGGATCTATTCGAGCGAGCCCTGCCCGCGATGTCCGGTTTTCGATGGCCCCGAGCGTGGGCTATCGGACTGATCGGCATTCAAGCCTTCCTGGAATGCTTCCCCGGCCATATCGGTGCGCATCGTATCCTGCAGTCCCTGGCGGAGCGCCTGTTGCGCCTGTATGAGGAAAACGCCCGGCAAGACTGGCCGTGGATCGACAATTGCCTCACTTATTCCAACGGAAAAATTCCTCAGGCGCTTCTCCTGGCGGGCCACATCCTTAGCAGAGAAGATATGATGAGCGCCGGACTGCGCGCCCTCGACTGGCTGATGAAAATACAGACGGCTCCCTCCGGCCATTTCGCTCCTGTCGGTAACAAAGGCTGGTTCCCATACGCGGGACGGAAGGCGGATTTCGATCAACAGCCCGTGGAGGCGATGGCCATGACAGGGGCGTGCCTGGACGCCTATCAATTTACGGGAGATGAGAAATGGATAAAAAGGGCACGGTTTTGCTTCGAATGGTTTCTGGGCCGCAACGCCCTGAACACGCCCTTATACGACCGGCAAACCGGTGCCTGTTTCGACGGGCTTCAGCCAAACGGCCCCAACCGGAATCAGGGAGCCGAATCCACTCTCTCCTGGATTATATCGCTCCTTAGAATGCGCATCTTTGCGAAAAAAAATGACTGTTTGTAGGACGCCCTCGTCGTCCACAAAAAGGCAAACATCCTGATAGAGCTTCACTCTCGCATATCCGGAGCCGGACTGCTTTCCGGTTTCAAAATGATCCGGCAGTCGGCCACCGTAGTTCCATGCCCTGCGGCATGTACAAGAAGAGGATTAATGTCCATCTCCGCTATCTCTGGATGATTGACGACCATTTCGGACATGCGGACGATGACCTTTTCGATCTCGTCCACATCTGCCTTAGGACGTCCCCTGAATCCATCCAGGAGCTTATACCCCTTGATCTGGTGTACCATCCTTTGAGCTTCGGCCCTCCCGATCGGCGCAAGGCGGAAGGTGACGTCCGAGAACAACTCAACGAACACTCCCCCCAGGCCAAACATAAGCAGCGGGCCGAATATGGGATACCGGTTCATGCCGAGAATCACCTCTTCCCCCGGCTGGGCCATTTTCTGGACGAGTACACCGGTAATCTCGGCGTCGGGGTTGAATGAACGGGCATTTTCTTCGATTACATGGAATGCCCGCTTCACCTCCCTTCTGTTCTTCAGGCCGACCTTCACACCCCCTGCATCTGATTTGTGGATGATCTGCGGTGAGACGATTTTCATTACCACCGGGTACGATATTTCTTCCGCGATATCCACGGCTTCATCCGCGTTCAGCGCCAGGCTTGTAGGCAGGGTTGAAAATCCATAACAGGAAAGCAGTTCCAGACCCTCCAGTTCTCCCAGATAAGTTTTCCCGGATGCAAGATGCCTTTTGATGGCGGCGGCGGCACGCTCCCTGTCGTGCTCGAATCTGAACTCTTCCACCTGAGTATATTGCCGGCTCAGCCACATGGAATATTGGTAGAGCGCCCCGAACGCCTTCGCGGCGTTCTCCGGAAATCTGTAAACCGGATAACCATGTTCCTGCAGATAATTCACGCCAGCTGACACATCGATGATACCCATGAAGCAGGACATAATGGGCTTATTGGATCTTCTGGCTATACGCACAATCGCTTCGGCCGTCCCGAGGGCGTTGGTCATGGACTGCGGCGTCAGAAGCACCAGGGCTCCGTCCACCCCCTCATCATTGATGACAGCGCCGAGGGCGTTCTCGTATCGGTCCGGTGGCGCGTCACCGATGACATCCACCGGATTGTATAGATTTGCAGTCATGGGGAGGTGTTTCGCAAGTTCCCTGACGGTTTCCCGACTGAATTTTGCCAACTGGAGTCCCGATGACAGGGTCATGTCAGTGGCAAGGATACCAGGCCCCCCCGCATTGGTGATGATTGCAACCCTGTTCCCCCGCGGGTCTTTTCTCCTCTGCTTTCCCAGCATACTCTCCTGCTTGTAGGAGAAGGCATTGGCGAAATCGAACAACTCGTTCACGGAGTCTACGCGAATAATCCCCGATTGCTCAAAGATGGCGTCATAGACTGCGTCCGTCCCCGCGAGCGATCCCGTGTGGGATGCCGCCGCGCGGGCTCCGGCGGCCGTTCTGCCGGATTTGATCGCCAGGATCGGGGTCGGGCGATCTCCTGATGTAATGTTTTTCACGGCTTCTATGAATTCCGGCCCCCTCCTGAGTTCCTCAAGGTAAAGCATGATCACTTTCGTATCGAGGTCTTCATGCAAATAAAGCAAAAGATCCAGTTCATCCACATCCGCCTTGTTGCCGGTAGAAATAAATTTTGAAAAACCGAAATCCCTCTCGTATGCGAAATCGAGGACCGCCGTGCACAGAGCACCGCTCTGCGAAATGAAGGAAATATCCCCGCTTGCCGGCATCCGCGCGGAAAAACTCGCGTTCATACTTACCGATGAAACGGGATTGATGACTCCAAGGCAGTTCGGCCCGACGACTCTCACGCCCGCTTCCCTGCAGATCCGGGTGATCCGCTTCTCAATCTCCAGGCCCTCGCCTCCCACTTCACGAAAGCCAGCCGACACAATTACAATCCCCTTGACACCCTTGTCTATGGATTCCTCTACTGACCTGAGGGCCTGTTTGGGCGGCAGTATGATGATAGCCAGATCGACATCATCCGGGACCTTCCCTATGGACGGGTACGCTCGGACGCTCAGGATGGACGTAGCGTTCAGGCTGACCGGGTATAGCGTTCCCGTATAGCCGCCCCTCAGTATATTGGCGAAAATGTCGTGCCCTACCTTGCCGGGTGTCCGGGAGGCGCCGATCACGGCGATCGACTGCGGTGAAAAAATTGCATCTAATCCTTTCATTTCGCTCCCCTATAAATGCTATAAAGAAAATTTCCTTTAAATTCCATAATATTATATAATACGAATACCGGCGAGGAGCAAGGAAAAAGGGAAATGCCGAAAACCGTGAAATCAACCGCGGAATGGGAAAAAAAATATCTTGGCAAGATTGTCCCGGTCGAGGCGATCTTCGGGCGCATCCGCAAAGGGGACACGATATTCATCAGCTCGGCCTGCGCGGAGCCGAAGTATCTGGTCGACATGCTGTTGCGTCGCGCTGAAGCGCATCCGGAAATCGCCTCCGGTCCCACGGCCCTCAATTTGATCAGGCTCGGTATCGCTCCTTATTCCGAACGCAAATTCAAGGATCTCTTCCGGAGAAATTCTTTTTTCATTGACGACAATATCAGGAACGCCGTCAACCTGGGCAGGGCTGATTATACTCCTCTTTTTCTCTCCAGCGTTCCGGAGCTGATTTACCGCGGTCTCGCGCGGATAGACGCCGCCCTTATCCAGACATCCCCGCCAGATGAGCACGGTTATATGAGCCTGGGGATCAGTGTCGATATCGCCAAAGCGGCCGTTGAAAAATCGGGGATGGTGATTGCCCAGGTAAACAGCCGGATGCCCCGTGTACTCGGAGATACTTTCATCCATGTGAAAGATGTCGATTTCCTCGTGCCGCACGACGAAAATCTTCTGGAATACGCGCCGGAAGCGGGAAAAGAGATATCCCTGAAGATTGGAAATCATGTCGCCAGCCTGATAGAAGATGGGGATACGATTCAGGTAGGTTACGGGAGCATCCCCAATACAATCTTATCCAGTCTATCCGGGAAAAAAGATCTCGGAGTCCATACAGAACTGATCGGCGACGGTATCGTCGCCCTCATGAAAAAGGGCGTCATCAACAATACGAGGAAAACCATCAATCGTGGTAAAACAGTGGCGACCTTTTGTATGGGAAGCCGCTCTACTTACGAATACCTTCACGACAACCCGTCCTTCGAATTCAGGACTATCGATTATACCAATCATCCTCTCGTCATTGCCCGTCATGAGAACATGGTTGCCATCAACAGCGCCCTCGCGATAGACCTGACGGGACAGGCGACCGCCGAATCAATAGGCAGGGTCCATTACAGTGCGGCGGGCGGCCAGACGAATTTCATGAGGGGCGCTGCGCTGTCGAAAAGAGGGAAGAGCATACTTGCTCTTGAATCAACGGCATCGGCCGGAAAGGCGTCGAGGATCGTGCCTGCCCTGAAAGAGGGCTCTTCCGCGACCCTGACCCGCGGCGACATCCATTACGTCGTCACCGAATACGGTATCGCGTATCTGCGCGGGAAAAGCATCCGGGAAAGAGCGATGGAACTCATCTCGATCGCGCACCCAAAATTCAGGCCATGGCTGGTGGAAGAGGCCAGGAAATCCGGACTTATCTATCGCGATCAGGCGTTTATCCCCGGAGAACGCGGTCAATATCCGGATGGCATTGAGACGTACAGGACAACAAAAGCCGGACTCGATCTCTTCCTGCGGCCGATCAAGATCAGCGATGAGCCGCTCCTGAAAGACTTTATCCATTCATTATCCGACCAGAGTCTCTATCGGAGGTTCATTTCAAAACGCATGGACATGCCTCATGAGCGCCTACAGGAGCTCGTCATCATCGACTACACAGAGGAAATGGCCATTGTTGCGATGGCCGTGCCGAGAGAAAAGGACGAATTTATAGGGGTCGGCCGCTATTATATCGACTCTTCGACGCGCATGGCGGAAGTGGCCTTTGCAGTCAGGGACGATTACCAGGGGCTCGGGGTCGGGACAGAATTGCTTTCCTATTTAACCTACCTCGCCAAGCGCCAGGGGCTCCTCGGCTTTACGGCTGATGTCCTGGCGGACAATGAGCCGATGCTGCGCGTTTTCGCGAAAGGCGGATTTGAAATGGAAAAAAGAATTATCGCCGGGCTGTGCGAGCTCAAGATGATGTTCAAATAACAGGCACCGGTGCACTGCCCCGTGTATTTGTCCGGTCAAATTTTCCTTCAGGCCATGCTTCCGCTTAAAAAGTGACCCGGTTCGATCAGGATGACTCCGTGGCGATGCGGCTCCATGATAAGCGCACCGACCGGTGAGGGTCAACCGACAACCTTCATCAGCGTGCCGAAGTGATCCATATCGCCGGGTCTCATGGATAGATTCTTGCGATGACCCCGAATTCGATCGTCCTCTATTTTTTTACCGAGTAGTTATACCATTGACGTGAATTGAAGGCCTCCTTGATAATCTTTACGGCATCATCCGGTTTGAAATTTTCAGTATTGATTGAAAGGTCGTAATTCGAGGGGTCCAGCATATTCGTCCGGAAATATTTCCTGATAAAACCGATACGCTCGGCTTCCCGGCTTTTTACTCGATCTCGCGCCTCGCTTTCGGAACAGCCGTAGGCCTCGGAGACATTTCGAATCCTGACCTCCAGAGGAGCGACCACAAGAACACGAAGGCTGACCTCCTTCGGCAGAATGAAACTCGCGCCTCTTCCGAGAATCAACGCATGGCCGTGAGTCCCTATCGTCCCGACGACTTTCGTCAGATGCTGGAAATACTGATAAGACCACATTCTGCTCTGGCCAAAGAGACCGAGCCAGTCATCAAGGATCGACCGGTCCTGTTCATCGAGGGTCTCGACTATTCTTTCGCTCACACTGGAACTCTTTGCGATTTCCTCAATGATTTCGTGCTCGAAGTAATCGATTTTCAGTTCTCTGGCGAGCTGCTCCGCGAGCACTCTCGCGCCAGCGCCAGGCAGTCTCGACATCGTGATGACGGGACGGATCGGTTTCTTGTACTTCTTCTTCTGAACCACCTGCCACTTTTTTATCTGCTCCTCTATCAACTTTTCCTTGGAACGGAGAGTAATTTCCATGATGTCCTCCGATATTACTTCTTGAATAATTATCATGAAAAAGGGAACACCGACATTTCCGCGTCAGAAAGATAATCCCGTCTTTCTCAGCCGTAACAGGATCGATCCTGACCGCCAGATGTTAGCGCATTCTCGAAAATTTTGAAAGACTTTACTATGGGGATTATCTATACATTCGGAAATCAAGCGGTAAACATATCATGAACGAATTACCACAGAAGAGCAGAAGGATTCTTCGGAAGGCCATGCTTGCAGCCGATGCGGGAGCCGTTCTCATTATCGTGAACCGGCAGGGGGCGGTGATGAATCCCGCCCCCCCCTTAACGTGCACATTATTTGAAAATGCCCCTTTCTTTTGCAGCTTTCACCAGTTCATCCTGGAATTTCGGATGCGCAACCTTGATCAGCTCCTCGGTCCTTTCAGCTATGGACATGCCCTCCAAGGGTCCCGCCACTCCGTTTTCCGTCACGACAAAATCCACCAGATGAGCGGGAATATTCACTAGTCCACCGGGCTTCAAAAATTTTACTATGCGGCTTATAGGATTCCGGTTCTCGTCTCTTCCCACCGATTCCGTGGCGATGATCATCCTCCCGAACTCCGACATCCGGCAACCCATGGCAAAATCGATTTGCCCGCCGTGGCCGCTGAAGATCCTTTCGCCGCATGTGAGTGACGCAACCTGACCGGCAAGATCTATTTCGAGAGCGCCATTGATTCCAACAAGTTGGTCCTCAGCGCCGAGGACTGAAGGATGATTGGTCATTATGCTCGGGAAGAATTTCACAAACTCATTTTTCTGAATAAACTCGTAAAGATCCTGGGAAGGTCCCATGAATGTGCAGTTTATCTCCCCCGGTCTGAATTTTTTATATTTCCCCGTGCATATCCCCTTTTCGACCCACTGGGGAGCCCCCGTCGGCAGCATCTCCGTGAGGACGCCAATATCCTTCAGATCGGATTTTACTATGAGATCAGATACAACCATGGGAAGGGCGCCAATCCCGATCTGTATCGTGTCCCGGTCCCTCAGGAGGCTGACTACATTCGCCGCAATTTTGTGATGAGCATCTGTAGGAGTCGGGGGCGGAGGAGCCGGTAGTTTTACCGAATTCCGGACAATATGCGTGATCTTGGAAATATGCAGTTTCGTGTGACCGAAAGCGGGGGGATACTGGTCATTTTCCTCAGCGATCACTACGCGTGCACCGCCTACGATTCCCCTGCTGGTCTGCAGTCCTTCCACCATAGATCTCGTGTAAAAAAGGTCAGGCCCGAGATTGACAAAACCGTCCTTGTCCGGCGGCGTCACCATTAATATGACAACATCCGGCCTTCTGTAATACGAATATTGTTTTGAAGTAGAGAAGGAACTGACCGGCACATAACGGCCGTAGCTCTCCGATTCGGGAAAGCAGGACCTTACATTCGGCGTTCCCAGGAACCCGGAATTAATCCGGAAACTGCCACGGTATTCCGGCTTGAATATCTTGTACGGTCTCAGGGTCAGAAGAGCATTGAACTCACAGTCTTTCAACTCGCCTTTCCTGTCCGCGATGGCGTCCATAATCAGGTTTGTAGGCTGCCCCAGACACAAGGGGTTCATAATTCTGTCACCGCTTTTCACGGCACGTGCCGCTTCTTCAGCCGTACACAATTTCTTCTTGTAAATATCCATCCAATTTCCTGACATAATCACTCCCTCCTTTTTACCTCTCCTTTTGTTAAAAAATACCTGCCAAATTCCCTCTATTTGACAGGAGTAAAGAATTCGATATCTTGGATGGCCGCCTTTTTTTCCGGGTTCCAGACCGCCTTCACCTTTGTGCCTGTTTTCAGTTTCTGTCTTACTTTCTTCAGGTCTGAGAGATCTATCCCGCCGATGTAGTGACTGAACCCGCAATCCGTCCCGTCGAGCTGTATAAGCGCGATGACATAGGGCGGATCTTTCACCTGCCCGTAATACTTTGCATTGACCAGAGTCCAAGTCATAATTTTCCCTTCCTGGCCCGCCTCGACCCATTCCATCCTGTCCGCAAAGCATTCGGGGCAGAATGACCTCGCCGGAATGGAAATTTTCCCGCATTTAAGGCATTTCGTTGCCAGTATCTTCTCCTCTTTAAGTCCGTCAAAAAAACGAGTCCAGGTACTGCCGAGCGCCCACTGATAGGGCAAGGCTACGTCATTTCTTATGGTCCTGTATTCTTTTGCCATTTTTTCCCCTCCTATTTCACAGGCTCAAAATATGCGATGTCGAGGATGCTGCCTTTCTTTTCCTTGCTCCATACAGCCTTCACTCTCCCTCCCAATTTCACGGTCTTCCTGACCCGATCGAAATCGGAAAGGTCGATGCCCGCTATCTGGTGTGTGAATCCCGCATCGCTTCCGTCCAGTCGAATCTGCGCCGAGATGAAGGGTATCTTGAGCTCCTGGGCAAAAAAGGGCATGTTGACGTAAACCCAGGTTTCCACTATTCCTGCCTGACTCACTTCCACCCATTCGTCCATTGCCTCGAAACACCGCGGGCAGAAGCTCCTGGGCGGCACGAGGACCCTCGAGCACTTCCGGCATCTCGTGCCCATTATTTTTTCCTCCCTAAGACAATCGTAGAAATAGCTCCAGGTCTTTCCCAAAGCCAGCTCATAGGGGACAAAGACCTGTCCCTTTATGATCCTGTATTCTTCTTTAGACATATCTTTATCCTCCTTTACAGTCTGGATCCGAGAATAGTGACTCCATTGAACTGATCGACGCCCCCCATAGCGTGCGAAAGCGCCAGCTTGACTCCCTCTACCTGCCTGTCGCCCGCCTTGCCGGTGACCTGTAGCGCGGCTTCAGCCATCCTGATAAGCCCGGTTGCGCCGATAGGGTTCGTGCAGAGTGTTCCGCCTGAAGGACAGCAGGGGAGCTGCCCGCCCTTCTTGAAAGTGCCCTTCAGCACATAATCCGGGGCCTCGCCACGTGGGCAGAAACCGAAGCACTCGTAAAAGATCATCTCCTGGTACGTAAATGGATTGTATATTTCCGCCACGTCCAGTTCCTTGAGAGGATTTCTGATTCCAGCCTGCCTGTATGCCTCCTTTGCCGCTTCCGTCGCGCTCATCCAGATGGATTTGTCGCTTTCGCCGTAGAAGAACTCCTCTCCGCGAAACCCGATCCCCTTTATCCAGGCTGGCTTTTTGCAGATCTTTTTCGCCTTTTCTTCCGAAGCGAAAATGACCGCGCAGGCACCGTCCGATGCCGGACAAACATCAAGGAGACGCACAGGATAGGTTATGATGCGGGCGTTTTTTACGTCATCAACGGTCACCCTTGTCCGGATGTGGGCATAGGGATTATTCATGGCGTTATCATGATTGCTCACTGAAATAAGGGCGGCCGCTTCTCTCCCCTTCTCTTCCGGAATCCTGAAGCGATACATCCACTCCATGCTCTGCATTGTGAAAACACCCGGTGCTCCGGCCGCGAACGTCCTCTGGAAGAAGGGATCAAAGACCGTGGTCATTGTGGCTTGCCCGTCACCCTCGGACATCTTCTCCGAACCTACAACCAGGATTATGTCCGCCATTCCCGAAGACACCCAGTAGAACCCGCAATGGCCGATAGACTGTCCCGTGCTGCCGCACGTCTCGACTTTCATTACGGGCTTGTTGAATGCTCCCATGGCATCTGCGAAATAGAAGTGGGTCGAGGAAACTCCTTCCATCATTGACGGCATGGTCCCCAGAACAACACCGTCTATATCCTTTAATGCCAGCCCCGCATCTTCAAGGGCCGCCGTAACAGCCTCTTTCACTAGATCGGGATAACATACATCCTGCCTTCTGCCATGTCGGGTCTGTCCCGTCCCTATTATTGCTACCGCTCTCCCCATGATGATTACCTCCTCCTATGCTGATAAGATTACGACGGAGTGACACTGGCCTCCAAAACCATGGGTACTGTGGGCCAGCGCTGTTTTTACTTTTTTGCTCACCTGGTGCTCGCCTGCCTGGCCTTTAATCTGCAGGGCGGCCTCGGCTACCCTGTAAAGACCTCTTGCCGGATATGGATTTGTGGCCAGGACGCCTCCCGAAGGATTAACGGGAAGTTCTCCATCCATCTGTGTGGCGCCGCTGTCTATCATATTGCCGCCTTCTCCTTCCCCGCAGAGCCCGAGCTGTTCGCACCACAGGAGTTCCTGAAATGCATACGGCTCGCAGAGCTCGGCTACGTCGATTTTTTTCCGGGGATCACGAATTCCTGCCATCTTGTAGGCCCGGGCCGCGGCGCTTTTGAGCTGCCCATTCAGGAGGTCTCTGTCTCCGGGATTGAAGTGGTCCATCGAGCATCCGTAACCTGTGAGCCAGACGGGCTTTCCCGTAAGTTTCAACGCCTTTTCCTCTGCGGCCACCAGGACGGAAACTACCCCGTCGGATTTGGGCGCGCATTCCAGCGCCTTCAGCGGATCGTAAACGCGCTCGGATTTCATTACGTCTTCAAGGCTGACCCTCTTCTTTACATGTGCATAGGGATTGAAAAGAGCGTTGCTGAGATTCTTCACGGCAACTTTCGCGCATTGTTCTTCGCTTATGCCGTATCGCTCCATGTACTGGCGCATTTGCATGGCCGCCACCGAACTCTCGTTGAGACCGACGGGGCGCAGATAAAAAGGATCACCGTAAAAACTGGTGATCGGGTCGTTGTCGGGATTCTCGGAGCCTTTTACAAGAGCGGTTACCAGAACGGAATCGTAATAACCGGACATGATCCGCATGCATGCGTATATGAATGAAAAGACCGACTCTTCCGCCCGTGAGCCCTCTTTCATGAACGCCCCGATGCCGTCCCAGTCGAAGGCATTCGCGCATGAGAGCCCGCTGTGAAAAATATCCGCAGAGCCGGCTATTATGCATCCTACTTCCTCCCGTTTAAGCCCCGCTTTATCCAGGACCTCTTTATTTACCTGGTAAGTGAAATCCATAAGGCTTTCCCTGGATTCCGATCCTGAACTCTGTGCCACGTGGGTAATGGCAACTCTTCGCATGAGTACACCTCCTTATTTAGTTTCAAGTTTCCAGTTTCTGGTTTCCAGTCTCAAGTCAAGAACGGCCATGAAGCTGATCCATAAGACATTCCAAAAATGAAACCCATCCAAAACTAAAAACTCGATACTTGATTAAAACTGCTTGTCGGGTCTTTTTCCACACAGTACCTTTATGATGTAATTCACAAGGATCTCGCCCCTGTGGTTCACAATCCTGTTCAGAGAAGCAAGAACCCCTCTTCCCTTCCCCTTGTCTTCAATCCCGATGATTTCCGTCTCGCAATGGATAGTGTCCCCGATCCTGGTAGGAGCGGTGAACCTTACTGATTCCATGCCGTAAAACGCTACGAATGATTTGGGGAGAAAACTCGAATACGGTCCGAGCCTGAAAGGCAGGACCATTCCCACGCAGAGTGTCAGCATCCCGTGGGCGATCCTCTCCTTAAAGGGCGTTTTTGCCGCGTATTCCACATCGGTGTGCAGGGGATGCCAGTCTCCGGTCAGTCCGGCAAAGTTCACTATGTCCGTTTCTGTTATAGTACGCGCCGGCGATATGAATTTGTCGCCTACTTTATAATCATCCAGGTACTCATAATCTTTTCCCATAAGTCAGTCCTCCTCTCATACCCCCAGGAGCTCTCTCGCAATAATGAGCCGCCTTATTTCCGATGTGCCCGCGCCGATCTCGATCAGTTTCGCGTCCCTCAGGAACCGCTGGACAGGGTATTCGAGCATATAACCGTATCCACCGTGGATCTGGACGGCCTGGTCTGCAATCCGGCACGCCATCTCCGCATTGAAGAGTATCGATGCCGCCGCGAGCTTATGTATTTCCGTCCCTTTTCCGCCCCTCCTCGCCTGCTCTGCAAGCACCGCAGCCTTGTAGCAGAGCATCTTCCCGGCTTCGATCTGTGTGTACATGTCGGCGAGTTTGGCCTGAATAAGCTGAAAAGCGGCGATGGGCTTGCCGAACTGGACGCGCTCTTTAGCGTATTTCAGGGACAGCTCCAGACATGTCTGCGCGATTCCTATCGACTCGCCTGCGAAGAACGCCCTCTCCACATCCAGGCCCGACATCATTACATTGATCCCCTTGTTCTCTTCTCCCATTACGTTCTCGGCCGGTATGCGGCAGTCCTCCATTATCAGCTCAGCGGTGGGCGAACCCCGGTGTCCGTACTTCTTCAACTTTTTTGAAACAGAGAAACCCGGGAATTTCGTATCCAGTATGAAGGCCGTTATCCCCCTCGCCCCCTTCTCTTTATCTGTCTTGGCATAGAGCACGATTGTATTTGCAACCGACCCGTTGGTGATGAACATCTTCGTGCCGTTTACGATATAATGATCTCCTTTTCTGACCGCGACGGTCTGGATATTCACTGCGTCGGATCCGGCATTGGGTTCGGTCAGGCCGAGTGCTCCGACATGTTCCCCAGACGACAGCGGGGGGAGGTACTTCTTCTTCTGATCCGGACTGGCATTGTGATTGATATTGTTACAGCAGAGATTGGCATGCGCCCCCCAGGAAAGCGCAATTGAGGGGCTTGCTTTTGAAAGCTCCTCGAGGACTATTACCGCAGACAAGAGATCGGCCCCCGCACCTCCATATTCCTCATCAACAGTAATACCCATTATCCCGAGATTGCCGAGCTTCTGCCACATGCCGTCCGGCCATTTGTCCTGCTCGTCGATCTCCTCGGCTATGGGCCAGATCTCCTTGGCCGCGAAATTACGGATGCTCTCTCTCAACATCAAATGCTGGTCACTGAAATTGAAATCCATTTTTCTCTCCCTGACCCTTCTTTCTTTTCTTCAGTTAAAATTTGACTTTCTTTCCTTCATATTTTTTCTCCTTCCTTTGGGCGGCAACAACCATTTTCAATTTCATGCAGAACTGCCACGCCGGTTTTTATTAAAGGCAAACAGCATGCCGCAATCATTCAATAGGTCCCCGATATCCCGGGATTCGGAAATCCGGAAATAATCCGGGATTCGGAAAAAATATAATTTATTGAATTCAATGGAGAAAATTTTCTTTGGATTGAAAGCAGAATCTTTCCAGATAATTTTCAGGCCGGACAAATTTTAAATTCTTTCCGGATATGGAAACAGCCGAGGGACTGGAAGCGGATTAATTTAATCCGGAGGGGTATTCTCGTTTCAGGGGATTCTTTTCAAAATGAAACAAATGACAGCAACTGAACTGAAAGTCGAGGGGTGAATTAGTGCCGATTCAAATGGGCTTCATGCATACTATTGTCTTCAGACGGCAGTAGTTGATAAAACAAGATAAAACCTTCAACTTCAGGCGAAAGATAATCCTTTTGTTGTCCCTTTCAGGGGCAGAATATAAAGGCAAAGGTTTCACCATCCCCGAAAGGGACAATAAAACAGAAATGATTATGGATTGATTCAAACCACTACCTGGATTAAATCAATCCACTATAGAATTCAATATTCTCCTTAATCTCTGCCGCGTAATACTCAGGGCTTCGGCTGTCTTCGTCCTGTTGCCCTTGAATAACGACAGCATGTTCTGTGTGTAGGATTTGATAAGCCTGTCCAGGGGCATGGGGTCGATTGCATTGACTTTTACCAGAGTGGAGCCCCGCGAGACGCCTTCAATCGGAATATCCGAAGGCCTGATAACGTTTCCATCGCTCAGGAGCATGGCCCTTTCAACTATATTTCTCAATTCCCGCACATTCCCCGGCCATGAATAGCTCATCAGGATTTCCATGGCATCGTCATCGCATCCGGACACATTCTTGTTGAATACTCTGTTGTAGCTGTTTATGAAATGGTCAATGAGGAGGGGAATATCATCCTTTCGCTCTCTCAGGGGCGGAATCGCTATGGATATAACATTCAATCTGTAAAAAAGGTCTTCTCTGAAATTCCCCGCCTTTATCTCCTGCTGCAGATCCCTGTTCGATGCGGCGATAATCCTTACATCGACATCAATATTTTCCGTTCCGCCCACCCTCTGTATTTTTTTTGCCTCCAGGAACCTCAATAATTTGACCTGAGTTTTCTGAGTGATCTCTCCTATTTCATCCAGAAACAGAGTGCCGCGGTCGGCAAGCTCGAACATTCCCCGCTTCTTTTTCAGCGCGCCGGTGAAAGCCCCTTTCTCATGCCCGAAAAGCTCGCTCTCCAGGAGACTTTCAGGCAGGGCCGCGCAATTTACGGTTACAAGAGGATGATCGGACCGGGGCCCGTTGTAGTGTATGGCATTGGCAAACAGTTCTTTTCCCGTGCCGCTCTCTCCGGTGATAAGCACCGTCGATTGCGCATTTTGGGCAAGACGCTTGCCGAGATCCACCAGCTTCCTTATCCTGGTGTTGGTTGATATTATGTTATCGAAGCTGTAACGCTCTTTCTGGGTGGAACGGATTTTGTTGACTTCTGCAACCGCCTTATGGGATTCAAGGCAGCGCGCGATTATGAACTTCAATTCCTCCAGATCGAATGGTTTTGCGATATAATCATAGGCGCCGAGCTTGATCGCCTCGACGGCGCCTTTGATCCCGCTGAAAGCAGTCATTATTATGACGGGTATATTGCTATCGATATCCCTGATTCTCCTTAGAACCTGCATACCGTCCATATCGGGTAATTTTACATCGAGGAGCACTATGTCGGGGTTATTTTCTCTGAATGAGACCAGGGTATCTTCGCCGCGCATTGCCGTGATTGTCCTGTACCCCTCCCTGAACAGGGCTTTTTTAAGCGAATCCAGAAGTACTTTTTCGTCTTCAGCTATTAATACTATCGGCCTCAATATTCATTCTCCGTCTCGAACACATCCCTTTTAAAGGCAGCAGCACCCTGAACACGGCGCCTTTGCCCTCCTCGCTTTCTACTTCAATCATCCCTTTGTGGTCCTCTATTATCTTATGCGTCACAGTCAGGCCCAGACCTGTCCCGCCGTTTTTGGTCGTAAAGAAAGGATCGAATATCCTGCTCATATGTTTTGATGGAATCCCATTGCCGCTGTCCAGGAAATCGACTGAGATCCAGTCCCTTTTCACAGTCCTTCCGCGCTCGGCCTTATCCGTCCTTATCGTGATCCTGCCGCGTCCATCCATTATGGATTCAATAGCGTTTATGGATAAATTCAGAAAAACCTGCCTGAGGCGGTTCGGATCCGCCTTTATAATGGAATTTTTGGCCTTGAACTCCGTCACCAGTTCGATTTTCTTTTTGGCCATTTCTTTCTTGACCAGCAAAAGAGTTGTTGAAAGGAGGTCGTGAATATCGAATTCTTCGATCTGCATCGGAACGGGTCTAACCAGATCGAGTATCTCCCTGATAAGCTTTTCAACCCTGTCGATTTCCTGCATGATCGTCTTCAGATCGGATTTCCGGGAATCCTGCTCGGAAAATTCGCTCTCGAGATTTTGGACCGTCGTGTAAATGCCGGCCAGGGGGTTCCGTATCTCATGGGCTATTCCGGCCGCGATCCTCCCCAGGGCCGCGGATTTCTCCACGCGCAGCAGATAATCGTCCATCCTCTTCTTTTCGGTCAGGTCGGTTATGATGGTCACCGCACCCAGGGTATTCCGGTTTTCGTCATGGAGCGAAAAGCCGCTCAGATTGAAGAAAAGTTTCTTGTCTGACCTGTTGTACGGAAAATCGAAATAATGAATTTTCCTGTTTTTCCTGAGGGCGTTGTAAATCTTCTTTTTATCCTCGGCGCTGAATTTGAAGATATCCTGTATCCGCATCCTCACCGCTTCTTCTTTTTTTATATCGAGCAGCTCTTCTGCGCGGGGGTTCACGTTCAGTATATTCCCGGCCAGATCGCTGACAATGACTCCGTTTGTCGAGCCTTTGATGATATTTTCGGAAACAGTCTTTTCGTCGCTCAGGGCCTGATATAAGCGGGTATTCTCAATGATGATGGAAGCCTGGTTGGCGAAGATGGTGAGGGACTCCACATCGTCCTGGGTGATTTCCATGCGGGTCCGGTACCGGTCCACTCCGAGAAGTCCGAATATCTTATCCTTTATCTTGAGAGGAACGTAAAGAACTGATTTTCTTTCGTGATACTTATTTATGATCCTGTCTATGGGAGTAGCATCGGGCGCGTTTTCCGTATCGGGAATGAACCGGGGTATCCCGAAACGGACTACTTTGGTCTCATAACAGTCGTGATAATCGAGCAGCAGCGGCTTCTCCCAGGCCCGCTTTTCGCCCCGGGGAGTGAAACCCTTGATGCACTTGCATTCCAGTTTTGTCCTGTCGCTGTTCAAGAGCATTACTATGGCCCTGTCGAAATTAAGGCCATGCATCGCCCTGTCCGTAATCTCGTTAAGAACCTCTCCCAGGTCGGGCGACCGGGTAAGAAGGGAGCTGATCTCGTATATGTGGCTCAGGAGATTATTCTTTATTCTGAGCTTTTCGCCCAACTTTTCCGTTTTCCCCCGTGTCATTTTATATGGCCCTTAATACAGGATTTGACATGAATACGATCTTTCGATGTAAAGAGGATTAGCGGTGCTTAGAATAAGCAATAATTGTTCCAAAAACTATCAACCACGAGGATTGAGAAGAGATGGATATCCAATGAAATTAAATCTGAAGTGGCTTAATTCCTTTTTTATCCTGGATCGTATCGGTTGTCAATAAAGAAGACTCTACCGATATATCTTGTCCTTTCACCGGCAATTTGTTATGGTTCATGGAAATTACACATTCCGTTTTAACGTTTCATCGGCGGTTTTAATCTCTTATGAATCTGCGACTGATTCCGGCGTGGAAGCATCTGTTTCTGCTTCTAAGCATTTCCATTATTCCCCTGTGCATCACCCTCCCCCGTGCCTCCGCCGAAGCGCCCGGGACGGAAATATGCGAGGTCGTGGCCGAAGGGCGCGCCCTCCTCGGTGAAGACATGACGCCCGCTCAGGCAAAAGCCCTGTCATTGAACGAAGCAAGGCGGGTCGCAGTCGAAAAGGCAGCGGGCGTACTGGTAAGCAGCTCAAGCGTTATCTATAATTCGCAGCTCATCAGCGACCTCATATCGGCCTTTGCGAAAGGTCTGATCGTCAAAGAAGAAGTTCTCTACGACGGATTCAAAACAGAAGACGGAAAGCCTGTTTACGTCTGCCGGATCAAGGCCTTTGTCAAACCAGTGAAGCAGAAACAGAAAGACATCCGGATCACAGAGGCGGAGGTGTCAAGGGCCGATAGGCCTTTCGCCTCTTCCATGCCCGTTTTCCAGGAAAACGACGAGATACGGATAAGAGTCCGGGCCGAAGGCGACCTGAACATGAACGTCTTCAGCGTAAGCCAGGACGGTCGGGTCATCCGGCTCCTTCCCAACTCTTACGTGAAGCAGAACAAGATTCCCTCCGGGCAGGATTTCATCTTCCCCGACGAGACCCTGCGAAGCTCGGGATTCAAACTGCGGGTCCATATACCGAAAAACCTCTCCCGGGCATACGAAACGATCATCGTCATCGCCACGAAGGAAAAGGCGGACTTTCTCTCGGGTAAGAAAAAAGATGCGGCGCTTTCCGACCTGATGGGAGAATTGTCCTTGATGGAACAGTCCTCCTGGGCGGACGCCGTCATCGGTTACGAAGTGAGGAGATGAGGCCATCATGAAGAAAATGATCCTTTCCCTTTGTCTTGCCTTCCTGCTTGCAGGATTGACGGGCTGCGCCACGGTGAAGCCCCAGGTGGTCCGATGGTGCCAGGATCAGCGCTGCGATACGCTGGGTGAGGATAGAGCAACCAAAGAAGCGCTGCTGGTAAAGATGGCGCAGTTTCTGAAGGCGAACCTCAACCGGGACATCGCTCTCTACGAGACAGGATCTGCGGATGAGTTCCGGCCGGAAAAAGGACCCAAGGGTTACGCACGGGGGATCTCGTGGTACGTCCAGGGAGGGCCCATGCCGGGCCTCGCGGTCACCAAAACGATAAAATTCACCGACATCGTCTATATGGACCGCGAGAACCTGGAAATCAAATTCAAGGTGAAGCCCCTCGACTGTACATGGATCGGAACGCCGGTGTTCCAGGCCGAGGCGGAGGGAACCATCAGCATTCGATCCGCCAGGGAGATCCAGTATTCAGCAACCTATTTCGGGTCGTGGCTGATAGCCGCCGGCGCCTGGAAGCATGAATGGCTGATCGACTACATCGATTTCGACCGGGGGATCCTCGGCGGCAATTTCTCCGTTGCCGGAGGCGGCCTGATGAACCTCGGCGGCGGGAAGGGTTACCAGATGGTACTCGGCGGCGTTGAGACTTTACGTCAGACAGGGGCGACAACCACTATCAAAGAGCCGCAGAAGATGCTTCACCCGAACCTCGTTTACCAGGTCCGCTTCACGGAAAGCTCCGGAGATGGAGTGGTTGAAGGGGGCGAAGACATCTCGTTGAAAGTGGAGGTGGAAAACAGGGGAAAAGGTGCGGCAAAAGATGTTCATGTACTTCTCTCCGGACATCCGGGCCTGCTCGGTTTTCTCGGAGACAGGAGATCTCTGGGCGATATCCTGCCTGGAGAAAAGAAGATAGCCGAGTTTAAGGCTTCCCTTCCCATAGAACTTGCGCGTGAGACAGCCGACCTCAAGATAGAAGTCGGAGAAGGCAGTGGCTTCTCGGCTCCGGAAGTGAAAACACTGAAGATTGCCATGAAGCCTGGTAAGTCCATCGTGAAGGAAACGGTGGAGGTCATCTCTCAGCTGCCTCAGCTCGCTTTTTCGACTCAACTGAAGGACCAGAACGGCAACCGCATCCTGGAAAGCGGCGAAGAAGTTACACTGAGGGTCTCTATCGAGAACTCGGGCGAGGGAGCGGCGCGCGACGTGCAGCTTGTCCTCTCGGGCAGTCCGTACCTGGTCAGCCTTTTCGGTGAAAAGCGCCTTATCGGAAACATCGCACCGGGAGAGAGGAAGACGGTGGAGTTCAAGGGTGTCCTGCCGGCCCGCATTCCGACGGAAACGGCGAGCCTCCGGATAGCGCTCATGGAAGGCAAGGGGTTTTCCCCCGCCGCGGCAAAGACCCTGCTGGTGGCCGTAAGGGCATTGGAAGTGAAAGAGACCTTGGAAGTAATCTCGGAGGTCAACGTCGACGACATCCCGCTCAAGGTCAGGGACTACGAGAAAAAGGAAAATGTCGCACTGGTTATCGGCATCAGCAAATACAGGGAAAAGATGATCCCGGAGGTCAAATACGCGGCGCGGGACGCGGAGGTCGTGGCACGGTATCTCGAGAATGTTGGCGGCATCCCCCGGGCCAACATCAAGGTACTGACGGATGACAAGGCCACGAAGAGCGATATCGAAGCCCACATCAGCGACTGGATCCCCAGACGGACAACAGCCGATTCAACGGTCTTCATCTATTATGCGGGGCACGGGGCGCCAGGGCCCCAAGGAAGGGATGCGTACGTCGTCCCCTATGAGGGGCGTCCCGATTATCCGTCTCAGCTGTATCCCCTCCAGAAGATGTACGATGCGCTGAACAGGCTGCCCGCCCGCGAAGTCGTCGTCATGCTGGACAGCTGCTTTTCCGGCGCCAAGGGCAGGAGCGTCACCGGCGAGGGGACAAGGCCCGTCAGTATTTCCATCGAAGACCCGCTCCTTGCGGGCGGCAAGATTATGGTGATCGCGGCTTCGACCGGCGGTCAGATGAGCTCCGATTACGACAAAGTCCGGCACGGCCTCTTCACGTACTATCTCCTGCGCGGTATGCGCGGAGAGGCATCTAAAGACAAAGAGGGGATCGTTTATCTCGGCGGGCTTTACGAGTTCTTGAAGAAAAATGTTTCGGAAACGGCATCACTTGAGATGAACAGGGATCAGACGCCCGTCCTGTTTCCTTCCGAATTCGTCGTCAGGAACAAACTGAAAGTTCCGATATCCAGGGCAAGATGAATGCCCCGTCACCATTGCAGCGCTGACGGGCGGATGCCGCGGTGCCTACTTCCTTCAGACACCGACTTGCGACGGCGGCCCTTGCGGTTCGGGGAGAATAGCATCGGTAAACTCAGACTAAACTCCGCAGATGCCGTCCCCGGCCTTGAGTTACCCGGGATTAAACTCAAGCGGGGATGAGTGTTTTTAAACATCTGTCAGTTAACCATGGATCACTTTGCCCTGCAACCTCTTCCATGTTGCTTCGGAGTACCAGATATCCACGAATTCCAGAATGGAATCCCTTTCCCGTTTTTTCATGTCATCGGCCAGTGGTTTCCGCAGGAGTTTCTTGATGCTCCGGAAGGCCGCGGCGTCCTTTCCCGCATACTGCGCCGCGGTCTTTTCGGCCTCCGCGTGCAGTTCTTCGGGTGGGACAATCCGGTCGATGAGTCCCAGCTGGAGGGCCTCCTCGGCGCAGTACATCGTGCCGCCGAGCGTCGCCGCCTCGGCATTCCTCTGGCCGAGCCAGAGCTTCATCAGCTCTACGCTGCCGGCAAAGAGGGAGGAGCCAAAATCGATTTCGTTGAGCGATATCTTCGCTTTTCCGGGGACCATGATCCGGTAGTCGCAGGCGATGGCCATCATGCAGCCGCCCGCGATCGTATGACCGTTCAGGGCGGCGATCACCGGCTTGGGATATGTGAACAGGCAGGTGTAGAAATCCGTGAACTTGGTGAGGTAGCGGATGAAGTCGTTTTTCGGGTAACCGAGGAATTCCGGAATGTCGAAACCGAAGGTGAAAAACTTTCCCGTCCCCGTCAGGATGACGGCCCGGATATGGTAATCTTCCTCCAGCTTGCGGAAGCACTCCGCCAGCTCATCCACGACTTTTTCGTTAATGGCATTCACCTTTCCCCTGCTCAAGGCGACCTTCGCGATCCCGGCTTTTTCACTGATCTGTAAAAAATTCATTGCTGTTCCCTCCTTGTTATTTTCCGAATTCATACCACAGAAGGAGAAAAGGCATGAAAGGGTTTGAAAGCATTATAACTTATTATACTATTAAGCAATGTCACCGATCTCGCAAAGCATCGTTTTGCGTGGGATTCTTGGTACCCGTTCGTATATATGCTTCCCTGATGGGTGGGGGTTTTTGAGAAAATGGGTGTGCTTTCTCCTTTGATGGGTGAAAAAAAGGGGGTCAAATCTGCATCCAGACGTCGATCACGGGAATGCTTTTTATGCCGCCCCTGAGTGCCCGCCGGCCAGTCCCTCCGCACCCGGAAGGATCGGCCTGTGAGAATTTCCGGCAGGGTATTTAAAAAGAGATGCGTTGAGGCATTGTATCGGTGTTACCAGAGGCAGTGGGCATTTTCAGGCATAATCCGGGGCACTTTTTCTCGTCATCCTGTTTTCCTTCTTGGATTATATAATAAGCATCTCCTCAGGGCCAAGACAAAAGGTAAGCTTTTAAACCTTTCGATATCTTCCTTCTTTTGTTTCGGCCCTGCCGTTTCGGATCAAGCGCTCCAGGTGCTTCTTGATCATGCCCTCTTCGGCGAATTCAAAGAAGTACCTGGGCTGCATCTCCTTCTTGTAAATGATCCAGCGGTTCACGATTTCATCCAGACTCCGCGGTTTTTCCAGAAACGCCAGCAGATCCTTCTCCCTCCGGTCGATCACCTCGAGATACGTCTCGGCCAGGTCGGCGATGCTGCCCTGGATAATGCCCATGTCGTGAGAGGTGATGTAGGTGCCGGCGGGAATATTCCTGAGCCTCCGGACGGATTCGATCGTCTGGTCGATGTCGGAAACGCGGTCCCCGTACCAGGGGCCAAAGGGGCCCAGGTCGTAGTCACCGAGAAACAGGACCCCCTCGTCGGGAAAGTAGAAGCTGCAATGTCCGGTAGTGTGCCCGGGCGTATGGAGGACCTCGGCCCTGGTGCGGCCGAAGGTGATCGTGTCTCCGTCTCTCAATTCGACGGCGGGTGTTCGTTCCTGGAAATGGAATTTTTGGAGAAAGAGGTGGTCCCACTCCTTCCGGTGCCTGGAGTCCAGCAGCCCGCAGTAATCGAGAAAGGCACTGTAGGATTTGTAACAGGGCGCGAGGGCCTCGTGCACCACAAGTTCGGCCCCGGGGAAGAGATGATTAAAGGCGGTGTGGTCCTCGTGGTAATGGGTGTTGATGATCGTGTCGATGCCCTTTTTCAGGCTCAGGTCCCGCAGGGCGGCCTCATCCGAGGCCGGATCGATGATCGTCTTGCAATCATCATCGATAAACAGGGAGTTGCAGAAGGGATACCTTCCCCCTCTCTCTCCCGGGATAAAGACCAGGCGGCCGAATCTCGTCTCTTTCATCGTTGAGGGTTCCTGCTCCGGCTATCCGGGACGCGAATTTTCGAGTTCATACTGTTCCAGCTTGCGGTACAGGGTGCTGCGCGACACACCCAGTTTCTTGGCCATCTCCTTTTTCGAGAGGTTGGCGTTGATCATCCTGGAGAGCAGCCGGCGCTCGATTTCATCAACGGACTCGATACCGTGGTCGACGTCATCCTTCGACTGGGCGTCCATGATCTCGAAGGGAAGAAGGTCGACGGTGAGGATATGGGTATGCGCGATGTTGACCATCCTTTCCAGGACGTTCTGCAGCTCCCTGACATTGCCCGGCCAATGGTAGTTCATGAATATCTCCAGAACCCGGTCGTCGATCCTGTCGATCTGCTTTCCCATGACCTTGCTGATTTTTTTCAGGAAGCACTCCACGAGCACTGGGATGTCGTCCTTTCTTTTCCGGAGGGGCGGCAGATGGATGGTGAAGACGTTCAACCGGTAGTATAGATCTTCCCTGAACTTTCCCTGCCGCACCTGCTCCTTCAGGTTCTTGTTTGTTGCCGTAACGATCCTCACGTCCACGGGCAGGACCTTGGTGCCGCCGATCCTGATGATCGATTTGTCCTCGATCACCCGCAGGAGGGCGGACTGCAGCTCCAGCGGCGTCTCCCCGATCTCGTCCAGGAAGATTGTTCCGCCTTCTGCGAGCTCGAATTTACCCCGGCTCCCTCCCCGCCGGGAGCCGGTGAAGGCGCCGTCGGAATAGCCGAAGAGCTCGCTCGTGATCAGATCCCTGGGGATGGCGGCACAGTTGATCGCCACGTAGGGACCGTCTTTCCGGCTGCTGCCGTTGTGGATGGCCTGCGCGAGGATGTCCTTTCCCGTGCCGCTTTCTCCGAGGAGAAGGACGTTCGAGTTGCTCTGGGACGCCAGCTGAGCCTGGCGGAGAGTCGCCTGAAAGCCGCTGTTTCGCCCGATAATATCCTCGAAGTAAAATTTCGCCTTGGCCCCCATCATCTTCGTCACCAGGGTCCGCGCCCTTTTTATTTCGTTTATGATGATGATCTTGCCGATCGTCTTGTTCGTGGACAGGATCGGATAGCACGTCAGGGTGTAATCCCCCTGGGCGTTCCTGAAGGAGAGCCTCACCTCCGCGTCGGTGACGGCATTGTTGCTGCATATCAGGCTGAGCAGGTTTTCGTTCTGCCTGCCCCAGATTTCCCGGATGTCCCGTCCCAGATAGTTTTCCGCATCGGGTCCGAACATCTTCTTGGCGTTTTTGTTCATCATCGAGATGGTCCCGTTGTTGTCGATCGTCAGGATCATCTCGGGAATCGAGGAAATGACCGTCCTCTGGAAGCTGTCGGCGATCTGGCATTCCGTCAGGGCCTTTTTCAGGCGGATCTGATTCTCGATGGCGTGCGCCGCCGCCGAGACCATCCCCAGGGTGTGGGGATTGGCCTTGTGATAAGGCCCCGTCATGTCGATGGCGCCGATCAGATTATTCTCCGAATCGTGAATCGGCGCCCCCGAACAGGTCCACTTGTGGGAGTTGATGCAGTAATGCTCGCAGCCGAAGACCTGAAGAGGCGTCCCCAATTTCAGGACGGTCCCCACGCCGTTTGTGCCGGCAACTTCCTCGCTCCAGCAGGCACCCACGATGAAATTGCCGCGCTTCACGCTCTCCTTGACGTCGGGGTCGCCGATGATCTCCAGCAGATACCCGTTGGAATCGGAGAGAACCACGAGGAAGCCTGAACCCATCACGAGGTTGTAGAGGTGCTGCATAAACGGAAGGCACAGATCGATGAGTTCGCGGTTCTTGTCGAGGACGACGGTCAATTCCTCCTCTGAAAGGACAACGGGGACCTGTCTCATGTAAGGGCTCACCCTATTTTGCCTGCATCTGAACCACGAATCCAGGATGGTCCTGGAGATGATGAAATCATAGTTCACCGGCACGTTGTTGACGAACTTTCGCCACTCCTTCATGATCATGCTGTATCGTTCCGCGTGATCCATGTGAAAACCTCCCTCCCCTCGTTTGTCTCAAATTGAGACGTTCTGAATCTTTCTTTGTCTCAAGATGAGACATGCTTCTTATAATTGAAGCGAGCGAAAATTTCCACCACATTTAAAAATCACCATTATCAATGGGTTATCCCTCTGGTTTCGTCATCCGCCGCAGTGGCATGCTGCCTGCTATTTGTATGATCAGAAGTACAGAGAACATCAGGAAGGAGTCGAACCGTGTTACGAACGAAAGAGCAGTACCATGAAGATCTCTTCAAGATGAAACCGAATATCTTCATCGGCGGAGAAAAGGTGGGCAGGGAGGATCATCGTCTGAGACCGGGAATCAATGTCCTGGATGTTACCTTTGATGTGGCTCTAGACCCCAGGTGGAAAGGCCTGGCGACGGCAAAGTCATCTATGACTGGAGAGGAAATCAATCGGTGGGCCCATCTTCCACAAAATCCCTATGATCTCATGCAGAAACAGAAGCTGATCCGTCTGGCCGCAAGGCGCGTGGGCGGGTGCATACAGAGATGCATGGGACATGATGCCATAACGGCCCTGGCGATCTGTACAAAGGAAATAGATGAGGCGAAAGGAACGGATTACCATAAAAGGTTTATGGATTTTCTCCGTACTTACCAGCAGAAGGACTGCGACGGCTGTTGCGCTCAAACGGACAGCAAGGGCGACCGGACCAAGAGGCCGAGCGAACAGCCGAATCCCGATGCTTATGTCCATATTGTCGAAGAGCGGAAGGACGGGATTGTAGTCAGCGGGGTCAAGATGTCCATTACGCAAGTCGCGTATGCCGACGAGATTTTCGTCTTGCCCACACGCGCGCTGATGGAAGATGACCGGGACTTTGCAGTAGCCTTTGCGATCCCCGCCGACTGGGACGGTATTACATTGATAACACGCCCTGTCTGGCTGAGAGAAAAAGATGAACCAGCAGCGCCTCCTTTCTGTAAATACGGAGTGTCGGACTCGGTGGTAGTGTTCGACAACGTATTTATACCAAAAGAAAGGGTTTTCATGTGTCGTGAATGGGAGTTCGGCCGCCGGCTCGCTCTTCTCTTTGCCGACTCCCACCGGCACAGCTACAGCGGATGCAAGCCTGGCATGTCGGACGTCCTGTGCGGCGCAGCGGCCCTTGCCGCCGAGGCGAACAATATCCAGAGGGTGGCCCATGTCCGCGAAAAACTCTCCTGCTACGCTGGGGCGGCGGAGCTGGCCTTTGCCGCAGGAGTGGCTTCCGCCCTTTACGGAGAAAAGACGTCGAGCGGCGTTTTCTTTCCGAACAAGATTTTCGCGAACGTCGGCCGCCGGCTTACCGGAGAACTCATATATCACGAGTACAACATACTGACCGAGATTGCCGGAGGAATAGCCGTGACTCTTCCGTTTGAGGCGGATTTCCACGCGGAGAATACAAAGAAATATCTGGATAAATTTATCGTGAGGAATCCGAAACTCCCGGCGGACATCTCTCTCAAGATATGGAAATTTGTTGAAAACATAGGGGCATCTCCCATGTCGTCCTGGTACGAGATTGCCGGAGTGCATGGCGGCGGCTCTCCCATAATGGAGACGATAGCCCTGAATCTTGACTACGATTTTGATGAGAAAAAGAGGCTGGGAAGATACCTGGCGGGTATCGATCCTTCCTTCGACGACTCGAAAGGTCTTAGTCTCGAGCCCACCTTCGGGACGAGCCTGGTCCAGGATGAACGGCTGCGCCTGAAGAAGTGATCGGACGGCGAGGAGACATATCTCAACAATGAATCCTGAACGCAACGTTCGGGAAAACAGGAAAAGGAGCATTGGAGAATGGACACGGAAGATACCAAAAAATCTCTGGACAAGAGGATGAGCCTTCAGGAGGCAATTTCGCGGTTTGTGTTTGACGGGTGCTCCATTGCCTTCAGTGGAATGGGAGGCATGCAGGTCGTCGCACCGACCTATGAGATTGTCAGGCAGGGACAGAAAAATCTGACGCTCATGGGAGACAGCCCTTGTGAGTGCGGAGATTATCTGATCGGGACGGGGCAGATCAGGAGAATCGAGGTCGCATGGCTTGCCTTTGCGGTGGCCGGTGTCAGCCCCAGCTACAGACGGGCCGCGGAAAAGGGGATCCCCCAGAAGATCGAGGTCTTCGAGTTTTCCAATTACACCATGGGACTCCGGTTTCTCGCAGGCGCCATGGGGCTCCCCTTCATGTCGACGAAATCGCTAATGGGATCCTCGATCGAGAAGTACAACCCGATGATCAAGGTGATCGACGATCCGTACACCAGCCAGAAGGTGACGCTGGTTCCCGCGGCAACCCCGGATGTCGCTATCGTACACGTCAACCGGGCGGACAGGCTGGGAAATGCCCAGTATCTGAGCTTTTCGTCCAATGCCGAGAATATCGCCCGGGCGGCGAAAAGAACCATCATCACCTGCGAGGAGATCATACCGGAAGACGAGATCAAACGAACCCCCATGCTGACGAGTGTGCCGCAGTACGTCGTCGATGCCGTGGTGGAACTGCCCTATTGCTGCCATCCCTGGAACATGCCCTGTGCCTATGCCTACGATATCCCCTTCCACATGGAAATGATGGCCGCCATTGAAACGGAAGAGGGGTTTAAAAAATGGCTGGACGAGTGGGCGTTCGGTTGCAAGGACCACGATGATTACTGCGAAAAAGTAGGCTGGAGCCGGTTGAGAAAACTGACGCAGGTCGAGCGGAAATTCTACAAGAGTGTTCTATGAGGATTCAGGGCATGCCGGATCAAAACAAAATCTTTCATAAGGAAGGACGACTTATGGACACCAAGATAACATATGCTGAAGATTACACGTTGCAGGAATTACTGGTTGCCGCAGCGGCACGGGAAATCAAGGACCGGGAGGTCGTATTCGTGGGCGTCGGTATACCATGCCTGGGGGCATTGGTCGCGAAATTGACACATGCTCCGAATGTGATTCTGACGGTCGAGTCGGGCTGTATCGGGCCGACGCCTTACCGGCTGATGCTCGGGATCGGGGACAACTCCTGCGGGGAGAACGCCATCTGCGTAACATCTCTGTGGAGGGCATTTTCCGATCAGCAGCGCGGCTACTTCGATGTCGGAATGCTGGGCGGGGCGCAGATCGATAAATACGGCAATCTGAACAGCACCGCGATTTTCGGCGGTGGGAATTACGACCGGCCGAAAACAAGGCTCCCGGGCAGCGGCGGCGCCAATGATATCGCGATTTCCGCGAAGAGGACGCTGATCATGATGAACCAGCAGAGGCGCCGGTTTCTGGAGAAGGTCGATTTCGTGACCTCTCCGGGATACCTGGACGGTCCCGGTTCCCGAGAGAAGTACGGTTACCCGGGGGGAGGTCCTTCCGTCATCATTTCGAACATGGCGATTTTCAGGTTCGATGAAAAGACTAAGGAGGCTTACCTGTATTCTGTCCATCCCGGGGTGAGCGCCGATGATGTCCGGAGGGAAGTCTCATGGGATCTGAAGGTCTCGCCGGACTTGAAGACGACCCCGCCGCCGACCAAAGAAGAGGTGGAGATCATCCGCATCCTGGATTCTCAGAAAATATACACGGGAAAGGGATTGAAAGGGCTGACGTTCGACAACTACATGGCGATGCTGGATTCTTCTTACGAAAAGTTAAGGACGATGTTCCGGTAAGGCGGTGCGACAATGAGCGCTCCGTTTATCAAAACGCGAGATAAAAGGAGATAAGTAAAGACGATGGCGGGAGAGTTATTTGAACAGCTGTTTTCGATCAGGGGCAGGGTCGCTGTCATTACGGGAGGCTACCGCGGCATCGGGTTGACGATGGCGCAGACTTACGCGGAGGCGGGCGCCGATGTCGTACTGGCGGCGAGGAACCTGTCGGGTTGCCAGGCGCAGGCCGATGAAATCAAGAAGAGATTCGGCGTCAGAGCGATCGGCAAATCCATGGACGTGCGGGATTCGAAGTCGGTCGACAACGTCGTGCAGGAGATTGTCCGGGAGATGGGCACCATCGACATTCTGGTCAACAGCGCGGGAATCCCCGGCAGCGAGAAGCCCGTGCTGAAGATGACGAATGAGGACATGGATGAGGTTATGAGCGTTGATTTTCGCGGCACGTTTCTGGTCTCAAGGGCGGTGGCCCAGGTGATGGTCAGGCAGAAGAGCGGCCGGATCATCAATATATCTTCCGTCCTGGGAAAAGTCTCCGCCCGCAATATGGCGGGATACTGCGCGAGCAAGGCGGCCGTGATCCAGTTGACGCGGGTGATGGCCCTCGAACTGATGCGCGACAACATCCAGGTGAATGCCCTCTGCCCTGGCTATTTCAAGACCGATTTCAACAGGGACTTTTTTGAATCCGACGTGGGGAAGGGACTGATCAAGAAAATGATTCCGATGAACAGGGTCGGTCAACTGGACGAATTAAGATCAACGGCGCTTTATCTGGCGACCTGTCCGCCCTTCATGACGGGATCGGAGATCTACATCGACGGCGGCCATACGATTGTATGAGGCAGAGGAAAAGGGTCGCATTGAAATACTGCGGCGGATGTAATCCGGGATATGACCGGGTGGCGTTTTTCCGCCGGATCAGGGAGATCGCAGGGGATTCCATCGAGTGGGTCACCGTGGAGGAGCCCGGATTTGAAGCGCTGCTGCTGATTCAGGGCTGTCAAACGGCGTGCCCGGAGCGGACGCTGGGCTGCGTTGAGAGCGGACCGATTGTGTCCATCCGGGACGATGAAGAGGACCCGGGAGATGTCGTAAAACGATTATTGAGAGAGAGGGAAAAATGAAAATTAAGACCAAAGAAGACTACGTCAAAAGTCTGAAGAAACAAAATGTGTTGATCTATTACAACGGCAAAAAGATCGAAGACCGCACGACGTTTCCCGCCTTTGTGCCGCACATCAACTCTGCGGCCAAGACCTATGAACTGGCCTTGATGCCTGAGCACGAGGACCTGCTGACGGCTAAAAGCAATCTGACGGGCAAGAAAATCAGTCGGTTTACCCACATCCACCAGTCGGTGGACGATCTCATCAAGAAGGTTCAGATGCTGAGGCTCGTGGCCCATGAGACAGCGAGTTGTTTCCAGCGCTGCGTCGGCTTCGATGCCATCAATGCCCTATACATGACCACTTACGAAATGGACGAGAAGAAGGGAACGAAGTACTTCAGCCGCTTTCTGGAATACCTCAAGAAGCTCCAGGAGGAGAACTTCATGCTGGTCGGCGGCATGACGGACCCGAAAGGGGATCGCTCGAAGCGGCCCAGCCAGCAGTCGGACCCCGATCTCTTTACGCGTGTGGTGGAGAAAAGGGCCGACGGCGTAATCATCCGCGGCGCCAAGGCCCACCAAACCGGCGCAGTCAACAGCCACGAAATCATGATCATGCCGACCCAGGCCATGGCCGAAGGAGATGAGGCCTATGCCATTGTGGCCGCCATTCCCCTCGACGCCAAAGGGGTGACGCTGATCTTCGGCCGCCAGACCAACGAGGAGCGGAAGTTCGAATGCGGCATCGACGCCGGTAACTGCGAGTTCGGCATGGTCGGTGGCGAGGCCCTCGTCGTTTTCGAAGACGTCTTTGTCCCCTGGGAGCGTGTGTTTATGTGCGGCGAGATCGATTTCACGGGCATACTCGTCGAGCGGTTCGCGACGCTGCACCGGCAAAATTATGGGGGATGCAAAGGAGGGGTGTCGGACATCATCATCGGCGCCAGTGCGCTTGCGGCGCAGTACCAGGGGACCCTGAACGCCTCCCACATCAAGGACAAACTGGTCGAGATGCTTCACCTGGCGGAGACGGTCTACTCGGGCTCCGTGGCCTGTTCCGCCTTGGGCTCCCGGACGAAGAGCGGCGCTTACTACCCGGATCCGCTCCTTGCCAACTGCACGAAGCATAATATCACACGAAATATTTACGAGATATCCAGACTTGCGCATGACATCGGCGGAGGGATCATTGCCACTCTGCCCTTTGACAAGGATCTTAGAAGTCCGGAGATCGGCAAATATGTTGAAAAATACATGAAGGGTGTTGAAGGGGTCTCCACGGAAACGAGGATGAAAATCCTGAGGCTTCTGGAAAACATGACCGGCGGCACGGCACTCGTGGAGAGCATGCATGGCGCCGGCTCACCGCAGAGCCAGAGGATCATGTACCAGAGACTCGGCAAACTCAATGAGAAGATGAAGATGGCGAAGAAAATCGCCAGGATCAAGGAATAGGTCCGGTCAGCGGACGGGAGTTTAACACGACAGGGGGGTTGGGGGGTTGTTGAGGAACGGGAGATTTTCTTGGGAGAGGAGGGATGCCATGCCATGATCTGGAAAGCAGGGAAAAGAGGCAGCAGATGATATCCTGATGGCGCTTGCTGGCAGTACAGGATTTCATCCAGGTCAAGATGATTATAATGGAAACGGACAAAGAAAAAAATAAAGGGGGTATGGCAAATAATGAACGCAGGCGCAAAAAAGGTTTGGGGATATCGCCACATGATATTGATTATCATCTGGTTCGTTTATCTTATCAATTACTTCGATCGGATTTCTGTTTTAACCTTTCTTCCATTCATCCAGAAAGATCTCACGTTAACCGCCGTTCAGATCGGATGGCTGGGTTCGATCTTCTTTTTCGGATACTCGCTCGCACAATTTCTGGCAGGATACCTTGCCGATAAAATAGGTCCTAAGAAAACGATGAATATCGCCGTCTGGGTTTTCACAATCGTTACGGGTCTTACGGGTTTCGTCCAGAACTTCTGGCAGTTCATTGTTCTCCGTCTCAGCCTGGCTGTCGGTGAGGGACAGCATTTTGCACCGTCCATGCGGATGATTGCAAACTGGTTCCCGAGAGAGGAAAAAGGCCGGGCGAACGGATTTTTCTCAACTACGTGGGCCGTGGCCCCGGCCATCGTCCCGATTCTCGTGACCCAGCTCGCGGCAGGTTTCTTCGGGGGCGCCTGGCGTCCCGTATTCTTTACGCTCGCTGTCCCCGGGTTCCTGTGCATCTGGCTTCTATGGAAATACGTCTCTGACTCTCCCAAGTACATGTTTCAGCAGGGTAAGGTTACGAAAGAGGAGCACGATTTGATCACGGCTTCCATCGACGTAGAAGCGAGCGAGCATGGGAAGACTTACAGCAGCAAGATCTATGCGACCGACGTCCAGTTCTATCTCTATACGGCCGGATTGGTGATCATGTTGATGATCTATTGGGGAATGACGACCTGGATCAGCACCTTCCTGGTCAAACAGCACGGCATGGATTTGAAGCGGATGGGATTTTATGCGTCTCTGCCTTACATCGTGGCCTTTTTCGCGATGTACATCGGCGGGTGGATGGCCGACAAATGGTTCCACGGAAAGCCCAAGGTCGTCACGATCATTTCTTTCCTCGGGTGCATCCCGGCCCTATATTTCATCGGGCATGTTTCCAGGGGTGACACGAATATGCTGCTCCTGGGCCTGGCCGTCGGCGGGTTCTTCGTCAACCTGGCCTGGGGCATGATGTATTCTTTCCCCTCCTGGCGGTATCCCAAGGAAGTAGTCGGCAGGGCCGTCGGCGTCTCCAACGGCGTGGGACAATTCGGGGCTTTTGTCTCTCCCATGGTCGCGGGCTATCTGGTGGTGACGCTCCCCGACAATACCTATGACTTCGGCAACGTCTTCCTGTTCTGGTCGATCCTGGCGCTGGTCGGCGCTGTTGCCATTTCCTTCCTCAAGGAAAAATCGATCGTCGATTTCTCCGGCTTCGAAACGCAAAATAAGGCGGTTGGGGGAAAATAGGGTCTGGCAGGTGCATTGGACCTTTCATGAATTGACAGTTGGCTCTCGGCGGGGAAAGAGGATTTGCAGTTTAGCGCGGTCGGGCATGGTATAAGCAAACTGTAGATCCTCTTTCTTTTTAACCTTCAAGAGCTTCGAGGAAGAAATATAACGAACGGAAAAAGATTAGCCGATTCCGAGGATTTCTACGAGATCGTAGCGAAACGGTCGATTTGGTACTCTTTTTCTGAGATACAGGGGCAGCAACATGTCACAGCGATGGCTTGCAGCGGTTCTTCTCCACTGCGAAACAGGATTCAGGCGGATCAAGGGGTATATGGATATTCCCAAGCTGATCGAGTCCATCGAGAGGTATGACGACGACCAGGCGTCGATTGCTGCATGAGATTACAAGATGGGAGCCACGATAGTTTCAACTAAAAAATTGACA